>Ga0207705_10001319_pt1 | contig 19881 bp, 13 predicted proteins | sample KBSC13metaG_FD_184314 | JGI IMG/M metagenome (GOLD analysis project Ga0207705, IMG submission 184314) | Corn rhizosphere microbial communities from Kellogg Biological Station, Michigan, USA - KBS C1-3 metaG (SPAdes) (version 2) | ecosystem: Host-associated > Plants > Roots > Rhizosphere > Soil ... | reverse complement strand
CTCGAAGTTGTCCGCGCACGAAGAAAATAAGATTCTCATCAGCATCTTGCCTTCGGCGTTATCGGTCAGCACGTCTGATCCTTTGGGATAGAGGAGCTTGGCGAGGTCGTCGAGGATCAAGAGCACGCTTTCATAATGGTCCACCAGCTTGGCGTACGCGGCTGTGCAGACCTTGCGGCTCGCCCTGAAGGTCGCCGACAGGCTTGCGATGCCGACGTTCTTGATGGACTTTTCAGGCGCCGCTGCCGTGAGGACTGTGCGAAGTCCCTGCCGGACGTAGCTCTTGCCTCCGAGCAAGACAGGCGCGGCAGACTTCTCCACCTCGATGACGAAGAGCCGCTTGCCCTGGTGATCGACGTAATCGTATTTGACCGCGGGTGTCGGCGAGATCAGGTCGATTGCCTTGCGGGTGATCTGCACCGCCCGGAATTCGTCGCTGAGGCCGTTGATGAGGATGTCTTTGCGGTTGTCGAAGACGCCCAGCACGACGGCCCCGCCTTTTGTATTTGCGAGAGCGCCGATCAGTTGCGCAACAGTCGCGGCCGGCGGGAGCACCGCTTTATACTCCAGCCGCTCGGATTCAGGCTGACCGATCTGGTCCAGGACCTCTTGGGAGATGCTCATGGCGTTATACCGGAAACCTTCGAATATCGGTTGTCTTCAGGATGTGGCCGAAGGTGATGCGCCGGACGTCGTCGCCGGTATCCACCCAGAGCTCGTGGTCGACGAAATCGAGGACGTCTCGCTCGGATTGATAGTAGATGATCACAGTGCCGTCGTAGGCCGGCCTCACCACGATGGTCACGTCGCGGCCGTCTTTCTTCACGCCCGCGAGGACCGTAAGCGCCGTCTCATCCATGTCGGTCAGATCATATTCGTCGAGCGTCGACAGGTGCTCGATGACGCGCTTCTTGGCCTTCCTGATCAGCGATTGCGCAAGTACGAACATCTCAGGTGTAGCCATCGACTCATGCGAGAACAGGGCCGCCAGGTTCTTGTCTTCGAGCGCCTTCGTCCACTCTTCCACTGAGGTGATGCCAAGGCTGGCGATGATCTGTTGCGTTACCGGTAGCAGCTGCGAGCTCGCGGCGTGCTTCTCGATGACGGCGCGAAGCTCAGCTACGTTCTTGACCTTGTATTCGCTCAACAGGGCGCCCAACTCCTCAGCGCGCTCGTAATTGTCGAGTATCTGCTCGTCGTCATAGAGCAGATGCTTCTGGGCGTGAAGCATCGGAAAGAGCTTCTTCGCCTTTGAGGAATGTTCACGGAACCACAGCAGCAGCTTCGCGAGCGCCGGACGGATACTCTTCATGGCGGCCCGGTCGTTGATCTTCTCCTCAATCGTCGCCGTAATCTCCTTCACCACGAAAGCCCCGTTCGTCGTATCGAGGTCCTCAAGCTCCGTTGTGATCGCCACGTCGAGAAGCTTGTCCCGCTGGTCGTCTCCCAGCAGGTTGAGGATGTCGAGCAGCGTGACGTCGATGTCCCCTGCGTCGCGGCTGAGGTCGGCTTTCCGCCTGAAGGTCCCGTTCTGGTTCGGAAAGATCGCGCGCTTTGCGACGACGGCCTGGAAGGCGGCCTCGTCGGTCTCCAGTGTGGCGTAAAACTTCATGAGCCATTGGTGAACGTTTATGTCCTGGAGCTGACCCGCCAACGTCTCGATCGTCTCATCCTTCTCCACGAACTCGGCGACCTGGTCGAGCGTCAGCTTGTCGCACTCGGCCCACACGATGTCGTTCCAGATCTCAATGTCGGATTGCGCCGGGAGCTGCGCAGGAATCCAGTTTTTGCAGCAACGCCAGATCGCGCGGCGCACCTCTTTGGAAGGCCCGTTCGGAAACCAGATATTGTTCGAACCGTCTTCGGAATGAATGGGCGCCAGCGTGCCCGCCGCTGTCCGCACGATGCTGGTGCGCAGGAGCGTCGCCCGCATGGGCGTGAGAATCGTGGCTCTGTACCAAGCATGATCGATTTTGGCGAGCTCACTATTAAGGGCCCGCGTGCCCGCGAGGAGATGAAGATTCTGCCAGTCGTTTTCAGAGGCGTGGTCGAGCAGCTTGAGATAGAGCGCCAGCGCTTCTTTGAGGATTCGCTTGTTGTGGTCGATTTGGGAATTCGGACGCTCGGTCCTGGTGAGGAAGATATCGTCGCGCGGTTCTGTCGGGTTGAAGGTCGGGTTGTTGATAATCACCGGGAACGGGAAAGCTTCAGTTCCTAACAGCGGAAAATCACAAAACAGCCGCGGGACATTCGCTGCCAGCGGGAGGATCTCGATGCCGTTTTCTGTTTGCTTGACCGGCAGGGCGATGGTGGTGAGGCCGCTGGTCAACACAACGATAGATGACGTCTCGTCATCGTCGAACCCGATGGGGTCTGCCGCTGTCACGGATAAGATTTGCACCTCGCCGTCGACCTTCTCGTCTTCGGTCTCTTTCAGGCTCAACAGGCGGTTCGGGTACTCGACGCTCTCGAGCTCGCGCACGAACGCGAGCGTATACGGCAGGCAGATGTCCAGGTCCGCAAGTCCTGAGCACGCCACGTTCTTGCCTGTCTTGTCGGTGAGCTGGTAGCGGAACGACGTATTGAAGGCGCCCGGCTTATATCCGCTGAACGCCGGCCGCTCGTCCAGGTCCTGCAGCGAATCCTTCGCTTCCTGCACGGCCTTGATGATGTCTTCTAGTTCCGCACCGCTGCGGTCGAGCGATAGCGTGAATCTTCGCGCCGTGAAGCCCTTACCTTCTGTGACGCCCTTGACAATGACCCGTTCGGACAGGAGGTGCGTGGTGAGGAATCCCGTGCCGAACCTGCCAGTCGTCGTCGGGCGGCCGGTGCTGTCATTCGTCCGGTCCTTCGATGAGACCTGCTCGATCAGGAAACGGATGTTTTCGGCGGAGAAGGCGCCCCCACTGTGCTCGAAAGTGACGTGTGCGTCCTCGTCCTCCAGACCCGCCTTGATGCGAACCTGGACCTTGCCGTGGACGTTCACATCCTTGGCGTTCTGGATCAGCTCCCATACCCACCGCTTGGACGCCGTGGGCGATGCGTCCGCGCTGGCGCGCAGCTTCGTCAGCTCGTCGTGAATCTTCGTCGCGATAATCCGGTTGTGGGCCTTCTCTGAAGAGGCCGAAAATTGCGATTTGAACGACACGTACCGACCTCTGCATCGAGTTTACTGAACGTGAGCGTCCTAATCCGTGATAAATCGCCGAGTCGCTCATAGGCCGGCCCCGCCGGCTCATTTGATGGACCTGCGATCTCCCCCAAGAGAGTGCTGCCCGGACGCAGCAGGGGTTTTGGCCAATTCTCTGGATTTTCTTTGATCTTGGGTGCTCACGAAGGTGCCGAAAGGCCACCGATTCATCAGTACAACGGTGTTTACAGCGCTATCCTGGGGCATTCGCCTTGGCCTCAAAAAAGCGAAGGACAGAAGCTGTACGCCATATGGAATGATTAGGAAGGTACGACTCCCCCGCAAGTCTCTTTCTTTGGGTTGTCTCTGCGGCTAAACTGTACTATTGAAATCGTGTTGCAAAACGGATACTCATGATGAATTACCGCCAAAAAACGCTCCTTGGACTGCTCAGCGCCTTCGGCGGCCATTTGGCTAGCACCGACTTCCAGAAATATCTGTTTTTGTATACCCAGGAGTTCCAGCAGGAGCCGTCCTTCGAATTTGTGCCATATAGGTTTGGCGGCTTTTCATTCCAGTCCTACGCCGACAAGCAGCGTCTTGTCGAGATGGGCGCTTTAGCCAATGCTGAGGATTGGCAGTTGCAGGAAGAGTTTGTGACGGACGGGTTGTTTGACAAGGCGGCATATAGCCGATGCTACGCAAAATACTCACACCTGCACGGCACGAAGCTCTTACAGGACGTCTACCGCCGGTATCCTTATTACGCTATTAAGAGCGAGCGCGCCGCGAAGATTATGAATGAGCAGGAACTGAGCGCGATTGCTGCTGCGCGTCCTGCTGCATCTGCCACCTGCTTTTTTACGATTGGCTATGAGGGCTCTTCGCTCGAAGGCTACTTGAACCGCCTGATCAAGAACAACGTTAAGACACTCATAGATGTGCGCCGCAATCCCTTAAGCCGGAAGTACGGGTTCTCTAAGAAGACGCTCTCCGATACCGTCAGAAAGCTTGGTATCGGTTATGTGCATATCCCAGAGCTTGGCATCGCGTCGGACAGACGACAGGAGTTGAATACTCAGGCCGATTACGACCGTCTGTTCAATTCTTATGAGAAGCAGGAATTGAAGCAGAACGGAAGTGCGCTAGAGGGCCTGTTCAATCTCTTTCTAAAAGACAAGCGCGTTGCGATCACCTGCTTTGAAGCAGAGGTCTGCATGTGCCACCGGGGGCGGGTTGCGAAGGCGATGTCCGCGCTCCCAGACTGGAAATACGACATCCGTCACATCTGAAGTTTTTCCAAGAGAATGGCAAAAGAGAAAGTCCTGATTACCGTCAAAACCTATCCGACTATCTCCGAAAAATATAAGGAGCTGGCCTGTACCGCTGGCTTTCGTGAGGATGGTTCGTGGATTCGCCTTTATCCCATTCCTTTCAGACTCCTCGATGAGGAGCAGCAGTACAAGAAGTACCAATGGGTCGAAGCAGAGATTGTCCGAAATACGGCAGACCCACGACCCGAAAGCCACCGTGTGCTTGGCACGAGTGAGATCAAACTCCTGGATGAAGTCAGCACTGACCGTGAATGGGCTGATCGCCGCAAGCTGGTTCTTGAAAACCAAAAGATCTATACCAACCTGAGAGAGATCATTGATCTGGCGCATGACAATAAGATCTCTCTTGCCGTGTTCAAACCTACTGAAATTCTGGAATTCGTCGCCGAGGCCGCCGAGCCTGAATGGCCCCAGAACAAAATCAATGGAATCCTCGACAGCATGAAGCAAGGAAATCTTTTTGAGGATCAAAGCCTCGAAGACTTCAGAATCATGCCAAAGCTCCCATATAAATTTTCGTATCGCTTCAGGGATGACGCGGGCATCGAGAGCAAACTGATGATCGAGGATTGGGAAATTGGCCAGTTGTACTGGAATTGCGAAAAGCGTTACGGCAAGGATGAGGCAGTCCGAAAGGTAAGGCAGAAGTATATGGACGACTTTGTCAAAACTAAAGACCTGCACCTATTCCTTGGCACAACCTACGAATGGCACGTCCGTAAAGCAAGGAATCCCTTCGTTATCATCGGCACATTCCATCCACCATATATCACTCAAGAATGCCTGTTTTAGTGGATGTAGATTCAGCGAATCTGAAGAGGTCAGTAGATGATCCATCTGGAAAATCCTGCTAACGATCTGTGGGAAGAGCGCCGGGACTGGTTTGAGCAGAAAGCAGAACCGGATGATGGCGGATACCTGGTGAGCGAACACGCCTGTGCGGTAGTGGCTGATTTGCAGTGTGCGTTTTGCGCAGGAGCGTGGATTGCGGTCGTTGTATTGGCTGCTGCAGCAATCGATGCACATCTGCACGACGCGGAAGGTTTCACTGGGAATGCTAAACGCGTTATCGATGAGGCCGGGGCAGACCCCTTTTTGCATACTTTAAGAAAGCGCCGCAACGCTCTAATACATTCAGATCCTGATAATCCAGCAATCACTGTCGATCAACAATGGTTCGACCGTGTGAGACTCGAAGAAGATGCGCGGCTCGCGGTTGAACTGGTCTTTCGTGTGTTCTATGCCAACCCTTCAGTTTGACAGCAGAAGAGCGGTGCTGAGAATCGGCATAGCGGAAGTAATTTTCCGTATTGATGAGTGCACTGGCGATAACGCACTCGCCGACACTTGTCAGCTGCGATCTTGAACCGAGTCTTGCTTCAGTAAGCGTTCGAATGCTGGATTGTGACTCCGCCGTGACAGTGCCTGCGGTCAAAGTTGAGATTGCCTTTTTGCCTGCCAGTAAGGCTCGTATGCGTCGGTGCCGATGCTCTTGGCAAATTCGCGCTCGCGATCAAATCCACCGCACGATGAAATTACAAAGCGTGAGGCCATGAACACCTGGCCGCAATTTTCACTTTCGACCATCTCCTCGGTGAAAGTCACAGGCGACAAACAACAGTCAAACTGGACCAGCTTGTCCCAGGGTGACTCTCTGGGGTGGCAATACATAACGATGTCTGGAGCTATGGGAAACACTGAATACGTTCCGTCGTTATACATGCCTGTCTTAAGCCACATAGCATTGTCGCCGGTGCGGAATGCGACAGGATTATCGGAAGTGACGAAAGGGGTCGCGGTCATATTGCGCCCGAACAGCCATGTTGCGGTCCTGATTCGCTCCGATAGCCGTTCGTAGATGCTGCCCCTCCAAAGCATCTCCAAATGCAGCAACCGCTTCTCAGCGTTACTGATCGGCTTCCCATATACATTTTGTTCAGCGAATGCGACAAGAATGTCTTTGGTGTCAGCTGTGCGCAGGAACTGTAATGCGATGTAGAGGGAAACCAGTTCACGGTTGATGTCCGGAATCTCGACTTTCTCCATCGGCTTCATATTCCTAAGCGATTCCAGCCAATTTGCGGTGATCTTGGCGACTTCATCCTCAAGTTGGGAGAACTGCTTCTCCATTGTGAGCGGATCATGTCCTTGCGCCGCCAGTTCTTCATGCCAGTAGAAATGGTTTTCAGCGGCCACCTTATTGGGGCGTGTACGAAAAAGAAGGTCTCGGCCGCGGTCCCATAGCCACAGTTGGCCGGAAGAATCGGTGAATCTTCGCAGATAAAACTGCGGCACATAGTGGTGCAATTTCGGAGCATTCATGATCTCTTCTCGTCGATACCATTCTAGGAGGCTTCCCAGAAGTCGGCTTCTCGACAGCAATCGTCAGCATGGAACGGCAGCGCTGAGATTGCGAATCGTCTTCCGCTGGTAGACCTCTGCCCTAGCAGAATCGGTCAGTTTGTTCGAAGTTGCTGACAGTCAAACCTCTGCCGAACAACGGCAGCAGTCTTCGTGTTGCAGACCTCTGCTGTGCCGAGGCAGCAATCGATTTGTGACGACTGCTGCCGTCCGAAAGCAGAGGTCTGTAACTAAAAAGCAGAGGTCGATAAGGGTGCTGGCGAGGGTGCTGAAACTTCGCCTAGGGATTTTTCAATGACTTACAGTGCTCTTGGTAGCCAGTGGTGCTCATGTTTTCAATGAGTTACGTCCAAAAGCACTTCTGTCACGGCAGAGATCAGGTAACTGATCAAAACAGCTCAGTTGCTCTTCCTGTCCAGAGCAACGAAACTGGCTTTTGATCGCAGCGGACTGATTCTCTACGCGCGAGCACTGGAGAGAAATCCTTCAATGAGCAAGTCGGCCATTGGCCAACACGATTCTCTACAGATACAAATTCAATCAGAGGATTAAGATTTCGGCGGGAACTTAGCGAATACCTGTCGGTTTCCCTAAAGAGAAGCATCGGCAATGACTCTATGGCGGAGAGTGGGGGATTCGAACCCCCGATAGAGCTTTTGGCCCTATAACGGTTTAGCAAACCGCCGCCTTCAGCCACTCGGCCAACTCTCCAGCTTGTATTGCGATTGTGTTGCGGCTTTCGTGATTATAACTTGCTGCCGGATAGCTGCGTTGTGAATCGGCGAAATTCCTTTAAAGCGTAAATTGAGAGTGGGATCGAGATACTCCCGTCGCGCAGGCACCCAGGAACCGGGCTAAGTATTGGATCAAACCGGATTACATTCCTCACAGAATTGACGTATAAAGTTTTGTGTCTTCTCCATCCCATTTAGCCGGTAAGTTCGGTCCAGGAGTCCTTTTGTTCATGACGGTCTCACCCATGCGCCTCATCTGCATTGCCCTGATTTCCTTCGTCTTCTTCGCCCCGAGCACGCTTTCGGCACAAAATAACCTTGCGGCGCGTCCACCAATGGGATGGAACAGCTGGAACCATTTTCATCGCAAGGTGGACGATGCGACCATCCGCGCGCAAGCAGAGGCGATGGTCTCCAGCGGTATGCGAGATGCAGGATACACCTACATCAACATCGATGACACGTGGGAGGGCGAACGCGACGCGAATGGCAATATTCAGACCAACAGCAAATTCCCCGACATGAAGGCGCTGGCGGACTTTGTTCACAGCAAAGGCCTGAAGTTGGGAATCTACTCTTCGCCTGGACCTAAAACTTGCGCGAAGTTCGAGGGCAGCTACGGCCACGAACTACAGGATGCACGCACCTATGCGGCTTGGGGCATCGACTATCTTAAATATGATCTGTGCGGCCTGCGGGACCAGATGCGTGCCGCGCCAACGCCGGAGGCTGCCAACAAGATCATGGTGGACGCCTATATAAAGATGCGTGATGCATTGCGCAGCACCGGCCGCCCGATTGTGTACAGCCTCTGCCAATACGGTAACGATGCGGTATGGCGATGGGGCACTACGGTTGGCGGCAACCTGTGGCGGACCACCGGAGATATTTCGGACCACTACGCCAAAATGGCGGAAATCGGTTTTAGCCAGGCTGGACTGTCGCGCTTCGCCGGCCCGGGACATTGGAACGATCCCGACATGCTGGAGGTTGGCAATGGAGGAATGTCTGCCGACGAATACCGTACCCATATGAGCCTTTGGGCTATTCTTGCCGCCCCGCTTCTGGCTGGCAACGACTTGACCACGATGACTCCTGAAACGATTGCGATGCTGACAAATCGCGATGTTATTGCCATCGATCAGGACGGAGCAGGGAAGCAGGGCGACCGCGTAAGTGCCGAAGGACCAATCGAAATATGGGTTCGCCCCCTAGCAGATGGATCAAAAGCAGTCGGCATCTTCAACCGGCATCCGTCCCCATTGTCGACGCAGGTCGACTTCAAGAAACTGGGATTCACAGGTGGAGTAAAAGCAAAAGATCTCTGGCTGTCCAAAGATCTTGGCACGATCAGTGCCCCGTATGCCGTAACGATCCCCGGTCATGGAGTTCTCCTGTTACGCGTCTCGCAATAAGCAATCGAGAAGCAAAACTGCATCGCCCGGGCTGGCCTGAAATCAATCATTTCGGGCCAGCCCGGAGAGAAATATGCACACAGCAGTAACCTAGCCCTTATAACCCATGCCCGCAAGAACTCCGCGCATATAGGCAAAGCTCTTGACCACTCCCGGCATCGGGTCGGACGGGAAGATCTCATATTCAAGGTCGACCTGTCCGGGATAGCGCATCTGTATTAACGCTTGGAATATCTCGCGTACCGGCATCAATCCATCACCCACAGCGACTTGGCTCTCCTTCTCTGTGCTGTTGGCAAGGTCTTTCATGTGCATGTCAAACAGACGATGCTCCTGTCCCACTTTGCGAATTGCCGAAACGACATCGGTTCCCGTGCGCATCGTGTGGCCAACGTCGATGCAGCAGCCGATGCGCGAGTCCATATTTTTGACGGCATCCAGCACAGTGAGAGGAGACGGCCATTGCTTGTCCTCCGGGCCGTGGTTGTGGATGGCCAGACGAATGTTGTACTCCTTCACAAACTTCTCTACCCGCGGCAGGGTTTCATGTGTGGGCGCGCCGACAATCAGCGGTATTCCGGCAGCCTTGCAGTACTCGAATTTTGCGCGGATGTCGTCATCGTCGTCTTTGGGAAAATAGATCGTGCCTGCCGCGGTAAGAATCATGCCCGCTGCTCTATACTCCGCGGCGCGCTTGCTTACCTCGTCTGCCGGAGTCATCGGAAGATGTACATCCTTCAAATTCAAATAAGGGGTCTTCAACTCCTTCATAAATCCGATCAACTGTGCTTGATCGAATTTGCGAAAGGTGTAGCTGGCGATTCCCAGGCGTATCGGCGAGGTGGAGGATCCAGGAGAAGAAGATTTTGTATCGTCCGCAAAAGCGAATGCGGGGTTGGAAAGAAAGGCCGAGGCACTCAGCATCGTGCCTCCACGCAGCAGATTACGGCGGGTCATCGAAAGGTTCATGCTGCGAATCCTACCTCCGCGTCCATCTGCTCGTCCAGCGCGAGTTTGAGCAATCCATTGGTCTGGAATTAATTGTGTTGCTATTTTTGGGGCGCCCTGATAAGGTTTCGTTCGTTCTTCAAACAATAAGTTTTCTCGGCGTGTATCGCCGGGCCATTTGCCGGGAGGCTCTCGTGATTCGTCACAAAATTTCACAATGTATCGTCATCCTTCTACTCTTAAGCGCATCGAACTTCACCTTTGGCCAAGCCGTAAATGCAAATCTCCTGGGAACAATCACGGATCAAACCAAAGCTGCGGTCCCTGGCGCGACAGTGACCATCACCGAGACCAAAAGCGGCGCCATTAAAACGACACAGACGAATAGTAGCGGCAACTATGACTTTGAGGCTCTCCAGCCGGGGACGTATCAGATAACGGCGGCAGCGGCTGGTTTCAGGCAGGCCAAAGTTGAAAACGTATCTGTCGTTGTAAACACCACTGTTCGTACGGACATGACGCTTATGCTCGGGTCCGCGACTGAGAGTGTAACGGTCAGCGCAGCGCCTGAGGTCCTGAAAACTGATCGCGCAGATGTTGGAATTGAACTTTCCTCAAAGCAGGCAGAAGACCTGCCCCTCGGAACGAATCGTAACTTTCAGGGTTTGCTCGCCCTGGTCCCGGGCGCGACGAAACCCCACTTTCAACACTCGACATTTTTCAACGCCGCTTCCTCGCTTTCGACCGAGGTCAACGGCCAGTCCCGCCTCGCCAACAACACCGAGATCGAAGGCGTAGATGACAACGAGCGGTCGGGCCTTTTGCAGGTTCTTATCCCGCCCAGCGAAGCGATCCAAAGCGTAAGCGTCTCAACCGGCAACTATCAGGCGGAATTCGGTCGCGTCGGCGGAGCGGTAACGGACGTCATCCTGAAATCAGGCTCGAACGATTTTCATGGCGCGGCGTATGAGTTCAACCGCATCAGCGCGCTGGCTGCCGAAAGCTACTTCCAGACCGGGCCGAATCCGGTGACCGTTTATAACTACTACGGTGGAAATGTCGGTGGTCCGATCATTCACAACAAATTGTTTATCTTCGGCGACTTCCTGCACGTCAGCGATCATCAGGGGCAGTTCAATACGGTGACCGTTCCTACCGAAGCCTTCCGCAACGGCGATCTTAGCGCCGGGGCGAACAAGATCTACGATCCGGCAACAGGGAATCCGGATGGAACCAATCGCACCCAGTTCAACTATCAGGGCAGAGCGAACGTGATTGACCCCGCGAGAATCAGCCCTATAGCAAAGAAGATCCTGGCTTTGGTCCCTCTGCCTAATGTTCCCGGAGGGGCCTTAACGAGCAACTATACGGGAGTGACTCACTACACCCGGGATACGAATTCGTTCGATATAAAGGCCGATCAGAATCTTCGTGGGGAGGATCACCTGTCGTTCCGGTATAGCTGGCAGAAAGCGGACCAGAAACAACAAGGCCTGTTCGGCCTGGCCGGCGGACCGGCGCGCGATAGCGCACACGGTACCCAGACCGCTTACAACACGGCTGCGAACTATACCCATGTCTTCTCGCCGGTGTTACTTACCGAAATTCGATTAGGTTTGAATCATTACAAAAATATAGCCAATCAGAATGACTATGGGACGAACGCTTCGGAGGCGATCGGGATTCCGGGCGTGAACCTCGATCCTTCCACCAGCGGCCTTACCGGCATCGACATCGCAGGCTACGGCAGTCCTATGGTCGGCACCGGCGCTTCCTATCCCTGGGTTCGCGGCGAGACCAACATCGACTTCGTCAACAACTGGACCAAGATTCAGGGAAATCACAGCCTCAAGTTCGGAGCAGAGGTGCGGCGGGTTCGGGACGATCTGCAGCAAGGACAGGTCTTCGGCCAAAGAGGCATCTTCCGATATCGTGATGGCCAGACTGCCTTGAAGAATGGTCCCAAGACAGGCCAGGCAAACGATTTCGCCAGTTTCCTCCTCGACGTTCCCAACGAGGTGGGCCGCGATGTTGGAGTTCAGGATGCCTCGTGGAGAGAGTCGCAGGTCTTCGCTTACGCGCAGGATACATGGCAGGCCACCTCCAAGCTCACGTTGACCTACGGACTTCGCTGGGAGCTGTATGTTCCTCCGACACCGCGCCGCGCTGGAGATTACTCGAACTACGATCCCACGACGAATACGCTTGTGATCGCTGGCCTTGGAAAAAATCCCATGAACCTGGGTATGAAGACACGCTATACATACTTTGCCCCTCGCCTTGGCGTGGCCTATCGTATGAATGACAAAACAGTCGTTCGGGCTGGCTACGGAATGAGCTATGAATCTTACCCCGACAATCTCAATACGTATGCCACGAACTATCCGCTCAAGCAGAACAACTCGTTTGAGGCTCTGAGCAGCTACACCCAAGCCTTGGAACCAGACGGTACGCCCGCCTCCATGACCGCAGGATTTCCTGCTCCCTTGCTGGCCCCCATTCCTGCAGACGGTATCATCCACAATGCGCCCCCACAGGCCTACAACGTCGTAAATTTGAATTGGAAGGCGCCTTACATCGAATCCTGGAACGCCGCGGTGCAACGAGCGCTACCCTCCGGGTTCGTGCTGGATGTCGCCTATGTCGGCAACGTAGGTGTCGGCCAGGCGCAAAACTACAATCTCAACGCCGGTTTCGTTGCTGGCGCCGGTGCTAAGGGACAGCCTGAGTTCGTTGCCTTTGGCAGAACAGCATCGAGCACTATCTTCAAACAGACCGGCTCGAACTACAATTCGCTTCAGGTAAAGCTGGAGCATCGCTATAACAATGGTCTTTCCGCTACCAGTTCCTACACCTTCCAGAAGGGACTTGGTTTTACAACAGCGAGTGGGTCGGGTGTGGGTGGAACCAACTTCTACATCGATTTCTCCCGTAACTATTCAAGGCTCGGCAATGACCGCACACACACATTCGTGCAAAGCCTCATCTATGAGTTTCCCTTCGGAAAGGGAAAGAAATGGCTGAACACGGGGATTGCAAGCTGGATCGCCGGGGGATGGCAGGTGAGCGGTGTGCTTTCGCTCGAGACAGGAACGCCCTTCTCTGTGACCGCCAGCGCTGCCAGCTTGAATGCTCCAAACAACACGCAGGTGGCAAACATCAGTGGTCCCTTTCACAAGCTGAAGGGAATTGGTCCTGGCAAAGCGTGGTTCGATACCTCGGTCTTTAGTCAGCCAACAACTGCGGCATACGGAAATACCGGGCAAAATGCTTACGTCGGGCCGGGCTTCTTCAATCTCGACGCGTCCGCTTTCCGACGATTCCCCATCACCGAGCGGGTCAATCTAGAACTTCGCGGAGAAGCCTTCAGTCTCACCAACACCCCCCAGTTTGGCAATCCAAGCAGCAGCGTCGCTAATTCGGACTTTGGCCATATTAATGGTTCAAGTGGCGGAGCGAGCGGAAATCGTGTCGTCGAGTTGGCTGGGAAAATAACCTTCTAGTAGTGTTGTTTTGAGTGCAGCGTCCTTGCGCATCGTGCTTGGTCGTTGAGAGCAACCGGCCATCTCTGTACGAGAGGGCCACACTCTCCAGCCTGTGCAAACAAATTGATTTGAACCCAGTCAGAAGAATAGAAGGAATTCAACATGGAAAATTTTTCACGACGTAATTTTATCGCCGGCGCGGGAGCCGCTGCCGCTTGTGCTACAAAGCCGCTCTTTGCGATGGTGCCAAAATCGCCATTCAAGATTGCAGTCATCAGCGATGAGATTTCCCCGGACTTCGACCACGCTTGTTCGGTAATTTCCAAGGATTTCGGCCTGCAGTGGGTCGAACTCCGCAGCATGTGGGGCAAAGGCATGCACGATCTCTCCGACACCCAATTGGCTGATGCACAGAAGATCCTCGCTAAGTACAATCTCCGCGTCACCGATATGGGAAGTCCGCTCTTTAAGGTCGATTGGCCGGGCGCTCCGAAACCCGCCTCGAGGTCAAAGCACGACTTTGGTGCAGATGCGACCTTCAAGCAGCAGGATGAGCTTCTCACCAAGTACATCGCGCTCGCCAAGCGATTCAAAACCGATAAGATCCGGTGCTTCGATTTCTGGCGAATCGAGGATGTGAAGCCCTACCGCGCCGCTATCGACGACAAGCTAAAAGAGGCAGCTGCGACCTGCGGCAAAAATGGCGTTCTCCTCGTCATTGAAAACGAATTCGCATGCAACACCGCTACCGCTCCCGAAGCAGCACGCACACTGGCTGCTGTCACCTCTCCTCACTTTGGCTTGAACTGGGATCCCGGCAACGCTGTGATGCGTGGCGAACTCGACGCCTTCCCTGTGGGATGGAATCTCCTGCCCAAAAAGCGCATCTTGCATTGCCATGTCAAAAATGCAGTGAAAGGTCCCGACGGAAAGACGGTCTGGTCCCCTGTCGACAAAGGATTCATCGACTGGACTGCGCAGTTCCGCGCTCTTAAGGACATTGGCTATCATGGAGCGGTCAGCCTTGAGACGCATTGGCACGGCGCCCCCACCCACGAAGAGTCCACTCGCATTAGCTGGGCTGGCATGAAGCAGGCACTGCAAAATTCAGGGACACTGTAGCTGCCACGGGTTCCTGGAGCATTCACAATCATGCGAGAAGGTTTCGGGCTTGAATAGTCGAAACCTCTTCTGCATCCACAGCGTATTCCAGTAGACCGTATCGCAAGCAAATTGAGTGATCAGCCGAATGGTATAAAGGGTTCACCAATTCGGTACCAAAATTGCGGAGCAAGCAACTCGCTGGCTTACGAAGTGTCAGGACCTGAGCGGAACATAACGACCCTATGCAGCAATTTATCTTTGCCGGCAAACAAACCGCCTCCAATAAAACTCCCCGGCAAATCAACCGGAATCTGCTCTTCAATTTCATTCGCACACGGCCATCGGTCTCACGAGCCGATCTCGCCCGCCTCTCCGGCCTGCAACGCAGCACCGTCTCGCTCATCGTCGAAGAGCTCATCGCCGACCGGTGGATTCTCGAAGGCGCTACAGGCCGCCTTCCGCGGGGCCGCCGTCCCACTCTCATACAACTCAACGACCGCCGCGCCGTCATCGCGCTCGATATCCATCCCTCGCAGACCACGGTCGCCGTCGCTGATCTGGGTGGCAAAATCGTCTCCCAGAATATTATCGTTCTTCCGCACGATGCTCCCAGGGCACTCACTGCGATCGTCTCCGGAATTCGCAAGCTTATCGCATCACACAAAGACAAATCATTCGATGGCATTGGAATCTGCCTGCCCGGGCGTGCCGACATTCGCCTTCAGAAGCTGATCTTCGCGCCGAACCTGAAATGGCCTGTCCTCGGGATTAAATCTCGCATCCAGCGGGCCACCGGACTTCGCGTGGAGATGGACAATGTCGCCAACGCCTGTGCGCTTTCCGAAGTCTGGTTTGGCGACAGCGATGGAATGCACGATCTGGTAGTCGTCAATGTCGCGGAAGGAATAGGCACCGGAATCTTTGCTAACGGCCAGCTGCTCCGTGGTAACAACGGCATGGCTGGCGAGTTCGGCCACGTGCAGATCGACCCAGATGGCCCGCTCTGCGCCTGCGGTAATCATGGCTGCTGGGAGATGCTTGCTTCCAACCGCGCCGCCCTCCGCTACTACAAAGATCTCTCGCCTTCCACCCCCGCAGCCAGCTTCGATCTCCTGCTCAAACTGGCGCAGAGCGGAAACAAAAAGGCCATCAGCGCGCTCGAAAAGATGGCACTTCAACTCGGACGCGGAATCCGCATGATTGCCTCCGCGCTTGCTCCGAGAGAAATTGTTGTCGTGGGCGATATTACCGCCGGCTGGCATACCTTCGGCCCTATTATCGAGGCGGAGTTGAGAAAGCATTCGCTGTCGAAGTCACCCGTGCTTCGCCCTGCCTACGATGGCAATGCCGCCCGTCTCCGCAGCGCCGTCGCTCTGGTTCTCAGCGAAGGCACGATATAAAGTGACAATAAATTTTGCAACTAGACTGATGGAAAAAGGCCGAATAGATGAAGCGACAATTTATCGGGGAACTCATTTCGGAAGCCATAGCAGTTTTTATCATCATCGCGTTCGGCGACTCGGTCGCCTGCATGTATACGCTCTACACCCCTAGTCCCTATCAGGGAGCATATTGGGGCGTTTGCATCTCATGGGGCCTGGCGGTTACCATCGCGATCTACGCAACGGGGTCGGTTTCGGGGACGCACGCGAACCCAGCGGTAACGCTGGCGCTGGCTCTTTACAGGAAATTTTCCTGGGCCAAAGTTATTCCCTATTGCATTGCGCAGGTGGTGGGAGCGGTTATCGGAGCAGCACTGGTCTATACCTTGTATTCGCCGGTGATCGACCAGTTCAACCAAGCCTTGCATGTTACCCGGGCGGCTGGGGGCGCGGCTGGGGTCTTCTTTACTCATCCCGGTTTGGCGATTACGCCCATGCATGCCTTCAGTGATCAGATAATTCTTACTGCGTTTCTGATCTTCGGCATCTTTGCAATCACCGAGGCCTATAACGAGATGGCGCCGGGAGCGAACTCTGGTGCGCTCATCATCGGCTTGCTGGTGGCCCTGATCGGCGCATCGATGGGATATCTCGAAGCATGGGCCATCAATCCGGCGCGCGACTTTGGCCCGCGGCTCTTCTGCTATGTAGCCGGTTGGGGCAGCTCTGCATTCCCATCGCCTGGAAACTACTGGTGGGTCCCGATTATCGGCCCGCTCATCGGCGGCGTCGTGGGCGGTGGGGTCTATCAATATCTGGTTCGACCGTACTTGCCCGCCCACGTACGCGCCTTGAGCGGCCAATTGAACAATCACTAACGGCTATGCACGACTTAACCTGGGCCAATCAAGCTCTGGGGCAGACGCTCTTAACCTTCCACATAGACATATTCTTTTGCAATGTCGAGGAATCGTTGCAGGTCTCGGTCTCTCCAGGCATCGCTTCTCCCCAGCTCTTTAGTCAGCAGACTGGCCACAGCGGGAGCCGCTTCCATCGCTGCTCGTGCATCGAGAAAGAGCGCCCGTGTCCGCCGTGCGAGCACGTCTTCAACGGTACGCGCCATCTCGTAGCGCATCGCCCAAACTACCTCGCGCATTCGATAAGGAAGGCGAGGATGCAAAGGCGTATTCAGCTCTTCCTCATCACCGGGCAGACTTTGCAGTAGCGGAAGATCGGACCCGTAGACCCGCTCCGATTCAGGCATGTCTCCGAGGTTCTCAGCCCATCCGTGCAGCTTGAGATCCAGCGTCCGTGAGGGCAGCTTCTCAAGCCCGGCAACTCCGGCGGCGTGATTGATCGCGTCCTCACCCATACGCCGGTAGGTCGTCCATTTGCCGCCCGTAACCGTCACCAGTCCCGACTTTGAAACTAGAATCGTATGATCACGCGAAAGCTTGGAGGTCTTACCGCCACCTTTGCGCACTAGCGGCCGCAACCCCGACCACATACTCAGGACCTCTTCGCCGCGCGGCCTGCGCCCAAAATACCTGGCAATATGTTCGGCCAGAAATTCCCTCTCCCCAGCCAGAGAATGCGGCTCCGCCGAGGGCCCAGGCACGGGCACATCCGTGGTCCCTACAATGGTCGATCCATGCCACGGTATAGCGAACAGTACTCGGCCATCCGCCGTCTTCGGAACCATCAACGCTGTGCTTCCCGGCAGAAAGGAGTGAGGCAGAACAAAATGCGTTCCCTGGCTCACGGCCAGCAACGACTCCGCCGCTACCCCATCCATTGCGAGGACATCTTCCGTAAATACCCCGCTGGCGTTTACAACGACTTTGGCCTGCACGTCGAACCGCACGTCCTCTTCGCAGTCGCGCGCCTGAATCCCGAACGTCTTTCCGCCCCGCTTCAGCAGCCCCACTGCTTCAACGTAATTAACCGCCGTACCGCCCAAGTCCTGGAAGGTTCTTAGCAGAGAAATTGCATACCGCGCGTCATCGAACTGACCATCGTGATAGAGAACGCCGCCCCGAAGACCCGCATCGACAATCCCCGGTAGCATCTCCGTTGTCCGCTGCCGCGAAAGCAGTTTTGAGGCTCCAAGGGAAAGCCTGCCGGACATCCGCTCGTATACCTTCAACCCTAGCCCATAGTAAGGGAGGGAGTAGTAATCGTACGCAGGCACCACGAATTGCAGATTATGGACGAGGTGTGGAGCGTTCCGCAGCATGTGTCCACGCTCTCGCAGAGCATCCATTACCAGCGTGATGTTCAGCTGCTCAAGATATCGAACTCCGCCATGCACCAGCTTCGTGCTCCGGCTTGAAGTTCCCTTGGCGAAGTCAAACCGCTCTACCAGCGCTGTACGGTAACCCCGAGAAGCGGCCTCTACTGCTGCGCCCAAACCGGTAGCTCCGCCGCCGATCACCAGCACGTCCCACGGCTCACTCTGATCTGCTAATTGTCGTAACGCCTCAGTCCGCCCGCTCAATCCTGCGTCTCCCCATCTTCATCTGCCGCCCAGTTGCGAGCGCGGTCCAAAGCCCTGTGCCATGTAGACCGCACTTTGCGCCGCGCTTCTGCATCGATCTGCGGCTTGAAAATCCGGTCTACCTGCCACTGACGCGCAATCGCTTCCTTGTTGGGCCAATAGCCGACGGCTAGTCCCGCAAGATAGGCCGCGCCCAGGACCGTCGCCTCAGCATTTTTCGGACGAACCACATCAATCCCCAGCACGTCCGCTTGGATCTGCATCAGCAGATTATTCGCCGAGGCCCCACCATCCACCCGCAATTGCGCAAGCGGCAGGCCAGAGTCCGTCTGCATCGCTTCCAGAACATCCGTCACCTGCAAGGCAATGCCTTCCAGCGCTGCCCTTGCAATGTGCGCGCGCGATGTTCCCCGCGTCATCCCCACTAGCGCTCCCCGAGCATACTGGTCCCAGTGCGGTGCGCCGAGCCCCGCGAACGCGGGCACCAGCACCACTCCATTGGTGCTCGAAACCGATGCAGCCAACTCCTCGATCTCCGCCGAAGAGCGGATCATCTGCAACTCATCCCGAAGCCACTGGACGACCGCGCCGGCCATCAACATGCTCCCTTCGAGCGCATACTCGACGGTATCGCCGATCTTCCACGCGATTGTGGTCAACAACTGGTTCCGCGAGACCATGGGAGTTGTCCCGGTATTCAGCAGCATGAAGCTGCCCGTGCCGAACGTACATTTCGCCATACCGGGCTCGCTGCACATCTGGCCAAACAGTGCGGCCTGTTGATCGCCCGCGATTCCGGCGATCGAGATTCCGTTCAATATGCCCTTGGTCGTTCCGCAATGCCCGCTTGAAGCAACCACCTCCGGCAGCACCGAGCGCGGAATATTCAGCAGCTTCAAAAGCTCTTCATCCCACTCCAGCGTATGGATGTTGAAAAGCATCGTCCGCGACGCATTCGTGGCATCCGTAGCGTGCTTTTCTCCCTGGGTCAGCTTCCATATCAACCAGCTATCGACGGTCCCGAAAGCCAGCTTCCCGGCCATTGCCCGTTCACGCACGCCGGGAACGTTCTCCAGCAGCCAATTCAGCTTGCTCCCGGAAAAATACGCATCCGGCAGCAGGCCTGTCTTCGCCTGGATCATCGCGGCGTCGCCACGGCTGCGCAGGCCGTCGCAAAACTCCGCCGTGCGGCGGTCCTGCCACACAATCGCGTTGTAGACCGGCTCTCCTGTCGCGCGGTCCCATAGAACCGTCGTCTCGCGCTGGTTTGTAATCCCAATGGCCGCGATATCGTGCTCCGTCAGGTCGGCCGCTGCCAGTGCCTCGGTGGCCACCCCGCTCTGCGAAGACCAGATCTCCGTAGGTGAATGCTCCACCCATCCGGGCTTGGGAAATATCTGTTGAAATGGCCGCTGCCGGATCGAAACCACATTACCCGCGTTGTCGATCACCATCGCCCGCGAACTCGTCGTGCCTTGGTCGAGCGCCAGG
>Ga0207705_10001318_pt1 | contig 19884 bp, 33 predicted proteins | sample KBSC13metaG_FD_184314 | JGI IMG/M metagenome (GOLD analysis project Ga0207705, IMG submission 184314) | Corn rhizosphere microbial communities from Kellogg Biological Station, Michigan, USA - KBS C1-3 metaG (SPAdes) (version 2) | ecosystem: Host-associated > Plants > Roots > Rhizosphere > Soil ... | reverse complement strand
AGAGGACGTCGCGGACTTCCCAGTCGTCTGCTACGGCATCGGCTGCACCACGGACGAGTTGGTGCTGTATTCGCCTGACCAGACGTTCGCCGGCCGGTTCATCGCCGTCTCGTACTTGGGGCACTCCTACACGGTCTACCGGCCGGACTCCGCCCAGCCCTACATCCTCACCAGCGACAACCCGCGGCTCGATCCGGTGACCGAGGCAGAGGTCATGCTCCTCGAGGCCTCGCTGACGGCTGCCAACTCCTAGCCAGCTACCGATTCAAGGCCGCTCGCGCGAGCGCGGCGTAAGCCTCGGTCAGCTGCGGCTGTTGGTAGTGGGCGTTGAGCCCGCTCGGGTTCGGCAACACCCACGCGCCGGCGCCTTCGAACGGCTCCGGCTGCAGTCCTACGCCGGCGCGGGGCGCCTCGAAGGCGATCCGATAGGACGAGATGCCGAGAAAGGCGACGTACGACGGCTCTGCCCCCTGTTTTCGGGCCCCCTGTTTTCGGCACCGCCGCACCAGCCGGCGTAGCGGGCCGAGACCGGCGCGGATTTCGGCGGGCGTCAGCTCGTCGGCCCGAGCGGTGGAGCGGGCGACGAGGTTGGTGATGCCGAGCCCGGCGGCCAGGATGGCCTGGCTTTCGCTCGGGTGGAGTCGGCGGTCGGTGAAGCCGGCCTCGTGCAGCGTGCGCCAGAGGCGATTGCCCGGCCGGGCGAAGTGGGTCCGGGTCCACCCGGAATACAAGGACGGGTTGATCCCGACCAGCAGCACGCGCATGTCCGGCCCGACCAGGTCCGGGACGGTCCTCCCGTACGCCGCCTGCAGATCCACCGGCATCGGCTTGTGATGATCATGGGTGAACCGGCGCGACACGCAGCGAGTCTTGCCGGTATGCCCATGATCAACAGGAATGGGGGCGGCGGCGGGCGCGTTTTGACCTGTGGACAGGCGCCCGGCTAGTCTGTCCGCTTGTGCCTGGAGCCAATCCGGGCGCTCCGGCGCGTCCGTGACCCGCGAGCAGTAACCGCCACGGGGCAGGGCGCCGGCCCCTCCGACTTCAGCGGATCATTCCGCACAGGGCGGAGCATGGCCGGGCGACACGCCCGACCGCGGGGGTCGGAGAGACCGGACCGATAGGAACACAGGGAGACACGCGAGTGCCAACGATCTCTCAGCTGGTCCGCAAGGGCCGGCAGGACAAGATCGGCAAGACCAAGACGCCGGCGCTGAAGGGCAGCCCTCAGCGGCGCGGCGTGTGCACGCGCGTCTACACCACGACGCCGAAGAAGCCCAACTCGGCGCTGCGCAAGGTGGCCCGGGTCCGGCTGACCAGCGGCATCGAGGTCACGGCCTACATCCCGGGCGTCGGCCACAACCTGCAGGAGCACTCGATCGTGCTCGTCCGCGGCGGCCGAGTGAAGGACCTCCCTGGTGTTCGCTACAAGATCATCCGCGGCTCGCTCGACACCCAGGGCGTGCGCGGCCGCAAGCAGGCCCGCAGTCGCTACGGCGCGAAGAAGGAGAAGGGCTGATGCCGCGCAAGGGTCCCGCCCCGAAGCACCCGGTCATCATCGACCCGGTCTACGGCTCGCCGATCGTGACCGCGCTGGTCAACAAGGTGTTGCTCAACGGCAAGCGCTCGCTTGCCCAGAGCATCGTCTACGACGCTCTCGAGGGCTGCCGCACCAAGACCGGCACCGACCCGGTCGTGACGCTCAAGCGCGCCCTCGACAACGTCAAGCCCGCGATCGAGGTCAAGAGCCGCCGTGTCGGTGGCGCGACCTACCAGGTGCCGGTCGAGGTCAAGCCGGCCCGGAGCACCACGCTGGCGCTGCGCTGGCTTGTCGGCTACAGCCGGCAGCGGCGTGAGAAGACCATGACCGAGCGGCTCATGAACGAGCTGCTCGACGCGAGCAACGGCCTCGGTGCCAGCGTCAAGCGGCGCGAGGACACCCACAAGATGGCCGAGTCCAACAAGGCGTTCGCCCACTACCGCTGGTGATCCCAGCAGGACTTTCTTATGACTACTGACATACAGACTGCTCTCGCCAAGGTCCGCAACATCGGGATCATGGCGCACATCGACGCGGGCAAGACCACGACGACGGAGCGGATCCTCTACTACACCGGCGTCAACTACAAGATCGGTGAGGTCCACGAGGGCGCCGCAACGATGGACTGGATGCCGCAGGAGCAGGAGCGCGGCATCACGATCACTTCCGCTGCCACCAAGTGCGAGTGGAAGGGCCACACGATCAACATCATCGACACGCCTGGGCACGTCGACTTCACCGTTGAGGTCGAGCGCAGCCTGCGGGTGCTCGACGGTGCGGTCGCGGTCTTCGACGGCGTCGCCGGTGTCGAGCCGCAGAGCGAGACGGTCTGGCGGCAGGCCGACCGCTACAACGTGCCGCGCATCTGTTTCGTCAACAAGATGGACCGCGTCGGTGCCGAGTTCCACCGCTGCGTGGACATGATCGTGACCCGCCTCGCCGCGACTCCGCTCGTCGTACAGCTGCCCTGGGGAGTCGAGAGCGACTTCCGCGGCGTAATCGACCTGATCAACATGAACGGCCTGCTCTGGCAGGACGAGGGCAAGGGCGACAAGTTCGACGTCGTCTCGATCCCGTCCGACCACGAAGAGGCCGCGCGCGAGTGGCGCGACAAGCTGATCGAGACGATCGCCGAGAACGACGACGAGCTCATGGAGCTCTACCTCGAGGGCAAGGAGCCCGACCACGAGCAGCTGGTCGCCGGCATCCGCCGCGCCACCATCGCCGGCAAGGTCAACCCGGTGCTGTGCGGCACCGCGTTCAAGAACAAGGGCGTGCAGCCGTTGCTCGACGCTGTCGTCGAGTTCCTGCCGAGCCCGCTGGACATCCCGAGCATCGAGGGTCACGACGTCAACGACCCGGAGAAGATCATCGAGCGGCATGCCAGCGAGGAAGAGCCGTTCGCTGCGCTCGCGTTCAAGATCATGAGCGACCCGCATCTCGGCAAGCTCACCTACATCCGCGTCTACTCCGGCAAGCTCGAGTCGGGCACCCAGGTGTCCAACAGCACCAAGGGCAAGAAGGAGCGGATCGGCAAGATCTACCAGATGCACGCCAACCACCGCGAGGAGCGGCAGGGGTGCGGCGCCGGTCAGATCGTGGCCGTGCAAGGGCTGAAGGACACCACCACCGGTGACACCCTCTGCGACCCGGCCAAGCCGGTGATCCTCGAGTCGATGAGCTTCCCGGCGCCGGTCATCTCGGTGGCGATCGAGCCGAAGAGCAAGGCTGACCAGGAGAAGCTCGGCACGGCGATCCAGCGCCTCGCGGAGGAGGACCCGACCTTCCAGGTCCGCAACGACGAGGAGACCGGCCAGACGATCATCTCCGGCATGGGCGAGCTGCACCTCGAGGTGCTCGTCGACCGGATGAAGCGCGAGTTCCGCGTCGAGGCCAACGTCGGACGTCCGCAGGTGGCCTACCGCGAGACGATCCGCCGGAAGGTCGAGAAGGTCGACTACACCCACAAGAAGCAGACGGGTGGTTCCGGCCAGTTCGCGAAGGTGCAGATCGACCTCGAGCCGACCCACGCCGACGGCGAGGACGGTGGCGGTGGCTACGAGTTCGAGAACAAGGTCACCGGTGGCCGCATCCCGCGTGAGTACATTCCCGCGGTCGACGCCGGCTGCCAGGAGGCAATGGAGTTCGGCGTTCTCGCCGGCTACCCGATGGTCGACGTCAAGGTGACGCTTCAGGACGGCGCCTACCACGAGGTCGACTCCTCCGAGCTCGCGTTCAAGATCGCCGGTTCGATGGCCTTCAAGCAGGCCGCCCGTCAGGCGGATCCCGTGCTGATGGAGCCGATGATGAGTGTCGAGGTGACGACGCCCGAGGAGTTCATGGGTGACGTCATCGGTGACCTCAACTCCCGCCGCGGCCAGATCCAGGCCATGGAGGAGCGCAGCGGTTCGCGCGTCGTGAAGGCGCTCGTGCCGCTGTCGGAGATGTTCGGCTACGTCGGCGACCTGCGCTCCCGCACCCAGGGTCGCGCCAGCTACAGCATGCAGTTCGACTCGTACGCCGAGGTGCCGTCGAACGTCGCGAAGGAAATCATCGCCAAGGCCCACGGCGAGTAAGAGACCGTCAGCAATCGTCCTGAGGAGGACACGACAGTGGCTAAGGCCAAGTTCGAGCGGACCAAGCCGCACGTCAACATCGGCACCATCGGTCACATCGACCATGGCAAGACGACGCTGACGGCGGCGATTACCAAGGTCCTGCATGACAAGCACCCGGACCTCAACCCGTTCACGCCGTTCGACCAGATCGACAAGGCGCCGGAAGAGCGTGAGCGCGGCATCACCATCTCCATCGCGCACGTCGAATACCAGACCGACAAGCGTCACTACGCGCACGTCGACTGCCCGGGTCACGCCGACTACATCAAGAACATGATCACCGGTGCGGCGCAGATGGACGGCGCGATCCTCGTCGTATCCGCGACCGACGGCCCGATGCCGCAGACCAAGGAGCACGTGCTGCTCGCCCGTCAGGTCGGCGTGCCCTACATCGTGGTTGCGCTCAACAAGGCCGACATGGTCGACGACGAGGAGATCCTCGAGCTCGTCGAGCTGGAGGTCCGCGAGCTACTCAACCAGTACGAGTTCCCCGGCGACGACGTTCCGGTCATTCGGGTGTCGGCGCTCAAGGCGCTCGAGGGCGACGCTGCCTGGGGCGAGAAGCTCATGGAGCTCATGGAGGCGGTCGACAACGCCATCCCGGAGCCGGTCCGTGAGATCGACAAGCCGTTCCTCATGCCGATCGAGGACGTCTTCACGATCACCGGTCGCGGCACCGTCGTGACCGGCCGCATCGAGCGCGGTGTCGTCAAGGTCAACGAGACCGTCGACATCGTCGGCATCCGGCCGGAGAAGCAGTCGACCACCGTCACCGGCGTCGAGATGTTCCGCAAGCTGCTCGACGAGGGCCAGGCCGGTGAGAACGTCGGCCTGCTGCTTCGTGGCACCAAGCGCGAGGACGTCGAGCGCGGCATGGTCGTCATCAAGCCGGGCACCACGACGCCGCACACCGAGTTCGAGGCCCAGGTCTACATCCTGAGCAAGGACGAGGGTGGCCGGCACACGCCGTTCTTCAACAACTACCGCCCGCAGTTCTACTTCCGTACGACGGACGTGACCGGCGTCGTCACCCTCCCCGAGGGCACCGAGATGGTCATGCCCGGCGACAACACGGAGATGAAGGTCGAGCTGATCCAGCCGATCGCGATGGAGGAGGGCCTGCGCTTCGCCATTCGCGAAGGCGGCCGCACCGTCGGCGCGGGCCGCGTCACGAAGATCGCCAAATAGCAGCGCCGCTCGGCGGCCGGGTCGCCTCAATGGATGACCCGGCCGCCGAACTTCGAGAAGCCCAAGCAGCAGCACCGACTAAGGAACAGTGATGGCGGGACAGAAGATCCGCATCAGGCTCAAGGCCTACGACCACGAGATCGTGGACAGCTCGGCGCGCAAGATCGTGGAAACGGTCACGCGCACCGGCGCGCAGGTCGCTGGGCCGGTGCCGCTGCCGACGGAGAAGAACGTCTACTGCGTCATCCGCAGCCCGCACAAGTACAAGGACTCGCGAGAGCACTTCGAGATGCGCACGCACAAGCGCCTCATCGACATCCTCGACCCCACGCCGAAAACCGTCGACTCGCTGATGCGTCTCGATCTCCCGGCGGGTGTCGACATCGAGATCAAGCTGTAGGGACTGCACCAATGGCTAAGCAGCAGAAGGGCATCCTGGGCGAGAAGCTCGGCATGACCCAGGTCTGGGACGAGGGCAACAAGCTCGTCCCGGTGACCGTGGTCAAGGCCGGGCCGTGCGTCGTGACCCAGGTGCGCACGCCCGACAAGGACGGCTACGACGCCGTGCAGATCGCCTTCGGCGCGATCGACCCGCGCAAGGTGAACAAGCCGCTCGCCGGCCACTTCGCCAAGGCGGGTGTGCCACCGCGTCGGCACGTGACGGAGATCCGCACCACGGACGCGTCGACCTACACCGTCGGCCAGGAGATCACCGCCGAGTTGTTCGAGGCGGGTCAGACGGTTGACGTCATCGGTGTCAGCAAGGGGCACGGCTTCAGCGGTGTCATGAAGCGGCACGGGTTCGCCGGCCTCGGCGCCGGCCACGGTGTCCAGCGCAAGCACCGCTCGCCCGGTTCGATCGGCGCGTGCGCGACGCCCGCTCGCGTGTTCAAGGGCCTGCGCATGGCCGGCCAGTACGGCGCGGTCCGTACCACCACGCTGAACCTCAAGGTGCACTCGGTTGACGCCGAGCGGGGTCTGCTGCTCGTCAAGGGCTCGATTCCCGGACCCACCGGCGGCATCGTGCTGGTCCGCACCGCGGCCAAGACACCTGCCGTTCGCGGCGCGAGGGGGTTGACCGGCTGATGGCTTCCGTCAATGTCCAGTCGCCGCAAGGCGACCTCGCCCGCACCGTAGAGCTGCCGGACGCAGTCTTCGACGTGCAGGTCAACGTGCCGCTGATCCACCAGGTGGTCGTGGCCCAGCTCGCGGCAGCGCGCCAGGGCACGCACGACACGAAGACCCGCGGCGAGGTCCGCGGTGGTGGCAAGAAGCCCTACAAGCAGAAGGGCACCGGTCGCGCCCGGCAGGGCTCGACACGAGCGCCGCAGTTCGCCGGCGGTGGCGTCGTCCATGGGCCCACGCCGCGCAACTACGCGCAGCGCACGCCCAAGAAGATGAAGGCGGCGGCGCTGCGAGGCGCGCTGTCGGATCGCGCCCGTGGTGGTCGGCTGCACGTCGTGTCGGCCCTGGTTGACGGCGACACGCCATCGACGAAGGGTGCAGCGGCCGCGCTGGCGCGCATCGCATCGAGCCGGCACGTGCTTCTGGTCGCCGAGCGCACCGACGTGCTGACGTGGAAGAGCCTGCGCAACATCCAGACCGTTCACATCCTCGCGCCCGACCAGCTCAATACCTACGACGTTCTCGTCAGCGACGACGTCGTGTTCACCGAGGGCGCGCTCGCGGCGTTCCTGAACGCTCCGGGCACGCCGGAGGGCCAGCAGCTCGGCGACGCGGTTGACGCGCTTGCCGCTGAGTCTGCGCCGCAGGGCGGACGTCGTACACCGCCAATCTCGGCGGATTCGGCCATCGAGCCTGCGAAGGAGAGTGCCGTGACCGACACCCCGGCAACCGAGTCGGGCTCAACGAAGCCCGCAGGCGAAGGAGTTTCGGACGAGCAGGCCGCCGAGCAGGTCGAGGCGCAGACGTCGAAGGACCTCAAGGCGGAAGACGCGTTCGAGCAGGCCGCCGACAAGGAGACCGACAAGCCGGCCAGCGAGGCGCTCGCCGACGAGGCCGATCTCGGAGGTGAGGCCTGATGCCTACGGTCGCAGACCCGCGCGACATCTTGCTCGCGCCGGTGATCTCGGAGAAGAGCTACGGGCTCATCGACGAGAACAAGTACACGTTCCTCGTGCACCCCGATGCCAACAAGACGCAGATCAAGATCGCGGTGGAGCAGGTCTTCAACGTGAAGGTGACGAGCGTCAACACCGTCAATCGCAGCGGCAAGAAGAAGCGCACGCGGTTCGGCATCGGCAAGCGCAACGACACCAAGCGCGCCATCGTCGGCCTCGCCGAGGGTGACCGCATTGACCTCTTCGGAGGGACCGTCTAGCCATGGGCATCCGCAAGTACAAGCCGACGACGCCAGGTCGCCGCGGCGCCAGCGTCGCCGACTTCGTCGAGATCACGCGCACCGAGCCGGAGAAGTCGCTCGTGCGTCCGCTGCACAACAAGGGCGGTCGCAACGTGCACGGCAAGGTGACCGCGCGGCACCAGGGCGGTGGCCACAAGCGTGCTTACCGCGTCATCGACTTCCGGCGCTCGGACAAGGACGGCGTGCCGGCCAAGGTCGCGCACATCGAGTACGACCCCAACCGCACCGCCCGGATCGCGCTGCTGCACTACGCCGACGGCGAGAAGCGCTACATCATCGCGCCGTCACGACTGTCGCAGGGCGACCGCGTGGAGGCCGGTGCGTCCGCCGACATCAAGCCGGGCAACAACCTGCCGCTGCGCAACATCCCGGTCGGCACCGTCGTACACGCGATCGAGCTGCGCCCCGGTGGCGGTGCGAAGATCGCCCGTTCGGCGGGCGCGAGCGTGCAGCTGGTGGCCAAGGACGGCGGCATGGCGCAACTGCGCATGCCCTCGGGTGAGATCCGCAACGTCGACGCACGCTGCCGCGCGACGGTGGGCGAGGTCGGCAACGCCGAGCAGTCCAACATCAACTGGGGCAAGGCCGGCCGGATGCGCTGGAAGGGCAAGCGTCCGACGGTCCGCGGCGTCGCGATGAACCCGATCGACCACCCGCACGGTGGTGGTGAGGGCAAGACCTCCGGTGGCCGCCACCCAGTGAGCCCGTGGGGCAAGCCGGAGGGCCGCACCCGACGTGCACACAAGGAAAGCGACCGCCTCATCGTGCGTCGTCGCAAGGCCACGAAGCGGCGCTAGGAGAGCAGACAACGATGCCACGCAGCCTGAAGAAGGGCCCTTTCGTCGACGACCACCTGATCAAGAAGGTGGAGTCGCAGAACGACAAGGGCACCAAGAACGTCATCAAGACGTGGTCGCGCCGATCGATGATCGTGCCGGCGATGCTTGGCCACACCATTGCCGTCCATGACGGGCGCAAGCACGTTCCGGTCTTCGTGACCGAGGCGATGGTCGGCCACAAGCTCGGCGAGTTCGCGCCCACGCGCACGTTCCGCGGGCACATCAAGGACGAGCGGAGGTCGCGCCGTGGCTAGGTCAACGGGCGCCATCCGCGCCGACGCGTTGCCGCAGGAGCAGATCGTCGGCAAGGCGACGGCACGCTACGTGCGCATGTCGCCGACGAAGGTGCGCCGGGTGATCGACCTGATCCGTGGCATGCCCGCTACCGACGCGCAGGCGGTCGTGAAGTTCGACGCGCACGCCGCGAGCGAACCGGTGGGCAAGGTGCTCGACTCGGCGATCGCCAACGCCGAGCACCTCGCGCACGTGCGCAGCCAGCGGCTGGACCCGGACGAGCTGTTCGTCGTCGAGGCGTTCGTCGACGAAGGCCCGACGCTCAAGCGTTTCCGCCCACGGGCCCAGGGCCGCGCCTACCGGATCCGCAAGCGCACCAGCCACATCACGATCGTGGTTGCCCCCGAGGAAGGAACCCGCTAATGGGCCAGAAGGTCAACCCCAACGGGTTCCGGCTCGGCATCACCACCCGGCACAAGAGCCGGTGGTACGCCGACAAGCTCTACCGCGACTACGTGAAGGAAGACGTCGCGATCCGCCGCCTGCTCACCAAGGGCATGGAACGCGCCGGCATCAGCCGGGTCGAGATCGAGCGCACCCGTGACCGGGTCAACGTCGACATCCACACCGCGCGTCCGGGCATCGTCATCGGCCGCCGCGGCGCCGAGGCCGACCGCATCCGCGGTGACCTGGAGAAGCTGACCGGCAAGCACGTCAACCTCAACATCCTCGAGGTGAAGGCGCCCGAGATCGACGCGCAGCTCGTCGCCCAGGGCGTGGCCGAGCAGCTGTCCAGCCGCGTGTCCTTCCGCCGCGCCATGCGCAAGGCGATGCAGTCCGCTCTCAAGAGCGGCGCGAAGGGCATCCGGGTGCAGTGCTCCGGCCGTCTCGGCGGCGCCGAGATGAGCCGCTCGGAGTTCTACCGCGAAGGCCGTGTGCCGCTGCACACGCTGCGCGCCAACATCGACTTCGGTTTCTACGAGGCGCGCACGACGTTCGGCCGCATCGGCGTGAAGGTCTGGATCTACAAGGGCGACGAGGTCATGACCCGCGAGGAGCAGGCCGCGGCCGCAGCACTGCGTGCGCGCGACCAGCGCGACCGCCGCGCGCGTCGTGCTGACAGGCCGGCCGCGCGTCGCTCGGGTGCCGCTGGCTCGGCAGCCATCGGCTCTTCGGCCGTCGATGGCGGCACGCCGGCCGCAACCGAGAGCGTCGCGAGCAGCGAACCGGCCGAGGCGCCGGCCGAGGCAACGCCGACCACCGAGACAACAAGCGAGGAGAGCTGACCCGATGCTGATTCCACGGCGGGTCAAGCACCGCAAGCAGCACCACCCGGGCCGCTCGGGTGCCGCCAAGGGCGGCACGCGAGTCGTGTTCGGCGACTTCGGCATCCAGGCACTGGAGCCGGCCTACGTCACCAACCGGCAGATCGAGTCGGCCCGTATCGCGATCACGCGCCACATCCGTCGTGGCGGCAAGGTCTGGATCAACATCTACCCGGACCGGCCGCTGACGAAGAAGCCGGCCGAAACCCGGATGGGTTCCGGCAAGGGCTCGCCCGAGTGGTGGGTGGCCAACGTGAAGCCGGGCCGGGTGATGTTCGAGCTGTCCTATCCCAACGAGGCGACGGCCAAAGCGGCGCTGACCCGCGCGATTCACAAGCTGCCCATGAAATGCCGGATCGTGAAGCGCGAAGTGGGTGAGGCGTGATGGCTGCCACCACCGCAACCGAGCTGCGCGGCCTGCTCGACGACGAGCTCGTCACCAAGCTGCGCGAGGCCAAGGAAGAGCTGTTCAACCTGCGCTTCCAGTCCGCGACCGGCCAGCTCGACAACAATGCGCGCCTGCGGACGGTGCGCAAGGACATCGCGCGGATCTACACGGTGATGCGTGAGCGCGAGCTGGGGCTGACCAGCGAGCCGGCCACAAGCTCGAGTGAGGCATGACAGTGACCCAATCATCGACGACACAGACAGCGACTCAGGCCGAGTCGCGCGGGTTCCGCAAGACCCGCGAAGGCTTGGTCGTGAGCGACAAGATGGACAAGACCGTGACAGTCGAGGTCGAGGACCGGGTGCAGCACCCGCTCTACGGCAAGACGATCCGGCGTACCAAGAAGGTCAAGGCACACGACGAGGGCAACTCGTGCGGCGTCGGCGACCGCGTGCTGCTGATGGAGACGCGGCCGTTGTCGGCGACCAAGCGCTGGCGCGTGGTGCAGGTCATCGAGAAGGCGAAGTAACCAATGATTCAGCAGGAGTCGCGGCTGCGGGTCGCCGACAACACCGGTGCCAAGGAGCTGCTGTGCATCCGTGTGCTCGGCGGGTCGGGGCGTCGCTATGCCTCGATCGGCGACGTCATCGTCGGCACGGTCAAGGACGCGCTGCCGGGCGCCGGCGTGAAGAAGGGCGACGTCGTCAAGGCGGTCATCGTCCGTACGACGAAGCAGCGTCGCCGCGCCGACGGTTCCTACATCCGCTTCGACGAGAACGCTGCCGTCCTCATCCGTGACGGTGGCGACCCGCGCGGCACCCGCATCTTCGGCCCCGTCGGCCGTGAGCTGCGGGAGAAGCGGTTCATGAAGATCATCTCCCTTGCCCCCGAGGTGCTGTGATGCGGCAACTGTTCGTGAAGAAGGGCGACACCGTCGTCGTGCGCAGCGGCAAGGACCGCGGCGCGCGCGGCAGGGTGCTGCTCACCATGCCCAAGGACAACCGCGTCCTGGTCGAGGGTGTCAACCGGGTGAAGAAGCACACCAAGGTGACGACCACGACCCGTGGCGCCCAGACCGGCGGCATCGTGACGCAGGAAGCGCCGGTGCACGTGAGCAACGTGCAGGTGATCTGCTCCAACTGCGGAAAGCCCAGCCGGCTCGGCTCGCGGAAGAACGACGAGGGCCGCTCGGTCCGCGTGTGCCGCAAGTGCGGAGCTGATGTGTGATGACTGAGACCGTTACGACTGTGGCGCGCGAGGTGCCACGACTGAAGGCCCGCTACCGCGACGAGATCGTGACGCAGCTGCGTGAGCAGTTCGGCTACTCGAATGTCATGCAGGTGCCCGGCCTGGTGAAGATCAAGGTCAACATGGGCGTCGGCGACGCCGCCCGTGACGGCAAGCTCATCGAGGGCGCCGTTCGCGATCTGACCTCGATCACCGGCCAGCGGCCGGCCGTGGCACGCGCCCGCAAGTCGATCGCGCAGTTCAAGCTGCGCGAAGGCATGCCGATCGGCGCCCACGTCACGCTTCGTGGCGACCGGATGTGGGAGTTCCTCGACCGCCTGCTCACGATCGCGCTGCCCCGCATCCGCGACTTCCGCGGACTCGACGGGCGCCGGCTCGACGGCAACGGCAACTACACGTTCGGTCTCAACGAGCAGTCGATGTTCCACGAGATCGACCCGGATTCGATTGACCGGCCGCGCGGCATGGACATCACGATCGTGACCACCGCAAAGACCGACGACGAGGGCCGCGCACTCCTGCGTGCGCTCGGCTTCCCGTTCAGAGAGGCATGACATGGCAACCAAGGCGATGATCGCCAAGGCGTCGCGGAAGCCGAAGTTCAAGGTCCGCGGCTACACTCGCTGTTCGCGCTGCGGCCGCCCGCGCGCCGTCTACCGCGCTTTCGGCTTGTGCCGGATCTGCGTGCGGCAGATGGCCCACGCCGGTGAGCTTCCCGGCGTCACAAAGTCTTCCTGGTAGTCCCGCTACGCCGTAGGTCCGACCGGAAACCGCGGCGAGAAAGGCCTGATGGCCGATGATGACCGATCCGATCGCAGACATGTTGACGCGTCTGCGCAACGCCAACTCGGCGTACCACGACACCGTGGCGATGCCCTACTCGAAGATCAAGACGCACATCTCCGAGATCCTCCAGCAGGAGGGCTACATCGCCGGCTGGAATGTCGAGGACAACACCGACGGGCCGGGCAAGACGCTCACGATCTCACTGAAGTACGGCCCCAACCGGGAGCGCTCGATCGCGGGCGTCCGTCGGGTCAGCAAGCCCGGGCTGCGGGTCTACGCGAAGGCGACCAACCTCCCGCGCGTGCTCGGTGGCCTCGGCGTCGCGATCATCTCGACCTCCGCCGGGCTGCGCACGGACCGGCAGTGCCAGAAGCAACAGGTGGGCGGGGAAGTCCTCGCCTACGTCTGGTGACGGGGGAGGTCTGACATGTCACGCATCGGCAAGCTTCCGATCACGGTTCCGTCCGGCGTCGAGGTCACGATCAACGGCCGGGCCGTCACCGTGAAGGGCCCAAAGGGCACGTTGTCGCACACGATCGTCGAGCCGATCACGATCGAGCAGAACGACGGCACCCTGCTGATCAAGCGCCCGGACGACGAGCGCGACTCGAAGGCGCGCCACGGCCTCACCCGCACGCTGGTCGCCAACATGGTCACCGGCGTCACCGACGGCTACTCGAAGACCCTCGAGATCGTCGGCACCGGCTACCGCGTGCAGGCCAAGGGGAGCGACCTCGAGTTCGCACTGGGCTTCAGCCACCCGGTCACCGTCAAGCCGCCTGAGGGCATCAGCTTCACCGTCGAGGCCCCTACCCGGTTCGTGGTCTCCGGCATCGACAAGCAGAAGGTCGGCGAAACCGCCGCCAACATCCGCAAGATCCGCAAGCCGGAGCCCTACAAGGGCAAGGGTGTCCGCTACCAGGGCGAGGTCGTGCGGCGCAAGGCTGGAAAGGCTGGCAAGTAAATGAGCGCACCGAAGACCGCCACGCTCCGCCGCACAGCGCGGGCACGGCGTCACCTGCGGGTTCGCAAGAAGGTCGCCGGCAGCGCCGTGCGTCCCCGCCTCGTCGTCACCCGCTCGACGCGGCACATCAGCGTCCAGGTGGTCGACGACACGAAGAGCCGCACGCTGGCTTCCGCGTCGACGCTGGACCAGACGGTGCGCGGCGGCGAGGGCGACAAGAAGGCGCAGGCCGCGGTCGTCGGCCGCCTGATCGCCGAGCGGGCGAAGGCGGCCGGCATCGACAAGGTCGTGTTCGACCGGGCCGGCTTCCGCTACCACGGCCGGGTGGCAGCGCTGGCGGACGCCGCACGCGAAGCCGGCCTCGAGTTCTAGCCAACGACACGCATCGACGTACGACGAGATAGAGGAGTAAGGACATGCCAGGAGCTCAGCGTCGTGGTGGCGCTGGCGGCCCCGGTGGCGAGGGTGGCCGGCGCGAGCGTCGCGGCGAGGGCCGCGGGGCAGCGGCCGGTGCGCCGACCACCGCCTACCTCGAGCGCGTCGTCGCGATCAACCGCGTGGCGAAGGTCGTCAAGGGTGGCCGCCGGTTCAGCTTCACCGCACTCGTCGTCGTCGGTGACGGCGAGGGTCAGGTGGGCGTCGGCTACGGGAAGGCCAAGGAGGTGCCGGCCGCGATCGCCAAGGGCGTCGAGGAGGCCAAGAAGCACTTCTTCCGCGTCCCGCGCATCCAGGGCACCATCCCGCACCCGGTGCAGGGTGAGGCGGCTGCCGGTGTCGTCCTGTTGAAGCCGGCCAGCCCCGGTACCGGTGTCATCGCCGGTGGGCCGGTGCGCGCCGTGCTGGAGTGCGCCGGCATCCACGACGTGCTGTCCAAGTCACTCGGCTCGTCCAACCCGATCAACATCGTCCACGCCACCGTGGCTGCTCTGCGTGAGCTGCACCGGCCGGAGGAGATCGCCGCGCGGCGGGGTCTGCCGATCGAGGACGTCGCACCGGCCGCCATGCTGCGCGCCCGGACCGAGGGCGCCCGCGAGGCCGCCCGCGCCGGGGCGGGAGCCTGACGATGCCGCGGCTGAAGATCACCCAGACGCGTTCGCCGATCGGCGGCACGCACAGCCAGCGCGAGACCCTGCGCACGCTGGGCCTCAAGCGGCTGCGTGACGTCGTCGTCAAGGAAGACCGGCCGGAGATCCGCGGGATGGTTCGCACCGTTTCGCACCTGGTGTCGGTCGAGGAGGTCGAGTAACCGTGACCCTCAAGGTCCATCACCTGCGTCCGGCTCCCGGGGCCCACAAGCCCAAGACCAGGGTCGGCCGGGGCGAAGGCGGCAAGGGCAAGACCGCCGGCCGCGGCACCAAGGGCACCAAGGCCCGCTACCAGGTGCCGGAGGCGTTCGAGGGCGGCCAGATGCCGTTCCACATGCGGGTGCCCAAGCTCAAGGGCTTCAAGAACCCCTTCCGCACGGAATACCAGGTCGTCAACCTGGAGCGCTTGTCCGCTTTGTTCCCGGACGGCGGAGAGGTCGACCCGGACGTGCTCGCCGCGAAGGGCGCCGTACGCCGGGGGCACCTGGTCAAGGTTCTGGGCAGCGGCGAGGTCTCGGTCGCGCTCGCGGTGAAGGCACACGCCTTCTCCGGGACCGCAGCCGAGAAGATCACCGCCGCCGGCGGCAGCGTGACCAGGCTGTAACCGCTTCCCCCCCAAAGCGACACAGCGGCTGTAGTGTCAGTTCTCCCGGCAAGGATCCTGGCAGCAAGGAGGAGCGAGCGTGCTCACGGCGTTCGGTAGGGCGTTTCGCACTCCCGACCTGCGCAAGAAGATCCTGTTCACGCTGGCGATCATGGGCCTGTTCCGGCTCGGGTCGGTCGTGCCTGCGCCGGGGGTCAACTACCAGAACATCCACGCCTGCATCGACGCGAGCAAGAACTCCTCGATCTATGGCCTGGTCAACCTGTTCAGCGGCGGTGCGCTGCTGCAGTTGTCGGTGTTCGCGCTGGGGATCATGCCCTACATCACGAGCAGCATCATCATCCAGCTGCTCATCGTGGTCATCCCCCGGCTGGAACGGCTGAAGGAGCAGGGCCAGTCCGGGCAGGCCAAGCTCACGCAGTACACCCGTTATCTGACGATCGCGCTCGCGATCCTGCAGTCGACCGGCATCGTCGCCCTGGCCCGCAGCTCCAGCGGCACGGCGAGCCGGCTGTTTCCCAACTGCAACAAGTCGCTGCTCTACTCGACCTCGATCTTCCGGGTCGGCGTCCTCGTCATCACCATGACGGCGGGCACCGCCGTGATCATGTGGCTCGGTGAGCTGATCACCGACCGCGGCATCGGCAACGGCATGTCGCTGCTGATCTTCACCTCGATCGCCTCCCGGTTCCCGAGCCAGGGCTCGCAGATCCTGCAGACCAAGGGCCCCACGACCTTCACCATCGTGCTCATCCTCGGCTTGATGATCATGGCCGCGATCGTGTTCATGGAGCAGGGTCAACGGCGCATCCCTGTGCAATACGCGAAACGGATGATCGGCCGGCGGATGTACGGCGGGACCGCGACCTACATCCCGCTCAAGGTCAATCAGGCGGGCGTCATCCCGGTCATCTTCTCCTCGTCGCTGCTCTACCTGCCGCAGCTGATCGCGCAGGTCTGGAGCAGCAACTCCGGGCTCAACCAGTTCGTCTCGAACTACTTCGTCCGCGGCGACTCGTGGACCTACATCTTCACGTACGCCGCTCTCACGATCTTCTTCACCTACTTCTACGTCGCGATCACCTTCAACCCGGTCGAGGTGAGCGACAACATGCGCAAGTACGGCGGGTTCATCCCCGGCATCAGACCGGGTCGCCCGACGGCGGAGTACCTCGAGTACGTCCTGTCGCGGATCACCCTGCCCGGCGCGATCTACCTCACGCTCGTAGCGGTGCTGCCGATCATCGCGCTTGCCTTCCTGCCCGGCACCAGTGCCGGCGTCAACCAGACGTTCCCGTTCGGTGGCACCTCGGTGCTGATCCTCGTCGGTGTCGGTCTCGACACGTCGAAGCAGATCGAGAGCCAGCTGATGCTGCGTAACTACGAGGGCTTCCTTCGGTAGCGGCATGAGGCTGGTCCTCGTAGGCCCCCCAGGAGCCGGAAAGGGGACGCAGGCCGAATTCATCGCGGCACACCTTTCCGTGCCCAAGATCTCGACCGGCGACATCTTCCGCGCCAACGTCAGCCAGGGGACGCCGCTGGGCAAAGAGGCGAAGAAGTTCATGGACGCGGGCGACCTCGTGCCGGACGAGATCACCGTGGGCATGGTGCGCGACCGGCTGGCCGAGGACGACACCCGCAAGGGCTTCCTGCTCGACGGATTCCCGCGCAACGTTCCGCAGGCGCAGACGCTCGACGACCTGCTGCTGTCCGCAGGAACGCCACTCGACGTCATCCTCGAGCTCGTCGTCGACGACGACGAAGTGGTCCGCCGGCTGTCCGGCCGGCGCACCTGCCGCAACTGCGGCCACGTCTGGCATGTGGACTTCGACCCGCCGAGCGTCGAGGGGGTCTGCGACATCTGCGGTGGAGAGCTGTTCCAGCGTGATGACGACAAGCCGGAGACGATCCGGCACCGGCTCGAGGTCTACTACGAACAAACCGCGCCGCTCGTGAGTTACTACGCAGAGAAGGGACTGCTCGTCGGCATCGACGCGATGGGACCGGTCGACGATGTGACCGACCGGGCGATCTCCTCCCTGCGGCCGTTCGGCCGCCGATGAGGACAGAGCGGCCGTTCGGCCGTCGATGACGACGCAGCGGACGAAGGATCGGAAGAGGCCATGATTCAGTACAAGACCGAGCGCGAGATCGCGCTCATGCGCGAAGCCGGCCTCGTGGTGGGACGGACGCTGGCGAAGCTCCAGGCCGCGGTGACGCCCGGCATGACGACCGCCGACCTCGATGCGATCGCGGAAGAGGCGATCCGGGGCGAAGGGGCCGTCCCGTCGTTCAAGGGCTACCGCGGCTTCCCGGCGACCATCTGCACGTCGATCAACGCCGAGATCGTCCACGGCATCCCGTCCAAGAAGGCGGTGATCTCGGCGGGCGACGTCGTCTCGATCGACTGTGGGGCGATCGTGGAGGGCTACCACGGCGACGCCGCTGTCACGGTGCCGGTGGGCGAGGTCTCGGCGGAGAAGCTCGAGCTGCTGCGGGTGACCGAGGAGTCGCTCTGGCGCGGCATCGCCGCGGCGCGGCTCGGCGGCCGACTGACCGACATCTCCCACGCGATCGAGTCCTACATCCGCTCCCAGCCCCATCCTCGCCAAAAGGACGGGAACAGCGGTTCGTGGGGGATCGTCGAGGAGTACGTCGGCCACGGCATCGGCACCGAGATGCACCAGGACCCGCAGGTCTACAACTACGCGCCGAAGGGCGCCGGCCGCGGCCCGAAGCTGGAGAAGGGCCTGGCACTCGCGGTCGAGCCGATGGTCAACCTCGGCGGCCGGCAGACGCGGGTGCTCGCCGACGGCTGGACGGTGGTGACCCAGGACGGGTCGGCGTCAGCCCATTTCGAGCACACGTTCACGCTCACCGAAGACGGCCCCTGGGTGCTGACCGCCCTGGACGGCGGCAAAGAGCGTCTCGAGTCCCTTGGCGCGCTGAAAGTGGCCGGCTGACCGGCCTCTCGCCCGATTTTGAGCGTGGACGAACGTCGCGTAGACTTTTCCGTTGGCCCATTAGGGCCGCGATGAACTACGCCTAGGAGACGGAAAACCGGAGAGCATGCCGAAAAAGGAAGGCGCCATCGAGATCGAAGGGCGCGTTGTCGAGCCGCTGCCGAACGCCATGTTCCGCGTCGAGCTCGCCAACGGTCACAAGGTCTTGGCGCACATCAGCGGCAAGATGCGGCAGCACTACATCCGCATCCTCCCGGAAGACCGTGTCGTCGTGGAACTCTCGCCGTACGACCTGTCCCGCGGTCGCATCGTCTACCGGTACAAATAGGGAGAAGAACGGCCGTGAAGGTCAAGCCGAGCGTCAAGAAGATCTGCGACAAGTGCAAGGTGATCCGCCGACATGGACGGGTCATGGTGATCTGCGACAACCTGCGCCACAAGCAGCGCCAGGGTTAGCACTTCGCCGACAGCGCGCACCAAGCGCCGTACGAGATCAGTACGGCGGACCCCCGGCGCGGAGGCCGGGGCCAATCTGGGCCCAATTCAGGGGCAACAGAGCGGGCGGTGACGCGGAGGACCTCCGTGGACAATGAAGGAGCAGTAAGCCCACATGGCACGCCTTGTCGGCGTCGACCTTCCGCGGGAAAAGCGGCTCGAGGTGGCGCTCACCTACATCTACGGGCTCGGCCGCAGCCGGGCCAAGGAGACGCTGGTGCAAACCGGCGTCAGCCCGGACATCCGCGTCCGCGACCTGACCGACGACGACCTGGTCAAGTTGCGTGATTGGATCGAGGCCAACTACCGCGTCGAGGGTGACCTGCGTCGCGAGGTGCAGGCCGACATCCGGCGCAAGATCGAGATCGGCTGCTACCAGGGCATCCGCCACCGCCGTGGCCTGCCGGTTCGCGGCCAGCGCACCCACACCAACGCCCGGACCCGTAAGGGCCCGAAGAAGACCGTGGCCGGCAAGAAGAAGGCAGGGAAGAAGTAATGCCCGGCACAGCCAAGAAGACGGCCGCGAAGAAGGTTCGCCGCAAGGAAAAGAAGAACGTCGCTCACGGGCACGCCCACATCAAGAGCACGTTCAACAACACGATCGTCTCGATCACCGACCCGATGGGCAACGTGATCTCGTGGGCCTCGGCCGGACAGGTCGGCTTCAAGGGCTCGCGCAAGTCGACGCCGTTCGCGGCGCAGATGGCCGCTGAGGCGGCCGCCCGCCGCGCACAGGAGCACGGCATGCGCAAGGTCGATGTGTTCGTGAAGGGGCCGGGCTCCGGCCGCGAGACCGCGATCCGGTCGCTGCAGGCGGTCGGCCTCGAGGTCGGCACCATTTCCGACGTCACTCCAGTTCCTCATAACGGTTGCCGCCCGCCGAAGCGGCGGAGGGTTTGAGCTAGATGGCCAGGTACACAGGCGCGGACTGCAAGCGTTGCCGTCGCGAGAAGATGAAGCTGTTCCTCAAGGGCAGCAAGTGCGAGTCACCGAAGTGCCCGATCGAGATCCGGCCTTACCCGCCGGGTGAGCACGGCCGCGGTCGCACCAAGGACAGCGAGTACCTCCTGCAGAAGCGGGAGAAGCAGAAGTGCGCCCGCATCTACGGCGTGCTCGAGAAGCAGTTCCGCGGCTACTACGAGGAAGCCAACCGGCGCCCCGGCAAGACCGGTGAGAACCTGCTGCAGATCCTCGAGCGCCGCCTCGACAACGTGGTCTACCGGG
>Ga0207705_10001316_pt1 | contig 19907 bp, 12 predicted proteins | sample KBSC13metaG_FD_184314 | JGI IMG/M metagenome (GOLD analysis project Ga0207705, IMG submission 184314) | Corn rhizosphere microbial communities from Kellogg Biological Station, Michigan, USA - KBS C1-3 metaG (SPAdes) (version 2) | ecosystem: Host-associated > Plants > Roots > Rhizosphere > Soil ... | reverse complement strand
CCGACCAATACGCAGGGCAACACTGCGCCGGCGGCGCCGACCGATGCGCTGCCTGCCGCTGGGACCCAGTCGAACGAATCCGCCGCTCCGGCCGAGCCGACCAGCGCCCAGGAAATCGTCATCACCGGCACGTTGATCCGCAACCCGAATCTGGTCGCCTCCGCGCCGGTCACGGTCCTCGGTCACGACGAAGTCCAGCTGCGTCAGACCAACACCGCGGAAGAAATCCTGCGCACGATCCCGGGCGCTGCGCCCAGCATCGGCCAGAACGTCAACAACGGCAGCGGCGGTTCGGCTTACGTCAACCTTCGCGGCCTCGGCTCAAACCGCAACATCGTCCTGCTGGACGGCGTTCGCATCGTCCCGGTCGATCTCGTCGGCCGCGTCGATTTGAACACCATCCCGCTGGCCCTCGTCGATCGCGTCGACGTGCTGACTGGCGGCGCCAGCTCGACCTACGGTGCCGACGCCGTCAGCGGCGTGGTGAACTTCATCACCCGCAGCGACTTCTCGGGCATGGAGATGTCGGTTTCCGACCAGATCACCCAGCGCGGCGACGGCAACTATCTGCGCGGCGATCTTACGCTGGGCGCGAACTTCGACGACGGCCGCGGCAACGCCGTGATCAGCCTGGGTTATCAGGAATCGGATCCGGTCTATCAGGGTCACGATCGGCCTTATTCGAACATCGCGTTGAGCTCGGTGAACGCCAGCAGCCTCAACTCCGCGACTTCTGCGACCTCCACCCCGACGGTGATCGACATCCTGTCGCCCGGCAGTAACGCGCTTTGCGCCAACTCCGTGAACAACAGCTGTCAGGTTAATCCTGCCGGCAACGCGCTTGTGCCCTTCTATCAAGGCTACAACTTCAATCCGTACAACGTCTTTCAGACGCCGTTTAAGCGCTACAACCTGTTCAGCGCCGCTCACTACGACATCACCGACCACCTGACGGTCTACGGCCGCGGGATGTACAACAACACGACGGTCGACACGATCATCGCACCGTCGGGCATCTTCTCGACGAACGTCACCGTTCCGCTCAGCAATCCGTTCCTGTCGGCGGCGCAGCGCAACTTCTTCTGCGCCAACGCGGACTTCGATCCGGTCACTGCCGGACGTCAGTCGTTGACCCAGGCACAGTGCGACACGGCTGCGACGGCGCTCACGCCGACCACGGCCGGGTATCAGACGGTCACCTTCCAGGCGAACCGCCGCATGCCGGAGGTCGGACCGCGTATCTCCGACTATAACACGACGATGTTTGACTTCCGTGCGGGCGTTCGCGGCGACATCACCGACAAGATCGGCTTCGATGTCTTCGGTTCGCGCGGCATCAGCAATAAGACGCAGACCATTCAGAATTACGTTCTGACCTCGCGCGTTCTCCAATCCTTGCTCGCAACCAGTCCGACCACCTGCTTGAACACGGCCAACAGCTGCGTTCCGCTCAATATCTTCGGTCCGGAAGGGTCGATCACTCCCGCGATGGCCGGGTTCATCAGTCAGGAGTCGACCACCCGTGTGAAGTCGATCCTGTCGCAGGCGCGGGCAACGATCAACGGCGATACGCCGATCCAGCTGTGGGCGAAAAACCCGGTCGGCTTCGCGGTCGGCGGCGAATACAAGAAGTATACGGCCACCCAGCGCGCCGACTCGCTTGCCAAGACTGCCGGCGAACTCGGTGGTGCCGGCGGCGCGGCGCCGGACATCAACGGTAAGTTCGACGTGTACGAAGGTTTCGCCGAAGTCATCGCGCCGATCATTTCCGATCGGCCGTTCTTCCAGGAGCTTCAACTCGAGGCTGGTATCCGTCGGTCGCACTACACCATCGGCGCCCCGGCCAACAGGTCATTCAATACCACGACCTGGAAGGTGGCGGGTAGCTGGTCCCCGGTGCGGGACATCAAGTTCCGTGGCGCCTACAACCATGCGGTGCGCGCTCCGAACATCGGCGAGTTGTTCACCCCGGTAACGGTCGGTCTCGTCGCCTTGACCTCCGATCCTTGCCAGCTCGGCAACCCGGTGGGCAATGCGGCCCTGACCGCCGTCTGTATCGCGCAGGGTGCTCCGGTGGGTTCGATCGGCGGCATTCCGGCCCCGATTTCCGGCCAGGCCAACCAGAGCACGGGCGGCAACCCGTTCTTGAATCCGGAAACCGCCAAGACCTACACGGTCGGCGCTGTCATCCGCCCGAGCTTCGTTCCGGGCCTGACCGCCACGATCGATTACTACAACGTCAAGATCAAGGATGCGATCACGACGCCGTCGGCCAGCGACGTTATCGGTCTTTGCTTCAATAGCGTCAGCGCGGCCTCGGCAACGGATCCGAACTGCACGAACATCCGCCGCAACCCGGGCACGGGCGGCCTATCGGGCAACCCGGCAACCACCTTCGGACTGCCGCGGTTCCTGTCGAACCAAGGCACCTTGTCGACGGACGGCGTCGACTTCACGCTCGACTATCGTCACAAGCTTGGCACCATTATGAACTCGCCGGCCAAGTTCGCGATTGCGGTCGGCGGCAACTGGACCCGTAGCGGCAAGTTCCAGGCGACGGCGGTTTCGGTGAATCGTGAGTGCACCGGCTACTTCAGTGCCAACTGCGCTTCGCCGAACCCGGAATGGACCTTCAACACTCGCACGACCTTGTCGCTCGGCCGGGTCGATCTGTCGGTCCTGTGGCGCTACCTGAGCCCGCTGAAGTATGAGGGCAATGCCAGTGACTTCCTCGCTCGTGGATTCACCGGCGGTACGGCGACGGTTCCCTGCGTTGCACCGGGCGCGGGCGCTCAGCCCTCGGCCTGCAACCGGTTCCTGTTCAACGGCTTGGTGTCGACTTTCCCGAGCACCTCACCGTTGTTCAACGCGCCAGGCACGTTCAACGGCAAGACGGTCAATTTCAACCGCATTCCGGCGTTCCATTACTTCGACTTCTCGACCCGGTTTAACGTCAACGAGCACTTCGACCTGACGTTCACGGTCCAGAATCTGTTCGACAAGGATCCGCCGATCGTTGGCAACAACGCCGGTACGTCCGCCTTCAACAGCGGCAACACCTATCCGTCGACCTACGATCCGCTCGGTCGCCGGTTCGCGGCGGGTGCCCGGATCAAGTTCTAAGCATCCAGTCAGTTCAAAGGGGAGAGGCGGGCCTTCGGGTCCGCCTCTTTTTTATGGGATCCAGCGGCGCTCGCGGATCCACCGCGTCGCGAGATACTTGGTGCCGCTGGTCACCGGCATGCCGGCATGCTCGGCGAGGTCATCGCCATGCCCATCGGGCCGCGCATTGCTGAACAGCAATACGTCGCCCGTCTTGCCGCGGACTTCGATGTCCGTCCGGACAAATGCGGTCGCCCCGCCTTCGTAGTCATCATTGAGATAGACGAGGGCAGTCCACAGGCGCTGATTCGGCGCGCTGCCCACCCAATCGAAATGCGGGCGATATTGCTGCCCCGGCGCATACCGCAGCAATTGCAAAGCCTCGCCCGCATCGTACGCGGTTCGCGACGCCGCGGCCAATCGCCGGTTGATGGCGTGGATCGCCGGGTCCTCAATGTCCCAATGGAAGGTGGCGCCGTCGGAGGTGCGGATGGTGTCCCGCACCAGCTGTCCCGCCTGATCGTGCACCATCGACGGCTCGAACTCGCCGGCGGCCGCGATCAGATAGCCGCATTCCTGCTCGGTCAGCAGTCCTTCGAACATCCGCGCATAAGGCCGGTCGCTGATCACTTTGGCTTCCGGAACCCGCACCGGATCGCCAGCCGCATCAAGATCCATCGCATCGAGAAGATCCAGCGCCGCCTTGCGGTGCGCAATCTTCGCCGCTTCGACCTTCAGTCGCTCGACGGCCGCCGGCCAGTTGCGCGCGCCCGCCACGCCGCTGGCGAGCAGATTGGTCATGACGACGTTCGCCTGGACATGCCCGCGCGCCGCGGCCGCCTCGAACAACGCGCGCGCACGCGTGGGTTCTTGCGTCGCGAGCGTTCCGCTCCAGTGCAGATGCGCGAGCAGGAACAATGCTTGCGGATCGCCGCCCGCGGCGAGCTCGCGGACGATTTGCGCGCCGGTTTCGTCGTTGGCGTGGATCAGCTGGAGCGCGTGTTCGAGGCGAGCGGAGGACATGACGCCGCGAACCCTGCCACAGCATGCATCCGAACGGGAGACCGGCCGCGAAAAACGCCAGCTTGACCAGTGCGGCGCCAGACGCTCATTTCAGCACGTGCCGATGACCGCCGAACAGCATCTCGCCCGCGCCGCCCAGGCGCAGCAGCATGGACGGTCCGCCGAGGTGATCAGCGAGGCCGAAGCGGCGCTCCGGCTGAACGGGGATCATCCCATCGCGCACAACATGCTCGGCATGGAAGCCCTAGCGCGAAACGACACGGCGGCCGCTTTGCTTCATTTCCGGGCGGCCACGCGGGCTGACCCGCAGGCGGTCGCACTGTGGCTGAACCTCGCGAAGGCGAGCCGTCTCGCTGGCGATGATGAGGCCGAAAAATCGGCCCTCGAGTCTGCCCTGGAGAGCGATCAGCGTCATCTGATGGCCAACATCCGCCTCGCGCAATTGCATGAGCGGCGCGGTGAGTTCGGGGAGGCCACCACCCGCTGGGCCGGAGTGGCTGCGCTTGCCGCCGAGCATCCCCGGGCCGGCGCCGAACTGCGCGCCATCTTCGATCACGCGCAAACGTTTGTCACGACGCGTAACCAGCAACTGTCGGACGCGCTCGCCGCCGACCTTGCCGCGGACCTGGGCACTGCTTCCGTCCGCGACCAGCGCAGGATCGGCGCGGCGATCGACGTGATGCTCGGCCGCCGGCAAGTCTATGCCAACCAATGTTTCGGCCTCCACTATCCATTCCTGCCCGCCGACGAATTTCTCGAACGCGAGCATTTCCCGTGGCTGGCAGAGCTTGAATCGCACACCGACGCGATCCGCGCCGAGGTTGTCGCCCTGCTTGCGTCGGACGATCCGGGCCTCTCGCCTTATGTCACCATGCCGCCGGGCACCCCGCACAATGTGTGGACCGACCTCAATCATTCCGCGGCGTGGAGCGCGCTTCACCTGTGGCGCGATGGTGAGCGTATCGACGAGGCTTGCGCGCGTGCGCCGAAGACGGCCGCGCTGGTCGAGAAGCTGCCGCTCGCACACGTGCCCAGGCGCGCACCGACGGTGTTCTTTTCGATTCTTCAGGCCGGCCAGCACATCCCGCCGCACACTGGCGTGACCAACACGCGCACGATCATCCACCTGCCGCTGATCGTCCCGCCAGGCTGCACGTTTCGGGTCGGCGGCGAAACGCGCGAATGGCGCGAGGGGGAAGCGTTCGCGTTCGACGACACGATTGAGCACGAGGCGTGGAATCGAAGCGAACGGGACCGCGCGATACTCATCCTCGATTGCTGGAATCCGCACCTTAGCGAGCATGAGCGGGAGATGATCTGCCGCCTTTACGAGGTCGCGGACGAGCAGAAGGCATCGGCTTCAAACTAGCATTCCCCGACTGTGCTCGATTTGCCACAGTCTCCTAACGAAAGTCAGCATTACCCGCTTGCGGGATTGCCTCACTCCAATTTGCCGTCCTATCCGAGCGCTCTTGCGGTCTATCGGCCGCAAAGGTTTTTGAGGGCCGGCGCCCTTCGCCGGGGAGAAAGGGTTTTACATGACAGCATCGGCAAATCGCCTCGGAACCGCGCTGCGGACCGGAAGTGCGCTATCCGCATTGGCAGTGGCAGCCTTCATGGCGACGCCCGCTTATGCTCAGGACCAGACTGCGCCGACGACTACCGGACCGGTCGAGGCTCAGCCGACTCCGACCACCTCGGCAGAGGGCGCCCCGGTCCAGCAGGCCAACGACATCGTGATCACCGGCACGCGTATTTCGCAGCCGAACCTGCAGTCGACTGCGCCGCTGACCGTCGTTTCCAATGAGGACGTCAAGCTGGCCGGCACGAGCCGCGTCGAAGACGTGCTCGCCCAGCTGCCGCAGGCCACTGCAACGCAGAGCTCGGGATTCGCGAACGGCGCGTCGGGCACGGCGGAAATCGATCTTCGCTATCTCGGTTCGAAGCGGACGCTAACCCTGATCAACGGCCGTCGCATGGTTCCGGGAGATCCGAACAGCTCCAGCCAAGCTCCGGACATCAACCTAATTCCCGGCGCGCTTATCAAGCGCGTTGACGTCCTAACGGGCGGCGCCTCGTCGGTTTACGGCGCGGACGCCGTTGCCGGCGTCGTCAACTTCATCATGGATACCGACTTCGAAGGTATCAAATTCGACGGTACGTGGTCGACCTATCAGCACAACAACAACGACGTCGGTCTGCTCGGTTCGCAGACGATGCGTGGCATTCTCAGCGCGAAGAACTTCCCGTTCCCGACGGGCAGCACGACTGACGGCCGTTCGATCGACGGCACCGTTTCGATCGGCGCCGGCTTCGACGACGGCCGCGGCCACGTCGTCGGCTATTTCGGCTACCGCAAGATCAAGCCGGTTCTCGGTGCGAATCGCGATTACAGCGCGTGCACCATCGGTGAGAACAGTGCTCACACGTCGAACAGCTGCTCGGGTTCTGCGACCGCAGCCCCGGGCAACGTGCTCTACTTCCTCCCGGGTCAGACCAGCACGTCGACGATCGGCGCGCTCGGGCCGGGAACGCTGACTTCGGGCACGAACAACATTTTCAACTTCGGGCCGCTGAACTACTTCCAGCGCCCCGACGAACGGTACACTGCCGGCCTGTTTGCGAATTATGAGATCAATCCGGCGATCAAGCCGTATCTCGAGTTCATGTTCATGGACGATCACACGGTGGCGCAGATCGCGCCGTCGGGTGACTTCGGCAACACCTTCACCATCAACTGCGACAACCCGCTTCTCAGTACTCAGCAGCGCGGCGAGCTTTGCGCTCCGGCAAACCTGATCAACGGCTTCCTCGGCAACTTCCCGCTTGCGACTGGCGCTGGATACAACCCCAATCCGGGTAACGCTCCGGTTCAGTTCTTCGATGCTCGCGGCAACACCTACAATGCGGGTTACGCCCAGGTCCTGCGCCGCAACGTCGAAGGGGGCAATCGCCAGGCTGATTTGACGCACACCACCTATCGCGGTGTCATCGGAACGCGCGGCGATCTGAGCAAGATCTTCTCGTACGATGCCTACTATCAGTATGGCCGCACCGACTACAGCCAGGTTTACCGCAACGAATTCTCGGCGGCCCGGCTTAACAACGCGCTCAACGTCGTGAACGTGAACGCCGCGGGCCAGGTCGTCCCGGTGGGCACCGCCGGCTCGTCGATCGTTTGCCGCTCGCAGCTTGCGGGCACGGACCCGAATTGCGTTCCTTACGACATCTTCAGCGCGGCAGGTCCGTCGGCCGCCTCGATCAATTATCTGAACGTCTTCGGGGTCATTACCGGTCGGACGTCGGAACAGGTTGCGGACATCAACTTCACCGGAAACCTCGGCGAAGTCGGGCTGCAGAGCCCGTGGGCGTCGGACGGCGTCGGCGTTAACGTCGGCTACGAGTACCGCAAGGAATCGCTGTCGCTCAGCCCCGACTCACTGTTCCAGGCTGGCGATCTGACCGGTCAGGGCGCCGCGACACTGCCGATCGACGGCAGCTTCAAGGTCAACGAAGTGTTCGGCGAAATCCAGCTTCCGATCGTGCAGCACGGCTTCATCGACAGCCTGTCGTTCAACGCCGGCTATCGTAAGTCCTGGTACAAGACGAGCAGCGGCCGCAAGTACGACACGGATACGTACAAGATTTCGGGCGAATTCGCGCCGATCCGGGATGTCCGCTTCCGCGGCGCATACAACCGGGCGGTCCGCGCTCCGAACATTGCCGAACTGTTCGCTCCGCAGCTGGTCGCTCTGGACGGCGGTACCGATCCGTGCGCCGGCTCGCCGGTCACGGCTACCGACTATGGCTGTCTCGCTCAGGGTCTCCGCGTCGGTCAGGGCACGCCGCTCAACCCGGCGGCGCAGTACAACGGCTTCGTTGGCGGCAACCCGAACCTGGTGCCGGAAGTTGCCACCACCAAGACGCTCGGTGTCGTCTTGCAGCCGCGCTTCATCCCGCGGTTTGCGGCGACGGTCGACTATTTCAACATCCGCGTTAAGGGCGCGATCCAGGGCTTCGGCGCTGACGCCATCCTTGCCGACTGCGTAGCCAACTCGACCGCGACTGCTGCTGCTCCCTCCTGTGCGCTCGTTCACCGCGATGCGTCCGGGTCGCTGTGGCTGACGCCCAATGGCTTCGTGAACGACCTTCCGACCAACGTCGGCAGCGTGAAGACGGACGGTATCGACTTCTCAGCGGCCTATGCACATCGCATTGGCGGCCTGGGCAGCTTGACCGCTTCGTTCCAGGGTACGTACGTCCGGCATTACAAGGTCGATAACGGCCTGACGCCGATCTACGATTGCGTTGGCTTCTACGGCAGCACTTGCGGGACGCCGATTCCGAAGTGGCGGCACAAGGCTCGCCTGACCTGGAATACGCCGATCGGCGTCGGATTGTCGGGCCAGTGGCGTCACCAGTCGGGTTCGACCTACGAAGGGTACAGCTCGAACGAGACGTTGGCGGGAACGCATTACGCTCTCGGCGCGAAGTTCCCGAAGTATGACTACTTCGACCTTTCGGCGACCTACAATCTGTTTGGTGATGCGGTTGCGCTGCGTGCCGGCGTGAACAACATCTTCGACAAGAAGCCGCCGCTGGTTCCGAGTGGTGCGGCCTGCCCGGCAGGTCCGTGCAACAACAACACCTGGGTAACGGCGTACGACGCTCTCGGCCGCTTCATCTACGCGGGCGCCACGGTGACGTTCGATCACAAGCGGACTCCGCCGCCGGCTCCGGTCGTCGCGGCTCCGCCGCCGCCGCCGCCGCCGGAAGCTCCGGCGACGCAGACCTGCGCCGACGGATCGGTAATCCTCGCGACGGCGACCTGCCCGGTCCCGCCGCCGCCGCCGCCGCCGCCGGCTCCGGCACCGGAGCGTGGTCACTGAGTCACCGGCACCTCTGAATGAATTGGGGCGGCGAACATGTTTCGCCGCCCCTTTTCGTTGCTCTGTTTGACGAGCGCTGGAATTTGCAGCCGGCGGCGCTAGTTACCAGACCATGGTCACTCCCACGGCGCTCGATCCGCAGACTGCGTCCGCTATCCGCGAGGCTATGGGCGCCTTGTCCAAAGGAAATGTCCGGGACGCGCGCAGTATCGGCGAAGCCGCTCTCGCCGATGGGGGCGCGGCTGCTCCCCTCAACGCGATGCTGGGTGCGTTGTGCCTGCAAAGCGGGGAACTCGACGATGCATTGGGCTATCTCCGCAAAGCGCAGACCGCGCGGCCTGACGACATCATCGTTGCATTGAACCTCGCGACCGCGCTGGTTCAGCTCGAGCGTTATCGCGAGGCGCTCGATACAGCCCCCGAGAAGCTGGCAGCAGAGGATCAAAGCTTGCGCCTGCAGCGGCTAAGGGCCTTTTGCGCGCAGTCGCTCGACGATTTTCCAGCGGCCATCAAAGCCTATGAGCGGATCGTGGCGGTCACTCCCCAGGACTGGGAGAGCTGGAACAATCTGGGGAACAGCCGCCGCGGAGCCGGTGATCTTGAAGGAGCGGTAGAGGCCCTTGAGCGGGCTGCGGAACTCGCCCCGGATTCTCCCCCGGTTTTATTGAACTTGGCAAATACGCTTGCGGCTGCCGGGCGCGGAGAAGACGCCGAGGCCAGGTTCCGGGCCATGGCGGCGGCTTTCCCCGATGATTGGCGCAGCTTGCGCGATTTGCACGTCCTTTTGCGGTCCGAGGCGCGAGAAGAGGATGCGCTCGCCGCGATTGAGGAGGCAAGCCGCCGCAGTCCTGATGATCTCGAATTGCGCCTGGCGCTTGCGAGCCAAAAGCTATTGTTGCTCGACAATGCGGGTGCCGAAGCAGCCTATGGCGATGTGGTTGCACGCGATCCGGCCAACCCCAGCGGAAATCTGGGGCTTGCCGTGGCCTATGAGCTTTCGAACCGCGCTGAAGATCTCGCTCGCCTGGTGGGCGAGGCGGAGGCGCGCGGCGTCGGAGACGAAGCGCTCAGTATCATTCGGGCCTTTGCCCATCGCCGCGCCAAGCGCTTCCAAGAAGGCCTCGCCGAGATGTCGGCCGTCGCGGGCGCATTTGAAACAGCGCGACAGGCGCAACTGCTCGGTCAGTTGAACGATGGCGCCGGCAACTACGCCGAGGCCTGGGCCGCCTTCTCACAAATGAACGAGATCCAGCGCGCCGATCCCTCGCAGCCCGAACAGCGCGCTTTGGCCTACCGCCAGTCCATCCGCAACAATCTCGCCGCGACAACTCCCGATTGGGCGGAAGCCTGGACCGACGCCGACGTGACAGATGGACGCCCTAGTCCGGCATTTCTGCTCGGGTTTCCGCGTTCCGGGACCACCCTTCTCGATACCATCCTCATGGGCCACCCGCAGGTGGAGGTCTTGGAAGAAGAGCCGACCTTTCATCTCGCGGGCGAAATTCTCGCTGACTTTCCGCATCTTCCGCAATTGTCCCCCGACGCCATTCAGGCGGCGCGGAATGCCTATTTCGATGTCGTTGCAAAGCGGACGCCGATGGCGCCCGGCAAGTTGATCGTGGACAAAAACCCGCTTTACACGGTCGCTTTGCCGCTCATTCGGCGAATTTTCCCGGATGCGAAGATCATCCTCGCAATGCGCCATCCGTGCGATGTGGTGTTCAGTTGCTTCACTACGAACTTCAAGCTCAACGACGGAATGTCGAATTTCCTTCGCCTCGATACGACGGCCGATCTCTACGATCTGTGCTTCACCTCCTTCGACCGGATGCAGTCACTGCTTCCGATGGCGTCGCACATGGTGAAATACGAAAACGTCGTCGCGGATCGCGAACGGGAGTTGCGGGGGTTGTTCGATTTTCTCGGTCTTGGCTGGAGCGACGCCGTGCTCGATCACCAATCCACGGCCATCAAGCGCGGGCGCATCAAGACTGCGAGCTACTCGCAAGTCGCCGAGCCCATCTACACGCGATCCTCGGGCCGGTGGTTGAACTATCGGGAATATCTCGAGCCGGTTATCCCCGTCCTTCGGCCGTTCATCGAGAAATTCGGTTATGAGGTGTGATGGCCGGTAGCGACCCGCTCGTGGCCGAGGCGGACCGCGCGATGGCCAGTGCCGATCTGGCGGCTGCCGAACGATTGCTCACCGCCGCGAGCGTTGCCGCGCCAGCCGATGTTCCCATTCTGTTGAAGCTCGCCGCCGTTCAGCGCGGGGCGGGACGCGTCGAGCGTGCGCTGGCGACCGTCGATCAGGCATTGGCCGCCCAGCCGCTGGATTTCACGGCGCTGCTGATGCGGGCGAGTCTGCTGGACCGGCTCAAGCAATCCGGAACAGACGAAGCCTGGAGCCATGCTCTGGCCCAATTGCCAGCGGGCGACCTGCCAGCAGAGATGCAGGCCATCGTCGTCAAAGCGCGGGCGCGGGTCGAAGCGTGGGTGGCGGCACGGGATGCCAAAATGATGGCGGCAATGGCTGCTGCCGAGGCCGCCGCTGACGAAGACGAACGCGCGCGCATGGGTCGGTTCAGAAGCAACGTGCTGCGTCGAACCCGGCCCTATCACAGCGAGCCGACGCATTTTCATTATCCGGGTTTGGTCGAAAGGGAGTTCCACCCTCGCAAGGCGTTTCCCTGGCTGCCGATGCTCGAAGGCGCGACGGAGATCATCGCCGCTGAGTTGGAAGCCGTCATGCGGGCCGAGCGGACCCAACTCGTCCCCTACGTTCAATATGCGGAGCATTTACCGCTCGACCAATGGAAGGAGCTTAATCAGAATCGCGATTGGAGCGCCATTCATCTTCTGCGGCACGGGGAAATGGTCGAAGCCAATGCCGGGCATTGTCCGCGCACCCTCAAGTTGCTCGCGCAATGCGCTCAGCCGCACATTGGCAGTGCCTGTCCCAACGCGATGTTTTCGCTCCTGGCGCCGCATACCGCCATCCCGCCGCACGTCGGCGTGCAGAACAGCCGTCTCGTCTGCCACCTGCCGCTGATCGTGCCTGCCGGCTGCTGGTTCAGGGTTGGCGCTGAAACCCGATTTTGGGAGCGAGGGGCGGCGTTCGTCTTCGATGACACCATCGAACACGAAGCCGCCAATCCGACCGAGCATCTGCGGGTCGTGCTGATCTTCGATACCTGGCACCCGGATCTGTCACCTGCCGAACGCCAGGCCGTCAAAGCGCTGATCGAAGCCGACGGAATTCCGGGCGATCGGCTCTAGGCCGGCCGGCGCGATGGACTTCGATCGAATCCTGGCGAGCGCGTTCGCCAAGCCAAAAGACGAAGGCGCCCTCGCCGAACTCGCGCGCGCGGCCCTGCAGGAAGAGCGGGAGGAAGATGCGCTAACGCTGTTGCAGTCGGCGTCCGAACAAAGCCGGTCCGCCCGCTTGTGGCAATGGCGTGGATTGCTCGAGAGATCGCTTGACGAGCATCAGCTGTCCCTCGACAGCTTTTCGCAAGCCGCAGCGCTCGCTCCGACCGACCCCAGCATTGCTCACGGTCGCGCCCGGGTTGCGCTCGAGGCAGGCGTTCCCGCCGGCGAACTGTTCAAGGCTGCATTGCGCAATTCGCCGGGCGATCCGGATATCCTGTTGGGTTACGTTGCATCGCTGTTGGCCGATGGCCAAGCGGCTGCGGCCGAAACGACGCTGGAAAGCGCTTTATCGCGAGCGCCGTTGTGGGTCGATGGTCATGCGCAACTCGCCCAGCTTCGATCGATTACCGGCAAGCGCGGCATGGCCGCCTCTTTGCTGGTCGCCGCGCTCCGGCAACATTCGACAGCGCCAGGTCTGTGGTTGGCGCTGTTCCAATTGTTGACGCAGATGGGCCAATTCACGGGGCTTGCCGAAGCGGTCGAACGTGCTCGTCAGGTCGTCCCGCGGAACGAGCTGTTACGATATGAACTGATTGCGGCGGTCGAAGGCGGCGATGTCGACCGTGCGGATCGACTGTTAGGCGATATGCCGCAGGCAATCCGGTCATCGCTCGCGATCTGGTCCATTCGTCATGATCTGCGGACTGGTCGAATCGGCTCGGCGAGTGCAACCGTGGATGCCGCGCTGAAGAGCGAATTGGCGCCCGACATTTGGCCGTATGCCGCCACAGTCTGGCGGCTTGCCGGCGATCACCGCTCATCCTGGCTCGAGGGCGATCTCGAAGGTTCGGTGCGAGCGATAGATCTCTCCGCGACCTTGGCCCGGCAACCCGGGCTGGAAGACACGCTTCGTCACCTTCACGCGGGAAAGACAGAGTTTCTGGATCAGTCGGTGCGCGGCGGGTCCCAGACCGATGGGCCGCTCTTCACGCGCATCGATCCCAGCATCAGAGCTTTGCGATCGGCAATCACCGGGGCGATTCGCGATTACGTGGACGGACTCGGTCCGCCTGATCCGAACCACCCGTTACTGGGGCCGGTGCGAAATCGCCGCGTTCGCTTTGCGGGCAGCTGGTCGGTGCTTTTGCGAGGAAGCGGCTTCCACGCCAATCATGTTCATCCGCAGGGCTGGATCAGTTCCGCGATGTACATTCACCTGCCTGAGCGCGGCCCTGATGAGCCGCCGACCGCTGGCTGGTTGGCGCTTGGCGAGCCGCAGGCCGAGCTGGATGTCGATTTACCGGTTTTCGCGGAGATCGAGCCTCAAGTCGGGCGGCTTGTGCTGTTTCCCTCCTGGATGTGGCATGGAACGCGGCCGTTCCAGGCGGGCGAGCGGTTGACGGTTGCGTTCGACGTGAAGCAACCGCGTTGAATTCACTGCAAATTCAGGAGTGCGGCCATAACCGCTAAACTTGATGGAATTGCGCGCTGGCGATATGCAGCGCGGCTGAATCGGAAGGAAAGTTGTCGTGACGAAGCTGCTGAAATTCGTATCACCGCTGTTCTTGGCCTCGGCGGCGCCGTGCCTTGCGCAGACTGCGCCTCCTCCTGCACCGCAAACGCAGCCTGCTGCCAAGCCGGCGCTTCAGGCCGATCGGATGATTTGCGTCAAGGAAGACGACACGGGCAGCCGGCTGTCCGCGCACAAGATTTGCCGCACTCAGTCGCAGTGGGACGAGCTGAAGCGCGATGATCGCAGCGCCGTCGAGCGCGCTCAGACCCAGCGTGCGATGAGCGCCCCGGGCAAGTGATCGTGATGCGTCGCCTGGCGCCGCATGCCGTGAAGCTCGGCGGTCTCGCTCTTGGCGGCATTGCGTTCATTCTGTCCGGCGCACTGCCCGCGGCAAGCCCGACGCAGCCCGGCATGGCTCCCGCGGACAATCCCAACAAGCTGGTCTGCGAGAAACAGGAATCGACTGGCAGCCGTCTTGGCGGACAGCGCGTGTGCCTGACAAGAGAAGCCTGGGCCGAGCGCCGATTGCAGGAGCGCCAGGTCGTCGAACGGGCGCAGGCCGCGCCCTGCATGCCCACTACGACGAGCAGCCAGGGGCGAACCGCCTGCTAGAAGACTTCAGGCGGCGTGCCGCTCCTGACCTTCCGGGCTCAGGACAAGCTGGCCCTCACCTTCGTCCACCCGCACGGTCGATCCGTCGGTCACTTCGCCGGCAAGGATCTTGTCCGCCAGCGGATCCTGCAGATATTTCTGCACCGCGCGCTTGAGCGGGCGAGCACCGTAGACGGGGTCGTAGCCGACGCGCCCCAGCCACGCGCGCGCGGCATCGGTCAGTTCTAGCTTGATCTTGCGATCCTCGAGCAGCTTGCCCAGCCGCGCGAGCTGGATGTCGACGATCGGCCCCATGTGACCCGCGCTCAGCCGGTGGAACAGAATGATCTCGTCCAGCCGGTTGAGGAATTCGGGCCGGAAGTGGCTGCGCACAACTTCCATCACCTGCGGCTCGGCCTTTTCGACCGGCTCGTCCTCGCCCAGCTGCGCCAGATATTGCGAACCTAGGTTGGAGGTCAGGATGATAATCGTGTTGGTGAAGTCGACCGTGCGCCCCTGACCGTCGGTTAGCCGCCCGTCGTCGAGCACCTGCAGCAACACGTTGAACACATCGCCGTGCGCCTTCTCGACTTCGTCGAACAGCACGACCTGATAGGGCCGCCGCCGGACGGCCTCGGTCAGCACGCCGCCTTCCTCGTATCCGACGTAGCCGGGGGGCGCGCCGATCAGCCGCGCGACCGCATGCTTCTCCATGAACTCGCTCATGTCGATGCGGACCATCGCGGTCGCGTCGTCGAACAGGAATTCGGCCAGCGCTTTGGTCAGCTCGGTCTTGCCGACGCCCGTCGGGCCGAGGAACAGGAATGAACCGAGCGGACGGTTCGGATCCTGCAGGCCGGCGCGCGCACGGCGTACGGCCGCCGAGACTGCCTTCACCGCGTCTTCCTGGCCAATTACGCGCGCGCCGATCAGGCTCTCCATTTGCAGCAGCTTGTCGCGCTCGCCTTCCATCATTCGCTCGACCGGAATGCCGGTCCAGCGGCTGACAACGCCCGCGATGTCCTGGTCGGTCACTTCCTCGCGCAGCATCGCGCCCTTGGACGCGACCTGAGCGTCGGCAAGCTGCTTCTCCAGCTGCGGGATGCGCCCGTACTGCAGCTCGCCGGCCTTCGCGAGGTCGCCGCTCCGCTGCGCCTGTTCCAGCTCCAGCCGTGCGGCGTCGAGCTGCTCCTTGATCTTCGCCTCGCCCGCGATCTTTTCCTTTTCCGCCTGCCAGCGGGCGGTCAGCTCGGCCGACTGCTGCTCGAGGTTGGCGAGCTCGCTCTCCAGCGACGTCAGCCGGTCCTTCGACGCGCGGTCCTGCTCCTTCTTCAGCGCCTCGCGCTCAATCTTCAGCTGGATGATCCGCCGGTCGAGATTCTCGATTTCCTCGGGCTTGCTTTCGACCTCCATCCGGATGCGGCTCGCGGCCTCGTCCATCAGGTCGATCGCTTTGTCCGGCAGGAACCGGTCAGTGATGTAGCGGTTGCCAAGCGTCGCCGCGGCCACGATCGCCGCGTCGGTGATCCGCACGCCATGGTGCAGCTCGTACTTTTCCTTGAGGCCGCGCAGGATCGAGATGGTGTCCGGGACCGTGGGCTCGCCCACGAACACCGGCTGGAAGCGCCGTTCGAGCGCCGCATCCTTCTCGATATATTTGCGATATTCGTCGAGCGTCGTGGCGCCGATGCAATGCAGTTCGCCGCGCGCCAGCGCGGGCTTGAGCAGGTTGCCGGCGTCCATCGCGCCTTCGGCCTTCCCGGCGCCGACCAGGGTGTGCATCTCGTCGATGAACAGGATGATGTCGCCCTCGGCCTGGCGCACTTCGTCGAGTACGCCCTTCAGCCGCTCCTCGAATTCACCGCGGTACTTCGCACCCGCGATCAGTGCGCCCATGTCGAGCGACAGCAGGCGCTTGTCCTTGATGCCGTCTGGCACGTCGCCGTTGGCGATGCGCAGCGCGAGCCCTTCGGCGATAGCGGTCTTGCCGACGCCCGGCTCGCCGATCAGCACCGGGTTGTTCTTGGTGCGCCGCGCCAGCACCTGCACCGTCCGGCGGATTTCCTCATCGCGGCCAATGACCGGGTCCAGCTTGCCCGCCCGCGCCGCCTCGGTCAGGTCGCGCGCATATTTCTTCAGCGCATCGTAGCGGTCCTCGGCGCCCTGCGTGTCCGCGGTACGCCCGCCGCGCAGCTGCTCGATCGCATTGTTAAGGTTCTGCGGCGTCACGCCAGCGCGCGCCAGGGCGTCGCCGACGTTGGTCCCCTTGGCCAGCGCCATCGCCAGCAGGATGCGCTCGACGGTGACGTAACTGTCGCCCGCTTTCTTCGAGACCTGCTCGGCCTGGTCGAGGATGCGGATCGCATCGCCGTCGATCGCCGGCGCTTGCGTCGCGCCGCTACCCGTCACCGACGGGATCTTCGCTACTAGTGCATCGGCCTCGCGCTGTGCCGCCTTGGCGTCGCCACCCGCGGCCCCGATCAACCCGGCCGCCATGCCCTGCTCATCGTCGAGCAGCGCCTTCAGCAAATGCGCCGGCGCGATCCGCTGGTGGTGCTCGCGAACCGCGATCGTCTGCGCCGCCTGCACGAAGCCGCGGGCGCGGTCGGTGAGCTTTTCAAAATCCATCGGCTATCCCTCTTGGTCTTGGGATGGATATGGTGTTGCACATCGGCAACACAAGGCGTTTTCTACGACTAATGAGGCGGAGTAGATTCCGGTTTCGGCGGCTCTGGTTGAGTCACGACAGGCTGAGCCGCCAAGGGGTCTGTAACCGGTGTTGCAGGTGCGGGGGTCGTTGCCGCGGGCAACGGCTGTCCCACCGACGCGGCGTCCTCGGGATGCACGATCGCCGGGCATTCGGCGGCGACCGCCGGGTCCATGTTCCAGCGGCGATATTTGGTGCTGTCGACGTGAAAGCGGATGAAGGCGTAAAATCCCAGGCCGGTTTGATAGGCCTCGCCATGTCGGTTGTGATCGCCGCACAGCGCCCGCATCATCGCCTCGCGCGTGACCGGCCGCAGCGGCACCATGTCGATCGCCGAATAATGCTTGTGCGCGCTTTCCGGCGCGCCGCCCGCGCAGACGTTGAGCATCGGGTTGCGATAGGCCGATACTGGCTCGACGGGGCCCAGCGCCGGAATCACATAGTCGCGGATATAGCGCAGGGTGTTGATAATGTGCGGCCATTCCTGCGTCGGCGGAATTTCGAACGGCTGGGCGCCGCAGCTCTGCCACGAGGTCGCGGTGCGGAACAGCTGCCAGGTCGGTACGATCCCGCCGACCTGCGCCCCGTTCAGATATTCGTTGAACGCCCGCACTTGAATCGCCCGCTGCGGCGCCGCGAGATACCAGCTGCGATAGCCGGGCTCGTCTTGCCCGGCGGTGATATAGGCCGCCGCCGGATCGGCCGGCACGACAGCAATCAGCGGCGGGGGCGCGACGGGCGCGATCTGTGCCGCGGCGGGAGTGGCGGTGATGGCGGCGGCAACCAGGACGAACTTGCGCATGCTTCGACCATAGCCTGCGCGCGATGCTTGAAAAGCGCCATACGCTCGACGACATCGCGAATATGAGCCAGCCCATCGACGTCGACCTGCCGCACAATCTCGGCAAGGACGAAGCCCGCCGCCGCATCGCCAACAATGTGCACAAGCTGACCGAACACATCCCGGGCGGCGCGCAGGTCCAGTCCGGCTGGACCGGCGATCAGCTCAACCTCGACGTTGCCGCCATGGGCCAAACCGTGGCCGCGACTATCGACGTTCAGGAAACCAAGGTTCATCTGAAGGTTCTGCTGCCCGGCATGCTCGGCATGTTCGCCGGCGTCATCCAGGGCGCGCTGCAGAAGAAAGGCAGCGTCCTGCTGGAGGACCACTCGAAATAGCTCCTCCCTGCCGCGAAGCGGTGGGTAGGGGGACCATCGAACGCAGTATCGATGGTGGAGGGGCCGGCCCCTCCGTCAGCGCTTTGCGCTGCCACCTCCCCATTGCTACGCAACAGGGAGGAGAGAGGAGGCGGCATGCGGCATTTCGCGGTGGTCGGTTCAGGGCCGGCGGGTTTCTACACCGCCGAGGCGCTCGAAAAAGCATATGGCGATCAGGCGCGCATCGACATTCTCGACCGCTATCCCGTTCCGTTCGGCCTGATCCGCTTCGGCGTCGCCCCCGATCACCAGTCGCTGAAGGCGGTTAGCAAGCGCTACGACAAGGTTGCTGAAAGTGCTGGGGTCGACTTTATCGGTAACGTCGCGGTCGGCCGCGATGTTTCCGTCGCCGAACTGCTCGAACTCTACGACGCGGTCATCCTCGCCACCGGCGCGCCGCACGACAGCAAGCTCGGCATTCCCGGCGAGGACCTGCCGGGCGTCGTTGGCTCGGCCGGGTTCGTCGGCTGGTACAACGGTCACCCCGATTTCGCGGACCTCGATCCGCCGCTGACCGGCACGCATGCCGCGGTCGTCGGCAACGGCAATGTCGCGCTCGACTGCGCGCGGATCCTGTCCAAGACGCGCGCCGAGTTCGAAGGGTCGGACATCGTCGGCCACGCGCTCGATGCGCTCGACCGCAGCGCCATTTGCACCATCACGCTATTAGGCCGCCGCGGCCCGCACCAGATCGCGATGACGCCCAAGGAATTGGGCGAGCTCGGCCATCTCGAAGCCGCCACGCCGATCATCGAGCAGGCAGATTTCCCGCCGGTCACCGACGACGGGTCGCTGGAGCCCGGCTTGCGCAAGTCGGTCAGCCTGCTTCGCGGGTTCGCCGACCTCAGCGCCGACAAGCCAAAGCGCATCGTCTTCGATTTCTTCGCCAAGCCAATCGCCATTGAGGGCGATGGCCGCGCCGAGCGGATCATCGTCGAGCGGACCCGCCTCGACGCGAATGGCGCCGCGCAGGGCACCGGCGAAACCTACGAGGTTCCCGCCACCCTGATCGTCAGCGCGATCGGCTATGCGACCTCGCCAATCGAGGACGTGCCCTTTGCCGGCGGCAAGTTCGTCAACCAAGGCGGCAAGATTGCCGACCGTCTCTACGCGGTCGGCTGGGCCCGGCGCGGCCCGAGCGGGACGATCGGCACCAACCGCCCCGATGGCTACGAAGTGGCCGATCAGGTTGCGGCGGCCATGCCCGCGGGCAGTTCGGCCGATCGCGCCGGCGCCTCCGGCCTCAAGCGCCTGCTCGACGGGCGCGGCGTCATGGCGACCGACTATGACGACTGGCGCAAGATCGAGGAAACCGAAACTGCCAACGCCCGCCCCGGCAGCCCACGCGAGAAGTTTGTCCGCCATAACGATTGGCTCAACACGCTAGGGCGGTGATTGCCGGTTGCGCTAATCGCCGGGCTTTCCTATTGAGCGCGCGCCTTGGCTCCCGCCGCGACACTCTGTCGCACCCGCGGGTTCCGGTCGGGGAGTA
>Ga0207705_10001315_pt1 | contig 19928 bp, 19 predicted proteins | sample KBSC13metaG_FD_184314 | JGI IMG/M metagenome (GOLD analysis project Ga0207705, IMG submission 184314) | Corn rhizosphere microbial communities from Kellogg Biological Station, Michigan, USA - KBS C1-3 metaG (SPAdes) (version 2) | ecosystem: Host-associated > Plants > Roots > Rhizosphere > Soil ... | reverse complement strand
GTCTTGCGCGCCACCCTCAACAGATCGTCGTAGTGAGCCCCGAATTGCGGCTCGGTGAACACTCGCAGCTGCATGGCGCACAGCATGGTCGACCGGCCCGGGTGTGCGTACGGTGGGTCCATGACAACCGACCCGCGTGAGCTTGCCGCTGCCGCGGTTGCCTACGCGAAGCCGCGGCTACGCGGCTGGCTGCACCTGGTCACCTCGCCGATCGCGCTGGTGTCCGGGCTGGTCCTGATCATCCTGGCGCCGACCGGGCCGGCGACGGTTGCCGCCTCGGCCTACGCCGTGACCGCGGTGGCGTTGTTCACCACGAGCGCCGTCTACCACCGTGGCCACTGGTCGCCACCGGTAGAGCGGTGGCTGCAGCGGGTCGACCACGCCAACATCTTTCTGCTCATCGCCGGCACCTACACGCCGTTCGCGGTGCTGGCGCTGCACGGTGACACCCGCGTCGCGGTGCTGGCCGCAGTGTGGTCGCTGGCGGTTGCCGGGGTGATCTTCCGGGTGGTGTGGGTGTCCGCGTCGCGCTGGCTCTACGTGCCGCTCTACATCGGGCTCGGTTGGACCGCGGCGTTCGTCGTGCCGCAGCTGCTGCACGGCGTGGGCGCGGCCGCGTTCGTGCTGATCGCTGTCGGCGGCTTCTTCTACACCGCCGGCGCCATCGTCTATGCCTTGCGGCGACCGGATCCCAGCCCGCGTTGGTTCGGGTTCCACGAGGTCTTCCACGCGTTCACGATCGTCGGGTTCGTGTGCCAGTACGTCGCTACCTCGTTCGTGGTCTACCGCGCCGCGTCGGGCTGACGGAGCTGCCCGGTCCGGGCGATCTCGCCGAGCATCCGGCCGGACGGCCGGACCGTGCGCTCCATCGTCGCGCGGTCAACCGCGATCAGCCCGAACGTGGGCGCATAGCCGTGTGCCCACTCGAAGTTGTCCATGAGGCTCCAGTAGAGGTAGCCACGCACCGGGAGCCCTTCACCCATGACCTCGGCGACCGCGGAGAGGCCGCGGCGAATGAACTCCTCGCGCTCGGTGTCGTCGGCCGTGGCAATGCCGTGCTCGGTGACCACGAGGTCCTTGCCCGGATGCATCCGGGCCGCCCGTCGCAATGTCGCCGCTATGGCCTCCGGCCAGAACTCGTAACCCATCTGCGTACGACTCACCGCGGCATCACCAGCGGGCCCAACATCGCTGGCAGACATCGTGCGAAACGCGGCGCGCATCACGGTCGGAAAGACCAGACGTCGAACCGGTGCCACGTCTGCGACCAGTCGTGCCGCAGGGCCGAGCACCCGCGGCAGATCCACCGGCACCCTGGTGTAGGTCTGCACGCCGATGTAGTCGTCTTCCCCCGACGCCTCCAGGAAGACGTCTTCGAACATGCGCCGGGCCTGCCGCATCGGCGCGTCTCCGGCCGCGTTGGCCTCCCACTCCTGCATGCCGTGCGTCGCGCCGACTCTGGCCTCCGGAAGTCGCGACTTGACGACGTCGAGAGCAAGCCTGTGACCACGCAGCAGCCCGCGCACGGCAGCGTCGTACGAACCCATGTCGTGGCTGCCCGGCGGCCAGTCGAACAGGCCGAGATAGGCGCCGACCGCGACGTTGCCCGGCTCGTTGAGCGTGCACCACCAGTCGACCAGCCCGTCCAGCGTCTCGACGACCCGGGCGCAGTAGCCCGCGAACTTCTCCGGCGTCGACGGCGCCGTCCAACCGCCGGCATCGGCGACCCAGGTCGGCAGGGTGAAGTGGTGCAGCGTGACCATCGGCGTCAGCCCGGCCGCACGCACCGTCTCGGTCATCCGCCGGTAGTGGTCGAGCTGGCTCTGGTCGAACTCGCCGTCGGCCGGCTGGATGCGTGCCCACTCGATCGAGTAGCGGTAGGTGTTGAAACCGAGGTCGGCCAGCATCCGGACGTCGTCGGGATAGCGCGCGTAGTGCTCGCATGCCCGCCCGCTCGGCTCGGGCACTGGTGAGCCCGAGCGCTGCTCCCAGGCCCACCAGTCGCTGCGGTCGTTGCCGCCCTCGACCTGGTGGGCAGCAGTCGCGGTGCCCCAAAGGAAACCGTCCGGGAAGGTGATGTCGGTCACGGCTGCATCATCGCCTGCACCGACGGATCACCCTCTACCTCCCTTGATTCTTGGCGCGCGGAATCGGACCCTCTGATCAGTCCTGGGGGGATCGAGGTCGATAAGCACGCCCATGCGCCGTCTGCTGTGCATCGTTGTCATGCTGTCGATCGTCGGTGCCGCCGGCGCGTTGGGAGCAGCAACAGTCACGATCCCGAACGGCGAGGCGCCGGGATGGATCCGGTTCGACGACAGCGGCAACGCGATCGACGCCCACGACGGTGAGATCAAGGAGTTCGGCCGCAGGTACTACCTCTATGGAACGAGCTACGGCTGCGGCTACCTGCGCCAGACCTATGCGCACGGCCTGCCGCCCGCGCCGTTCTGCGGTTTCAGGGCCTATGAGTCGGCCGACCTGCGGCACTGGAAGGACGACGGGCTGCTGTTCGACCCGCGGTCGCACCCGCCGGCCAGCCCGACCGATTGGCAACGCACGTGCAACGGCGCCACCCTGTCCTGCTACCGGCCGCACGTGCTGTACGACGCGAAGCACCGCAGATATGTCTTGTGGGTCAACAGCTTCGACCAGCGCGACGGAGTCGCACACGGCTACCACGTCCTGACCAGCACGACGCCGACGGGGCCGTTCGTCGAGGCACGAGACGCGCACGGCGCGGCGCGGTTGCCGACGCTCGCCTACCCGACCGGCGGCGACTTCGACCTCTATCAGGACACCGACCCCGCCCACACCGGCTACATCGTCTACACCGTGCGGGCGGATCCGCTGGGTTCGTCCTACGGCTACAAGCTCGTCGTCGAGCGGCTGTCGTCCGACTTCACCACCGGGACCGGCATCTCCACCGGGCTGGACACCAGCGACACCGAGGCCCCGACGATGTTCCGTCGCGGGTCCGACTACTACGTCGTCATGTCGGATCCGGCTTGCGGCTACTGCTCGGGCACCAAGGCCACCTACCTCCGGGCACGGTCACCTCTCGGCCCGTGGCAAGGCGTGGGCGGGTCGGTCGCGCCGGCGATGCACGCGCTTTACGTCGACGGCGAGAGCAGCCTGTTCGAGGGCCGATCCGCGGCGCGGTCGAAGCAGATGGCGGCACTGCGGGACTACGACGTCGCCTTCCGCGCGGTCCCGTTGCCGGACACATTGCCCACCACGACGCACTACCGGTCGGTCGGATGGATGTTTCGCGCCGACTCCACCGAGACCGGCTACCTGTGGGTGCTGTCGGACCAGCCGTTCCTGGGCAAGCCCGCACGGCTGACCAAGTACGTGCTCGCCGCCGGAGTGCCGATAGCCACGTCCGTCAGCGCCGTGGCGACGCCACTGACCCGCGCGGTTACGGTGCGCACTCGCGCCGTCGGGTCGACGATCACGACCTGGGTCAACGGCACGCGCATCGACATTTCGACCGACCTGACCTACGCGAGCGGCTACGCCGGGATCTTCCAGACGCCGGCGACATCGGCGTACATCGACGACTTCTCGGTGAGCCGGCACACGGCGCACGGCTATCAGGTCTATGCCTCCGATCAGTTCAGCTCAGGCTCGCTGATGTCGTGGCCGGCTTTCGCGAGCTACCGGCGGCACGGGCTGCCGTTCACGGTGAACTCCTGCGGCGGTCAGACCGCCGACGTCGCGCAGCTGCGTGCGCCGACCAGCACCGGCTGGGAGTACCTCTATCAGAGCGACCGCTGGGACAACGGCGACCCGAATGAGGCAGCAGCGCAGCAGTACTGGGAGCCGTTGCGGTTCGCCGCCGACGGCAGCCTGTTGCCGCTGCTCTGCACCGAGACCTCGACCGTAACGCTGACCAACGCCGACGCGCGCACCGCAGCGGAGCCGGTCCAAACCGGCTTCGTGGAGGAGAGCGACATCACCGCCGGTCGTGCCCGCGGACAGCTGTTCACGGTCACCCGCAACAGCCGGCTCTCGTCGGTTTCGCTGATGCTCTTCCAAGGTGACGCCGGTGTCTACGCCGCGCCCAACGCCAGCGCTGTGGTCTCGTTGTACGACGTCGACGCCGATCCCACGTTGACCGGGCGCCCGCTGGCGACGGCGACGGTGTCGCGGCGGGCCATTGCGTGGTCGCCGAAGACAGTGACGGTGCCATTGCCCGCGTCGCTGACCGCGGGCCCGGCCGGCATCGGACATCGCTACGCCATCGTCATCAGCACCACGGCGACCACCGGTGTATACGGCACCGCCGAGACCGACTGGCGACCGCCAACGGTCGCGCCGCGAACCGGGCTCCTCATCGTCCGACCGACGGGCGGCGCGAACGGGGCGGTCACGCCGGCGACCGAGCTGAAGTACTCGCTTCACTTCCGCTAGCCCGGGCCGCGGTCGGCCGCGCTGTCAGACTGTTCCGCCATGGACGCAGTCGAGGTGACGCAGAACGGCGACGTGTGCTGGCTGCGGCTCAACCGGCCGGGGAAGCTCAACGCGCTGGACTGGGCGACGCACGACGGGCTGCGTGACGCGCTCACCAGGCTCGCCGACGACGTCCAGACGCGGGTCGTTGTCATCGCCGGCAACGGCCGGGCGTTTTCCGCCGGTGCCGACCTCGGCAGCCGGACGCAAGCCGACCAACAGCGGAGCTGGACCCAGCAGCGCCATGACGCCGGCCGCTGGCAACGGCTGCTCGACCTACTAGAGCGCATCCCGCAGGTCACCGTCGCGAGCCTGCATGGGCACTGCATCGGCGGCGCGGCGCTGTTGGCCGTCGCCTGCGACCTTCGGGTCGCGGCCGACGACCTGCAGGTCCGGATTCCCGAGCTGGCGATCGGCATCCCGCTGACCTGGGGCGGCATCCCGCGGCTCGCGCGCGAAGTGGGGTTGCCACTGGCGCGTGACCTGGTCATGACCGGCCGGGTCCTGTCCGCCACCGAGGCGCTGCAGGCCGGCTTCGTGCAACGGCTGGCCCACGCTGCCGGACTTGCCGAGGCGACCGACGCGCTGGTCGCCGAGCTGCTGGCCATGCCCGGCGGGCCCTTGGCCATGACCCGGGCGGCCTTCAGCGCACTGTCGCGCGACCGGGTCGCCTCGTCCGCCTGGGCCGACGCGGACCTGCTGCGCTGGTCGACCCAGGAACCGGAGTCACGCGAGACGGCTCTCGGCTACGCCCAGCGACGGCAGGGCTCACAGAAGACGTACAGGAACGACTAAGGCGCGGGACAGGTCACGCCTCGACAGTTGATCCTGTGAGCGTTACCACGCAAGAACGTCCGGCTGTCCGCGCCCCAGCCCCGGCGCCCTCGAGCCCTGCGCCCGTGCGCGCTCATCCTGATGCCGTTCTCGCCGTGATCCTGGCCGGAGCGCTGCTCACGGTCGGGCTCTGGTGGCACAACACTCCGTCGGTCACCGGCGTTGGGGACTGGCTCACCAACGCGGGGCGGATCACCGGCCTGCTCGCCGGCTACGGGGTCGTCGTCTTGGTCGCCCTGATGGCCCGCATCCCGTCGCTGGAACGCGGCATCGGATCCGACAGGCTGGCCCGCTGGCACGCGATAGGCGGCCGCTACGTCGTCGGCCTGGTCGTCACGCACGGCTTGCTGATCACCTGGGGCTATGCGGTCACCGCGCACACCAACGTGGTGAGCCAAACGAAGACGCTGCTGACCAGCTACCCGGACGTGCTCGCTGCGACTGTCGGCGGAGTGCTGCTCGTCGGCGTGGGGATCAGCTCGGCCCGGGCTGCGCGCAAACGCCTGCGCTACGAGACCTGGTACTACCTGCACTTCTACACCTATCTCGCGGTTGCGCTGGCGTTCAGCCACCAGTTCGCCACCGGATCGGAGTTCATGACCAACCGTGCGGCTCGTGTGGTCTGGGCCGGCATGTACATCACAGTCGCCGCCGCCATCGTCTGGTGGCGGTTCGTCACGCCGATCCGTCAAGCGTTCCGGCACCAGCTGCGGGTGCAGTCCGTGCAGCAGGAAGCGCCCGGCGTCTTGAGCGTCGTCATCGCCGGACGCCATGTCGACGAGCTCAATGCCGAGCCCGGCCAGTTCTTCCGCTGGCGCTTCCTCACCCGCGGCATGTGGTGGGTATCCTCGCCGTACTCACTGTCGGCGCCGGTGATCGCCAACCGCATGCGCGTCACGGTCAAGGCCCTCGGCGATCACAGTGCAAGTCTGGCGCGGCTGCGCCCGGGCACCCGCGTCGTCGCGGAGGGGCCGTACGGCGCCCTGACCGCCTCCCGTCGGCGGCGACGCAAGGTCCTGCTGATCGCGGGCGGTGTCGGGATCACCCCGCTGCGCGCGTTGTTCCAGACGTTGCCGGCCGGACGCGGCGACCTGACGCTGATCTACCGGGCAAGCCACGACGGTGAGGTCGTGTTCCGACGCGAGCTGGAGCAGCTCGCCGCACAACGCGGGGCCAACCTGCACATCGTCACCGGCCGGCGACGTGAGCTCCGCGGAGACCCGCTGTCCGCAGCGTCGCTCAGCCGCAACATCCCCGACGTCGCCCGCCACGACGTCTACGTCTGCGGTCCGGCTGGCATGACAACGGCGGTCACCGGCGCGTTGCGTGCCGCGGGCGTGCCTCGACGTCACATCCATCACGAGTCGTTCGAGTTCTGAATCCACTTACGAAAGGCGACCGCACCATGCGCCGCGTCATCCTCGCAGTCGTCAGTACGACGGCTGCGCTTGTCCTGATCTTGTCGTTCAAGACCCACGGAACCGGCTCGCTCGCGACACCACCCGCGGCCGTGAGCAGCACCAGCTCCACCCCAAGCAGTTCCAGCAGCACCACGACGACGTCGTCCAAGACGGTCACCGGCGATGCCGTCGACACGCGCTTCGGACCGGTTCAGGTCAAGGTCACGATCACCAACGGCAAGGTCACCTCGGCCACTGCGATCGACTACCCCACCGACACTCCGCGCGACCAGCAGATCAACTCCTACGCGATTCCCACGCTCAACCAGGAAGCCGTCTCCGCCGGCAGCGCCAACATCAGCATGGTCTCCGGCGCGACCTACACGTCGTACGGCTATGTCCAGTCACTACAGAGCGCACTCAACAAGGCCTGACGAGTGACCGACACGATGGAGGTGCCCCGCACAGTGCACGTCGAGCACTGCATGGGCACCGTCTTCACGATCGACATCCGCGACGGCGGCGATTGGGACGAGGCGATTGTCGAGGTTGTTGGCTGGCTGCATCGGGTCGACGCGGTGTTCAGCACCTACCGCGGCACCAGCGACATCAGCCGCATGCGTCGCAACGCGTTGTCGTTGCGGGACGCCGATCCACTCGTCACTGAGGTGCTCGCCCTGTCCGTGCAGATGCAGCGCGAGACCGGCGGCTTCTTCAGTGCGATGTACGACGGGGCACTCGATCCGACCGGCGTCGTGAAGGGCTGGGCGATCGAGCGTGCGAGCGAGCTGCTCCGCCGGCACGGCTCGGACAACCACGCCGTCAACGGCGGCGGCGACATCCAGTGCGCGGGCGACGTCGCGCCGGGTGAGCCGTGGCGGGTCGGCATCAGCGATCCGGCCGACCCGACCCGGGTGCTGTCGGTCGTCACCGGCCGCGACTTCGCGGTGGCAACCTCCGGGAACGCCGAGCGCGGCGCGCACATCGTCAACCCGTTCACGCGCGTCGCCGCCGCCGAATTGGCGAGCGTCACCGTCGTGGGCACATCGCTGACGCACGTCGATTCCTACGCGACGGCAGCATTCGCGATGGGCAGCGCGGCGCTCGACTGGATCGAGTCCATGCCCGGCGTGGAAGGCCTGGTCGTCGACACCGAAGGAAACGTCTCGTCAACTGCGACGTTGTGACGAGAGATCCAGGCGGGTCAGCGGAGGCGGGTCAGGTCGAGCGACCACAACGTGCTGCTGCTGCTGTCGGAGACGAACAGGCGGTTGCCGTCGATCGGGATGATTGCGTTGATCCCGGTGTCGTTGAGGCTGCCGGCGACGGAGTAGGCGCGCACCATCTGCATGGTCTTCGCGTCCAGCTCGACCAGCAGCCCGCCCGACGCCGACCACAACCGATCGCCGTCGACCGCCCAGGAACGCGCGCCCACGTCGCCGTCACTGCCGTACGACGTGCCGGCCGTGAGCCGCAGCGAGCCGGTGTCGAGGCGGTAAGTGCCCGCAGTTGGAGCTCCGGGCCCGGCGCCCTTGCTCAGCAGCACGAGGACGGCGCCTGGGTCGGCGGGGATCAGCAGTGGGGAATTGAAGTTGATGGTGCCCGGCATCGGCACCGAGCTGACCACGCGGCCGTTCGCCGGGTCGACGCCGACGATCCGGCTCGTGCTGACGTCGTAGCCCCACAGCCGGCCGCCCGAGTAGACGACCGCGTCGGCGAACGGCATCGTGATCTGGCGCAGGATCCGGCTGCCGGTCGCGTCGAGCAAGCCGAGCGTCGAGGTGTCGGTCTGGACGAAGACGCCTTGCGGGGTGACGACGTCGATGCCGGTGAATCGCACGAACAGCGGGGAGAGCATCCGTCCGGTCGAGGCGTCGAAGCGCAGGATCGCGTCGCGGGAGCCGCTTTGACCCGGTGGCTGGTAGCTCTGCATCGGGAGGACCACGATGCCGCCGGTCCGCGCGAGTTGAGTGGTCTGCGAGTGGTTGTAGGTGTTGGAGAAGTGGGTGGTGCTCAGCACGTGCAAACGCACGTCGGAGCGCAACACGTAGGAGCTCGACTCGGCGCCGACGTTCTGGACCGACCAGAGGATGTTGCCGATGACCAGTTGAGGAGCAGCGAGAGGTTCGAGACGTGCCGACCTGAGCGTCACCCCGGCAGGCAGCGACTGCGCAGCGACGACCGACTCGAGCCGGGGGAAGGCTGAGTTGCGGTGGTGCGTCTCGCCGGTGCGAGCCGACCCGATGACCACGAACGAGGCGACGACGGCCGCCGCGGCGGCCGCGGCGACACCTGCGACTGCCAGCCGAGACCGGAGCCCGTTGCGGCGGCACGATTGCTCGGCAGCACGTCGACGCCTGGCATCGACTCCCCCTTGATGCTGCAACCAGCCTGCCGCCCGGAATGCGATCACGCAAGGTCCGTGTTAGCCCATCGCGTGCGAGAAGCCACCGCCGCCGGAGTGACTGGTGCTGGGACCCGGCGACCCGCCGGCGGCTGCGCCGCCGCTCAAGGCGAACAGCAGCGACAAGCTCAGCGCGAGTGCAGCCAGGATGACGACGACGATCGTCATGATCCGATGACGCGAGACGACATCCCTAGCGACTGATGCTGTTGACATGGCCGACCTCCCAATCGTCCGATGCCTCCCCCAACCTGGGAGCCGTTGCAAGGAGTAAGGCGCGCGAGCGGTCCATCGGTTGACACACCAAGGAAAAAACTTCGGCGCACATCAACGGATCGTCGAGTGTGAGCAGAACGTTGCGCGGGTTTCACCGGGTCGTGACGGCCACGCCTCCGCCACCGGATGGGCTGCGGCCCACATTCGCAAACCGAAGTGGAGGAGTCGGATGCCAACAAACATTGCGACTGCGCTGGACTCGCAGGAGACCGGCGCCGTCGCGAAAGCGCGGCTGCTGAGGACGAGTCCGCCGAGATACTTCGTGCTCGCGCTGCTGGCCGGCGCCTACATCGGCATCGCCGTTGCGCTGCTGCTGGCAACTGCCGCAGCCTTCGTCAACACCAAGAGCCCCGGCGCCAACTTGGTCAAGGGCTCCGTGTTCGGTGTTGCGCTCGCGCTTGTCGTCTTCGCCGGAGCAGAGCTGTTCACCGGTGTCGTCCCGACCATGTTGCAAGGACTGGTCGCGGGCAAGGTGCGGGCGCGCGACGTCGGCCTGATCTGGCTGGCGTCATGGATCGGTAACCTCGTCGGCTCAGTGGGCTTCGCCGCGATGGTCAACGCCAGCGGGGTCTTCAGCACGGGAGCGGTCGACCCGGTCACCGGGCACACGTCGTTCTTCACCGCACTTGCATCGATGATTCACGCCAAGGTCGCGCTGAGTCCGGGCCAGCTGTTCTGGCGCGCGGTGCTGTGCAACTTCCTCGTCTGCCTGGGGATCTGGATGGCGGCGCGTGCGTCCAGCGACGCAGCGAAGCTCATCGTCTTGTGGTGGGCGCTGTTGGCCTTCGTCGCCACAGGGTTCGAGCACAGCATCGCGAACATGACGATCTTCGGTCTCGGGATCTTCGCCGGAGTTCCCGATGCGACGGTTGGGCATCTGGCTAACAACCTGCTGTGGGTCACCCTCGGCAACATCGTCGGCGGCGGCCTGCTCGTCGGTCTCGCCTACTCCTACGCCGGACGAGAGCCGGCCGCAGCGATCACGATCCCCGACCAGGACGCGGCGCCGATCGCAGAACCAGCGCTAACGCTCTGAAGCAATTGCGCCGTGTCGGTGCTTAAGCGCCGACACGGCGCGATTGGGTCGTGACCGGCAGGCGGTAGCCGCGCTTGTAGACGGTCTCGACCGCGGAGCTGTCGCCCAGAGCCGTGCGAATGCGAGCCACCGTCATCTCGACAGCATGTTCGTCGCCGTCACCGGGCAGCACACCGACCAGGTCACGCCGCGACAGGACCTGGCCCGGCTCGGCAGCAAGCGCTCGGATGACGGCCAACGGCCCCGGTGCCAGCGGCACGAGCCGGCCGTCGTAGCTCACAGCATGCCCGCGCACTTCGAGCAGGTGCTCGCCGAGCTGGATCCGCCGAACTCGTCGCGCCGGGATCTGCTCGGCCGCGGCGCGCACCATGGCGCCTAGCCGGGCACGTTCCGGGACCACGCACTCGATGCCGAGCTCGGTCAGCGGTGCCGCGCAGATCGGGCCGACACAGATCGGGAGAACGTCGTGGCGCAGTGCCGCGACCAGCGCATCGTCGCGGCCGAGGACGGCCGCGTAGCGCAGGAGGCTCACGACGGCCGGCGCCGACGTGAACGTGATCGCATCCACCTGCCGGCCCGCCAGCATGTCGACGAGTCGGCGAAGTGGTGCGACGTCGTCAGCGAGCACCCAGCGATAGACCGATACGTCGATGACCTCCGCACCGGCTGACCGCAGCGCGTTGCAGAACTCCGGTTGCGGCTCGCCGTGCAGCTGGACCGCCACCCGCCGGCCGTCGAGCGGCTTGGCCAGCAGATGTTCGAGCACCTCCTGCGAGCTCTCCGACGCGGGCGACCAGTCGTCGACCAGGCCCGCCGCCCTCACGGCGCCGCGCGCCTTGGGGCCGCGGCTGATGATGCGGGCGCCGGCCAGCCGCGCGAACAGGTCGCTGGCGAGGCCCCACCCGTCCGCCGCTTCAAGCCAGCCCCGGAAGCCGATGCCTGTGGTTGCCACCACCACGTCGAGGGGGGCCGCCAGGCAGGCGCGGGTTGCGGCGAGCAGCTCGCCGTCGTCGTGCAGCGGCACGATCTGGATGGCGGGCGCGGACATGACCTGCGCGCCGCGGCGTTCGAGCAGCCGGGCAAGCTCGTCGCGTCGCCTCGCCGCTGTGACCGCGACCGTGAACCCGGCGAGTGGACCTTGGCGCTCGTCGGGCTCGTCGCTCATAGCCGGCCTTCTGTCGGGGTGCCCACCTCAATGACGTCGTCACGGAGACGGACCGGGTAAACCTCGATGAACACGTCCGGCGCGTCGAGGCACGACCCCGTGCGCAGGTCGAAGCGCTGCTTGAACACCGGGCTGTGCAACACCGGCACTGGCACGCCATCGACCGTACTGCTCCCGACGATGCCACGGCTCAAGACGAACGCACCGCTGAACGGGTCGCGCTGGCTCACGGCATAGAGCTCGTCGTCGTAGGTCCGGACGACGGCAACCTGACGACCGGACACGACGGCGCAGACCCCGCGCTCGCACTGCACGTCGCACAGCCGGCACACGGCGATCCAGGCCGCCCGCTCGATCGTTGGTCGCTCCTGCAGCCCACTCGTCACGGCACACCCACCGGAATCGTCGTCGCGAGAATCGGAAGTTCTTCTGCCGGCCGCTCGTGCACGCGGGCGGCGCGAATCATCGCTCGTTCGGGCACATGCACGATGTTGGGGTCGATCGCATCCGGCGCGTTGACGAACGAGACGAACCGTCGCAGCTTCTGCGGGTCGTTGAGCACGTCGGCCCACTCGTCGGAGTAGGACGCGATGTGCAGTTGCATGTCCGCCTCGAGGTCGGCGGCGATGCCGAGAACGTCGTCGATGACGACTGATCGCACGTAGTCGATGCCACCGTCGAGTGACTCGAGCCATGGTGCGGTGCGCTGCAGCCGGTCCGCTGTGCGCACGTAGAACATCAGGAACCGGTCGCAGTAGCGCACCAGCGTGTCCGTGTCGAGGTCGCTCGCCAGCAGTTGCGCGTGCCGCGGCTTGAACCCGCCGTTGCCGCAGACGTAGAGGTTCCAGCCCTTCTCGGTCGCGACGATTCCGAAGTCCTTTCCCTGGGCCTCCGCGCACTCGCGGGCACAACCGGACACCGCGCTCTTGAGCTTGTGCGGCGCGCGCAGGCCGCGGTAGCGCAGCTCCAGCGCGATCGCGAGGGCGACCGAGTCCTGCACGCCGAAGCGGCACCAGGTGTCGCCTACACAGGACTTCACCGTGCGCAAGGCCTTGCCGTAGGCGTGGCCGCTCTCCATGCCTGCATCGCCCAGCCGCTGCCAGATCCTCGGCAGGTCGTCGAGCCGGGCGCCGAACAAGTCGATCCGCTGGGCGCCGGTGATCTTCATGTACAGCCCGAAGTCGTCGGCGACGCCGGCGATCACGTGCAGCTTGTCCGGCGTCACCTCACCGCCGGGCAGCCGTGGCACCACCGAGTAGGTGCCGTCACGCTGCATGTTCGCCAGGAAGTGGTCGTTCGTGTCCTGCAGGGCGGCATTCTCGCCGTCAAGTGCATGCGCCGGCGCGACCGTCGCGAGGATCGACGCAGTGGCCGGCTTGCAGATGTCACAGCCGCGGCCGCTGCCCACTGACTCGACCACCTCGGTGTAGGTCGTCCAACCCCGAAGCCGGATCAGCGAGTAGAGCTCCTGCCGGCTGAGCGGGATGTGCTCGCACATGGCCTTGCTCACCGTGCGACCGGCGGCCGTGAGTTCGGCATCCAACACGCTCTTGAGCAGCGGCACGCAGGAGCCACACGTCGTGCCGGCCTTGGTGCACGTCTTCAACGCCGGCACGGTGTCGGCAACGCCGTCGCGCACTGCCGACCGGATCGTTCCCACGGTCACGCCGTTGCAGGTGCACAGGCCCGCCTCGTCCGGGAGCATCGAGGAGTCGGCCGGGCCGACCCGACCGGCAGGCAGGACGAGGTCCTCCGGTGCGCCGCTCAACGACCCGCCGCTGGTCGCGAGGCTGCGGATCACGCCGTACTGCCCGATGTCGCCGACCAGCACCGCGCCCAGCACCCGGCGCCCGTCGTCCGACGTGACGAGCTTGGCGTAGCGCCCGGAGACAGGGTCGGCGTAGACGAGCTCCAACGAGCCGGGAGTGCTCGCGTGCGCGTCGCCGATGCTCGCCACATCAACGCCGAGCAGCTTCAGCGTCGTCGAAGTGTCGGCGCCGTCGAAACTGGCGCCGTCGCCGGCCAGGTGCGCTGCCACGACTTCCGCCATCGCGTAACCGGGGGCAACGAGCCCGTAACACCGCCCGGCGGCGCACGCGACGTCGCCGATCGCGTAGATCGCCGAGTCACTCGAGCGGCATGACCCGTCGACGACAATGCCCCCGCGCTCACCGATCTCCAGGCCGGACTTGCGAGCGAGCTGGTCCGCCGGGCGGACACCCGCGCTGACGACGACGGTGCCCGCGTCAAGTTCGGTGCCGTCGGCCAGGTGGACTGCCCCGACCGCACCATCGGCGCCGACTTCGGCGCGGTCGATCGCAGCGCCCAGATGCAGCGTCAGGCCGAGCGCCTGGATCTGCCTCGACAGCTCCGCCCCGCCGCCGACGTCGAGCTGTGCGGGCAGCAGGTGGGGCGCGACCTCCACGACGTGGGTGTCGAGCCCGAGCAGACGCAGTGCGTTGGCCGCCTCCAGACCGAGCAGGCCGCCGCCCACGACGACGCCGGGCCGGTCCGAGCGCGAACTCGCCCAAGCGGCGATGGACTCGAGGTCGTCTAGCGTCCGGTAGGTGTGCGTGCCGGGCAGGTCAAGTCCCGCCACCGGCGGCACCCACGGGTCCGCGCCGGTGGCCAGCACGCACACGTCGTAGGAGACGACGCGGTTGGAGGCGGTGCGGACCACTCGAGCGCCCCGGTCCAGCATCACCACGGGGTCGCCGAGCGAGATCCGGACCCGACGCCCGGTGTACGCCGACGGGTCGAGCGCCAGGCGGTCGGCGGTGACCCCGGCGAACGCTGATGAGAGCTGCACGCGGTCGTAGGCGGCGCGGGCCTCGCCGCCGAGGACGACCACTTCGTTGGTCTGGGTCAGCCCGCGCTCGGCGAGCGCCTCGAGGAACCGGTGCGCGACCATGCCGTAGCCCACGACGAGGATCCGGGCGCGACGGAGTGCCCCAGCAGCCATCGTCCGACGATGCATTCCGGGTGTTGCCGATGAGCGACCCCGAGATCAGATCGGTGTTAACGGGATTTCACGGACGTGAACGCCCACGTGTGCGAGGCGGCTCTTCCCGGTTTGGCAGGATCGTGGGATGCGTTTCGCTTTCAAGACCGCACCGCAGAACACAACATGGAAGGACATGCTCGCCGTCTGGCGTGAGGCCGATGGCATCGAGCTGTTCGAGTCGGGCTGGACGTTCGACCACTTCTACCCGATCTACTCCGACTCCACCGGGCCGTGCCTGGAGGGCTGGACGACGCTTGCGGCCTTGGCACAGGCGACGACACGGCTGCGACTAGGCGTGCTTGTCACCGGCATCCACTACCGGGAGCCGGCGGTGCTCGCGAACATGGCCGCGACGCTGGACATCATTTCCGACGGTCGGCTCGAGATCGGGCTGGGCGCGGGCTGGAACGAGGAAGAGTCCAGTGCCTACGGCATTGCGCTCGGGAGCCCGCGCGAACGCAGCGACCGGTTCGAGGAAGGCTGCGAAGTCATCGTCAACCTGCTGTCCCAGGAAACGACCTCCTTCGTCGGGGACTACTTCCAGCTGCGCGATGCCCGCTGCGAACCCAAGCCGGTTCAGAAACCGCATCCGCCGATCTGCGTCGGTGGCAGCGGCGAACGGCGAACCCTGCGTACGGCGGCGAGGTTTGCGCAGCATTGGAACTTCGTCGGGGGCACGCCCGAGGAGTTCGCCCGCAAGCGCGACGCATTGCACGAACACTGCAACGCGATCGGCCGCGACCCGAAGGAGATCATGCTCTCCAGCCACGTGCGCCTGGACCCGAGCGGTGACCCTGGGTCGGTCGTCGACGCTGCTGCGGCTCTCGGCGCCGAGGGCCTCGACCTTGCGATCGTCTACCTGCCGGCGCCACATCACCCCAGCGTGCTGGCACCGCTCGCCGAGGCGTTGGCGAAGTTCGCCTGAGCGATGGGGCTCTGGGCCCTGAAGCCCTTCCACGCGCAGTAGATGCCGAGCGACAGCTCCCACGCGGCCTCAGGCAGTGTCAGTAGCCCCGAGGCTGATGACCCGTTGTCATAGACGCCGCAAAGGATGAGGACGAACGACACGATCAAGATGGGACCACCGATGAGTCCCAGCAGCGCCATGCGACGCGGCACCAGCTCCGATCGGTACATCAAGTAGCCGAGCAGAAGACCGTTGCCAATGCCCGCAACGAGACCGGGTCCCCATTGGAACGCCCACTCGTAGGTGTGGACCAGTGAGTTGCCCTGCGTGGCGAGTGCCGTCGCGCTGACGCCCCGGGCACCGCTCAAAACGTCCGCGACGGACACAACCGAGATGATGCTCGTCAGGCCGATCGCGGCGAAGACCGACTCCATGAGGCGGGCGCTGACGTAGCCGAGCGAGACGGCTTCGCTCTGTCGCCGGACGAGCGGGTAGATCACCACCGCGGTGCCGATTTGGATGGTGATCAAACCGAACTCGAGCGCCGCTCCCCACTTCAGGCTCGCGGTCGACGTGTCGCCGGGAACGAAGTGCATGTTGCTCCAACTGGCACCCACGCCGTGGATGAACAGCAGGCGAGCCGGGATGCTGGTGACGAACGTGCCGATGAACAACCACCCGAAGATCCGGCCCGTTCGCCTCCCTCCGCGTCGTGGTCCCTCTCTCCACCGGGACTCTTGTCGCGCCGACGAATCGGGTGAAGGCCTAGCCGACAAAATGAGCAGGAGGTGCTACTGGCCACGAGATATGCGCATGGTTCCGGCGACGTCCCCTGACCAACCCGATTAGGGCATGTTTTTTCGGCAGCGAGCTCACGTACGACGCGTCGCGTACGGCTTGAGCGGGGGCTCGGAACTCGTCCCCGGCGCGGGGGCGAAGCCCTGCGTTGCTGCATCGCCGTACAGGATCGCGTTGCCCCCGGCGACATCGGCCGATGTCAGTCCAGGCGCGTACGGCTCGGCGCACACCGACGTCGGGATCCGCGACGTGTTCGCGGGACCGCGGTGAGTCAGTGCGTCAATCACAGCCGCGTAGACAAACGGGTCACTCAGCATTCCGGCGTGATGGACGACGCGGGGGCACGTGTCCTGTACGGCGATGTTCGCGACGTGGTCGCCGGTGAGCGGCACCGTCGATGACGGCTCGACCAGCTCGTCCGTGCGGCTGTAGAGGTTCGTGACGGAGACGGCCTCCGGTGTCTCGTCGACGCTGTTGAGTGCGTGCATGAAGCGCGACGTGGTCGTCATCTGCCACACCGCCGGCCAACAGTTTCCGCTGTCGGCGCACGCATCAGCAGCGGTGATGCCGTGGTTGGGGCTCGCAAGCAGGATGAGGTCATCGACGTTGCGGCGCGCGCTGGCCCACCAACGGACCGCCCACCGCGCCTCCATCCCGCCCTGGCTGTGGGTGATAACGGCGACCTTGTGTCGTGCGCGAGCCGCGACCACGTCGATGGCGTAGGCGACGTACTCTGCCGATACCTGGATATCCGTCATCGCCCGGTGCGGCAGCGCGACGGTGCAGGTGTCGTAGCCCGCAGCCGGCAGCAGCTTCGCGTAGTTCCAGGACCATGACTCCTCTGGGGTCAAGCCGGTGCCATGAACCAGCAGCACCGGCTCTCGCGCATGATGCGTGAATGCCGACGGGCATTGCAGTGCGGCCGCGAGTTGTGTCCGCGCAACGTCGTAGCTCGGATCACCGGAGGGCAGGCGCGCCGACCCGGATGCCGACGCCCCCGTGACGACAACCGCCGCAAAAGTCGCTGCCGCAGCCGTGACCCATCGCATCATGCTCTTCGCTTCGACCTGGCCGCGGCATGATCCTGCTGCCGCGGGTGCGATGGTGAACCCATGCTGCAAGGAGAAGGTCGCCCAGTTGTCGTCACCGGAGGCGGCGGCGCGTTGGGCGCCGCCGTCGTCGAACAGTTCGTGGCCGACGGCGCCGTCGTCGTCGCGGTCGACCGCAACGTGGATGTGCTGGACCAGCTCCACCCCGACGTCCACAGGGCAGCTGCGGATCTCACCGACCCGGACGACGTTGAGGCGTTGTTCGACCGGATCGGTCAAGGCTGGGGCGTGCCGACTGCTGTCGTGCACACGGTCGGCGCATTCCGGGACGGTCCGGCGATCGACAGTGCCATCGACGACTACCGGATGTTGCTGACGGTCAATGTTGATACGGCATGGTGGGTCAGCCGCGCGGCCGGACGACGGATGGCCGACGCGGGCGGTGGCGCACTGGTCCACATCGGCGCACGGCAGGGTGTGGAGCCGACACCGGGCGCAGCGGCGTACTCGGTGAGTAAGGCGGCTCTCGTGCACCTCGTCCGCGTTCTCAACACCGAAATGCACGCAAGCGGCGTTCGGATCAACTGTCTTCTCCCCGGACTGATTGACACCGCGGCCAACCGCGCCGTCCTACCTGCGGCGGCGATGGCCCGAGCCGTCACGCCTGCAGCAATCGCCCGCGTGATCTCATTCCTCACCGGCCCGGATGCGGCACCGATCAGCGGCGCCGTCATTCCCGTCTACGGATGAACCCGTTGCGGATGTGTTAGGACGCGCGGACTGAGGGAGACTGCCTGCATGCGGATGCGGCGGATGTGGTTGGTCGGCGCGGCGATTGCCTTCGCCCGCAGCGAGCGGGGACAGCAGCTCATCGCCGATGCACGACGCAAGTACGACACTCCGGAGAACCGCGCGAAGGTCACCGAGGCCTACGAGCGCGCCCGGAAGTCGTGGGACAGCCGCGGAGGGTCGGGCGGCCGAGCTCAGGCCAGGTAGCAGCCCTTCCGCCGACTACTCCGTCGGCGCCGCCACGAGCGTGGTGAGGACGTTCGGGTCGGCGCCTTCGATCTCGACAACCTTCGTTCTGCTGCGCGCACCGCTGACGATCCGCGCACTTCGGCGTGGTACCCCGAACGCAGTCGCCACCGACTCGAGCACAGCATCGTTTGCTTTGCCATCAACGGCCGGCGCTGCGACCCGTACGACGAGGACGGGCGGCTCACTCGAGCCGTATCGTCCTCCGACGCTCGGACGCTTCGCGGCCGGGTACACACGGACCGACACCCTCACGGGGTGGACTTTGCGTCGTTGGAGATGCACAGGCGTCCGATCATCTCGGCAACCTCTTTGACGTCCCACTCCAACGCGGCGTCGCCAATGGCCAGCTCCACCTTCTGCACCCGAGGGTCCAGCGTCGGCATCGCTTTTGGCCACGTCCAGACACCGTCTTGCTCGGCCAATCGGCGAGCGTTCACCACGAAGTCCTCGGAAGACACGTCGAGGAGCAGGTGCATCATGTGCGTCTGCGGCGGGTCGGGCACGACTCGCACGCCGTCCACTGCGTGCAGCGCGTCTGCGACTGCACGCGCTGTCTGCACGTAGGCCGGCATCAGCGGCAGCCGCCGATCGAGGCAGCTCATCGCAGAGGCAGCGTTCGGCCACAGCGCGAACAGCGTCCCGCCCATCCGCTTGCGCCACTCGCGCACCTGCGCAAGAACGTCACCGGGGCCGGCGACGCAGCAGCCGGGCAGGGCACCGATGCCCTTGTAGAACGACACGTACGCCGTGTCGAACGGCTCCGCGACTTCCGCAGGTGTCCGCTGGTAGCCGGCTGCGGACTCCCATATCCGTGCCCCGTCGAGGTGTGTGGCCGCACCGCGTTCGCGCGCCCATGCCAGTTGCTCGCGAAGTTCCTCGAACGGCGGCTGCTGTCCGCCGATCTCGCGTTGCGGCAACTCGATCAGCAACGCCGCTGGCGGTTCCGCGACCGCCTTCAGGTCGTCGAGGGTGAGCAATCTCTGGGCGTCGCCGACGGCTCGCCCGATCAAGCCCTGCACTCGTTCCAGCGCACCGTCTTCATGCAATTTCAGGTGACAGGTCGGGTGGAACACGACTGTGCGCCGACCACGACTCTCGGCATGGACGCGAAGCGTCACCTGCTGCGCCATGGTTCCGCTCGGGAAGAACACGGCGGCCGGCTTATCGAGCAGTTCCGCGACTCGCCGCTCCAGCGCGGCTACGACGCCGCCGGCGCCGTACCGGTCGGGCTCGGTGTCGGCCGGAATGTCCGCGAGGGCCGCCGCGGCCGAGTCACGGCCGTGGCCGTGCACGAACCGCGTGCAGCGCTGGCGTAGGGCGCGCGCTTCCTCGTCATCCATGCCGGGAGCCTATGGAGGTGTCCCGAAAGTGCACGGCCTATCTCAAGGAGTTGCCGGAGTTGTTGTCCCGATTGCTCGGGTGAAGCACTGCTGACGCCGCCTTATGGCCCGTCGCGGTAGTTGTAGGGGTGGGTGGTGTAGGTCCGGCCGGTGCGTCGGCTGGTCCAGGTGATGGTGCGGTCGGGGTTGGCGGTGAGTTGCCAGTGGCCGAAGGTTTTGGCG
>Ga0207705_10001314_pt1 | contig 19928 bp, 18 predicted proteins | sample KBSC13metaG_FD_184314 | JGI IMG/M metagenome (GOLD analysis project Ga0207705, IMG submission 184314) | Corn rhizosphere microbial communities from Kellogg Biological Station, Michigan, USA - KBS C1-3 metaG (SPAdes) (version 2) | ecosystem: Host-associated > Plants > Roots > Rhizosphere > Soil ... | reverse complement strand
GTTTCGCGCTACCTCCTCCCCCTTTCCCTCCGTCTTCGGAACTGAATGTCGATTTTCTCTTCGCGAATTGCGGCCAAACACAACATCTTGGGGTTTGAATATCGCGGAGCAGTCGTTTTCACGTTTTGCGCTACCCCCCTCCCCCTCTCCCCCTCCCTTCGTTGGTGAAGGCAACGCAGAGCCCTTTCCGGCGGCCATTTCCCGGCCACCGAATTGATAGAACAAAATAAGAACATATAGCCGGAAAGTCAAGCGGAAAGCACCTCACTTTCCTCCCCCGTTTACGGGGGAGGTGCCGAGCGAGCGCAGCAATGCGAGGCGGAGGGGGTAAGTGGCGCACCGTGCCCCCTTCCACCGCTTCGCGGTCCCCCTCCCCCGTAAACGGGGGAGGAAAACAGGTTACGCTCCCCGCATGATCGAGTTCTGGTACGAGTTCGCGAGCACCTACTCCTATCCGGCGGCGATGCGCGTGCAGCGGCTGGCGGATGTGGCGGGCGTCGCCGTGCGCTGGCGGCCCTTCCTGCTGGCACCGATCTTCAACGCGCAGGGTTGGAACGACAGCCCGTTCAACATCTATCCGGTGAAGGGCGCTTACATGTGGCGCGACCTTGCGCGCATCTGCGCGAAGGAAGGCTTGCCGCTGAAACTTCCGCCCTTCCGCTTTCCGCAGAGCGGCTTGAAAGCCGCGCGGCTGGCGCTGGCGGGCGAGAAAGAGGGCTGGACCGGCGCGTTCACGCGCGCGGTCTATAGCGCGAACTTCGGCGGACAGCGCGACATCATCGACGAAGACCTGCTGCGCTCGCTGGTGAAAATCGTCGGCGGCGATCCCGACGCGGCGTGGGCGCGCGCGAATTCGCCGGAGATCAAGGACGCGCTGAAGGCGCAGACGGACGAAGCCATCAAGCGCGGCATCTTTGGCGCGCCGAGTTTCACGGTGGCCGATGAGTTGTTCTGGGGCAATGACCGGCTGGAAGATGCGGTGGCTTGGGCGAAGAAGATGCACAACGTCTAAAAGCTCCACCGCATTTTGTTCGCGCACGAGTCCGGAGTAGGTTCAGAAAATGGCCGGACAAAATACAATCGAACAGCAACGTCGTCCACGTTGGACCGGTGCATCGTTGGCAATAGCCTCCGCCGCGTTGTTTGGCGCGAGTACACCATTCGCAAAACTCCTGCTTGGCAATGGCGCAAGTCCTTGGTTGCTCGCGGGCCTGCTCTATCTCGGTTCGGGCATCGGTCTCGGCGCGTTCTATTTTGGTCGCAAGTTGCTGGGTCGGCGGAACGCGGAAGCATCGCTTGTTCGTACCGAATTGCCCTGGCTTGGTCTCATTGTTCTGTTCGGCGGCGTTCTCGGTCCGCTACTTCTTATGACGGGCCTCGCTAATACCCCTGCGTCCTCTGCCGCCCTGCTTCTGAATCTCGAAGGACTGGCGACGATGGCAATCGCCTGGATTGTCTTTCGCGAGAATGTGGATCGCCGCCTTCTTGTCGGCGCGTTCGCCATCCTCGCCGGTGCGTTGCTTCTGTCATGGCAAGGTGGGCCGCAAGGCGTTGGCATAGGCTCTCTGGCAATCGCGGGGGCCTGTGTCGCGTGGGGAATCGATAACAATCTCACGCGGAAATTGAGCGCTGCGGACCCCGTGCAAATCGCGCTGATAAAGGGGCTGATCGCCGGGGCGGTAAACTTTGGGCTGGCGCTTGCGATGGGTGCGCATTTGCCCGGCACACTCGCGCTGGTTGGCGCGGGCATTGTAGGGTTTCTTGGCTACGGCGTGAGCCTTGTTCTGTTCGTTCTCGGATTGCGCTTCTTGGGCACCGCGAGAACGGGAGCCTATTTCTCGACCGCGCCATTCATAGGCGCTGTTCTGGCAATTTTGATGTTTCATGAACCATTCACGGTGCGGCTCGTGCTGGCCGGAGGGCTCATGGCGATTGGCCTGTATCTACATCTCACAGAAGCCCACAGCCATGCGCATTTTCACGAAGCCATGGATCACGAGCACGCGCATTTTCACGACGAGCATCATCAGCATGCCCATGACCCTGGCGACCCGCCGGGCGAGCCCCATACGCACTGGCATCACCATTCGCCGTTGCATCATAAACATCCTCACTATCCCGACATACACCATCGACATGGCCACGCCGGTTAGAGCAGCCATGTCTGTCCAAATTATTGGAAGATTCGACTAGGCGATTCCCAACGCGCGATCTATCGCGCCGGTGTCGATATAAGGCCGCTCGCAGACGATCTTGTCGCTGCCCGGCTTGAATTCGAATGAGGCCATCATCCGTACACGGAATTTCTTGCCCGTGGGTTCGATCAACTTGCTGCCGCGGCGCAGCGGGCCCAGATGCGTGCCGGTGAGCCAGAATTCCACCAGCACCTTGTCGCCATCTGCCGCCATCGAAATCACTTCGTTGCCCTGATCGGGGAACGGGATGCGCGACTGGGTGAAGTAACGCAGCACCGCATCGCGGCCGTCGAACACCGCCTGCCCGTCATTGATGTCGTAATGCGGGTGCTCGAAGGTGGCGAGCACGGCCTCCCACTCATGCGTGATTTCCAGCCGCATGTGATCGCGCGCGACCTGGAGGCGGCGTTGCTGGAGGTCGTTGGTCATGTAGAACCTTATTCGAAGCGTTTGGTTATCATCACCTCCCCCTTGTGGGGAGGTCGACAAAATTCGCAGCGAAGCGAAGAATTTTTCGGGTAGGGGGAAGCGGCAAACACACGCCCCTACCCGAAGCACTTCGTGCTTCGACCTCCCCACGAGGGGGCTCTGCATATTTAACCCTGCCTAGAGGTGCGTCTGCACAATTATTCGAGGAACTGCACAAAAATAGGTCCGGTGACCGGCGGTCGGCAAAGCCGAGGGGTTGCTGTCAGTTAGTCGCTCTTTCGATGCAAGCCACAGTGCTGCCCCCGCCGGAGTCTCTTTGAAGTTCTATTGCACCCCAATCCTTCCATGCCGGGTCAGCGAGATCGAATTTGCGATAGCCGTAAGTCAACACGGTCTGGTAGGGCTCTCTAGCAATAAATGGCGCGAATGCCTCAAAAAGACCCTCCCCCCAATTCCAACCCGCAGCATCGATCAGTAGGAGGGTAGGCTTGTGTTTTGCACGCATCCGCGCGAGGGCCGCTGCGAGTTGGGCCAAAACCATAAACTGCTCACTCGTAGCCAGTGCGCCAAATTGCAGCTTCATGGACGGATTGTGCACCGCCACATACAAGAAGGAGCCGCTCTCGCTGTTTGCTTCCTCGTCGTCTAACGGCTCTCTTCGGAACTCCATTAGCCGACAAAGGTTATGACCATTGTCGCGGACTTCCGTGCAAAGATGCTGAATATCCTCCGGGGAAGCATCTAGCACGGCTGACAACCACGATAAGTCGTCCTTGAAATCCGTGGGCGGAAACGCCCTGTGAACATCTTCAGGCAAGTGGACGATGCTTAGGTCGGGCGGCTGATCGACCGCCCGCTGGCCGTCGCGAAACCGCCGCACCTCGCCGTCGCTTATATCTAACTTGAGTGAAACTGGCTCAGGCGCGAAATAGTTCAGGCGGACATCGTGTTCATAGGCCCTCCAACGATCTAACCTGTCCGGCCAGAAAAATCCGCCGATCCATTCGCAAATGGCAGTTTTTCCGTTTGCCTTGCTGCAATAGAGCAGTGTGCACTTTGAAAGCTCAATTTTTGCAACCTTCGAAAACAATGGGCTCTCGACGACTTCCAAATGATCGACCCAGCCGAGTTCAGTCCTTTGACCAGACATTTCCTTGGCGATACGCGCTTCATGGAATCGCTTCCATTGTTTCAGTAGTTCAGCAGGGTATCGCCCGCCTTCGTTGGTATCGATCAAGCGCCCATGCCTTCCACAACACCAAATCGCATTTGATATCGATTTGCGCGCTTCCACGCCTAGCCCACCAGTCCCTCTAGGCCCTCCATCTGATGCTGCATAAATATGGCATGCCGTGCCAACATTGGCGCTTTCGGCCTCTCCCGCGCCCGGTCCACTGGTCGTGGCATCGCAACTTGGGACAGAGCATCGAAGGCCCGCTCTTTTAGAGACGGCGTCGATAACAGAAGCGGGGAAGTCGGCGTCTCTCGCCAAATTGAAGTTCCTAAATTCTACTATAGTTGGTGCTCAATGAGCGCCGCCGCCTTAGGGTCGTATCGGTAGCCGGTGATGGTCCCATCCTTGATCCGCTCAACGGCTTCGTCGATCACGAAGCGGGGAACGAGAAACCACTCGCGCGGAATGATCGGGTTGCCGAAGCGGTCCTTGATTTCAACGTTGAGCCGGGCTGGGTCGAAGATACGATGGATGAGGTTTTCCAGCCGGGTCCGGTTGATGTTGTAAAGTTCGTAGGTGGCGACAACATCCACGTCCGCCATCAGGAAGGTTGGATCGAGCTTCGCGTTGGCGATACGAGTCTTTACCTCGCCGCCCGTCACACCGATCTTATGCAGAACCTCCCGGTGAGCCGCCACGTATGGATCCTCGGACTTGCTGCGCAAAACATAGATTGTGCCGCTGGCGAGATCGTCATCGTGGCTCTCGCCGGAGAAGAGAGGGCCTGCGCCGGGTTCGGTGATACGCCTGCCCGACTCGTCACGGTGCAACGCCCGCTGGAGCGACCGCAGAAGTACATCGCTCTCGGTGGCATTGTCATAGATCACGCGCAACCGGCTGTCCCGGCGCTCGTACTCGGTCATGAATTCCTCGCCGACTTCGGCGACATAGGCGATCTGGCCCCCGACAATGAAGAACTGCCCCTTCGTGATCTCGGCCATCGTCTGGAATGGCCGCGTGCGACGGACACCGGACTCGAGGTCTTTCCGCACCTGATCGAACAGCGGCTTGAACGTCTCGAAATCCTCGCACTTGGTGCGATTTGCGATTTCTTCGGCGGCGCGCTTGTCGGCGGCGGTGCGGACATTGCGAAGTGCAGTAACATCCGGTGCGCCTGCCGCGTCCTCCAATTCAGCCATCAACTCGTCATCGCCCACGGGCTCCGCGAACCCGCGCGGAGTATGATCTGACTTATCGAGCAGCCCTTGATGGTCTAGCGGCACGAGCAGTGACCGGCATTCTTCGAGGTCGCGAAGGCGATCCAACCGCACTGCGTAGAGACGCTCAAAAATGTCCCGATCTTCGCCGTGCAGGGGCGGATGACCGTGCGTCTCAACAAATCGCTGGATTTCCTCAAACCCGGCAATGATGCGCTCCTCGCGAGGCGAGCGACCGCCCTTCTTTTCGGGTGGAGCCAGTTCCTGGAGTTCGTCGAATAGTTCGTCGAGACCGGGGTCACTCATCGGGATAGCGGCCCTCACGCTTGAACCGCACAAAAGCAGCCGCGCCCTCGGCCATACGCCTTTCCCAAGCATCGGTCGAAGTAATCGAGGGCAGCCGTCCTCGCTCCTTCTTGAACCGGAACGCACGAAGCGCAAGGTCTCTCGCCTCCTCTGGGGCTAAAGCTGTCCGCTTTCCGGCAATTGCCTTTGCCACCTCTTGCAGGCGTCCCTCATCCATCGCCTTCGACAGGATCGCATAGGCCGCGCCGAACGGGTTGATCCGGTCGATCAGATCGATGTCCAGTTCGCGAACGTCCATCGCGATTTTCCGCACCCCATCGATCAGGGCTGTATTGGCGCTTGGTTCACCGTCGCCGCCGCCCAGCATAGTCTCTTGCGCCTTTTGCGTCAGATTGAGAGCCGCTACGGCGTGCTGGCGGACCGCTTCCTGATCTTCCTCATCCAGTTCCGGATACTTGTCCTTGATGATCTTGCCCATGCGAACCTGCGTCAGTTCTTCGGGCACCAACTCCTCGTCGAACAGTCCGCGCTCGATGGCGGTCTTGTCCTGAACGAAGGCCGCAATCACCTCATTCAAGTCCTCTTGGCAGATGCGTGTGGCTTCCTCGCTCTTTGGCTCGGCCAGTCCCTTGATCTCGATCTGGAACTTGCCCGCTGCTTCGTTGAAACCGACATTGCACTTGTCGGGCTGGTAGCCTTCCGGGCCGTAGTCAAAGCCTGCAACAGGGCCGCTGCCGGGATTCTTGGGTTTGAACTCGAAGCGTGGCGCGAGCACCTGCACCATAAGCAGGCTCGCCGCGATTGCTTTGAGCGTGTCGTTGACCGCCTCGCGAACCGCCTCGTCGGAAGCGTCGGGCTCGGCGATCAGGTTGCTGAACCGGGCGCGCGTCTTGCCCGGCGCATCGCGCGTGGCGCGACCAATGATCTGCACGATCTCGGTGAGGCTGGAGCGGTAGCCGACTGTCAGCGCGTGTTCGCACCAAATCCAGTCGAAGCCCTCTTTCGCCATACCGAGCGCGATGATGATGTCCACATAGGCGCGATTGTTCTTCTGTGCCGGGTCTTTCAGGGCCATCGAAACGCGGTCGCGCTTGGCGGGATCGTCATCCACTAGATCGGCGATCTTGAGCACGCGCCCGTCCGGACGCTTGACCAGTTGAAAGCCGGTTGCCGGGTCTGATCCCTGCCATTCGCCGAGTTCGCCAAGGATGTGCTCCACTTCCTTGATCTTGTCCTTGGTACTCTCGCGTGAATTGACGTTCGGGATGTGGACGATTGTCTTCTCGGCGGGATCGAGCACCTCGAGGATGTCGTCGGCGTAGGGGCCAGAATAAAAGAAATAGCCGATGTCGAGTTGCTTGAGATACTCGTAACCGTTCAGTTGCTCATAGTAGGTGTAAGTGACGGTATCGAATTTCGACTCGTCTTGCGGTGCCAATACTGCCTCAGCATCGCCCCGGAAATAGGAGCCGGTCATCGCGACGATATGCACCTTGTCCCGAGTGATGAACTGACCGAGGTGCGCCCCCAGCTTGTTGTCGGAATTGACGGATACGTGGTGAAACTCGTCCACGGCAATTAGCCGGTCATCGAATTTCTCGATACCAAACTTGTCCACGGCAAAGCGAAAGGTGGCGTGGGTACACACCAACACTTTGTCGCCGCTTTCGAGGAACGCACCCACGGAGTTGACTTTGCCGCCGTCTTCGCCCGGGGCGTTGCATAGATTCCATCTCGGCTCGACATGCCAGTCGGCCCAGAAGCCATATTTGGTCAGCGGCTCGTCGTTAAAGCTCGCGCCGATTGACTTCTCCGGCACGACGACGATGGCTTGCTTTAGGCTCTGATTTTGTAGCTTGTCGAGCGCGATGAACATCAGCGCTCGACTCTTGCCAGAAGCAGGTGGCGACTTGATGAGGAGATATTGTTCGCCGCGCTTTTCGTAAGCCCGTTCCTGCATGGGCCGCATGCCAAGCGCATTTGCCTTGGTTGAACTTCCGCTCCGCGCATAGGTCACGGAAACAGACGGGATTGACTTGATGTCGCGGGTCATTTCAGCTTGGTCCACCCGTCCTCAACAAGTCTCATCAAAATGGAATATGAAACCATCTTGGTTCCATAGAAATATTGAGACCAAGCGATAGTCTCATCGCATAACTTGTCGAAAGTTGGCTGCCGCTCCACCGGAAGTGCCTCTCGGGCTTCTTCGCGTGTTAGCCGCTTGGGACTATCTCTATTTGAACGAGCCATGCTGGCGGACTCCTCAATCGCGCGCTGTCGAGCGTGCACTTACGCTAGATGTCGTCTTCTTGCTTAAGCCCTGTCCAGCGATCATTTTCGTATAAAGCTCGAACAACTTTTCTAAGCGTTCCGTGTCGTTACGAAAGCGACGACCAATGTAGATGCGCTCCAGTATTTCGTCATTGCGGTCATGAGCTTCGCGCAGATCGTTAGGCATTGCGTCAGGGCCATAAAGATCAGCAATCGTGGCAGGGAAGTGCGCCTCTCTCGCGAGCAAAATGTCTTCGGCGCTACGGATCAGATCAGCCTTGTTTTTGTCGGTGAGCGTGGGAACGGGAAAGGTGTTCCAACCGAGCTTATTACCGTAGGAAAAGTCAGTACGCAGCCGCGAACAGACCGTTCCTATCCAGACTAAATGGAGGCGTGACGCAACCAATGACAAATTCCAAAGTGGCTCGTCGTAGATCGCGTAGCATTTGTCTCCAATCACCGGGCCTGAGGCGAAATAATCAACCGGGAGATAATATCTATTTTCCGAGGAGACACGAGGCACAATAATCGCTCGGTCGCCGTTAGCTGCCGACAGTTGAACAAATCTGTACGGTACGGCTGCAAAGCTTCGCGTCGAAGCTGCTTTACTGCTGGCCCTAAATTCACGAACCCTCTCAACAATCCTCGCGATTGCCGCGTTTTGGGACGCTCGGTTGAACTCGCTGTCTTCAATCCACAAGCAGGCTCTCGGTTGTGAATGTATAAGCTCTTCTGATCCGAAGAACTTTCGCACAAAGTGCGGGTCAAGTCCTTGAGTCTCGATAAGATGGCGCCCCTCAGCAGTACTCATGATCAGGTTGCCGCCATCTTTCGCCATGTTGCCCAAGTACATCTTTCCTACATCTGAGATGGGCAATTCGCGTTTCTCCACTACCACGGTGGAGTTGGGCACCAGATATGGCCCAATAACATCAACCTTGCGGACCTCTCCTTCTGAATACAGCCTGCGCTCCTTGTGAACCTCCGTGGTGAGCCCGAGGATCACAACGGTTACACCTGCCTTGTCACTAGCGAGGTTGGACCATTTGAAAGACGTGTACGCGAAGGAGATGGAAAGCCCTTCGCGGAAAACTAGGGGCCAAAGCAGTGCGACCTGTTCGCCCTGGCAGATCGAGTTTGTCGCAACAATGCCAGCCTCGGCATGGGTCGCCTTACAATACTCGACCGTTTTTATTATCCAGTTGGCTACATAATCCAACGATGCAAAAGAACCGGAATACCTCGAAAACACCTTCTCTGTTTCAGATTTTTCATCGCTTCCTTTTCGATTGCGGCCTTTGTACGGGGGGTTGCTACAAATGTAGGTCTCACCGCCAGTATTCTCGAAATCGATCTGCACTTGATCAAGTGGTGTTTGCAGTAAGTCGTCAGCACGATGCTTCACGCCTGCACCTTCTGTCGGACATGTAGTCAGCCAATCAAGATGTAATGCGTTCCCGCAAGTGATCCAGTTTTGAGCATCTAAGGGCAGAAATTCAGCTAGCGCTTCCTTCTGACCGCGATACAAAACATCGCTTTGGAATTCTGCAATTATGAGAGCCAATCGCGCGATCTCGGCTGGGAATTCTCTTAGCTCGATCCCACGGAAGTTCGTCAGCGGGATTTCGGTCTTGCGGTCGGGCTCGCCACGCCGTTGGTTGATTTCAGCTTCAATGTCTCTCATCTGCTTGTAGGCGATAACAAGGAAGTTTCCGGAGCCGCAGGCAGGATCGAACACCCTAATTCGAGCCATGCGGTTGCGCAGATTGAGGAGTTTGCGAGCGTTCATGCCCGCCTCCTCCAGCTTTCCGCGTAGATCGTCGAGGAACAGCGGGTTTAGCACCTTCAAGATGTTCGGCACGCTGGTGTAATGCATGCCAAGCGCGCCACGCTCCTCATCTTCGGCGACAGCCTGAATCATCGAGCCGAAGATGTCCGGGTTGATCTTCTTCCAATCGAGATTGCCGATGTGGATGAGATAGGAACGGGCGATCTTGCTGAAACGCGGTACATCCAGACTACCAGAGAACAGCCCGCCGTTCACGTAAGGGAATACGTCAGCCCAACTCTTGATCGCGGCTGCTTCGCGATGCCGGTTGTCGGGCTTTCCCTCATGGGTCGTTGGCGTGTTCATCGCGCGAAAAATCTCGCCGATCACCTCGTGCGTGTTCGACGAGTCCCGCGCACTCATCTGTTCGACCGTTGCCGTGAACTGACCGTTGCGGAAGATGTCGGTGTCCTCGGCAAAGAAGCAGAAGATCAACCGCGCCATGAAGTGGTTCATGTCGTAGCGGCGTTCGGCGGTGCCCCAGTCAGCGTTGTCTTTCAGCAGCTCGACATAGAGGCGATTCAGGCGACCGGTCGCGCGGATGTCGAATGAACTTTCGCGGACCTGTTTGACGGTGGTGATACCGGCAAGCGAAAGAAAAAAGCCGAAATGATCGGGAAAATCCTTATACGCGCAAGCAACGGTTTCACCCGAGTCCAGGTCCTCAGCCTCGAAGTCCGCGCCGTCAGTTGCGAGAATAAAATGCGCCTTCGCTTTGGTGGTAGCCGGACTCGCCTTTAGAGCGGCGAGTGACTTTGTCACCTCACCCGGCCCGCAGACCAAGATGTGAATGTGGTTGGTCTGGAGGACACCACCGAGATCGGACTTGTTCGACGCCCCCGCCCGCAGCTTCCGGATCGTGGTATCCTTGTTCCCAAAGGCTTGCAGGAATGCGAACGGAAACTCAGCCGCATCGAACGGCTGCTCCGCAAGAGCTGAAATTGCCTCCTCGATCTCAACGGCGTTCATGGCAGTCTCACCTGTCCAGCGCTATCGATTGTCTTGTTCCCACTTTCGTACCAGTGCTTCGTCGGGGTCCTGACCCGGCCCATAAGGAAAGCGAGGTATTCGTACCTCGCTCGCGCCGATAGCCATCAGGCACTGCAAAAGAAAGATGGCGCTGAAATTGCCACGGCTGATCTTGTTCCTGAGATTGGCCTCGTTCTCCTTGACCCCGATCTCCGCCAGCCGCTTCACCAGATCAGGATATTTGAGGTTTTTACGGGCGATCTCGCCCTTGAGAACCCCCTTTAGCTCCTCGTTCCAGAAGTCCGGCGGCAACCCACCGCCATAGAACGGCCCCATGTTTTCCTTGGGTTTTACGGTTACCATCTAACGCTCCAATCACAGACGATGATACTTATCACCTTAGGCGAAGGTAGGTGTATTGACAACGGGTACGATCCATGCGATACGGTCACCATCATAAATGATGATACTCGTAATCATGGAGAGACCAATGGAAACCGAACTGCTTCTCGACGCGCCGACTCAGATACCGCTCCTCTCGCTCAATTCTCCCACCGGGGTCCGCACCCGCGCCACATTCGGCGGGGAGCGGTCCGCATTGCGGTGGAACTATTACAGCGTGAAGAACGGGGCCTACGTCCTCTGCGCGTCGTCTGACGGGCTGCGTGCCCTGTACCATGCTGAGGTGTGCACTGACGTGGTGGGCTACCGGACTTATCTTGAGCCGGTGCGGCTCAAGATCGAACGCCGGTCGCCGACCTTCGCGGCTCACCTCGAAGAGACGCTGTCCGATGGTCGCATTGTCGTCTCGGTGTTTGCGGACGTGCTTGGGGACGGCCATCCGGAAAAACCCGAGATCGTTGAGCAGTTGCGTGCGCACTATGCAGCTTCCGGTATCGGCTTCTGCGTTCGCGGTCGCGCGGAATTCGGACAGGAGACTACCGCCGACGCAGTCGAAGCGATCCAAACCTTCCGCCGTACTTCGGTCACCGATGCCGACATCTGGCTTGTGAAGGATACAATCAGCAACCGGTCCAACGCGCGGCTCGCCGAAATCCGCGACCGCTTCAAATCACCAGCACTCGGCTTCGCGAAACTGTCGGCGATGATGGTTCGCCGCGTCGTCGCCATCGATCTCCGTCAGGAACTCGGTCCGACAACGCCGGTCTGCATGCTCGATCCCCACTGAGAGCGGCTCGATGGATTACCGGGAGGCACGAGGAAGACAAATAGCGAGCCTAGGCGGAATCGTCCGCCTAGGTGACGTCTGGCTCGTGCCCTCACAGAGCCGAATAGGCAAGAAGTACAGAGTAATTGTGACTGACAAAGAACAGAAATGCGCGTGCGCCGACTTCAAGGCGAACGGCAAATGCAAGCACATCCATGCTGTGACAATCCACAGGGCTGAGTATCCTGACTCCGGCCTTGTCGATCCCGTCCCCGAGCGTAAGCCGACTAAGAAGAAGCCGACGTACCGGCAGGATTGGCCCAACTACAACGCAGCGCAGACTAGCGAGAAGCCAAACTTTATGGAGATGCTGGCTGGGCTCTGCGAGTTTGTCGATGACGAGGAAGCCCGCGGTCCCGGACGCCCGCCTATCCCGAGGCCCGATCTGGCATTCGCCATGATCTACAAGGTCTATGAGGGGAACTCGACACGCCGCTTTATTTCAGATGCGGAAATTGCGTGTCGGTCTGGATACATTGAGCGCGTGCCGCACTTCAATTCAATCATCAACGGGATGAATGATGAGTCGATGACCGCCCAGCTTCTCAAACTGATCGAGATCAGCAGCTTGCCGTTTCGTGGGCTTGAACGAACCTTTGCCGCCGACTCTTCTGGCTTTGCCGCCTCGCCTTACGACCGCTGGCAGGAGATCAAACCGAAGGGCGACACGGAAGCGCCGAAGAAGAACACGAAGGGAGACGGCAGCAACAATGAGGACGAGATGATCGAGAAGGCGCGGCAGACGTGGGCGAAGGTCCATTTGATGTGCGGCGTCAGTACTCACGTCGTGACCGCCGCCATCATCAAGGACAAGGATGCCAGCGACACACGGCAACTTCCGGAGCTTATTCAGAAGACCGTCGCCAATTTTACGGTCAAACAGGTGTGCGCCGACAAAGCATACGGCTCGATTGAGAACTATCAGGTTATGGCGGACCTCGGGATTGATCCGTTCATTCCGTTCAAGAGCAATCACTCAGGCTCTGGTAAGGGTCGGTCTGGCAAGGAACACAAAACCAAAGGTGGCAAACTTTGGAAGGAAAAATACCTTAAATTTCACCTTCACAGCGAAGAGTTCGAGACGCTCTATCATCAGCGGAGCAACGTCGAAACGGTGTTCTCAATGATCAAGCAGAAGTTCGGCAGCGCGGTCCGGAGCAAGACCGAGCGCGGCATGCTAAACGAGGTGCTGTGCAAACTCATCTGTCATAACATCTACTGCGTCCACATGGCGACTTACGAACTCGGTCTGGTGGCCGACGAACTTCGTCCTGCGAGGCCGAGGGGGTGGAGCCCTCAGGTCATTGACGGTGGCCGGGATCGCCGCGACACGTTGCAGCCTGCATAGTTAGCCACGCAACAACTATGATTAGACGAAGCCCCGTCTCTGGCCGGGGCTTTTCTTTTGGTAGTGCGGCCCCCAAAAAAGCTACAGATGCTGCTTGCCTAAATATTCCAGCACCTGCACAAAAATCACCACGCGTCAGGGTAAATATGTGCAAAGCCCCACGAGGGGAAGGTGATTTGGAACTACCAGGTCCCGCCGTCCACGCGGATGACTTGTCCGGTGACGTAACTCGACGCATCGCTTGCCAGATAAAGCGCGGTGCCGACGATTTCGTTCGGCTGGCCGAAGCGTTTGAGGCCCAGCGCCTGCTCGAAGGCCTTGTTCTCGCGCCACACGGTGGAGACATCGGTGAGGAACGGCCCCGGCGCGATGCAGTTCACGCGCACCTTGGGCGCAAAGGCCTTGGCGAGGGACACCGTCATCGCGTTGATCGCGGCTTTCGCGCCGCCATAGGGAATGGTGTGCGGCTCCGGCTTGAACGAAGCGGTGCTGGAGAAATTGATGATCACGCCGCCCGCGCCCGCCACCATCTTCTCGCCCACGAGCACCGAAAGGCGGAACGGGCCTTTGAAGTTCACGTCCACGACCTTGTCGAACAAGGCTTCGCTGGTTTCGGCGAGCGACGGCGCCAGCGGCGACATGCCGGCATTGTTCACCAGAATGTCGACGCGGCCGAATTGCTTGTAAGCAGCGTCCGCAAGCTTGTCGTTGTCGTCCCACTTGCCGACATGCGCCGCCAAAGGCAGCGCACGGCGGCCGAGCTTCTCGACCTCGCGCGCGACCGCTTCGCAGGCGTCCAGCTTGCGCGACGCGATGACGACGTCCGCGCCCGCTTTGGCAAAGGCCAGCACCATCTCGCGCCCCAGCCCGCGCGATCCACCGGTGACGATGGCGATTTTGTTGGAGAGATCGACCTGCATGTGCGCCCCGCTTGTCATCCCCGGCCGAGCGCAACGCGCGAGGGGAAGGGGACCCAGGTGGATAGAGTTTCTCTGCTATGAGATTTGAAAGCGCCGGAGCGAAATCAGCAAGACCGATAGTTTGCGCTGCCTGGGTCCCCTTCCCTCGCGTCACGTTGTGACGCTCGCCGGGGATGACAGATCAGGTGAGCATCTGCGCCAGACGCGAGGCTTCCATCTCGGCGATGCGGTCCTTGGCTTTCAGCTTCACGCTTTCGCTTTTGAGCTGGCCGCAGGCGGCCATGATGTCCCGGCCGCGCGGGGTGCGGACCGGCGAGGCATAGCCCGCGCGGTTCACGACTTCGGCGAATTTTTCGATCTGTTCCCAGTCGGAGCACTCATACGGCGCGCCGGGCCAGGGATTGAACGGAATGAGATTGATCTTCGCGGGGATGCCCGCGATCAGTTTCACCAGCGCGCGTGCATCGGCGAGCGAGTCGTTCACGCCTTTCAGCATCACATATTCGAAGGTGATGCGGCGCGCGTTCGACGCGCCGGGGTAATCGCGGCAGGCCTGGATCAGTTCCTTGAGCGGATATTTCTTGTTAATCGGCACGATGACGTCGCGGATTTCGTCGCGCACGGCATGCAGCGAGATGGCGAGGCTCGATCCGATCTCGTCGCCTGCCCGCTTGATCATCGGCACGACGCCGGCGGTGGAAAGCGTGACGCGGCGCTTGGAGAGCGCAAGGCCGTCGCCGTCCATCACGATGGCGAGCGCGGCTTTCACATTGTCGAAATTATAAAGCGGCTCGCCCATGCCCATCATCACGACATTGGTGACCTTGCGGCCCGGCGCGGTGGACGGCCAGTCGCCCAGAGAGTCGCGCGCGACGAAAAGCTGGCCGAGGATTTCGGACGGCGTGAGATTGCGCACCATCTTCTGCGTGCCGGTGTGGCAGAAGCGGCAGTTCAGCGTGCAGCCCACCTGCGAGGAAACGCAGAGCGTTCCGCGGTCGCTTTCGGGGATATAGACGGCTTCATATTCCTGCCCGCCGGAGCGCAGCAGCCATTTGCGCGTGCCGTCATTGGAGATCTGCTCCGTGACGATATCCGGCCGCGCCAGCGTGAACTTTTCCTCCAGCAGCGCGCGGAAGTCTTTCGCCAGATTCGTCATGCTCGCGAAGTCGCGCGCGCCGTGGACATAGATCCAGTTCCACAACTGCTTCACGCGCATGGAGACGGATTTCGTCTCCACACCCGCTTCGATCAGCGCGGCTTTCATCTCCGAAGGAGACAGGCCGATAAGGTTGGTCCGTTCTGTCATTGGTCTCTAATATAGCGCGGTCATCGCGATTTTCCTCCCCCGTTTACGGGGGAGGTGGCGAACGGAGTGAGCCAGAGGGGGCTCTGCGCCGCGCCCCCCTCCACTTCGCTCGCGAAGGCTCGCTCAGCACCTCCCCCGTAAACGGGGGAGGAAATTATCTACATCTTGCATTCGGCGTGGATCTTATCGAGCGCGTCCGACACGCCGCCGAGCGAGTAGGTGTCGGTGGTCAGCGTTCCGCGCTTGGAGAAGCCCTTCACGATCATCTGCCCGTTGCCGCGCATGGCGGAGACGAGGCGCGCTTCGTCGGCGGGGCTTTTGATCCATGCGCCGCCCTGCCCGTCATCGTTCTTGGTGAAGAAGTCGAACTTGTCGGAGCCGACCTGCGCGGTGACCGTGCTGCCATCCTTGTACTGGTACCCGGGCACCACTTCCGGCTCGGCCTTCGCATTGCGCGACGGCCAGTCGGTGATGAGGAATCCGATCGGATCGCGCTTGGCTTTCGCCGGCAGCGAGCTTTGCGGGCGGGAGATCACGTAGCAGGTCTTGTTCGAACCGGTGCCGACCGTCAGCGCCGTCCAGTCCTTGAACGTGCCGAGCGTCGTGGGATTGTCCGCCAGTGCGGGCGTGGCCAGGGCCATCACGGCAATAGACAGGAATGCGGAGATACGGCGGTTCATCGTGTTCCAACCCCAAAGAAGGTTCATGTGCGGCGAAGGCTGATTCTGCTTGAGAATTCGGGCCTTAATATGTCGCGGGCTGGCCGGAAGATAGGGGAGCGAGGGCGCAAAAGTCCACCCAAAGCGTTCCTTCGGTTAAGGGAATTTCATGCGGCGGCTTTGGCCCGCATGATCTCCTCCTCCACCTCGGGTAGCGTGTTCTTGCCGAAGAACATCTCGTTGCCGACGAAGAAGGTGGGGCTGCCAAAAGCGCCGCGTGCGACGGCCTTTTCGGTGTTGTTCATCAGGGCCTGCTTCACCTCCCCGGCCTGCGCTGCTGCGATCAGTGCATCGGCATCGAGGCCTGATTCGAGGAGCGCAGCGCGGATCACAGCGGGATCGTCCATCTTCTTCGGTTCCTCCCACATGTGATGGAACACCGCATCCACATAAGTCGGAAGAGTTCCCGCCTGCTGCGCCGCGACGGCCATGCGCATCAGCGCCAGCGTGTTCACGGGGAAGTTCGGGTTGAACTTAAACTGGGTGAGCTTGTGCTTCCTCACGAAGCGCTCGGACTCGCGCATCTCATACGGCATCTTGTTCTTGACGTTGCCGAAGGCGATGGCGGGCGGCTGGTTGTTGGTGAGCTTGAAGATGCCGCCGAGCAGGACCGGCACATAGGTGAATGTCACGCCCGTGCGCTTTTCGATCTCGGGAATGACCTTGTGCGCGTAATAGGCGTTGGGGCTTCCGAAATCGAACAGGAAATCTACCTGGGGCGTCATCACCATTTCTCCGCATAGGGACGAATATCGAGCTCGTGAGTCCAGCCGTCGCGCGACTGGCTGTGCACATACCAATAGGCGTCGGCAATGGAGTCCGGCTCCATCAGCGTGTCTTTCGGAAGCTCGTCGGGATTGCGCCCGCCGGCCTTGATGCGCTCGCGCACGAAGGCAGTATCGACGCCGGAGTCGATGACGAGATGCGCGACATGGATGTTCTTCGGTCCCAGCTCGCGCGCCATGCTCTGCGCCACCGCGCGCAGGCCAAACTTGGCGCTGGCGAAAGCCGCGTAACCGATGCCGCCGCGCATGCTGGCCGTCGCGCCGGTGAAAAGGATTGTGCCCTTGCCGTGCGGAAGCATCAGCCGCGCCGCTTCGCGGCCGGTGAGAAAGCCACCGTAACACGCCATCTCCCACACCTTGCGGAACACCCGCTCGGTGGTTTCGAGCAGCGGAAAGTTCACATTGGCGCCGACATTGAAGATGCAGACGTCCAGCGGCGCGTGCTTGTCGGCCTCGCTCAGGAAGTTGGTGATGTCTTCTTCCTTGCGGGCATCCAGCGCGCGGGCTTCGCAGGCGCCGCCCTCGGCTTCGATTTCTTTCTTCAACGTCTGTAGCTTCTCGGCGGTGCGGCGTCCGGCGAAGATCGTGTAGCCCTCACGCGCAAAGCGCTTGGCGATGGCAGAGCCGATATAGTCGCCCGCGCCGATCACCGCGCAGGTGGCGTTGCGTTGGGTCATTCGCTTGTCCCTTTCCTCCCCCGTTTACGGGGGAGGAACCGAGCATAGCGAGGCGGAGGGGGACTGCGCGAGTGCCCCCTCCACCGCTTCGCGGCCCCCTCCCCCGTAAACGGGGGAGGAAAAAAGCTATTCGCGCAAACCATATCCGATGGAGAACAATCTCCACGTCGCGGCACCCAGCACCGCGATGAGGGCCAGCGTTACCACCACGCCGAGACCTTCTGGGGCTTCGTTGAAGCCGATCATGGAGTGGCGCAGGCCGTTGATGAAATAGAAGAACGGATTGGCCCAGGCGATCCAGCGCATGAAGGGCGGCAACATGGCTACGGTGTTGAACACGCCGCCCACGAAAGACAACGGGGCGATGAAGAACACGTTGAGCATGGTGAGCTGCTCGAAATTGTTCGCCCACAACGCGATCATGATGCCGAGCAGGCCGAAAACGATAGAGACGCTGATGATCCAAAAGAGGAATTCGAAGATATTGTACATGTGCGTGGCGCCGAAGAGCATGCCGATCACCAGAATGCCCAGCGACGTCACCACCGAACGCACGATGGTCATGGCCAGCGAGCCGATGATCATCTCGACATAGGAAAGCGGCGCGACAAGCGTTTCCTCGATGTAGCGCAGGAAGCGCTGGAAATAGATCTGCGATGTGGATTGCAGGAACGCGGCGTTGACGACGTTCAGCATCAGGATGCCGGGCAGCACGAATTCCACATAGGAGTGGCCCGCGATGTGGCGGATGTTGCCGCCGACCACATAGCCGAAGATGAAGATGAACATGAGCGCGGAGATCCACGGCGCCAGGAACGCCTGGATCGGCACGCGCCACACACGCGACCACTCGCGGCGGATGATGGTGCCAAGCCCGATCCAGTTGATGCCCATCCGGCGTTCGCCCGTCACAGCCACATCGCTCATGCCGCACCTGCCGCAACGTGATCGGCGCGATGGCCGGTCGCTTCGAGATAGGCCTTCTCCAGCCCGCCCGGCACGGTGAAGAATTCCTCTTTCGGCCCCTCCCGCACGATCTTGCCGCCCGCGATCACCGCGATGGTGCGGCACAGCCGCTCGATCTCTTCCAGATAGTGCGAGGTGAGCAGGATGGTTTTGCCTTCGCGATTGAGTTCCTGGAGGTAGCGCCACAGATCCAGCCGCAGCTCCACATCCACGCCTGCCGTCGGCTCGTCGAGGATCAGCAGCTTGGGATCGTGCACCAGCGCGCGCGCAAGGATCACGCGGCGCTTCAAGCCGCCGGAAAGTTCGCGGAACTGTTTCTTCGCATGCGCCGTCAAATCGAAGCGCTGGATCAGCATATCGACGCGCGATTTGCGCTGCGCGGCGTTCATGCCGAAATAGCCGCCCATCCAGTCCACGATCTGCGCGACGGTGGCGAAGGTATCGACGTTGAATTCCTGTGGGCTGAGGCCGATCAACCGGCGCGCTTCGCGATAATTCTTCACCGCGTCGATGCCGAAGATCTCGATCTTACCGCTCGTCACCGTGGCGATGCCGGTGATGCAGTGGATGGTCGTGGATTTGCCCGCACCGTTCGGCCCCAGAAAGCCGAAGAAGTCGCCGGGCTGCACCTGCATGGACAAGTCCTGCACGGCGACGGTGCCGGTGCGGTAAGCCTTACGCAGATGTTCGATATTGATCGCGGGAACGGTCATGAATCAGGCTCTGTAGCGGGCGCTATACATAGGGGAGGTGTCCGGGCTTTCAAAGCCCGCCCACCGCATCGGCTATTTTCTGCGGTCCTTCACGATCGGGGCTCCCCATGTGTGCTGTGGGGGTATTTCCTCCGCCCCGCCGCCCGGGCGAATAGGCCGCGCGGGATAACCGCCGAGGCTTATCAGCCTGTCATACATGACGATGGCGCCCGCCATGCCGACATTGATGGAGAATTTCATCGGGATCTTCACCACGAACTCGCAGCGCGCGAGTGTGGACGGCGACAGCGAATAGCGCTCTGCGCCGAACACATAGGCGGCCCGCGTGGGATGCTTGAAGCGGGGAAGCTCGATGGCGTCTTCGGTGATCTCCACACCGACGAGCCGGCAGCCTTGCGGCAGGCGCAGTTCGGCAGCGGTGTCGAATTTGTAAAACGGCAGATGCCCGGCGGAGGCGCTGGTGTCGGCCAGCTTGATGTCCGCCATCTTCACCTGGCTGTCGATGCTGAAGAAGAAACTTGCTCCGAACGCATGGGAAATGCGCATGAGATTGCCCAGGTTCATCGCCTTGGAAATCCCGTCCACCCCTGCCGCGAAATAGCCGCGCATTGCGTGTATCCCTTCCCGCGATTCCCGATGGTATAGAAGCGCAATGGCAAATCCCATTCTTGTCGAAGTCACCCGTGGCGATCACGTGGAGAGCGTCCATCGCGGCGCGGTCGCGATTGCGAACGCGAAGGGTGAAATCGTGTTCTCGCTGGGCGACATCGAGACGCCGACCTTCCCGCGCTCCTCGCTCAAGATGGTGCAGGCGTTGCCGCTGGTGGAATCCGGCGCGGCGGATGCGTTCGGGCTTTCGGACGAAGAAATCGCCCTC
>Ga0207705_10001312_pt1 | contig 19953 bp, 15 predicted proteins | sample KBSC13metaG_FD_184314 | JGI IMG/M metagenome (GOLD analysis project Ga0207705, IMG submission 184314) | Corn rhizosphere microbial communities from Kellogg Biological Station, Michigan, USA - KBS C1-3 metaG (SPAdes) (version 2) | ecosystem: Host-associated > Plants > Roots > Rhizosphere > Soil ... | reverse complement strand
GGTCCGTCAAATCCGGGCTCACTTCGGCGATCGTGTCATTCAACTTGCCGATTTCTCGCATCTGCCTGTGCAGTGCCCGTACGTCGCGCTGATGCCGCAGTGGGATTTTCTCAATTTCCTTTCCAGGCACGCGCGGCGCCATACGGCATTCCGGTTGCACATGGAGGCGGAGGTCACGGATCTGCTGTGGGATGAGGAGCATCGGCGTGTCACTGGGGTGAAGGCGCGAACGCCGGAAGGCGAACTCCACGTGCAGGCCAGCCTTGTGGTGGGTGCCGATGGGCGGAGTTCCACCGTCCGCGAGCGGGGTGGATTGGAGGTGCTTGATTTGGGAGCGCCGATCGATGTGCTCTGGTTTCGCGTCTCGAAAAGCGCCTCCGATCCGTCGCAATCCTTTGGGTTTGTCGGCACCGGCCAATTCATGGTGCTGATCGACCGCGGCGACTATTGGCAATGCGCCTACGTGATCCCCAAAGGGGCGTTTGCCGGAAAGCGTGAACGCGGCTTGCCGGCCTTTCGCGAGGAGATTGCGCGCTGCACGCCGTTCCTGCACGATCGCGTGGGGGAGGTCAAGGAGTGGGAGGACGTGCGGCTGCTGACGGTGAAGGTGGATCGGCTGAAGAACTGGGCGCGGGAGGGCTTGCTGTGCATCGGCGATTCCGCGCACGCCATGTCGCCGGTCGGCGGTGTGGGAATCAATCTCGCGATTCAGGATGCGGTGGCGACGGCCCGGCTACTCGGGGAGAGACTGGGCGCGGATCGCATTACCCTGGAGGATTTGCATGCTGTCCAGGAGCGCCGTGAACTGCCGACACGCCTGACGCAGCGGGTGCAGATTTTTCTGCACGAACACTTTCTCGCGCCGATCTTTGAGTCCAGCGAGCCTCCATCGCCGCCATGGCCGATGCGGATCATCGAACAGTTTCCTTCGCTGGGCAGGATTCCCGCGCGGATGATCGGACTGGGCTTCCGCCCGGAGCACGTCAAGTGAGGGAGGCTACTCAATCACGAGCAGGTCGATCTCGGCGAGCTTCGGTACAGTGACGGAACCTTCGCTGACCTTGAGCGGGCCGTGTGCGAGTGACCGCACGGACTTCCCTGGCGGGAAGCCTGGTAGCTCGACGCGCAGATTTTCAATCGGCTGGAGCGTGCCTTTTCCAGCTTCGCCGGCGCTGCGGCGGTAGCTCCAATTGATCAACGCGATGGAGCGCTGACCGTCTTTGTCGAGGGCAACAGCTTCGACGAGCGCATCACTGGGAATGGCCGGGCGATAGGCGTGATGGGTGAGGGCTGGGGCGGCGATGAGCGCGCGCAGCGTGGGATCGAAGTCGGCGTGCATGTCGAAATCGGCCCGGCGCACGGTGCCGGAATAGCTGACCCCGCTCCAGAGGCCGGCGACGATCGCCTCGCCTTTGCCGAAGCGGTTGCGCGTCACCGCGGGTTTGCCATCGGCGAAGGTGGCGAGCACGTCGGCGGACGTGGGACGCAAGGATTCACGCGCGATGCGCGCGGTGATCTTCGCCTTGTCCCATCCGAACTCTGCGCCGGCCGGGGGATTGGTTTCGGTGAGTGGCTTCAGTTCCGTCGCTCGGTATTGTTCGACGCTGCCCCAGGTTTCCAATTGGCGGCCGGTGAGACCGAGCATTTCGTCCATTGCGGTCGCGGGCTGATTGGCTTCGTCGCGGGACAGGCCGGTGGCGTCGGTCCAGACCGTGCCGCCGGCGCGCACCCACTCGCGAATGGCCGCGGCGGAATCGCGGCGGAGGTGGGTGCCGGGAATGTAGATGACCTTGTAACGGTCGAGCTTGCCCTCGGCGAGTTGTTGCTCGCTGAGGATGTCGAGCGGCACATGGGCGTGCACGAGGGCGAGATAGATCCACTTGGCGTTTTCGAAGGTGGTGAGGTTCGGATCCGTGACGCGGCTCCAGATCTCGGAAGAGCGCGGAGTGACGAAGGCGACTTCGGGCGCAGTGGCGAATTTTGCGCCGTAGAGGTAAGGCTCCGCCCGGCCGAGAAAACGGGCGGAGCGCGCGACCTGCTCGAGCAAATCTGGCGACTGTGAAAAGCTGTCGCCCTTCGAATAGTCAGGGCCGTAGGTATACCATTCGAGCGTCGTCGCGCCGCGGGAGACGACGCTGAGCATGCGCTGGGCGGGTGCGCCACGGTGCGGCTTCACGAGGCAGCCCATGGCCATGCCGTTGCGGGCGGCAATGCCGCGCCCAATGTCGGCGAGGTACGATTCCCAGGGCCACGCGCGTGCGTCGCGGTTGGAGGTTTCGAAGACGAAAGCGGTATTGGCCTTGAGATCGTAGAACTCATTCCAATCCAGGCTCGCGCCATTCCAGCTCGGGGTCGGCCCCTGCATGGCGTAGAGCTTGATGCCGGCTTCTCCAAATTTCGCCGCGGCCTCGGTGAAGACCTGGCCGGTGGCGTGCGTCATCAAACGGTAGGTGTAGTAGTAGCGCAGGGAGTCTGCCGCGTTCTCCGGCGCGGGCGCGAGACCGGAGCCCGCGGATTTTTTGCCTCCGGCGGCGAGTGCGGGCGGCACCCAGAGATTGAACGGTTGGACTTCGTCCCAGGATTTGCCGCCGACCTCGGCGAGAGAGACCTTGTTGGCCTGGAGATAAGCTCGGAAGGCCGCGGCGCAGCGATCACAATGCGCGATGTGATCCTTGGCGTAGACGCCGATCTCATCGTCCCAGAGCGCCCACGACTCCTTCGCCCCGGTGGCGCGATGTTCCTCGATTGCTTTGTCCACCGTCTGCATGACGTAGGTCTTGAGTTGCGGGTCAAATGGACAGCCGTCGGGCGGTTCTTCGGACTTGCCGGATTTGCGGAAGAATCCCATGGGGCTGCCGGAGCCGGGGCCGCCCCAATAGATGTGCCGGAAATTAGCGCCCACGCCCGCGGCATCGGCGAGCGGGACCGAGCCGACCAGACCATTGACCCCGAGGAGGCCGAGCGTGCGGAATTCGTCGGAGAGGATCGCGGGATTGCAATGCCGGACACCGTATCCCGAGCCGCCCCGCAAGCCGGGCGATCCGTCGCCATATCCGCCGACATGGCCGATGATGCCAAACAGCTTGGGCATGGGCGCGGGGTCGGGAAATGCCTTCTCGAGGCGCTCGCGCCGCAGGCGCGCATGGCCGCTGAGGCCATTGAGCAACGTGGTGAATTCGGGCGTGACCTTTTCGCCGAGTGCGCTGGCGGGAAAAGCAAAGCCGACCGTCGCGCCTTTTGGAGCGATCTCGGTGAATTGTCGAAAGACCTTGCCGTTCTCGGCGAATTCGAAATCGACGGACACGTCGGTCAACTCGGCGCCGGGCTTCGAGGATTTGCCCTTCATGGCGGGTTCGCTGGCGACGACGAGCGTCGGGAATTCCCAGCCCCGGGCTGGACCGACGATTTCTTTCATCGGCAGCCAATCGGTCCAGGTGTTGATGGGGATTTGTTGCGCTTTTTCGGTGGAGAGGAACTCGCCTTTCACGACCGTGCCGCCGAGTCCTTCACCGCCGTGTCGCCAATTGATGCGGACGGTGGTTTGTTCGGGCGCAGCCTTGGTGACGCGCACATGCATCGCGAGAGTGGCGATAGGCGTGGAGGCTTTGCCGCGGGCTTCGGCTTTGTCGACCTGCTCCTGGGCGAGAAGCGCGGGATTATAGTCGAGGATGAGCAAGAGCGGGATCAGGCCAGTGAAGAAGCGCAGAGAAATACCAATGATTTGCGAATTGGATAGCGTGCGCAGCGTCCTCGCCTGTCTATCATCGCGAGGACCCAACGACGACTGGTTGTGAACATGAGGGCGGAGATGGCGTGGTTCGGAGTTGCGATGCAGAGTGGCGCGCGGGCCAAGGAACGGTGGTTTTCCAACCACCGACCGCTCAAATGCGGCGGAGTCGGCAAATCTGGTGGTCTTGATTTTCCTTGTAGATTGTTCGGCATCGAACCCTTGAGGTTTGGCGGCTCCGTCGCGATTGGACGGCCGGTGGTTGGAAAACCACCGCTCCTTGGGTTGTGACTCGTGCGATCTCGCACCCGCGGCCGACGTCATCTCCGCAATATTCCATTTTGAGAAACTCATGATGCTGCGGTCACTCGGGTTTTTCGATGAGCAGCACCGGGCGCAGAATGCCCCCCAAGGCCAGATCTGTGATCGTCGAATGATCCGCGCGCAGGGCGATCACGTTTTCGCCGGGATGGATGGCGGTAGTTACATCGACCTCGAACGGCGCACGTGGCCTCGCCTGGCCTTCGCGGGGGGGCTTCGCGCCGGCGTCGGTGGCCGTGGCCACGGCTCCAGGCTTTTTCGCGCTCTGGTATTGCTCAGGGATCGCGACCTTTTGGCCGTTGACGTAGACTTCACTTTTCCCGTCCACCTCGCCGAAGAACAGTGAGAGTCTGGCGGCGTGTTTTTTCGGCACGGTGAATCGGGTGCGGTACCACAGCACCGTGTTCTTGTCGAAGCCCTGGGCATCGAGCGTCGTGTTGAAGGTCGCGACGAGCGGCCAGGCGTCGTCCTTGAAATCGGCGCGCGGAAAGCCCTGGGTATCGCCGGTGTCCGCTTCATCGAAGCTGAACCGCCACCGGTCGGGCATGACCTGGAGCACGTGATTAGGTGCGGCGGTGGCGGCCGCGCCTGTGCGAACGGTCTTGCTGAGCATGCGATCAAGATAGCCCGTGCCGTATTCGCGATTCGCGCCGCCGCTCTCGATGACACCCTTCAGTCGCTCGATGGTCGTGTCGTATTCGCGCTGGGCAGCGGCGAAATCCCCGCGGTTCATCGCGTCGCACATCGTCCGGTAGGCGCGAGCGCTGCGCAGACCTTCGTTGTGAAGGGCGACGCGCTGTTCGTAGATGGCGTCGCCCTTGGCGGCCGCCGCGGCCCTGGCGAGTAGGTCCTCGGACACGGTAAGAAATTCCGGCGTGTAGACCTGGGCGAGGCCGAAGAAGCAGCCGGCGTGGGTGTTGAGCTTTTGTTGCGCCGCGTCGAGGCTCATCCAGTAGGTCTTCATGAAGGGCGCCGCCTTGGGGCCGTAAAACTTCTGCCAGTAGTCGTCCATGATCGCCGTGGCGTCGCCGTGGGGATCATAGGCGAGGCGCAGGCTGAGATAGATTTGCGGCCCGTAGATGTGCCAGTTCGAGAGGACCTCGATGGTCATGTAGGTCAGCCCCTTGTCCGCGAGGTAGGGGAACTCTTTCTGACACGCGCTGAACTTGAAGAAGGGAAGCGTCCCGTCGGCGAGATTGTACATGTAATTGTAGTAACCGATCCGGTTGGCCACGCCGGCCCAGCCATCGACCATCGCGATTTGCTGCTCGCGGGTTGGACAGCCGGGATGCCCGAGCGGATGCAGCCGGCAATAGCGGATCGGTGCGATCATCGCGCAGAGATTCGGCGAGAGGGGGCGATGGACGGTGGGAGGCTGCGTGTAGTCGGCGTAGCAGTAGAAGCTCAGGATTGATTCCGGATGCACCAGGGCGACCCTCCGTCCGATCCAGTCGAGGATGACCCCAAATCGATTGGAGACGGCGACGGTGCCGCTCGAGGGTTCGATCGATTTGGGGTCATCCTGCGCCTTGCACACCGGGCACTGGCAGTAGCCGCGGCCGTCCGTGGGAGAGAGCGACGGATTGCGATTGCCGTGCTCGATCGCGGAAATGACGTTCGTCGCGAAGTACTCGCGCAGGCCGGGATTCGAGGTGCAGATCCAGCCACCCGCTTTCCGCTGGCCATCGGCGCCCATGGCAAAGAAATCCGGGTGCTCGCCGAAGACCGAGGGCGAGACGTAGCCGCCCCAGGAGTGCGAATGGCCAAAGGGTTCGCCGCCCGCCCCGTTCCAGGCTTTCCAGAGCCGCGCGTTCCAGGAAGGGCCCTTTGGATTGCGCCATTGGAGGCCCGGTTTTTCCGTGAGATTGAGGGCGGCCACCGAGAGTGTGGGAGTCCGCGGATAGACTTCGCCGAGCGGGCCATCCATGAGGTAGCGGCACCCGAGCGCTTCGAGGAAGCGGCAAACAGCTTTCAACGTCGCTCCCTCATTTTGCCCCGCGATCAGGACGCGATGATCGTCGGCGACGATGCGCACGCCCTCATGGCTGGGGCTCACGATGTCATCGAGCTTCAGCCCCGCGGCGATGGCCGCATGGCCAACGTAAATCGCAGGTACATTGTCCGGGGCTTTGTCCGCAATGGGCAGTTCGGCGTCCGTGATCTTCTTGATCCATTCGGTGAGAGTATGCACGGCGAGCGCCTCGTCGTTTTCGGCGACCGCCTGTTTTCTGGGCGCTTTGCCTTTGGCGGGTTTCGGATCGGGCGCCTCGGGTGGGATGGCGGAGACGATCACCGCGACGGGTTTCCCGTCGCGGACGAGATCCAGTGCGTGGAGGGGATGAGCCAGAGCACAGGTGGTGCAGAGCAGGAGCGTGAGTTTTTTCATGAAACTGGGGGAGGCCGCTGGCGATGGGAATTGCCGCGCAGGAGAGGATTCAGAACGGATTTGGCTGCCGTGACAATCCTCGATGGAGATGGGGCTTAGGAGGCTGTGATTTTCGAGGTCTGGCTTGCTCCGGAAATGGAGTGAAAGTCGGACGGGTCGGACAGTGTCGGACTTGTCAGACGCAGTGCGGCTGACTGGCAGCTTTGTGTGACTCGGCGTGGACGGCGCCTTGGCTCAGAGACAAGAACAATCAGGCGAGCACAGAGTCATTCTCGATTTGGCTTGTGCCGTCAGAACGTGGAAGGGTGTGCACCGATGAGATATCTTTGCTGGCGAATGGCGATTGCCGTGATGGCAATCGGTGACGCGCTGCTCTTCAGCGGCTGTGAATCAGCGCGGTACTATTCGCAGGCGATCCACGGGCAGGTCGAGATCCTGGCCAAGGCGCGGCCGATCGATCGCGTGGTCGATGATGAACGGCTATCCGGGAAGGTGAGGAACAAGCTGGCGGTCGTGCAGGACGTCCGGCGCTTTGCGGCTGAGGAACTGGGTTTGCCGTCCCGGCATGAGTTCAATCGCTACACGGATCTGCGGCGGCGCTATGTGTCATGGGTCGTCTTCGCCGCGCCGGAGTTTTCGGTCGAAGGCAAGCTCTGGTGGTATCCGGTCGTGGGCAGACTGGAGTATCGCGGATTTTTCAGCGAGAAGGCGGCGCGGGACGAGGCAGCGCGATGCAAAGCGCAGGGTTACGAAGTGTATGTGGGAGGGGTCGAAGCGTATTCGACGCTGGGCTGGTTTCGCGACCCGGTCTTGAACACGTTTTTTGCCCGGACGGATCCCGAGCTCGCGGAGTTGGTGTTTCATGAGCTGACGCACGTGAAGCTCTTCCTGCCCGGCGATACGGATTTCAATGAAGCCTTCGCCCAGACCACCGCGGAAGAGGGTGTGCGGCGTTGGCTGCAGTCCAAGGGCGATCGGGCGCGGCTTGCGGCCTATGAAGCGAGCCTGGCGAAGGATCGAGAAATCATTCGTCTGCTGCTGGCGACACGGGAGAGGCTGGCTCGCCTCTACGGGCGGAAGGGAGTTGGCGTCGCGCAAATGCGGCGGGAGAAGGCAGCGGTGTTTCAGCGGATGCGGGAGCAGTATCAAGTCATCCGGCAGCGATGGCATGGTGATTCGCGATATGACCGGGCCTTTGCCAAACCGTGGAATAATGCCCGACTCAATTCCGTGGCGACCTATTATGATCTGATGCCGGGATTTGAGCGGATCTTGCAGTGGGAACGTGGGGACTTGAACGCCTACTTTGAGGATGTGGCCCGGATGGGGAGGCTGGGGAAGAAGGAGCGGGCGACAATGCTCCGCGCGCGGTGAGCTAATTCATTCCATCCGCCGCGCCCCATACCTCGAAGTTGTGGAGCTTCTTCGCTTGCAACTCGGCGTAACAATCAGGCAGGTCGAAATGTTTCAAAACGCCGGGGACGATGGCGGCGTAGGGCCAATGGTAATCCTCGTTGGTCGCCAGGTCGCCGAAGGAAGTGAGGGCGTTCTTGAGGGTTACCTCGGTCACGGTCCCACTCAGCATTGCGGCGAAGGTAGCGGGTAGCGCCCCCCACCCGAGTCCGGCGAGATGCACTTCCTGGTGCCCGGCGGCATGGAGCAGGTCGATGATGCTCATGACATCGAAGGTACGCTGGCCGAGAAGCGGGCGGTCCAGCATCAGGCTGTGCGCGGCGTAGAAGTAGTGGTTGCCGTAGGGCTTGAGGAATTGATCCGGCCCGCAGGTATCGGGCTGCGAATCTCCAATGCCGCGCACGTCGCACGCGTAGAATACGGCCTCCGGGGACGCGGTGATAAGTTCCTTGATCAGCGCCTGGTCGCGCAACTCGGCATCGGCGGAACGGTGAGAAATGTAGAGGATGGCTTTTGCCCCGTCGGCCTTGGGAAGCCGGGAGGTCAGCGCCGCGGCGCTCAGCCGTGTGAGGAGCGCGAAGATGCCGGGCTCGGTTTCGACGGCGTAGGTGCAGTAGGACTTCGACGGATACTGGCGCGATCCCGCATTGCGCAGGATGCGATAGTCGGCCACAGCGCTGGAGGTTCCGGACTGAGGCGCGGACCCCAGTTTCAGCGCGCCGCGAACAGCTTGCGCCAGGGCTTCGCCGCGCAGGGCAGAGCGCGATTTCGCCAGCGTTTGCGTGGTGTCCTGCGTGAACGACATCAAAGTTCGCGACTGCAAATCCGCGACCTGGCCGGTGGCCGTGCATTGCAAGATCTCGTCCTTTTCCACGGTGAGCGCGGGCTCGGTAGTGGCACTGGAAACGCCGGTAACGCGGTTGAAGAAACGATACATGGCCTCGCGATTGGACAACGAGTAGCCGTGTGGATCGGGGCCGACGTGGAGCTGAATGTTGTCCGGCTTGCCGAGCGCGGCGTAGAGCGGTTGGACCCGCTCGTAGGCTTCGCGCGAACCGCGCGTATCGAAGAAATCCTTTTCTTGCGACAGAATGAGGACGGGCTTGGGGGCCATCGCCGCGAGGAAGTCGCAGTGGTCGAGACCGAGCGCCAGCACGCGGGGCGGACACTGCTCGGTATCGGCCGGGAGTTCGTTCTCGGCGTTGCGCCGGAAGGTCGTCACAAAACAGGACGGTGCGCCCATGGTGAAGCGGGGTTCGAGGCCGCACAGCCAGGTGGTCTGGGTCCCGCCGCCGGAATTGCCGGTGACGCCCATGTGCTGGGGATCGACTTCCGGCCGGGTGAGCAGGTAGTCGAGGGCGCGGATGCCGTCCCACGCAAACCAGGCGCCGAGGAATTCGCCGACCAGGGCCATCTGGTTGCCAATCTGAATGTGTTCCGACACACCGCCGCCCATGCGCGACTTCTTGCGATCGTCGGACGGAAACTGGAAGCGCTCTCCCTGGCCGACGGGATCGAAGATAAAGCAGACATAACCGAGGCGCGCGAGATTCTTCGCGTAGGCCTGGTAGGCGTCGGCCGCCTTTCCGTTGATCGAATGTCCGCATACGCCGATCACACCGGGCATCGGACCTTTGCGTCCGCTGGGCACGTAAAGATTTCCCGTCACCAGGTAGTTAGGGCGGCTTTCAAAGACGACCTTTTCAATGCGATAGGTGTCGCGCTCAACGGCGCCCGTGACCTTCGCATTGAGCGGCGTCTTTTCCGGGAACGGGCCGAACGATTGCCGGATCCGCTCCTGCACGGACTTCACGTAGGCTTCGGCGTCAGCTTTTGTCTTCAGGGCCTCGCGCAGGGTCTGGCCGCGCGCTTCGGCTTCGCGCACGCGGGCAATGAGCCAGTCCTGCATCATGCGGGGAAACCGATTGAGCGGCGGCAACGTGGGAGTCGCGACTCCGGAAACGGACGCGATGGTTTGCGCGGTGATTGTGGCGGAACCGGAAAGAAGGGCACCCGCAGCGGGCAAGCCGGCGAGGGTAAGCCCGCTGGTCCGCAGGAAAGCGCGGCGGGAAGGATGGGGAGGAACCATGGGGAGAAGGAGCGATATTTTGGCTGGGCGATCGATAAAGATCCAGTTTTCTGTGCCTCATGAATTCCGCTCAAGCCTCCCATGGGGCAACAATTAACCCGACTTGACGGACTGTCCGCCAAGTCGGGTTTGTCAGAAGGGCCGCTGCACGGCGGCTCACGGAAATAATCAGGGCACCAATTGGCGCAACCGGCGGGTCGCTCCGCGGAGCAATTTTTCCACCTGCGCTTCGCCGCGATGCAGGCGGCCGCTCAAGGCTTCGGCGCCGTCCATGGCGAGGTCGCTGGCCTTGTTCAGGGCCGGCTTGGCGGCGTCGCGCAGCCGGTCCTCGATGTCTTCGACGAGCCGCGCCAGGCGCTGTTGCGGGGTGGGCGCGGGGCGGAGGAAGTGGATGATCGCGCCGGCGACGAGGCCGATGCCGAGCGCCACGAGCAGGCTGGAACCTGGGTTCATGCGGACGGCAGATTCCGGTTCCGAGGCAAATTCTGAATTGGAGTAGATGGGATCGTTCATAAATGCAGTGTGTTTAGTGGTGCGTTGTAGAGGAGGGCGGCGTGTGTGTACTGACGCCCAGGAACTCGCAGGCCTTGACGAGGCCGAGGAAGAGCAGGGCAGGCCGGACGAGAGAGTAGGCGACGGCAACGAGTGCCGCGGTGATGGCTCCAAGGGGAAGCATGTGGAGCAGCATGCCGGCGCCGAACGCCGTGACCACGGCCTTTGTCGGTTGGCGCCGGGCGAAATCATCGGCACAATCCATGAGGCGCGAGGTTTGGGCAGAAGGCGATTTTTCCATGGCATTGAGTGCTTCGCGCGCGGCCAGCCCGGTGCGTGCATCGGCCAGGGGAAAGGGCCAGCGAATCACGCGAATGGCACGAATTAAAGGCCACTGCATTCGCGTGATTTGAGTGATTCGCCGGCCTCCTTCCCGTGAGCCACCCGCGAGAGTTTTTGCGCGACAAGCGATCCCGCGCAAATTCGCATTCCTTGGACGTGCTGGCTATAAGAGCAACTCGTAGTAGATCAACGGGACGTCGCGGTACGACGCGCGCCCGACTTCCGTCCAGCCGCAACTCGCGTAAAATCCCCCTGCGCCAGCAGGTGAGTCATAGGCATCGAGGCGGATCGCATTGGCCGGCCCAGCTCGAGCAACCCGCCTGGCCTCCTCCAGGCAGCGCCGGCCGATTCCCTGGCGCTGTTGCGCCGGCGCAATGGCCATGTTGATGAGGTAGAGCGGAAGTTCGCAGGGGGTGAAATAGCGCGTGTCGATGGCCCACGGCTTCTTCTTCGTCAATTGGAGGGTGCCGACCAACTCGCTCCCGAGCCGGGCCACGTAGACGTCGTGATGGCGCAGGGCAAACAGCACGCCTTTTTCGGTCGTCTTGGACGACCAATGACCATGGCCATGCACTTCTGTCAGGTGGCTGGCGGTGGCGGTATGCAGTGCGGCCAGGGCCGGTGCATCGTTGGCGGTTGCGGGCTGAAAGGTGAATCGAGCGGAGGGCGGCATTTCGAGTCACTCAAAATCAAAGTCTTTCAAAGCGACCACGTACGGGACCAACGAAATCAGGGCGATGGTCAGGACGGCCCATGAGTTCGCGCGAAATCGTGAGAACCAGAGGCACTGAGGGACGAGTATTGCGCCCGTCCAGAGCCAACCACTGACGTTCAGAAAGTCGTGGCCACCGGTGTGGATCAGCACCGACACATCGAGGACAATAAACAGTGCCGCCGCGATGGTGCCCGTAATGAGGAGAGCCCGCGCGGAATATTCCTTCGCCCGCGAAATCCACGCGAAGCGTGGGGCCAGCAACAGCGTCGCCACGGCCGCCGTGGCAAGAGTCGCAGCGGCGAGGGGATAAACGAAGAGGAGCAACAGCGGCGAAAGAGCGACAACCAGGATGGGAATGCCGATCGCCATCATGGCGCCGCCGATCATCTTTCGGGCCGGGAGATGGACTGCCGTGAAAATGTACCCTCGAATGGAATTCATGGCGCAGCACCCGAAACCTGCTGCAAGATTCGCCCGACGAGGGGGGCCGGTTGGCGTTTTTCGGAGGACATACGGACTACTTGTAATTCATCTTCATTGATGGAAGTAGTGGGCTCAAGGCCTGAGCGATCGAGAAGTTCCGCTCCTCCTTTTGGGTAAATGCGGTAGTAGGGCGTCCCATACGGATACCTCCGAGGACCTTTCATTTGGTAAAGGGGTCATAGAGGGGCGACTCGCGCAGGATCGTCCGAATCTTCAGGATCGCAACAAGTTCGCCATCGCGGTGGTGACGGGTTTCTCCATCTCCCGCCACCTTGCCAAAGTTAGGGCGGCGATCCCGCATGCGGGACCCGACCCTCCAGTTTGGTCGCTCGCAAGCGTGGCGGCCACGTCGCACGTTGGAGGCGCGCCACTTGATGGTCGCGGTGCCATCAGGCGCGATTTCCAAGGTGGCGGATGGGACAGATGGGACGTATAGGGCTCAGGGGACGGATGAGACTGACCGATCTCAGGATCGGTGCCCGCTCTGGGTGGCCTCTGCCTTCTGACCTCCGCCCTCTCTTCCGATTTTCCCACCGCCGCCCCGAAAAATGCGAGGCGCCCGGGTCTTGCGACCCGAGCGCCAAGCGGCCCATGAAATTTTTGTCTAACCGATCAGTTTGCCGCGAGGAGCGGGGTGTGGCTCGTCTTCTTCGCCGAGGCGACCGGGGCCTGCTTCTTGGAGGCGACCGAGGCCACCATGTTCGTGCTCGGCAGGCCGTTGTGCGTGAAGGAAGCACCCTTGGTGTAGGAGAACTGGGGAACGTATTGGTTCGGGCCGACGCGGTCGGCGGGGATCGGTTGGCTGTTCAGCGTGCAATCGAGGATCCACCATTGACCCTGATTCTGCCACATCACCCAGGCGTGGCTCACGGCGGCGCCGCGCTTGTCCTGGCCGATGACGAACCGGGCGGTGGGATCCTGAAGCTGGTTGATCATCCAGAGAGCCTTGTCCTTGCAGTCGCCCTGATGCTTGGCGGCGGTCTCCTGAGGAAGGGCGGGGTAGTAGGGAATCGTGTGGGCGTAGCGGAAGCCGCGGCCTTCGCGCATCCAGGACTGCACCTTGTCCATGGTGGCGCCTCCGCCATTCATGCTGGCGAAGGTCTGGCGAACGGAAGCGAGGTAAGGGTCGTAGGGTGTGCGGGAGGCGGTGGAACCAAGATCGAGGCCGGCGAAAGCGGAGAGTTTCGCGGTGAGGAGGAGGGCGGCTGTAAGAAGAATGTTTTTCATATCAATCGTGGCTTTCTATAACTGCTATAATACCTATAGCTACTGCCATGCCACGCCCTGCCGCCTGCTCGGAAAGTTTTGGAATTAGCCGGGTTCTTCTCTGAAAAAGGGCTTTCGCATTGCCGCGAATGCGGCGGCGATTCTCACGTTTGTGAGGTGGACGAGAGTCCGGGGAGGCAATCCGTCTTGCGAATCGGCCACGGGAAGGGTCGGACGGGTCCGGCGGGTCCGGCGGATCCGGCGGATCCGGCGGCTGGCGCGCCGGATTGCCCGGGTTCCGTGGATTTTGGCAAATCCGGCATTGCCAATCCCTTGGGCGCGTTTATGAATCGGCCCCTCTTTCCCCAATGAAGCTCCGAAACCAACTGCTCGCACTCTGCTGCCTGCTCGTTTTTGGGGCCTTCGGCTTCCTCTATGTCCGCACTTGGGTGGCGCCGAAGACCTTTGGGATCATCCTCTTTGTGAGCGATGGCATGATCGCCCGTCACCTTACGGCGGCCCGGCTCTATGACGGCGGGGCGACGCATCGGCTGAATCTCGAATCGTTCCCGCATCTCGCACTGGTGAGAAATTCGGCCCGTGATTTCGCGGTACCCGACGCAGCGGCGGCGGCGACCGCGCTGGCGACCGGGGAGCAAGTGGGGCACCGGAATCTGGCGATGGATGCCAGCGGCAAGGCGCTGCCTTCCATCCTGGAACTGGCCCACGCCAAGGGCCGGGCGGTGGGGTTGGTAACCGACGGTTCACTGATCGCACCCGCGCCGGCCGCATTTTACGCCCATGCGAGCGACGCTCGAAATAGCGAGCAAATCGTCCAACAGTTCGTCGGGAACGCGCGATTGGATGTCATCCTCGGTGGTGGGGCGCGGGATTTTCTTCCCACGACCAAGGGCGGGGGCCGGAAGGATGGGCGTGACCTGCTTGCCGAACTCCAGGGCAAAGGGTGGGAGCTGGTCCGGACGAAGGCGGAACTGGAAAAGGCCTCGGGCTATCGCACCGGCCCGATCGCCGGCTTTTTCAGCAATGATCAGCTCCCCTTCAGCAACCAGATCGAGTCAGGCAGCCAGCAGCCGTCGCTTGCGGACATGGTCCGGCGGGCGATTGAGTTCATGCAAACCCGCGGTCAGGGCTACGTGCTCGTGGTCGACTGCTCGCTGGCCAGCACGGCTGCGGAGAGCAACGAAGGCGAGCGCCTCATTGCGGAGACTCTCGCCCTCGACCGGGCCATCGACACCGCGGTGAAGTACGCCGGCGACAAATCGCTGATCGTCGCTGTGGGAAAACACGCGACGGGAGGGATGAACCTGAACGGTTACCCGCTGGCGCAGGACCACGGCACGGCGCTGCTGGGCATCAACGCCTCGGGTCAGCCGGCGATCACCTGGGCCACGGGGCCGAACGGTCCCCAGCCTCCCGCGCCGCCTGCGCCCCCGAGCGAGACCGCACCCTCGGCTCCCCGCATCCCCGCTGGGGCCCGGACGGAGCCGGCGGCGTTCCAGGCGCCTTCGGCGCTGAATACGGCTGAGGATGTGGTCGTCATCGGGCGCGGCGCCGGGGCGGAGAAGCTCCAGGGGTTCCTCGATAACACGGACGTGTTTCGGATTCTGCGGGACGCGCTGTAGGCCGAGTGGCCGTCGGACAGGTCGGACAGGTCGGACGAGTCGGACTTGTCTGACTTAACTCGCCGCTTCCAGCGCCGCGTGATCGATCGTGGTCAGCCGCCGCCGCTTCTGTCCCGGCTGAGGGATGCACTGGATCAGGGCGCGGGTGTAGGGGTGCTGGGGGTTGGACAGGACAGTGTGCGTTTCGCCGTATTCCACGATCTTGCCGCGGAACATCACAGCCACCCGGTCGGCAATGCCGTTGATGATGCCAAAATTGTGGGTGATGAGGATGATCGCCATTTCGATCTGCTTTTTCAGTTCGCGCAACTGATCCATGATCTGGGCCTGGATGGTCACGTCGAGCGCGGTGGTCGGTTCATCGGCCACGAGCAGTTCGGGCTGGCAGGAGAGGGCCATGGCGATCATGACGCGCTGTTGCATGCCGCCGCTGAGCTGGTGCGGATAGTCGTGCAGGCGCTTCGCGGGGTCGACGATGCCGACGAGGTCGAGATACTTGATGACTTCGGCGTCGAGATCACGCACCTCGGGGCGGTGGAGCCGGAGGGCTTCGGCGATCTGGTTGCGAATGGTGAAGACCGGGTTCAGCGACGTGCTCGGCTCCTGGAAAATGTAAGCGATCTTGTTCCCGCGAATGGTCCGAAGTTCGCGTGGCGATTTCTTCAGGACGTCCTGGCCATCGAGCAGGATCTGGCCGGATTTGTAGATCGTGGGCGGCTCGGGGAGCAGGCGGGTGAGGGCGAGGCCGGTCACGCTCTTGCCACTGCCGCTTTCACCGACGATGGCCAGTGTCTCGCCCTTTTGCACCGTGAAGGAAATACCTTTCACGGCTTCGACTGTGCCGGTTTCGGTGGCGAAATGGATCGCGAGATCGCGGACTTCGAGGAGCGTGCTCACCGTTCAGAATTCATAAAGCATGGCTAGCTGTGGTTCGGAACGCTGACAACACGAATCATCCGCGCTTGGGATCGAAGGCGCGGCGGAGGGCGTCGCCGAGGAGATTTAGCGAGAGGACGAGAGTGAACAAGGCGCCTGTGGCGCTGACGAGATTCCACCAGACGACCGGATCACGACCCAATTCGGCGCGAGCACCATCGATCATGTTCCCCCAACTCGGCGTGCCCACGGGCGTGCCGACCCCCAGATAGCTGAGGACGGCTTCGGCCAGGACGATGCCGGAAAATCCGAGCACAAAATTGATGAGCACGAGGTGCAGCACATTGGGCAGCAGGTGGCGAGTGACGATCCGGGCATGGCTTTGGCCCAGGGCGCGGGCGGCGGCGACGTAGGGCCGCTCAGCCTGGCGCATGGTCTCACCGCGAATCAACCGGCACAATCCCACCCAGGCCGTCACCCCGAGCGCGAAGGAGAGTGTGCCCAGGTTCTTTCCGCCCGGCGCGACCATGATGATGGCCACGAGGAGCAGGATTTCCGGAATCGAGGCGAGTGTCGTATAAACGTATTGAATGACGTCGTCGACCCACCGCCGGAAATAGCCGGCGAGGATGCCGAAGAAGGTCCCCAGCGGAAGATAAATGGCACTGGTCAGGCCCCCAATAATGAGCGCTGTTTTGCACGCCTTGAGGGTCTGCACGAGAACATCCTTGCCGAGGGCATTTGTCCCCAGCAAATGCAGGCCCTTAAGATTTCCCATACTGGGATCGAGATGAGCCTGGGCGAGGGGGGCGCTGTAGCTGCGTTCGTCATGGATGCCACTGACGAATACGTCCAGGACGGTGCGCGTTCCCCCATTTTTGGTGGGGAATTGCAAGACTTCCAGAGCGCCGACGAAGAGGTAGATGGCGACCACGATAAGGGCGAGGAGACCGGCGCGATCCTGGCGGAACCGAATCCAGGCGCGCTGCCACCGCTCATGGTGAGAGCCGCTCCATAGCACCCAGACGAACAGGCCCATGCCGAGGAGAACGAGCAAATCTTGAGTCAGCCAGTGGTCGAACATCTTAGCTCAGTCGGATGCGTGGGTCGGCGAGCGCGTAAGCCACATCGGTCAGGATCAAGCTGAAGATGTAGGCGAGAGAACCGAGGTAGACACTGGCCAGGATGACGGGGAGGTCGCTGGTTTGAATGGCCAGCACGAGTACGTTGCCGAGGCCCGGGATGGAGAAAAAGTTCTCGATGAGAAGGGAGCCCATGATCAGTTTCGGCAACTCCGCCACAGTCAGGGTGATCAGCGAAATCATGCCATTCTTGAGGACGTGCGTGCCGAGCACTCGCACATTGCCGACCCCCTTGGCCAGGGCGGTGCGGACGTAATCCTGCTGGATTTCCTCGAGGAAAATCGCGCGATAGAGGCGCGCATCGTAACCGAGATTGAGGACGAGGAAGATCAGAATGGGGAGCGCGATGAAGCGGAAGGTGCCAAAACCTTCGTAGTTGAATCCCGCGGCCGGAAAATACTTCAGGGCGAGCGCCCCAACCGCCTGGAGGAAAATGATGTAGACGACGGCGGGAATGCTCATCAGGGCCACGGCAAAGAAGGTGAGGCTGCGGTCGAGCAGGGAATTTCTCACAAAAACCTGGTAGAGTGCGAGGCCGACGCTCGCCACGAGACCGGCGAGGAATCCGGGGAGGGTAATGAGCAACGAAGGGCCGGCGCCCGTGAGAAACGTATCGCTCAAGGAGCGGCCCGTCTTCCAGGAAGTGCCGAAGTTGAAAGTGGCCAGGCGCTTGATGTGCTTGACGAGTTGCTCCGGCATGGGCCGGTCGAGGCCTTCACTCTTGATGAACTCATCTTTTGCGAGGCGGGAAGCTTTGGGACCCAGCTTGATGGTGGCGATCGCCTCGGGCGATTGCACCATGCGAAACAGCACAAAGGTGATGACGATCACGCCGAGCAAGATCGGCACCGCATAGAGCAGCCGGCGGATGATGTAACTAAGCATTCAACCTCCGGTTCCAACGGCGGGCGTAGAGAGAGCCGCCGGCCAGGGCACAGACCAGGATGGCAATGGGCCACATCGGTTTGCGGTTCCACTCGGCGCGTTTTTGCTCTCGCAGCACAGGATCCACCGTGAGGTATTTCATCCCGCCCTCGAGCATGAGATTATGGTGAGTGGGCGGAGCCCAAGGCTGCACCGCGGTATAATACGCCTTGATGAAGCCGAGGATCATCGGGCAATCGTCGGCCAGCATTTCATTCATTTGCTTGATGATTGCGTCGCGTTCCGGGCCATTTTCCATGATCGCCATCTTTTCGTAGAGCGCATCGAAGTCCGGCCGGTTGTAGTGGCAATGATTGCTGCCATTCGGAGGCATGTTCTTGGAATAAAAAAGAGCAAAAAAGTTCTCCGGGTCGGGGTAGTCCGCCGACCATCCGCTGCCGCTGGCGAGTTGGAAATCGCTCCGGTTCAGTTTGTCCATGAGCCGGGCAAAGGTAAGTTCCTCGACGCGCACTTTGATGCCGAGCGCTTCGAAACAATTCTGCTCAAACTCCGCCCGCTGCCGGTCTTCACCGCCGCTGGCCACGGTGGTGAAACGCAATTCGAGCTGTTCGCCGGTGGTCGCGTTGCGTCCGTCCGGGTAGCCCGCTTCGCGCAGCAGTTGTTTCGCCTTTTCGAGATTGTAGCCCCATGGGTTCTTCCATTTGGGATCGAATCCCACGGTGCCGGGCGGCAGTATTTGCTCCGCCGTGGGGGCGACGCCGCTGTAGAAAATGTTTGAGTAGGTCTTGTTGTCGTAGGAGCAGGAAAGTGCCTGCCGGAGCTTCTTGTTTTTGCCGAGCACCGGGTCCTCCATGTTGAAGCTCATCCAGAATGTGGCCGGCTCCACGGCCAGTTCCAGAGTCATGCCGCGTTCCCGGTACTTCGGCGCCAGTTGGGTCCCGCTCATCATGGCCGCAAAGGCATCCTTGTTCACCGCCATGCCATCGAGGTAGCCCTGCCGGGTCAGGATAAAGACAGGGATCGTTTCCCGCAGAATCGGCATGTTGATTTCATCCACCAGTGGAAGGGGCTTGCCCGCGAATTGCTGAAGCCACTCCGCTTTCTCGGGCGGAAATCCGTCCGTCGGGAATGTGGTCGTCGCGTAGCCTTCGACCCGCTCCAGCCGGACCCGTTGGCGGGGCACGTATTCGGCGATGCGAAAAGGGCCCGTTCCCACGGCGGAGAAGGCATGGAAATCGCCCCGCACTTTTCCATCGTGCGATTTTCCGTCGTAATATTCGACAGCCTCGCGCGCCACGGGTGTCGAGCAGTGCATCGCGAGCCAGTAAATCGCCAACGGATACGGCTTGGTCAGGTGCAGGCGAAACGTGCGCTCATCCACGACTTCGACGCCGGGTAGCCGCCAGGAGTAATCGAGCGTCTCCTGATTCTTTTTCACCTTCTCCTGCAACTCGGTCATGCCCTCAATGAAGTCCGCGAACACGGACAGGAAGGGCGATTCGACCTTCGGATCGAGCATGCGCAGGAATGCATAGTGCACATCCTCGGCCCGCACCTGCCGGCCTTTGCCGCCCGGGAAACAGGGATCGTCATGGAACCGGGCGGTCGTCTTCAGCCGGCACAGATAGCTGACCTTGCCATCGGTGGAGACTTCCTTCTGGGGCATCTCCTCGAGCAACGCCGGCCGGACTTCGTATGGATCCGTCTTCATCGGATGATACTCGAGCAACGTGTCGTAGACGAGTTCCATCACCCGGCGGGTCACGGAATCGTACATGTACTGCGGATCAAACGACCGCGGATCCTCCGGCAGGCCGGAATAGCGCGCGAGCCACGGAGACCCGTCCGGGCGCGTCTTGTGCAAAGGCGCGGGGTTGGGATCATTGTCGCAACCGGCGAGAAGCGCGGCACCGAGGATCAGCGCAAGCGCGCGGCGGGGGGAGAACATCGGGTCGGCGGCGGCTACTTCTTTTTCTGCTGCTGGGCGTTGATCATGTCCCGCAGTTCCGCCGCCCGTTCATACGCTTCGTTGGCGATCGCCTTGTCCATTTCGCGCTGCATTTTTTCGAGTTTGGTCAGCGGCTGCCGGGCACGGACTTCCTCCAGCCACTCGCCGAGGAAACCGAGTTCCGCGCTGTTCGCGGCGGCTTCCGGGTTCTCCATTTTATCGTAGAAGATGCGAATCCTCTCCATCCCGTCCTCGATCTGCCGCACGGCGGCGGCAAACTCTTCG
>Ga0207705_10001311_pt1 | contig 19957 bp, 18 predicted proteins | sample KBSC13metaG_FD_184314 | JGI IMG/M metagenome (GOLD analysis project Ga0207705, IMG submission 184314) | Corn rhizosphere microbial communities from Kellogg Biological Station, Michigan, USA - KBS C1-3 metaG (SPAdes) (version 2) | ecosystem: Host-associated > Plants > Roots > Rhizosphere > Soil ... | reverse complement strand
GCTCTCTCACGTCGGTCAAGCTTGGGCAACCTTTCGTCATGTCCAAAATTATCTGCGTACACGCCCCGTGCACCGCGGAATTTTTGTACCGCTGCGATGCGGCTGCCCGACTAGTCGAACATGCTCAACCCATCGGACCACGGGGGGACCCACTGCATCCTTGCCATGCTCACCCTGCTCGCCCGCGTTGTCACACAGATTCGGATGACCGCGAAGCTTCGCCCATCGAAGGCAGATTCCCCGTCGATATAGGCTCATCTGCCGCTCCGGGCGTTGCGTTTGCGCGACAAACGAGCGTCGTTTGCAAGCCAACCCGAAATGAGTACACCGATAAGAAGAATTCGACTTAAACCCCCATGAAATCAATCGCCTACAAATAAAATACGAGTCCTCTTCTGGGCACCAACAGTTGTTCCGGCGTAAGCCGCAGTAGCCCGAGAAACCCCGTAAGATCAAGGTCTTACGGGTTTCTTTGTTCTCTACAGATCCCTTGCGTTCCACTGAGACCTGGCTGTTTCGCTACCGACGACCGGGCACGGGCAAGGAGAACTTCCTCAGCCTCGGCCCTACCCCGATATCACGCTCGTTGATGCGGGACGGTTGACCAGTACCGCGCGCAATCTCGTACGCGAATACCTGACTCCTGCGCTCCGCAACAAGCCCATCTCAACGCTCGCCACGCCAGAGGTCAAACCCATACTCGAAGCGATCGCCTCCCGTCGGAGGCATCGTGACGTACGCCGCCCCGAACGGACTGCGCGAAGACGGCGCCGCCTTGACACTCCGCGGCGTTGCGAGTTGCAGTCACCTACCGGTAAGGGCCACTAATGCTGGCAAGGCCTTTCGCTCACGCGACCGGAAGAACGATGTCGTCGTCATTCTGGAATCGGCAACCCCAGCCGCCAGTTCAGATTTCTGCGTGCCTGCGTCTCGCAGCGTGCATAGAAGAAATCGGTCAGATAGATGCGCGGCCGTGCGAGCAGCCCGCCGAGAATCGTCCGTTCGTGAAGGTCGTAAGCCCGGTCGTCGAGATCGGGGCGCTCCGCCCGCAGGCGTCGGCCGTCTTCGCGAAACCGGCTGCGAGGGGCGCCCAGCACCGCCAGATCGATATCGCACACGAAGCGTGTATCCGGTTCCGCGGCAGTGCCCGCGTGGGTCGTCGCGAGAATCATCGCGCAGATGCGATCGCACGCGCGGATTCGGCCGCCCGCCTGCGCTCGAAACCACTCCGCACTACGCTGCTCGTTGTGTTGCGCGCCCGGAACGAAGATCACGTCATGGAACCAGAGCGCAAGCTCGACGGCATCCGGTTCCGGAATCGCATCACGCGCCAGGTCGAGATGACGCAAGCATCGCCGCACATGCACGAGCGTATGGTAATGGCGCGCCGGCTCCGTATAGCAGCGCGCGAGCAGGCGATAGACCTCGTCGGCATCCGTCCCGCCGCTACACGACCACAACGCGACAAACCGCGCCTGCGTCCGGTTCACGTTCGCTCCTTGGGCCGTGGCGGCCACGCACGATCGCCCGACGCCGACATCAGCGCGAGGCGTTCATAGAAATTCCGTGCGGATGTCGATACTCGAGCGCTGTCCGATGTTTACGTAGTGATGCGCGAGCCATGCATCCGCTTCGCGCCGTCCATGGTCACGCAGCTCGCTCAGAAATCCCCAATCTGCGTTGTACTTGCTCGATACGCTCAACGCGCTCAGCGCGTCGTCGGCGCGAATCGAATGGATCAGCATTTCCTTCATGTCGCCTTGTTTGATCGTGCCTTGCTGGATCAGGTCGGTGACGAACGCGATGGCACGCATCTCGCGCATCAGCGACGAGTTGAAACTGATCTCGCTGATGCGGTTGAGAATCTCCGCGGCCGTGATCGGGACGCCGCGACGCACGAGCGGATTGATGTGCACGATCACGACGTCGCGCGTCGCGCAATTGTAGATAAGCGGATAGATCGCCGGATTGCCCATGTAGCCGCCGTCCCAGTAGTACTCGCCGTCGATCGAAACTGCCTGGAACAGCGTCGGCACGCATGCGGATGCAAGTACCGCGTCGGCACAGACATCCTCTCGCGCGAACAGGCGTATTTTCCCCGTCTCGACGTTGGTCGCGCACAGGTACAACCGAATCGGACAGTGCTTGCGCAGCGCGTCGAAGTCGACCTGACTGTCGAGCACTTCGCGCAGCGGATTCAAGTTGTTCGGATTGAACTGATAAGGTGAAAAGACGCGCAGCATCATGTCGGCGAATGCATAAAGCGGCGAGTGATCGAGCCCGAAGCTGTGCGTCCCCTTCAACCACGGCACCCAGCGCAGCGGGTTGTAGCGCTCGGCCGATTGCGCGACCGCGTGCCAGAAATCGTGCAACGCCTGACGCGCACCGTCCGCGCCGCCCTGTTGCAGACCGTATGCGAGTACCGCAGCGTTCATCGCGCCGGCGCTCGTCGCGCTGGCACCTTCGATCTCGAGCCTGCCGTCCTCGAGCAGCCGGTCGAGCACGCCCCAAGTGAAAGCGCCATGCATGCCGCCGCCCTGCAACGCGAGCGCGATCGGCTTGCGCGGGACATCATCGCGGCGCCTCGTGTGCGTGGTTGCCATGCCCCTCCCCTCGACTCTCCATCATGCGAAGCAGCCTCAGGTCGTGGAACGCACGTCGTCACGCGATACGCTGCCGTGCGACTCGGCTCCATTCAACCCGCACTCACGCTCCATGCATCCAGCAGCGCCTTCGCCTCTCGCAGATCGCTCGTAGCGAAGCCTTCCGTGAAGCCCGTATACACGTGGGACAGCGCCTGCTTCGCTTCCTCGGTCTTTCCCCGCCGTTGCAATAGACGAGCGAGAGCCGACGCTGCCCTCAATTCCAGCGCCCTCGCACCCTGTCCGCGTGCGCGCGCGATCGCCCGGTAAAAACAGTCGGCGGCCTCGTCGTCGCATGCGGCGGCTGTCCCCGCCTCGTCCGCGCCTCCGGCCAGATAGACGCCCCTGAGCCGGTACAGATCAGCCTCGTAGCAATGCTCGCCGGATTTCTCGACGATCGCCATCGCGTCGTCCAGCATGCGCAGTGCTGCGCGCTTGTCACCCGAACGCCAGTAGCTGTCGGCAAGCAACGCAAGAAAATACGGCCGCTGATCTTCGCCGCCGGCGGCCCGGTGCGCATCGAGCCCTCGACGCATCTGCGCAATGCCGCCCTCGATGTTGCCTTGCGCGCTCATCGCCCAGCCTTGCAACAGCGTCCCGCACGCGAGCCAGTAGGGCAATCCGTGCTCCGCCGATACCGCGATGACGGCTTCCGCGCGCTCGGCGGCAAGCGCGGGCTCCCCCCGTAGTTGATGCAAGTGCGCGGTGTAGGTCAGACTGAACGCCAGAGAGGGGCCGTAGGCAAGAGCCTGTGCGAGCGCGAGCGCGTCGGCGCTACGTTTGAGCGCCTGGTCGGGATACCCTTGAAACCACAAGGTCAATCCGAGGTAACTGAGTGCCCGGATGCCGGGATCGACGCCATGTGCGAACACGTGAGCCTGATGCTGCTCCGGATCATAGATCGCCAGGGCCTGTTCCACATGCCTGCGTGCAGCGTCGAAATCGCCCTGCAGGAAAAAGCACGAACCCAGTGCACCGTGTGCCTCGATGAGGAAGCCTGGATCGTTTGCATCCCGCGCCGTGCCGAGCATCTGTTGGCCCAGGTCGGTCGCGAGCGCATATTCCCCGCGCACCAGGTGGTGTATCCGCAGTCCCAACTGCGTCGCAAAGCGTTGCGATGCCTCCCCCGTCCGCTCGCACAATTCGAGCGCGCGCGTATACGTCGCGCCGACCTCCGTCGCGCCATACCCGCGCACGTCCATCAGGACTGGCCCAAGGGAAAGCAGCAGCGTGAGTTCCCAATGCGCGCGCATCGCGGTGTCGGGCAGGCCTTTCAGCAATGCAAGCGCCGCGCCGAGGTGATTCATTGCATCGTGATGGGCAGCATGGCGCAGCGCCTGCTGGGCCGCACGATGCAGGTATTCGACGGCCTTTGGAATGTTGCCGCTCTGACTGTAGTGATGTGCGAGTTCGCTGCAGTAATCGGCGATGCGCGTCGGGAACAGCATCTCGATCGCCTGCGCGGTGCGCTCGTGCAGCGTGGTGCGTCGCTCGGTGAGCAACGAGCGCCCTGCCACTTCCTGCGTCAGTGCGTGCTTGAACGAATAACTGACCTCGGGAAAAGCGGGCCGCTCGTAGATGAACTCCGCTGCTTCCAGATGGGCGAGCAGCCGACGCAGTTCGTCGTCCCGCACCGACTCCTCGCCGCAAATTCGCCGGATCAGGCTGAACGGAAACTCGTGGCCGATCACTGCTAGCGCCTGCAACAGTTCCTTTTCCTCGATCGGAAGCCGGTCGATCCGTGCCGCGAGCACACCCTGAACGGTGGTGGGAATGTGCAGCGTCGCCGGCGTCTCGACGATGTGGTAGCGTCCGGTTTCGCCGAGCAGCGACTGCTCCTCGACGAGCGTCTGGACCACTTCCTCCATGAAGAACGGATTGCCCTCCGTCTTCTCCAGAATGCGCTGCTTCAGCGGCACGAGCGTGCGGTCCTCGCCGAGCAGCGCCGCCAGCAGTCCTTGCGCGTCGGCGGGACCGAGCGGTTCAAGCCGGATGGCGCTCCAGTGAGCGGCGCGCGTCCACGCGGGCTGATACTCGGGCCGGTAGTTCACCAGAAGCAGGATGCGCGTGTCCGGCAGGTGGTCGATCAGGTAGGCGAGGAACGCTTCCGTTTCACGGTCCAGCCATTGCAGGTCCTCGAACAGCAAATGGACCGGCTGATTCTCGCTCTCGCGCGCAAGAAGTTGCCGGATCGCATCGAACGTGCGGTCGCGCCGGATCTGCGGATCCATCTCGACGAGTACCGGGCCGCCTTCTCCGATGCCGAGCAGATAGAGCACGTATGGGACGAGATCCTCGAAACTGCGCTCCAGAGCGAGTGCCTTGCCGATGACCTTTTCGCGACAACGCCGCTCGTCGTCCTGCACTGTGATCTGGAAATAGTTCTTCAGGAGCTCGATGAGCGGCAGATTGGGAAACGCCTTGCCGTGCGATACGGAAAACGTCTCGAGCACCAGCGCGCCGCGTCGCGAACGCTCCTTGAATTCGTGGAAAAGGCGAGACTTTCCGACGCCGGCCTCCCCCACCACGCCGACCACGCGGCCATGCCCGGCCCTCATGGCTTCCAGCGCGCGGTTCAGATGCTCCATTTCCGTTTCGCGGCCGACGAATCGCGCGAGACCGCGGTGCGCGGCCAGTTGCAGGCGCGTGCGTAATGCACCCAGGCCAAGCAACTCGTATACGCACAGCGGCGCGGGAATGCCCTTGAGTTGCGTTGCCCCGAGCGCCTTGAATTCGAAATAGCCTTCGGCCAGCTTGTGGGTCGATTCGCTGACGAGAATCGACGTGGGTGCGGCGATTCCCTCGATCCGCGATGCGATGTGGATCGTATGCCCGAGCGGATCGTAATCGGTATGCAGGTCGTCGGTGCGGATCGAACGGACGACGACCTCGCCCGTGTGAACGCCGACGCGAATCTGCAGAGGAATACCTTCCTGCAGACGAATGCGGTCGCCGTGCTGCCGCATCGCCTGCTGCATGCGCAATGCAGCGAAAAGCGCGCGCTGCGCATGGTCTTCGTGCGCGATCGGTGCGCCGAACAGCGCGAGGATGCCATCGCCGAGCGATTTTGCGACGTACCCCTCGTAGTAATGAATCGCTTCCATCATCAGCTCGACCACGGGCACGATCAGGCGATGCGCGACTTCAGGATCGAGATCGTGAATCAACGCGGTCGACCCGGCCATGTCGGCGAACAGCGCGGTCACGGTCTTGCGTTCGCCGGCAGGTTCGCCACGCGCTTCCATCGCCGCGTGTTCGGCTCGGATTCGTTCGGCGAGATGATCGGGCGTGTAGTGGATGGGCGTCGGAGACGGTTCGCGGCCCAATGGTCGGGAAAACGGCGGCGCAGCGGCGGGCGCAGCCAGCGGCGTTCCGCAGTTGCTGCAGAAGCGGGCCGCTGGCGCTACCTCATGTCCGCAATGCGGACACGTGCGGGACAGCACAGCCTGACATTCCTGGCAGAACCTCGCATCGGGAGGATTCTCGGATCCGCAGATTGTGCAGCGCATAAAAACCCTCTTCCTGCCAAGGGTCGACCTCACGATATTATGCGCCGCCCGTTGAGGGAATTCAGGTCCGGCGAGCGTACTGTTAGAAGCAGCAATGGCGACGGCATACGCAACGTCTGTCGACGCTTCGTGATGTTGTGCCGCGATCTGAAGCTGTTCACCCCAGGCAGTCGTTGCCATCGACAGCAGCAAGTTCAAGGCGGTCAACAGTCGCGAACAGAACTTCGCGCCAAACAAGATCGAAAGGCGTCAGGAGCAGATCGAGCTCCACCGAGCGGGGCGTCTCCCCTGTTAATCCCTGTCAGCTTGCCGGATTGCGTGCCATGACGATCCACGCCGCGCCGTCGATCATCACCGACCGCTCGCCGGGGAGGCCCGCAAAGGCGGCACGAACTGCGGCCGAGGCGCGGGCGCGGATGTCGTCGGGCTGATCAGCGAGCACACGCGACAACGGGCCGACCTCGAGCGTCATCTTCACCGCGTCGTCGATCGCAGCGTCCCGCGTCCCGCCCTCGCCGAACGGGACGGAAGCGTCGAAGGGCGCGATAGCGATATCGGTGAAGCCGGCTGCCGTCAGGATGCGTGCCACGCGCCCCCGGTCGCCGAACGAAAACGGGCCGGGCGCTTCGGGATCGGGCAGCGCGCTCGGCGGGACGATGCCCTTGAGCGCGCCCATCGGCAGGCGCACCCAATCGTTCTCGGCCGCTTCGCGCCAGCAGACGAAAGCGACCCGCCCGCCCGGCCGGAGCGCGCGTCGCATGTGGGCAAACGCCGCTGTCGGATCGTCGAAGAACATCACCCCGAAACGCGAGAACAGGATGTCGAACGCGCCCTCGGGCAGCTCGGCGCTGCTGGCGTCGGCCACCTGGAACAGGGCCGGCGTATCCTGTGGCGCAAGCGCGCGCGCTCGGCCGATCAGCGGTTCGGATAGGTCCACGCCCAGCACTTGCCCCCCCGCGCCGACGCGGGCGGCCAGAGCCAAACTCGACGCGCCCGCGCCGCAGCCGATGTCCAGCACGCGCTCACCCGTCGCGGGCGCGGCGGCTTCTATCGCGGCCTGGCCGAACACCGCCACCATAGCGTCGAGCCGGGCCTGGTTGGCGACCCAGCGCTCCCCGCTTTGGCCATTCCAGTCGGCGACCTGATAGGCATTTTGCTCTGCCATGCCATCTCCTCGTTCTGATTCGTTCTTAACTAGCTACCTTAACTAGCTCCCTTTGATCGAGGCAAGGGGGAGCCGAACCGATGCCCAGGTGCGTATTGTCTCGAGCAAACCCGCCTCCACCAGCGATAAGGCACCCGACCTGCGTGTGATCGTCTCAGGCGTCGAGATCGGTGCCGCCTGGCGACGGACCTCGAAGGACAACCGCTCCGGCCATTCCTTCAAACTCTACGATCCGTCCTTCACCGCGCCGATCTACGCCAACCTTTTCGAAGGCGACGACGCAACAGGAGAAGTGAATCTGTGCGCTCAAACCAGCATCGACTGCTGGGCGAAGATACCCGCCATCGCGCCCTGCGATGATGCCTGGGTGACCGAGGGCAAGAAGGGCGTGGCGAGGTCGCCGGCGGCGTAGATGCCGGGCATGCTGGTTTGGCGGCGCTCGTCGACCTTGAGGACGATGCCGGTGGGCGTATCGACCGCGGCGAGGCCCAGCGATTCATGCAGGCTTGCGGACGGCCTGTTGCGCGGCTGGGCGAACAGGACGTCGACCGCGACATTGCGGCCGGTATCGAGATTGACGGTGGCGATATGGCCGTTGTGATGGGCGATCTCGACGATCCGGCGATCGACGACAGGTATGTTGCGGCGCGCCAGATCGGCCTGGATATCGGGCGGAATGTCGTGACCATCGGCGAAGAGCGTCAACGTGTCAGTCCAATCGTGGAACAGCCTGACAGACTGGTGCGACTGCGGGCCGGACCAGACGAGGCCCCAATGCTGGCCGGCGACTTCAAAGCCGTCGCAATAGGGGCATGGCACGATGGACGTGCCCCAGCTTTCGGCAAAGCCCGGAACATCAGGCATCTGGTCGGCGACGCCATAGCTCAGGATCAGGCGGCGCGCCCCAAGGCTTTCGCCATCGCCAGTCAGGACGGAGAAATGGTCGATGGCGCCGGAGACGCTGTCGGCCCGGGCATTGACCAGCCTGATCGTGGGATAACGCGTCAGCTGCTGCCGCGCCTCGGCTAGGATGTCCAGCGGTGGCTTGTGATCGTGGCCGAGCAGGCCATGCGAGTGGCCGGCGAAGCGATTGCGCGGCAGGCCGGTATCGAGAACGGTGACCTTGCGGCGGGCACGGCCGAGCTGCAGGGCGGCAGCAAGGCCGGCAAAGCTGCCGCCGATGATGATGACGTCATTCATGGTGATGGGCTCCGTGTTGTGGATGGGGTGGGCTGGGCCCGGTGCGCAATATCGTCCAGCGATACGCGCTCGAGACGGGCACGAGACGAGCCCGAGACGGGCACGAGCAGCGCTTCGACATCGGCGAGAAAGTCGCCCATCACTGTGTTGACCGGCCGGACAATGCCGCATTCGATATCGCCGGACGGCCCGGGGAAACTTGATTTGGAGAACAGGTTGAAACCGACCCGTTGGCTTGCACATTTCAGATACCTCATGGTATCGTAATGCAAGTATTAAAATACTGTCAAGTACTGGAATTGTCGTGACCGAAAACAGCCAGGGCCGGCGCGGCCGGCCCGCCAACGAGGCGCTTGGCCAAACGATAGTCGACGCCGCGTGCGAACTCTTTGTGGAATTGGGTTTTCAAGCGACGACAATGGACAAGGTCGCCCAGCGGGCGAAGATATCCAAGCTAAGCATCTATCGGCACTTCGAGAACAAGGAGGCGCTGTTCAGCGCGGCCATCGCGGCCCGCTGCCATCAGTTTGCACCACAGGCCCTTTTTGAAGGCGTCGACGGTTCGGCCGAAGATCAGCTCATGGCGGTGGGATCATCTCTGCTTCGCACGCTGTTGAGCCCGGACGTCCGCAGTGTCGAAGCCATGATCATGGCCGACAAGACGAATCAAAAGTCGTTAAGCAAGCTCCATTACGAAGCCGGCCCCGCCCATATCATCGCCCAAATCGAGGCCCTGTTGCGTCAGTTGCACGCGAAGGCGGTTCTGAACGTGCCCGATCCTCTCCGGTCCGCCCGCTTGTTTGCCGCTCTTTTCAAAGGATCCGATCTCCTGATTACCGCACGCTTCGATGAGGCGAGAGCAGAGGACGACAACGCAATCGAATCCTATTGCCGGTCGGCCGTTGCCATGTTCATCGCCGCGCACGGTGGCAACGACCACGCGGGCGGATAAGCATTTGAATGCTCCGGGCAGCTTGGCCGGGGCCGTCGTCCCGGCGCTTCGTCATATTGGGCCGGCGCGCGCGGCCGAGCTTGCACAGATCGCGGCACCTCATCTTTCTCCCAACGATAAAAGACGCTCGCATCTACCGCGGTCCAAGCTCCCGCCTGGATGCGGTCGACGCTTCTCTCCATCGCAGATCCGGCAGCAGTCGGGACAAGCGCAAATAGCTGCTCGATCAGCTGAGGTTCAGCAGCGAGCGCTCGGCGAGGTTGCGGTACAGCGCACGCACGCCGAACGTCCACGGAGCGATTTCAGTCGACAACTGCACGGTGTTGACGAGTGCGCCGAGCGCAGGGGCGCTGATCGTCACGCGGTCGCCGAGGTGATGCGTAAAGCCGCCCCCCGGCGCATCGCGATCCTTCATCGGAGAGAACATCGTGCCGAGGAACAGCATGAAGCCATCGGGATACTGATGGTGCTTGCCCCAGGTCTGACTCACCAGGTCAAGAGGGTCGCGGCTGATCTCCCGCATAGGGCTGATGCCCTCGAGCACGAAGCCGTCGTCGGTACCTTCCACGCGCAACGAAACACTCGTTTCTCGAATCGTGTCCAGCGTGAACTGTCCGTCGAACAGGCGAATGAACGGGCCGATCGCGCATGAGCCGTTGTTGTCCTTGCATTTGCCCAGCAGCAGCGCGGAGCGGCCTTCGATGTCGCGCAGATTGACGTCGTTACCCAGTGTGGCGCCGACCACCTCGCCCTTGCTGTTGACTGCCAGGACGATCTCCGGCTCCGGGTTGTTCCACTTCGAAGCAGGCAGCAAGCCGATATCGGCACCCAGTCCCACTGCAGACATGGGCTGCGACTTCGAAAATACTTCTGCATCGGGGCCGATTCCGACTTCCATGTACTGCGACCATGCACCGCGTCGCTGCAGCTCTTCCTTCAGTTTGGCGGCCGCATCTGAGCCGGGCTTGATCGTCGATAGATCGGTGCCGATCAGACGCGTGATCGCTGCGCGCACCTCTTCAGCCTTCGCAGGGTCGCCGCCTGCCTGCTCTTCGATGACGCGTTCAAGGAGGCTAACGGCGAACGTCACGCCGCACGCTTTGATGGATTGCAGATCGCAAGGAGCCAGGAGGTAGGGTTGATCCTCTTTCCGTCGTGCGGCGACGGTGACTTCAATCAGATTGCCGACATGACCCAGAGATTCGCCGCCAGCCCGCCGGACGAGTTCGACCAGGTCCTGGCGATCGAAAAGATCGGACACGGTTGCTTCGATGCGTGAGATATCGAATACTTCCCCGCCGCGAACAGCAACGACGCACGGTCCCGCGCCGTTTGTCGTTTGACGCCAGACACGGCCAACGAGCAAAGCGCCATCGAGATCGTCAGGCAGATAGGTGGAATATGAGGTCATGAACGGTTCCAATGGACATTGAAAGTGCTGGCAGTCGCAGTCGCAATAGATATGGCGAATGGCTTGTGTTCTAGGGATCGGTAGGAGCGCCGTAGGACTCGAACTGCGAATTTTTCTGTTTTCTCGTTAATCCGACAGATTGACTGTTGCGACCGCTACCCACACTGCGCCGATTTATAACGATCGTTTAGCACATGCAGGTCGGCTGATTGGTATTTTTTTACGCCACGGCTTTCCTGCTAGGAAATGGGGCTCAGATTAAGCGGCACTCCGCCCTGCCGGGCCGAGGCGTAGGCCGCGTCTATGACTTGCATAATCAGCTCCGCGTCACGCAACGATGCGATCGGCTTTGCGCCAGCCTGACTTTCAGCGAGTACTCGCTTGACGAACAAGGGGTAGTAGACGTCGGTCTCAAGCTGCAGGCGGCGGCTGTGCGTGCCGGCGGAAAGATTATTTCGGTCGCGGATCTCAATTCGGTCCGGACCAGACTTCGCGTACATGCGGTCGGAAGCTAAAGTGAAAGAAAATTCACGCTGCTCGTCTACGGTACTGGGAAAGCTGTATCCCGTCTCCACCAAGCCGATCACGCCGTCTTCGGTTTGCATGGTCACCACCGAATAGTCTTCCGCGGCACCTCCATGCGTTCTTGAGTTCATGACGGCGGAGACACGGGCAACCTCCTTGCCTGTTAGGAATCTGAACAAGTCGATGAAGTGGGTTGCCAAGTTGATTGTGGATCCGCCGCCGGAATAGCCCGGATCGATTACCCAGCCGGAACCTGCAGCTTCGTATCGACTGGGCGGCCCGGCGATGAAACGAAACGACATGTAGTTGAAGTCTGACGGTATGCGCCCCTCCGCTTTTTCAAGTACGCCGAGCAACTCGCTCATCCGGAAGATCAAGGGCACCGCGCAATAAAGATTCGCTTCGTCGGTCAGTGTGCGAAGCCGGGTGACTTCGGACATATTGACGCCGCACGGCTTTTCCAACGCGAATGGGATGTTCCGCGCGATCACGGCCTCGGCGAGCGCCGTCATTTCGGAATGCCGCCCGAACACAAACGCGAAATCGACTTCCTCGCGCTCAAGTAAGTCGTAGGCCGACGAGTACAACTTGCTTCCGAATCGCGCGGCAATCGCCTCGCCCTTCACTTGCTCCGCGTCAGACAGGGCAACCACCTCAATCCCGGGCGCTTCGAGGGCATCAAGATACAGCGGGACATGCCAATGGCTGGCCTCCAACAACGCAACTTTCATACATGCTCTCCTGCATAACTTCCCACGAAGTTCGTGATTCCGAGTCGTAGTAACCGGTGGCTTCGAGCATAGTTTGGCGATTCGCCATCGCCACCGTGCGCTTCTGCCTCGCTGCTCATTTCGGGCTCTTATCCCTTGTCGTGCGGTCATCGGGGCGGTAATCGAACCCCAGAAAGCGCAGCGCGTAGAAAGCCTGTCCTCGATGCATTGGACCGCCGTCCTGTATACGGCATCCACGTTCCTGCGCGGCTCGGAGAAGCGGCGTCGGCTCGGTCGAATTGATGATGTCTACGACGATGGCGCCAGATTCGAGCCGCTGCGGATCAATTGGCATGGCATCGTTCGCTTTCATGCCGAGCGGCGTAGCATTAATCACGACGTCGAAACCTTGGGGATCCGATGGTCCCGAACACACAGGAGAAGCCGTCTCAGCGGCCACCGACGCCGCAAGATCCTTGGCGCGGTGCTCGTCGACATCGGAGATGATCAGCTTGCTAGCGCCTGCGGACGCGACGGCAAATGCGATCGCCCTACCTGCGCCTCCCGCGCCGACGACAAGCACCGACTTGTTCGCCGGATGGTTACCGTCCCATTGCATCCCGAGAACGCAGCCGACGCCATCGGTTATCGCACCGACCCAGCGACCATCTGCTTCACAGCGAATGACGTTGAGCGCGCCGACCTGACGCGCAGTCGAATCCAGCTCGTCGACAAACGCGAGCATTCGTTGCTTATGAGGCATCGTGACCAGCAAACCGGACAGATTGCCCATCGCTCTTGCACCCGTAACGAACGCCGGCAAGTCGTCTGACTTGACACAGAAAGGAACGCACACTGCGTCGGCGCGCTGTTCGATAAACAGTTGGTTCAACAATCGTGGCGACTTCGCCGTGCTCAGCGGGTCGCCTACCAAACCGTAGAGTCGCGTTGTGCCTGAGATATGTGGTTGCATCGCGTCTTAAGTAAAACTGAGGTCAATTCATGCATATTTGAAGCGGCCTACGGCTCTGAAGCGCACGGTTGCATGCGACGTCCAATTTGCCGGCGGCGGCTTAAGACCGGACTTCATCGGCAAACCCCGATTCATCGACATTCTTGCTCGTCGCGGCCACCGCCTCACTGCGCAAGCGTTCATATTCGGCCTTGGGTACAGGAACCGCGTTACGGTCTCCTAGATCGGCAAGGCGAATACGGTATGTTTCCCGAGTGGTGAACGCGGCAAACGCCGCAACCAGACAAATGCCGAACGTGAGAAAGCCCACCTTCAACGGGATGTTGGAGGACCCCGGAGGCGCGACCGCTACGAAAAGCGACGGCAGCAAGGCACACAAGGTCGTCCCTACGTTTTGTCCGATCGCCATGCCGGAGACACGCACGCGCGTGCGGAACAGTTCGGGGAAGAGACTCGGGAACACGCCGTTGAAGCCTTGGTAAGCGACGCCCCACATGAGCAACGAGAACACCAGTGAAAGCCAAATATTGTGGATGCTGATGGCGTACAGGTAGCCGAAAGCGAAGATCCCGGAGCTCACAACGCCGACGATGACGGGGGGCCTGCGACCGATCTTGTCCGAGAGATTGCCGACGAGCGGGATCAATATGACAGAGCAAAGATTGCCGAGGACCGGCACCCACAGAAAGACGCCGACAGGAAAACCAATACCGTAAGCCGGCTGGACTGCATAGGTCGCGCCGAACACGGTCGCCAGCAGCGCGGTGACCGCGGCAAGTGCCATGCCGACAACGCGCAAAACATCGCCCCAACTCTGGCGAAGGACCTCGATGACCGGGGAAGGAGGAACTTCTCCGTGTGCCCGCTCCTCGGAAAAAGCCGGGGTCTCATCGACCTCGCGCCGAATGATGTAACCCACGATGATCACGACGATGCTCAGCAGAAACGGAATGCGCCAACCCCACGAAGCGAACTGATCCTTCGGCATGAAGTGCGCGAGCGGCAAGAAGACCCCTGCCGCGAGGAGTTGCCCTGCCTGCACCCCTTGGAGAGTGAAGCTCGCAAAGTACCCGCGCCGTCCGAACGGCGCATGTTCGAGAATCATGGAGCTCGCGCCGGACATCTCTCCAGCGACCGCGAATCCCTGAATGAGCCGCAGGACGACGAGCAGCACGGGTGCCCAGATGCCGATCTGCTTGTAGGTGGGCAAGAGGCCCACACACATCGTTGCGGCGCCCATCAGGAGCATGCAGAAAATGAGCACTGTCTTGCGGCCGTGGCGGTCGCCGACGTGACCCAGCACCATTGCGCCGATCGGACGGGCAACATAGCCGACACCGAAGGTAGCCAGTGACGCGACGATGCCCACCGTTGGGTTTTCAGACGGAAAGAAGAGTTGAGGGAACAGCAAAGAGGCCGCTGTCGCGTAGATGAAAAAGTCGTAGTACTCGAGCGCTGAGCCGATCCAACCACTGGCTGCTGCGATCTTCGACTGGCGCTTGCCGTAAGGCGTAGCCGGTGAGTTTGAGGTCATACCTGTCTCCGTTGTAATTGACTTTCCGGTGCTGTTGATTTATTGTTGTAACACCGTTCCAATAGGAAGGATGTTACTCACATTATGAGAGTTGTCAAGGGAGCAGTTGACCGGTCGCTCCAAGCGATCGAGTTGCTCGCACGTGAGGCGCGCTGGATGCGTATGTCTGATATCGCCGCTGAACTCGAGCTGGAAAAAGGCCCCGCGCATCGAGTGCTTGCCCAGTTGTGCGAGCAGGGTTGGGCTGAACAGGACGAGCACACTTCCCAATACCGTCTGACCCTGAAGCTTTCTTTGCTCGGTCAGCGGTACTTGCATGGGCTTGGATTGCCGGGCCTGGTGCAGCCGATCCTCGATGACGTGGCGGCGCACTGCCGCGAACTGGTTCGGCTCACCGTTGCAAGCGAAGGGACGCTCGCGTGGCTGGCGTCCTCCCAAGGCGCAGCACCGGGCCTTATGTATTCGCCGTCCATGGATGGCCCTATCAAGTTGCATGCGACGGCCAACGGGAAGGTGTGGCTTGCGTCGATGTCAAACGATCGGGCGGTCGAATGTGCGTTGCGTGGTGGACTCGGAAAAGCTGCCGCCAGCGCATGTGGGCCCAAAGCAATCACCCGCATCGAGCAGTTGATTCCCGAGTTGGAGCTGACCAGACAGCGCGGCTATGGGCTTGTCGTAGAAGAGGCGGAACCGGGCGTTGCCGCTTTGGCGGTGCCTGTGCGGTCGCTGACCGACGATACCGTGGTCGGCACCATGAGCATTGCCGGGCCAGTAATGCGGGTTCAGCCCGAGCGTTACGACGACTTTTATGCGTTGTTGAAAGACGCGGCCTCGAAGCTAGGTGCGGTATGGCCGCGTCAGCGCGTTGGTGCCAACGTCGGTGCGGCGGCATGAACATGCCATCCGCGACGCAGGCCGCCGCCGCTATCACCCGTCCGCATGAACAGGCGGCACGCCTTCTTGTGACAGCTCGCCGCAAAGGCGTGCTCGTCGAGCGGCTGCCCGTCAAACTGCGGCCTGCGAATCTAAACGACGGCTTCGCAATCCAGCAAGCGGTCAGCCGTCACCTAGGTCGACGGATCCTCGCATGGAAATGCGCCCTTCCGCAGCCGGACAAAGTCATCGCCGCGCCGATCTATGATGCTGACATCCATCGAGGCGATACATGTTACGTGAGTGGGCCTGCGCGTGCTTCTGTGAGGGCGGAACCGGAACTGGCCTGCCTACTGAACCGCGACCTGCCGCCAAGACGCGAAGCCTATAGCGAAGCGGAAGTGCTCGGCGCTCTTGGTGACACGCACCTCGCCCTCGAATTGCTAGGCAGTCGGTATTCGCATCCCGAAACGCTGACGTTCCCTGAACTACTGGCAGACGGCTTGTTCAGTGCCGGCCTTGTCATCGGACCGCGCGTCAAATCGATCCAAGGCGCGACGCCGGTCGATCTACCCGTCGAATTCGACGTCAGTCTGACCAGCGTCGGGGGAGAAGCAGTCACGTTCGCAGGACGCCACCCTGATCGGGGCGTGCTCGCGCCGATTGTGTGGCTCGCCAATTTCCTTCGCGTCCGCGGCCTTGGACTGCATGCCGGCCAGGCTGTGATCACCGGGTCTTACGCGGGCGTTCTGGCGTTGCCAGTCGGTCGCGAGTTGCGTATCGGCTTCGGCAACCTCGGCACATTGCCGATCACTTTTTTGTCTTGATAGGAGTAGTACATGCGCCTCGTCCGTTTCGGCCAGCCTGGTCAAGAGCGCCCCGGTATCATCGATTCGAGCGGCGCGATCCGCGATCTGACCGGCATCGTGAATGACATTGATGGAACGACTGTCTCGCCAGTCGCCCTTTCCAAGCTGAGCGAACTCGATCTCGATCGTCTACCCGTCGTCGAAGCGGGCACGCGTCTCGGCGCCTGCGTCGGCAATGTCCGTAATCTCGTGTGCATCGGCCTGAACTACTCCGATCATGCTGCTGAAACCGACACGCCGATACCGCGGGAACCTGTCGTGTTCAACAAGCATACGGGCTCCATCAGCGGCCCGAACGACCCGGTCGTCTTGCCCGCCGACGCGCAAAAGCTGGATTGGGAGGTGGAACTCGGCGTGGTGATCGGCAAACCCGCCTGGCAGATCGAGGAAGCCAACGCCCTGGACCACGTGGCGGGTTACTGTCTTGCGAATGACGTTTCCGAACGTGCGTATCAGCTCGAACGCGAAGGCCAGTGGACCAAGGGCAAAAGCGGATTCTCGTTCGCTCCGCTCGGACCGTGGCTTGTCACCCGTGATGAGATCCCGAACCCGCAGGTGCTGGACCTGTGGCTCGACGTCAACGGCACGCGTCGTCAGACCGGCAACACACGGACCATGATCTTCAACGTCGCGCATATCGTGGCGTATCTAAGCCGCTTTATGCCGCTGATGGCTGGCGACGTCATCATTACGGGCACGCCCCCCGGCGTGGGCCTCGGTCAGAAGCCGCCTGTCTTCCTGAAAGCAGGCGACACGATGGCGCTCGGCGGCAGCGGACTCGGCGTGCAGACACAGAAGATCGTGCAGTATGCGGACACACTTGGCGCGGCATGGGGCCGCGGCGACTATCCGTTGGCACATTAAGACAATCCTATCTGGAAGGAGGAGATATGAGCCTTGCTGGAACGGGCGTTGTCGCAATCTGGCATGACCTGCTGCCGGAAGCCAAGGATGAATTTTACGAATGGCACAATCGCGAGCACATGCCTGAGCGCGCCGGGATCCCCGGGTTCAGGCGCGGGCGGCGCTTTATAGCGCTGGATGCAGGTCCCGAGTACTTCAATCTTTACGAGGCCGATACGGTCGAGGTGCTTGGCGCCCAAGACTACCTTTCTCGGCTGAATACGCCGACGCCGTGGACCAGGCAGGTGGTCGCCTCTTTCCGGAGCGTCGCACGTTCAATCTGTCACGTGGCCTATTCGGATGGTGTTGGGCAGGGTGCCTATCTCATGACTGTGCGATTTGACGTGCCGTCGGTTGCACGGGAAGAAGTCGTGAAGGCTTTGCGTCAGCGCGTCCTGCCGCCTCTCGTTGACCTACCCGGTATCACGGGCGTGCACCTGTGCCTTGCCGACGAAGCGATCAGCAAGGTGGAAACGGCGGAGAAAAAGGCGCGTTCAGAAGGGACTCGGGTACCGACATGGATCGTGTTAGTCGAAGGGTGCCGGGCAGACTATGTTCGTTCAGCGGTGGACCGGTTCCTTTCGGGACTCGCGGCATTGCCGCAGGCCAGCGCGACAGCGCTCGAAACGACGCTCTATCAACTGGAGTACACGCGCTGCAAAACGCCGTGGAGCGCTGGCTAACGGTTAAGCATCGTCTGCTCATCGCTTCACGGCCGGTCGCACCAATCCCGCTTGGCTAAGCGCGACCGGCTTTACCTTGAGAAACGTAGGAGTAGTGCCATGTCGTTGAATAGTGCCGACACGTCCGCCTCATTCACCGCGTCGATGTCGGCTCGTGTCATACGGCTCAACCCTGCCGACGATGTTGTTATCGCGCTCGAACAGCTTGTGTCCGGCACGGTAATCGACAAGGAATCCGTGACGGTTTCCGGATTGATTCCGCCCGGTCACAAAGTGGCGACACGTGACATCGGTCAGGGCGAGGCGGTGCACCGCTACGGCCAGGTGATCGGCTTTGCAAGTCAGCCCATTCGCGCGGGGCAGCATGTACACACCCATAATCTCGCGATGGGCGACTTTGCGCGCGACTACGCATTCGGTCAGGCTGCCCGTCCCACTGTACGATCGAATGAACCCGCAACATTCCAGGGCATTGTCCGCGCAGACGGCCGTGTCGGCACCCGCAACTACATCGGCATCCTCACCTCGGTGAATTGCTCGGCCACCGTTGCGCGGGCCGTTGCGGACCACTTTCGGCGCGACATCCATCCCGAAGAACTGGCTGCGTTCCCGCATGTCGATGGCGTCGTCGCACTCACACATGGATCCGGTTGCGCCATCGACTCTGAGGGCGATGGTCTCGCAATGCTGCAACGCACGATCGGCGGTTATGCATGCCATCCGAACTTCGCAAGCGTGCTGCTCATTGGTCTCGGGTGTGAAACGAATCAGATTCCGCGATTACTTGAGACGCAGGGACTCCGGGAACACGACCGCTTGCGAGCATTCACGATCCAGGACAGCGGTGGTACCACACAGACGATTGCAAAGGGCATTGAACGGGTCCGGCGCATGTTGCCCGAAGCGAACAACGTAAGGCGCGAGCCGGTCAGCGCAAGTCATCTCACGGTCGGTCTTCAATGCGGGGGATCGGATGGGTATTCTGGAATTACCGCCAATCCGGTGCTGGGCGCAGCCGTTGATCTGCTGGTGCAGCACGGTGGCACCGCGATTCTCTCCGAGACGCCCGAGATCTATGGCGCGGAGCATTTACTGACGCGCCGCGCCGCAACGCCCGAGGTGGGGCGGAAACTCCTTGATCGTATCGAGTGGTGGGAAGCCTACGCGCACCGGCAAGGGGCGCACATGAACAACAATCCCTCTGCGGGTAACAAGGCAGGTGGCTTAACGACAGTCCTTGAAAAATCGCTGGGAGGTATTGCTAAAGCCGGCTCGACCAATCTGACCGAGGTATACGAGTATGCGCAGCCGGTCACGGCGCGCGGCCTTGTTTTCATGGACACGCCCGGCTACGACCCGGTGTCGGCTACGGGCCAGGTAGCGGGCGGTGCCAACCTGATCTGCTTCACGACGGGCCGTGGCTCAGCTTACGGCTGCGCGCCCGCGCCCTCCCTCAAACTTGCGACGAACACGGCACTTTGGCAACGACAGTCCGACGATATGGACCTGAACTGCGGAGAAGTGTTGGAAGGGAGAGCGACGATTGAGCAATTGGGCGGAGTGCTTTTCGAATTGCTGCTAGATGTCGCCTCGGGGAACCGTACTCGCAGTGAGCAGCATGGTTACGGACAGAACGAATTTGTACCTTGGCAAATTAGCGCGATCATGTGAGGCACGCACATTAATGTCATTCGAGCCTTCCCATCCTTCCAAGCCGAGGGCGAGGCACGACGGGATGTACTGGAGTACGCTGTGAAGCTGATCGATAGCGGCGTGCTTGAGGAACCACGAGCTTTGCGCGAACGCGCCGCTTGACGCAGACTCGAATCAATCGCTCAAGAGGTAAAGCTTTTCCAGACTTATCGACTTCGACATGGACACGCAGGCAGTGAATGTTTCAGGCGCTGCTCCCGGTTGGCCTGGGATTGCACCGACCTGGACTTCGAGCGCAAAGGACCTCGTGACGACCGCGCTAGGTCGTAGCCGCGTATGGGCGTCGATCGGCCAT
>Ga0207705_10001310_pt1 | contig 19962 bp, 12 predicted proteins | sample KBSC13metaG_FD_184314 | JGI IMG/M metagenome (GOLD analysis project Ga0207705, IMG submission 184314) | Corn rhizosphere microbial communities from Kellogg Biological Station, Michigan, USA - KBS C1-3 metaG (SPAdes) (version 2) | ecosystem: Host-associated > Plants > Roots > Rhizosphere > Soil ... | reverse complement strand
CGTCGACTTGGTGCTCAGAGCGTTCGCGCGAGGTGACGTGCGTTACCTGCCATCCGGTCGGTCGTCCTTGACTCGGATGGGAGGCGCCGCTATTTTGTTGCAATGGCGGCCCCGCCCACGCGGGGCCGCTGTGCTTCCCGCGCCTGAGTCGCCAAGTGGCTACGCCCAACGGTGCGGAACGAGGGGCTGTAGCTCAGCTGGGAGAGCGCTGCCTTCGCAAGGCAGAGGTCAGGGGTTCGATCCCCCTCAGCTCCATGATTTTTTCGCGGTTTTTGCTGGCACAGATCTGGCCTTGTCCGGTAGATGGTTGCCCGCCGCTGTTCGGTAGGACATTAGGGTTCCAATGACAGCGCGCGTGGCACGTCTCCGGCGATCTACACGGTCTCCGGTAGAATCGAGCAGCGCCATCCCTCGGGGATGGCGCTGCTTCTGTTTTCGAGACCGGGTTCGTCGCTACCAGCTGTCGCCGCCGCCCGGCGGCGGCCAGGCGCCGAGCATCCGCCGCAGCTCGACCACCTGCCCGAGATGATAGGCGTTGTGGACCGCCAGTCCGTTCAACCCCGCGAACCGCGTCCGCCCGCCCCACCTCGGCAGCGTCAGGCCTAACGGCGCGGCGTCGATCGCGGTCGTCGCCCGGCCCAGCCCGTCGGCGAAGCGGGCGACGAGCGCCTTCCACTCGCGCTCGTCGCGCGGCGCGTCGGCGCCCGGCCAGCCGGCCGCGTCGTGCGGCGGCGACGGCCGTTCGGCGCCGGCCAGCCGCTCGAGGTAGAGGTCCTGCCAGAAGACCATGTGCGCCGCGATCCGCCGGACCGAGTGCTCGGCGCCGGCCGGCTTCTCTCCGGCGACCCGCCAGTCGAGACCCTCGAAGACGCGGCGCGCGTCGACGAACTGCCCGGTGCCGTGCAGCGCGTCGCGCAGCGCCGCCGCCAGCGCGTCGGTGCCGGGCGTCTCGCCGAGCTGCACCGGGCGCGACTGCCTAACGCGCGGCGTCTGGTCCGCCATCGGTTCCTCCGATGTGAGAGGCGAGGTCCTCGCCGAACGCGGTCAGCGCGTCGGCCAAGAAGCGATCCTTTTCCTGCTCGACCCGCGCCGTCACGTCGCTCATCGCCGAATTCCCGAGGGCGGAGAGCCAGCGCACGATCGCGCTCTCCTGCACCTCCATGTGGAAGTCGCGCACGATCAGCGTCGCCGCCGCCGGCTCGCCGCGCGCGACCAGCCGCGTCCACGTCCCCTCGCCGCCGAACGGGCGCCGCAGCGCGTCGCGAAGCAGGTGGTCGACGGCGAGCGGGAAGCGCCAATCCGGTTCGCGCCGGTAGCGGATGATCCAGCCGCGTTCCGTCGCCGTCCGGATCGGGACGATGTCGGCGACCAGGTCGCGCACTCCCACGGTGAACACCATCAGCTTCGTGCTGACGTCGGCGCGCATCCGCAACGAGTCCGGCGCGGCCGCCCGCGCCGGTCCGGTGAGCGGCTGCAGGATTCCGTCGCGCGTGCGGAGGCGGATGCGGATGACGCCGTCGTTCGCCGACACGAACGCGAACGGCGCGCCGCCCGCGTCGTCGAGCACCATGCGATAACGCGAGTTGTCCCGATACTTCGCCACCCACTTTCCGAACTCCGGCAGCGCGCCATCGAGTCGCGACGGGTCGACCGAGATGCGCAGCGCGACGCTCGTCGTGCGGTCGGCGAGCACAGTCGTCGTGATCGAGTCGACCGCGAACAGCCTGCCTAACGCGGCGGTTGTGCGCGGCAGGGCGTGCTGCCAGAGCGCGCGCAGCTCGGTGCCGCTCCGTCCCTCGGCTGCGCCGAGCAGGCGGCGGCGCGTCGTGTCGATCTCGGCCGGCGTCGCCCGGCCCACCGCCAGCTCGTCGGTCGAGCGCCATTCCCACCCCCCGTCGCCGAGCTGTCGGAGGTGCATGATGTGCCGCGATTCGCCGACAGCCTGTGGCGCGCCCGCATCGGGCGCGACGTCGAGCAGGTACCGGCCATCAGGTGCCGGATGCCCGGCGATCTCGAGGGTCCGGGTGGTGCCGCGCGCCGCGGTCCAGATGCTGGTGTCGTCGAATATCCGCGACGGAATCAGCGAGCCGCGGACGTATCGCGGGCGAATCCGCTTGAGGCGCTCGGAGCGGGTGAGCGGTCCAAGGCGGAAGGCGAGGGCCGTGAAGAGCGCTTTCGTGTTCGACCGCGCCGTGGCCGGGGTGTCGCCCATCGACGTCGCGGCCGTCGGCGCGCACCCGCTGCCGGCGAGCAGCGCAGCGGCGCAACCAATGGTGACGCGAGCGAAGGCGCGGGTGCGGAAAGCGGGAAGCAGGGGCGCAGTCACCGGACGAGGATGCGACGCGAGACGCGCCGCGGGAAGGGTAACCATGGTGCGCGTCGCCGCGCATGCACACCGCCACGCAGCGCCGCGACGTCCGGAGCGGGGTTGCCCGCGATCACGGTGCCATGTACTTTTCGGGTCCGTCCTCAGGGCGGCGCGCGCTCGAACGAGCCGCGTAAGTGATGCTGCCCCTTGGTGTAACTGGCAACACGTCGCACTCTGGATGCGAAGAGTCTAGGTTCGAGCCCTAGAGGGGCAATTCTCCCTGCCGCAGATAATCGAGCCCACCCCGGATCCCGGGGTGGGCTTCGTGCTTCCCGACCGCTCGTCCGGAGGCGGCGGCTCGTACGGCTGTTCCCCCGCGATCGTCAATACTGTGTAAACTCGGTGGCGAAACCCATCTCGGCGGGGGTTTCCGGTGTCAGACTAGGGTCCGCGCAGTCAGCGTTTCGACCAGAAGCTCGCTCGCTCCCTCCATCATGGTCGCCCCATGGAGACTCCCCGGCTCATCCAGATCATCGAAGACAACAAGAGCTTCGCGATCGGGATCCGAAACGTCCTCGAGATCGAAGGCTACCGCGTCCGCGTCGACCACGAAGGCGTCGCTGGACTCGCCTTCGCGCGGTCGGGGATCCCCGACCTGCTGATCCTCGACCTGATGCTCCCCGACATGGACGGCTATCGCGTCCTCCGCGCGCTGCGCGACGCCGGCGGGCTGATGCCGGTACTGATCCTCAGCGCCCGGACCGAGGAAGCCGACAAGATCCTCGGCTTCCGCACCGGCGCCGACGACTACGTGACGAAGCCGTTCTCGCTGATGGAGCTGCTCGCTCGCGTCGGCGCGCTCCTCCGCCGCGGCAAGCACCAGATCGATCCGGCCTGGGCGCAGGACGGCGTGGTCCGCGTCGGGAACGATGTCGAGATCAACCTCCGCCAGCGGGTGGTGCGGCGTGGCGGCCGGCCGGTGATGCTCGCCCCGAAGCAGTTCGACCTCCTCGTCGCCCTCGCCGCGCGCCAGGGCGAGGTGCTCTCCCGCGGCGACATCCTCAAGGAGGTCTGGGGGTACCGGCACGAGGTGGTCAGCCGGACGGTCGACACCCACATCCTCGAGCTGCGGAAGAAGCTGGAGGTGGACGCGGCCGACCCGCAGCTGATCGTCACCGTCCGCCGGACCGGCTACCGGCTGGCGATGGGTGGCGAGCCCCGCCTGCCTAACGTGCGGATGACGCCGGAGTCGCGCTCGGCCTGACGCCGCCCCGCCGCCCGGGCCGCCTGACGGCGCGAGCTGCCTAACGCTCGCGCCGTCTTCTGTTTACCGGAGCGGTTGCGCGCCGAGTTGACGAAACGCTGACGCATGTCGCGCCCTCATCGGTGACAGCTTTGCAGGACTGTCTGTCGACCAACCACAGGGAGGGCGAACACGCATGTCCTGTCGTCAGCTTGGCGCCGTCAGGCGCCACATCGCGTCGTGCAATCACGCCGCGACGACCCCGGAACATCAGCCGTCGCACCGCGACGGCGGGAGGTGAACGCAATGCGCCTGTCACCACGCATCATTCTCGCCGCGCTCCTCGTCGGCGCCGTGCCGTCGCTGGCCGCCGCCCAGGCGACGCGACGCATCACCGGCTCGGTGACCGAGGCCGGGTCGCAGCAGCCGCTGGCTGCGGCCAGTGTGCAGGTCGTCGGCACCAACTTCGGTGTCCAGACCGGCGAGGACGGACGCTTCAGCGTCCTCGCGCCGCAGTTCGGCACCGCCACTCTCCGCGTCCGCCGCATCGGCTTCAAGGCCCGGCTCGTCCCCGTCGAGCAGACGCAGGACGCGGTCAACATCGCGCTCGAGCAGGACGTGCTCCAGCTCGAGACGCAGGTCGTCACCGGCCAGGCGACGGCGGTCTCGAGCCGCAACGCCGCCAACGCCGTCGCCGTCCTCTCCGGCGACCAGGTCAATCGCGTGCCGGCGGCGACGCTCGACAATGCACTCCAGGGGAAAGTGGCCGGAGCGGTTATCTCGCAGAACTCCGGCGCCCCCGGCGGCGGAACGCAGGTGCTCATCCGCGGCACCAACACGATCAACGGCCAGTACCAGCCGCTCTACGTCATCGACGGCGTGATCGCCAACAACGATGCCTACCCTAACGGCCTGAACGCGATCACGCTCGCCGGACCGGCGACGCCGGCGGCGCTCGCCGGCGCGGGCAGCGTCTCGCAGGCCGGCGCGGCCATCGTCTCGGTGCAGGACCAGCAGGTCAACCGCATCGCCGACCTCAACCCGAACGACATCGAGTCGATCGAGATCCTCAAGGGTCCGTCGGCGGGCGCGATCTACGGATCGAAGGGCGCGAACGGCGTCGTCATCATCACGACCAAGCAGGGGAAGGCCGGCAAGCCGTCGGTTTCGCTGACGCAGCGCGTCGGCTCGCAGTGGCTGGCGAAGGAGTACGACCTGCGCTGCTTCACCAAGCAGGAGGCGACCGACTACATCAACGCCAACTCGGCGCAGTTCCACTTCACCGCCGACCAGTATTTCGCCGCCAACCCGTATGCCGGCTGCACCGATCCGCAGAAGCAGCTCTTCAACGGCGACGGCCCGTCGTACGAGACAGCCGCGTCGCTCCGCGGCGGCGCGTCGAGCGCCACCTATTTCCTCGCGGCGACCGCCAAGCGCGACCAGGGGCTGATGCACAACACCGGCTTCGACAAGCAGTCGCTCCGCGCCAACCTGACGCAATCGTTAGGCTCGCGCATCCTTCTCCGCGGATCGTCCGAGCTGCTGCACACGCTCACCGAGCGGGGCATCTCGGGGAACGACAACGCGACCATCAGCCCGATCGCGATCATCTCGGCGACGCCGACGTTCTTCGACTTCTCGCGCAAGGACCCGGTCACCGGCGACTACGTCCGCAACCCGTGGGTCGGCAACTCGGGCAATGTGCTCCAGGAGGCGGCGCAGGTCCGGACGCCGGAGAACGTGTACCGCGCGATCGGCAGCCTCCAGGGCAACCTCCAGGCGTACACTTCGCAGCGGCAGTCGCTCGAGATCCAGGCGTTAGGCGGCGTCGACAGCTACACCGACGACGGCCGCGTCTACTCGCCGCCGACGACCTATGTCGAGCAGTCGGGCTCCGTCTCGCCGTTCCCGGGAACCGTCGTCAACTCGAAGGCGACGGTGCTCAACGCCAACGTCAACCTCTCGCTCACGCACCGCCTGACCTTTGCGCCGTTCACGGCGACGACGTCGGCCGGAATGCGGCAGGAGCGCGCGCAGGCCGACTTCGTCACCAACCTCGGGCAGGGACTCTTCCCCGGCATCACCAACTTCGCGACCGGGACGCAGACGGCGTCGTCGGATGGCCAGACACTGACCAAGACGCTGTCCTACTACGCGCAGGAGGAATTCCTCGCCTTCGAGGAGTCGCTGCTCCTGACCGCGGCGGTGAACGCCGAGCGGGCGAGCACCAACGGCGACCCGAAGCACTTCTATACCTTCCCGAAGTTCGCGGCGTCGTATCGCATCCCGTACGAGCTGCCGAGCGTCGACAACCTCAAGCTGCGCGCGGCCTACGGGCGCGCCGGCAACCGCGTTCCCGAGAACTACAAGTACACGTTCATGACCGCCGTCCCCTACGCCGGCGTCAACGGGCTGCGGCCGTCGGCGATCGTCGGGCTGAGCGACATCCGCCCCGAGGTCACCGCCGAAACCGAAGGCGGCATCGACGCCGACTTCTTCAACGGGCGTGCCGGCCTCGAGATCACCAGGTACAAGAAGACCACCACCGATCTCGTGTTGCTCGCGAATCGTGCGCCGACGACCGGGTTCACGACGCAGACGATCAACGGCGGCTCGCTCCAGAACACCGGCACCGAGGTGAGCGTCAAGCTCGTCCCGGTGCAGACGGGGCTCGTGCAGTGGACGTCGGCGACGACGTACGCCGCGAACAGGAGCCTCGTGACTTCGCTGCCTGTGCCGGGCTTCATCTCCGGCAACGGCTTCAGCCAGCGCTACGCGGTAGCAAAGGTCGTGGTCGGGCAGCCTAACGGTGTGGTCGCGGTCTTCGACGGCCGCAACCCGGATGGGACGCGCCACGAGGTCTTCCTCGGCGCCGCCGAGCCGGACTTCCAGATGGGGTTCAACAACGACGTCAGCGTCGGTCCGCTGCGCCTCTCGGCGGTGCTCGACTGGCACAAGGGCGGCTGGGTCGCGAACCTCACCAACAGCTACTTCGACTCCAACCTCCCCGGCGGTGCGCTGGCCGACACGGCGGTCGCCAACGCCCGTGCGTCCGGCTTCGCGGCCGGACATCCGACGTACGCCGAGCGCGCCACGTTCGTGAAGCTGCGCGAGCTGACGCTGGCCTACGATGTCGGGAGCCGCTGGGTGCAGATGCTCACCCGCGGCGCGGCGAAGGATGCGCGCGTCGAGCTGAGCGGCCGCAACCTGAAGACGTGGACGCGCTACTCCGGCTACGACCCCGAAGTCTCGAACTTCAGCAACGCCGCCGTCGGGCGCTTCCAGGACGTCGCGCCATTCCCGGCCAGCCGGTCGGTCTACCTCTCGTTCAACGCCAACTTCTAACGGCGAGCAGCCATCCCATGCGCAAATTCACTGTAGCCGGTGCGGCGCTCGTTGCGCTCGCCGGATGTATGGACAACCCGCTCACGCGCAGCAACGACAACGTCGTCGCCGGTTCGGCGCAGACGCTCCAGACACTGGTGTCGGGAGCGTTAGGCCAGACGCGCAATGCCGCCGGCGTGGCGGTCACCACCTACTTCTCGTTCGGGGCGATCCAGGCGCGTGACGCGCTCCGCCTCGACCCGAACGACAACCGGCTGACGCAGGAGTTCTTCGTCACGACGCCGGATCCGACGTCGTTCATCGGCAGCGCCGACTGGCGACTCAGCTACGTCGCGCTGCGCGCGCTGACCGACATCTACAGGCAGCCGGCCTTCACCTCGCTGTCGAGCGGCGACAAGGCGATCACCCGTGGATTCCTCAACACGGTGAAGGGGCTGAACTACGTCCACATCGCCGAGACGCACGACTCGGTCGGCTTCGCGATCCTGCAGGCCGATCCGTCGGTCCTGCCGCCGATCCTCTGCAAGCCGAGCGCGCTGGCGGCGGTGTCGGCGCTGCTCGATTCGGCGTACGCCGACCTCACCGCGGCCGGCACGTCGGACGCGCTGCCGTTCACCGCGGCGGGCTACACGCTCAAGGGCGACTACGCGTCGAAGGCGGGGATCATCCGCTTCAACCGTGGGCTCAAGGGAAAGGTCGAGATCATGCGCGCGACCGGTCGGCAGTCGCCGACCGGGACAGCCGGCTTCACCGCGGCGCTGGCAGCGCTCGACATCGCGCTCGCGGGCGCGCCGGCCTCGCCGGACGCCGCCTATCTCGCGCAGGGTCCGTACTACCTCTACAACTCGGCGGCGCCGGAGTCGTATCCCAACCCGATCGGCGGTGACGTCAAGCTCGGGCTGAGCGACAACTTCGTGAACGGCTATCTTCCGGGCGACGCGCGCAAGGCGAATGTGTACGACGTCGCGACCGTCCAGCAGGCGCAGGGCTTCAGCTTCACGAAGTCGTACGTCTACACGAGGGGGGACCAGCTCAACACGCCGATGGCGCAGCTCCGGAACGCAGAGCTCTTCCTGCTCCGGGCCGAGGCGAAGCTGGGGCTGAACGACCTCGCCGGCGCGACTGCGGACGTGAACGCGGTGCACGTCGGCGAAGGGCGCCTCGCACCCTACCCGACGTTCGCCAATCGCGACGAAGCGCTCGCCGCCCTGAACTACGAATACCGCTACTCGCTCATCTTCGAGGGGTGGCAGCATCTCAGCTTCCTCCGCCGCTACGGGCTGCTCACGCACAGCTACGTCGAGCAGCCGGGGATGCCGAACGGCGGCCCCACCGATCCACTCAATCAGGCACTTCCGATCGCCGGCAACGAAGCGACGGCGCGGAACGGCAACATCGCCTGCCAGAATTCCTGAACCGCGGGCGCGTCCCGGCGGCGGGTTGCCGCCGGGACGTGGCCATCGCCGGCATGGGGGGACGCACCCGGAGTTGCCTGCGAGCTGACTTTCACCAAAGTTCACGCATGCGTCCAACGACTTCAGCTCGGCGAGGTGCCGATCCGGGTGATGCCGTCGCGACTGGCGGCGGCACGCCCACCGTGCCCAAGGTCATCAGCTGGTGGGACCGGTGGCGGCTGGCGCTGCACGTCGGCGTGCTGCTCCTCGTGCTGGCCGGCAGCGCGGTGCTGGCGGTCGAGTCATATCTGGCGCACCGGTCGTATGCCGCGCGCGCGCAGGCGGCGGCGCACAACCTTGCGCTCGAAGCGGCAGCGAACCTGTCGCGCGGTGCGCAGGGGCGACTGAGCTTCAACCTCCTCATGTACTTCATCCCGGCGGCGAGCCGGGTGGAGTTCGATACTCCAGAGCGTCAATCGAGCTTCTCGAAGATGGCGCTCGAGCCGGCGCGGAAGGATTGCGCGGCCCCCGAAGTCTGTGCGGCCGGCCCGGCGCGCACGACGTTTCACTGGGACCTCCGCACCAACGAATGGCGCACCAGCGGCGCCCCGTTCGATCCCGCGACCGCGGCGGCGATTCGCGATTCGGTGCGCGACGAAGCCATGCACCGGTACCAGAGCTGGTGGGAGCTGGCGGTGCTCTGGGTGCCCGTGAACGGGACCACCCACACTGTGCTCTATCGCCTCGCCTGGGACAGCGCCGGCAAGCCGGGCACGATCAACGGCTACGAAGTGGACATGCCGCGCGTCGCCAGCGAGATCTTTTCGCGGACGATGGCGCAGACGCCGCTTCTGGCATCGGCGGGGACGCAGAAGCTCACGAACGACAAGCTGTTCTCGGTGAACGTCGTCGCGCGCGACGGCGCGCAGTACCTGCGTGCCGGACTTCCTGACAGCGCGGCGCCGGTCCTGGCGCACTACGACGCGAACGACACCTTCGGCAAGTATCGCGTCGACGTCGGGCTCGGGCCAGCGCTGCTCGCCGGCGTGACTGGCGGCTCGTCGGACAACACGCGGCTCGTCACCACTCTGCTCGTCTTCCTCGCCAGCGTGGTGTTGATCACGCTGGCGATCGTGCAGACGCGGCGCGAGTACGCGCTCGCCTACCTGCGAGAGTCGTTCGTCGCCAGCGTGTCACACGAGCTGCGCACCCCGCTGGCGCAGATCCGGCTCTATTCCGAGATGCTGCAGCTGGGCTTCGTCCGCAACGCCGGCGAGCAGACCGCCGCCGTCGGCACCATCGTCCACGAGGCAGGCCGTCTCACGTACCTGATCGAGAACGTGCTGACCTACTCGCGCGCGACGCGTGACGAGCTTCGCCTCGAAGCATCGCCGGTCGACGTGGACGGCGTCATCGTCGAGCTGGCGCGCACCGTCGGACCGATGGCGACGGCGGCGGGAATGACGCTCCGCACCTCGGCGCAGCCCGGGCTGGTCGCGGCCGGCGACCGGGCCGCGGTGCTGCAGATTCTCGTCAACCTGGTCGACAACGCGATCCGTCACGGCACGACCGGGGGCGAGGCGGTCGTGTCGGCCGAGCGTGCCGGCGACGCGGTGCGTTTCCTCGTCGACGACGACGGACCCGGGATCCCGCGTCGCGATCGCAAGCGGGTCTGGCGCCGTTTCGTCCGCCTCGAGGGGCGGACGCGGGCGACGGGGAGCGGGATCGGGCTGTCGGTGGTCGCCGAGCTGGTTGCGGCGATGGGTGGGCAGACCTGGATCGAGGATTCGCCGTTAGGCGGGGCGCGTTTCGTCGTCGAGATCCCGGCCGGCGTCGCCGAGCCGTCGCCCCAGCGGGGGCCGATGCTCAGGAGCGGCGCCGGCGTCGTCGCCGGGCTGGTGCTGCTGCTCGCCGCGCACGGCCGGCTCGGCGCGCAGTCGGCGGCGACCGGTGCGGCGACGGCGGTGGCGGTCGTCAGCGACACGATCTGCGCCCGGCCGCGGTTCCGGCAATTCGATTTCTGGGCCGGGGACTGGACGGTGCGCGATTCGTCAGGCAACGTGATCGGGAGCAGCCGGGTCACCCGCGACGTCGGCGGGTGCGCGCTGCATGAGCACTGGACCGCCGCCGGCGGGCACGGGATCGGCGAGAGCTTCTCCGGCTACGTGCCTAACGATGGGCACTGGCACCAGATGTACGTCGGGTCGGGCGGGTACGTCTTCGTGATGAGCGGCGACTTCGACGGCAACCGGCTGGTCATGTTCACCCCGCCGCGCCCGTCGCAGCGCGACCCGGCGGTGCAGGTGGTCGAGCGCTGGACGTGGACCCCGATCGACGCGACTCACGTGCGTCAGCGGGCGGAGGTGTCGACCGACGGAGGGACGAGCTGGAAGACGATCTTCAACGGCCTGTACGAGCGGACCGGCCACTAGACGCGGGGTCGCGATGAATCGGGCGTCCCGATCCGTCGCCGCCGTCGCGTTAGGCCTGACGGCGGCGGGCTGCGCGCGCATCGGCGCCGGATCGGGCAGCCGGCCCCCGCTGGCCGACGGCGACTGGCCCGCCTACGGCCGCGACCGCGGCGGCGAGCGCTATTCGCCGCTCGCGCAGATCGACCGCCGGAACGTCGCCTCGCTCGCCGTCGCCTGGCGGTTCAGCACCGGTGAGGCCGGGCCCGGCTACGAGACCGGGCGCCGGACCTCGTTCGAGGCGACGCCGCTCGTCGTCGGCGGCACGATGTATCTCAGCACCCCGTTAGGCAGGGTGTTCGCGCTCGATGCCGCGACCGGCGCCGAGCGATGGCGGTTCAATCCGGGGGTCGCCCGCGTCGCCAGCTTCGGCGACTTCACCAATCGCGGCGTCACCTACTGGGTCGATCCGGCGGCGGGGCGCGGCAGCCTCTGCGCAGTGCGGATCTTCCTCGCCACCATCGACGGCCGCCTGATCGCGCTCGACGCGTCGACCGGGAGCACGTGCCCCTCGTTCGGCGACGGCGGAAGCATCGATCTCCGGCGCGGACTGCGCAACGCGCCCTTCGAGTACGAGGAGTACGAGGTGACGTCGCCGCCGGCGGTGGTGAACGGGACACTCGTCGTCGGCTCGGCGGTCGCGGACAACAACCGCGCCGACGCTGCCAGTGGTGAGGTGCGCGCCTTCGACGCGCGGAGCGGTGCGCTCCGCTGGAGCTGGGATCCGGTTCCGCAGGACTCGACCGATCCGGGGTGGCCGACATGGCAGGGCGCGCACGCGCGCCGCACCGGCGCCGCCAATGCGTGGAGCGTCATCGCCGCCGACTCGGCGCGCGACATGGTGTACGTCCCGACGAGCAGCCCGAGCCCCGACTACTACGGCGGCGGGCGGCTCGGCGACAACCGGTACGCGAGCTCGATCACCGCGCTGCATGCATCGACGGGGAAGGTCGCGTGGTCCTTCCAGACGGTGCACCACGATCTGTGGGACTATGACAACGCCGCGCCACCGATGCTCGCGACGATCCGCCACGGCGGGCGCGACGTCGCGGTCGTGATGCAGGCGACCAAATCAGGAATGCTCTACGTGCTCGATCGCGACAGCGGCGTTCCGGTGTTCCCGGTCGAGGAGCGTGCCGTTTCGCGGAGCACGGTCGCCGGAGAAAGTGCGTCGCCGACGCAGCCGTTCTCCACGCTTCCGCCGCTCAGCCCTCACCGCCTGACCGCGGACGACACGTTCGGCGCCGACAGCAGCGACCGCGCCGCGTGCCGGGGGACGATCGCGTCGCTTCGCAACGAAGGGATCTTCACGCCGCCGAGCATCGAGGGGACGCTGGTGGTGCCGTCGAACATCGGTGGCGCGCACTGGGGCGGGCTGGCGTTCGATCGCGCGCGGCAGCTCGTGATCGTGCCGGTGAACGAGGTGGCGGCGCAGGTGCAGCTCATTCCGCGCACCGGGAAGGAGATCGTGGAGGAATCGGGGTGGGAATACGCGTCGATGCGCGGGACGCCGTACCTGATGCGCCGCCGGATCCTGCTGTCGCCGAAGGGGGTGCCGTGCACCCGCCCGCCCTTCGGCTCGCTCGTCGCGGTGAGCATGGCGACCGGGACGATCGCCTGGCGCGTACCGTTAGGCACCCCCCGTCCACCGGCGCCGCTGCCGGCGGTGCAGGACGCGATCGGCGCGCCGGCTCGTTCGGGACTGACGTCGATCGGGGCCGGTGCTCCCGACGCCCGACTCGCCGCGCTCGGGTCCCCCAACCTCGGCGGTGCGATCGTCACCGCCGGTGGGCTGGTCTTCGTCGGCGCGACGCTCGACCAGCGGCTCCGCGCGTTCGACGTCGAGACCGGCCGCGAGCTCTGGAACGCACAGCTTCCAGCCGGCGGGAAGGCGACACCGATGACGTACAAGGTCGGCGGCAGGCAGTACGTCGCGATCGCCGCCGGAGGGGACGGGGCGATCTTCGGCAAGGGCGACCAGCTGGTGGTGTTCGCGCTTCCCGCGCGTTAGGCCTTCGGGCCGGCTTCGTCCGGCCGCTGCTGGACATGTTGTTCGGCCGGAACCAATATTGGTCCCCGACGCGCCGCGCCTCTCCCCGCGCGCATGACGCCATCATCCTCGAATCATGCGACGTTCATCGATCCGCCTGGTGTTCACGGCGCTCACCGCGCTCCTTCCCGCCGCCGTCCACGCACAGTCGCCGACACCGCCGGCGAGCTGCCCGACGCAGTTCGTCCCGGTGCCGAACATGTTTTCGGCCGACACCCTGCGGCTCGCGATCGACCCCGGCTACGGGATCAAGCCGGTCGACTCGACGCTGGCGCTGACCGCGCTCTCGGTCGTCAACGACCATCTCTCGCTTCCCTCGCCGCTGGCGCTCCCGCCCGTGATCACGGGCTGGTATTCGAGCCTCCCCGGAGTCGACGGCCCGTCGATGGCCGGGACGCAGGGGTTCATGGGCGAGGCGTTCATCGACATCCAGCGCAACGGCAAGGTGAAGCGCGTCGGGCTGACGCAGACGACGCTCGTCCCCGAGCTCGACGCCGCGCTGGTGGCCGCGGTGAAGCAGGCGGTCGACGACGGCGCGTTCATGGCCTACCAGGACGCCGCGCACGATCACGGCGGCTACGTGTTCGTCGAGATGCGCACGGTGCCGCTGCCTGAATTCAAGGAGAAGGCGGTCGATTACAAGCGTCCGGATCCCGACGCGGCGCTCCCCATTCCCTACTCGAACGAACCGAAGATCAGGAAGCGCGGGACGATCGTGACGCTGCCGATCCGCGTCCTGCGCATCCCGATCGTGCGCCTGACTTCACCACTCGAGATCACCAAGCGCGGGCCGGCGCCGACGTTTCCCCCTGGCGAGCTGGAAGGGCGGCAGGACGGATTCGTGAACGTCGAATTCGTCGTCGGTACCGACGGTTCGGTCGTGGCCGGGACGCTGCGCCTGGCCAACGCGATGACGGCGGGGTACGCGAAGGCGGTGATCAACTCGCTCGATCGCTATCGCTTCAAGCCGGCCACCGCCAACGATTGTCCGGTCGCGGCGCGCGAGACCTATACCTTCACCTTCGAGGTTCTCTAGCGCTGCCTAACGCGTCGGCTCGGTCGGCACCTCGCCGCCGAGCCGCGCCAGCCCGTCGCGCGCGATGCGGCGCTGCGGATCGAGGGCGGGATCGGCGTCGCGCCACATGTCGAGGAACCGCTGGTAGGCGGCGACCGCCTTCGCCTTCTCGCCGATCTTCTCGTACAGCGACCCGCTGGCGAGAATGCTTCGCGCGTAGAGCGCCATGCTCGGATCGACCACCGACGCGCGGCTCAACCGGACCGGGTCGAGCACGTCGAGGAAGGTCACCGCCCGCCGCGGGTCGCCCAGCCGGTCGACGGCCTCGGCCCGCGCGACCCAGCGCATCGTGTTGAACAGCGCGCTCACCGCGCGCATCGAGTCGGGCGACGGAAAGAGGCGGACGGCGCGCGCCGCCGCGTCGCGGTCGCCGCGGTCGAGCGCGGCCAGCGCGTCGATCTCGGGGAGGGTCCCGGCCGCGGCTCCCCAGCGGCGCAGCGTCGCGAGGTAGCTCGTGTCGTGGGTGGCGAGATAAGCGACGTACGGCAGCGACTGCGACGCGGCGCGATAGCTCGAGCCTTCGCGACCCTGCATCCGGTCGAGGAAGCGGATCGCGCTGTCGGCTCGGGCCCGCGTCGAGGCGGTGGGAAGGCCTAACGCGAGCTCGGCGTCGGCGACCCAGACGCCGACCGCGAGGCTGCTCGGGAGGTCCGGCCGCCCCGGCATCTTCGGCGACACCTTCGTCGCGATCCCGACCAGCTTGTGAAGGTCGGTCACGCTCCCCGACGCCAGCGCGGCGTCGCCGGCGCCGAGCACATACCAGAAACGATCGGCTCCGTCGAAGGCGGCGATCGACTCGGCGGGAAACGCGGTCATCGCGTCGCGGAGCGTGCGGAGCGCGAGGTGCGGGTCGCTGTTCGCCTGCGCGGCGGCGAGGATGTAGGGCAGCACCGGCGACCGTGACACCGGCCGCCGCTGCGCTTCAGTCACCGCGAATGCCGCCGAATCGATGAATCCCGCATCGATGAATGCGTTGACGAGCGCCTGGTATGCCTGCGGCGACGCGTCGGCGGCGACCCAGCCGTGCGCGTCGCGCACCGCCAGCGCCTTCGCCGACGACCGGAGCTGGTTCATTCGCGCGCTGCTGATCGTGAGCAGCGCGGTGCTGTCGAGCAGCACCAGCGAATCGCCATCGAGGAGCAGCCCCGATCCCAACCGTGAGGCCTCACGCTCGATGTCGAGCTTGTGCGAGTAGGCGAGATGGAACGACGAGTCCAGCGCGAGCGTGCGATTGAACGCCCGCCATGCCCGCGACCAGTTGCGCACAGTCAGGTGCTGGTCGCTCGAGCGGTGATGGTAGTAGGAGTCGCCGAGGCCGTACCACGCCTCGGCGTCACTCGGCGTGCGCGCGACGATGCTCTCGTACTTCTGCTGCGCCGAGCGGAAGAGCGTGTCGAGTCGCGCTGGTGCAACCTCGCTCCCCGGGTGAAGGCTCCGCACCAGGTCGGAGTAGGCGAAGAGCAGCGACCGCTCGCGGGCGGGGAGGCGGTCGGCGTGCTCGATGGCGTGGCGGACGGCCGCGTACTGGGCGGTGTCCGGGCTGCCGCGCCAGCCTAACGTGAGCGCCCGCTTGTAGTAGGCGAGGGCGAACGTCGTGTCGATCGCGGCGGCGCGCGCGAGCAGCGAGTCGGCCTCGGGGAGGCGCCATGCGTTCAATGCTCGCGCGCCGGCCAGGTACGCCCGGTACGCCTCGACGGATTGCGTCGTCGACGCGCTCAGGTTGAGCGACGCCGCCGGCGCGCCGACGATGTTGAGGAGATCGCGGGCGAGCGCATCGTAGAGCGGGCGCGGGTCGGTGCCCGGTGCGGCGCTCGCGTGCGCGTCCTCGACGCGCTTGCCGGTCGCGACATCGTATACCGTCGCGTTGACGAGCAGCGAGTCGCGGGTGACGTCGATCTGCCCCATCACCACACTCCAGACGCCGGCGCGGCGCGCCAGCTTGCGCGCATCCTCGAGCCCGACCCGCGCACCCTCGGCGATGTTGGCGTCGCGGAGAAGGTCGAGCGTGTGCTCGTAGTCCACGACCTCGAGATCCTTCCACTGCGCGAAGTCGAGGGTGAGCATGTTCACGCTCCCCTCGCGCAGCCAGTCAACCTGCGGGTCGTTGCGGACGTTGACGAACGGCGTGACGAGATAGGAGCGCCGCGTGTCGACGCCTTCGGGCGCCCAGCTCCGCGCCCGCGCGACCAGCGCCGCGCCTAACGCGACGAGCACGACGGCCGCCGCCGCCGCCGCGGTGACGAGGCGACGCCGCCGCGGCCTCCGCCGCCGGGCGGCGAGCGATGGCGTGGTCGCCACGCGCTCGCCGGTGATCACGTCGTCGAGCACGGCCGCCATCTCGGCGGCGCTGGGTCGATCAGCCGGGTCCTTCGACAGCGCGCGGCCGATCAGGTCCGACACCGCCGGCGGCACCGTCTCGCTCCGGGTGTCGAGCGGGGCAGGGCTGTGGGTGAGCTGCTGCATGATGATCGCCTGCGCGCCCGTCCCGCTCACCGCCGGACCGCCGGCGAACATCTCGTAGCCGACGAGCGCCAGCGAGTACACGTCGCTCCGCCCGTCGACCTCGCGGTCACCGGCCGCCTGCTCGGGGCTCATGTATCGCGGCGACCCGAGGACGAAGCCGGTGCGCGTCAGCCGCTCGTCGGTTCCGCTGAAAGCGCGCGCGACACCGAAATCCGTCAGCATCGAGCACCCCGACTCGCGGTCGAGGAGGATGTTGTCCGGCTTCACGTCGCGGTGGACGATCCCGCGCTCGTGGGCGTAGGCGAGTGCGCGCGCGAGGTCGCGGAGGATCGTCAGCGCCTCGGGACCGTCGACGCGATGGTCGCGGTCCATCCGGTCGCGGAGGCTCTCGCCCGGCACGTACTCCATCACGAAGTACAGCAGCGCTCCCGCCTCCCCGGCGGCGTGCACGTCGACGATGTTCGGGTGGCGCAGCCGTGCGACCGTCCGCGCTTCCTGCAGGAAGCGATCGCGGATGACGCTCGATGTAGTCAGCTCGGGGGAGATGACCTTGATTGCGACCAGCCGGTCGAGCGTACGGTCGCGAGCGAGATAGACGGCGCCCATCCCTCCCGCACCGAGGGGACGTTCGATCTCGTAATGACCGGCGAGCGCTCGGAGCAGGTCGTCGGGGAGTCCGCCGAGTTCCGGGTGCGTCATGGGGCTAGGATATGGTGGCGCCACGATGATTGCCAGCGTGCGTCGGTGCAGGCGGAGTTTGACAGGGAAAGCGTTCCTCCATTCAGTTATGACACATGTCACGAACCAATCGTTTTGACCCGCCCGCTCGTCTCTTCGCCGGGGCCGCCATGCTTGCGGTCCTGTCCGCCTGCGGCCACGCACCCCCAGCGCCCCCGGCCGCGCCGGCTCCAGCCCCGGCGCCGGCTGCCGCGCCCCTGCCTAACGTTACGACCTCGCCGTTCAGCGTGGGCTTCGCCGATCGCGGCGTGATCGAGGGATTTTACGGGCCGCCGTGGTCGCACCAGGACCGGCTCGACATGATCCGGTTCATGGGCAGGGTGGGAATGAACATGTACTTCTACGGGCCGAAAGACGACCCGTTTCACCGCGAGAAATGGCGCGAGCCGTATCCGGCCGAGCAGATCGCGCGCATCGGTGAGCTGGTGAAGGCCGGCGCCGACGACGGCGTCAACATCTGGTTCGCGATCAGCCCCGGGCTGAGCATGACCTACTCGGACAGCGGCGACTATCGCGCGCTTCTCGCGAAGCTCGATGCCGTCGCCGCGGTCGGTGTCCGCCACGTCGCCTTCTTCGTCGACGACGTCCCGGAGGCGCTGACGCACGAGGCCGATCGCGCCCGCTTCGGATCGGTGGCCGAGGCGCACGCGTTCGTCATCAACAACCTGAAACGCGACCTCGACGCCCGCGGCCTCGCGCTCGCCGTCGTGCCGACGACGTACACGAACTCGTTCGGCAGCCGCGACTACATCCGTGAGCTCGGTCGCCTCGTGCCGAAGGAAGTCCCCCTGGCCTGGACCGGGATCGACGTCGTCGCTCCCGACATGACCGCCGCCGAGGCGCGCGACTGGAGCACGATGATCCTCCGCCCGCCGTTCATCTGGGACAACTATCCGGTGAACGACTTCGCGCGGTGGCGGCTCTTCCTCGGTCCGCTGCGCGGCCGGTCGGCCGACCTCGAGACCGCCGTCGCCGGATTCGTCGCCAACCCGATGAACGAGGCGCACGCCTCGATGCTCCCGCTCTGGACGGTGGCGGATTATCTGAAGAATCCGCAGGGCTACGATCCGGACAGCTCGCTGGCGCACGCACTCGATGCGCTCTACGGCGCGCACGCGGGCGTGATGCGGCCGTTCGTCGCCGCGTACGGCGACGACTGGGCGACCCGCACGCCGATCGAGGCGCTCTACATCCCCTCCCGAACGCTCGACCTGGCCGGCGCGTCGGCGATCCTCCGCGACATGCGCGCCAGCCTCGACTCGATGCGCGCGCTTTCCGCCGACGATTCGGCGACGTGGGCGCCGCTCGGCCGCGAGCTTTCACCCTTCGTCGACTCGGTCGAGGCCCGCCTGCAGACTGTGCAGCGGGACACGATGTACCGTCGCACCGGGAACACGCTGACCTTCCGCGCCGCGCTCGACCGCCTAACGGTGCCGCGCGCCCGCCGTGTGCCGGTGGTGGACGGCGCGGTCGCCGACTGGCCGGCGGCGGGCTGGCGGAAGCTGTTCACCCGCGACGGCCTCGACGCGCGCATGGCGGCGGCCGCGACGAGCGATACGCTGTACATCGCCATCACCGTCGCCGACAGCAGCGTGACGGCATTCACCGGCGACTCGGCGACGACGGGCGATCACGTGACGATCGTCGTCGGCGCCGATTCGAGCGGCAACGCGCCGCGGATGAGCGGGAAGGACCTCGTGCTCGTCGCTACGCCGGCGACGCCGAGCCAGCCGGCGGCGATCGCCGGTCATTCGTTCGCGCTGACGCCGTTCTACCAGGAGATCCTCGTCTCGCGCGAGGCGTATGTCTTCCCGGGTTTCCTCTTCGCGAACTTCGGTGCGCCGGCGCCGGCGGCATTCGGTTCGACGGTGAGTGGGGCGCGGGCGGTGGGCTCGACTGACGCGAAGGGCTGGCGCGTCGAGATCGCGCTCCCCCGCGCCGGGCTGCCGACGGCCCGGTCGCGCGGGCAGCGCACGCTCCGGATGGCGATCGACGTCAGCGACGCGAAGCCCGGGCCGCGGCGCACCGCGTCGCTCGGTCCGCGCAACTATCCGGCAAATCCGGCGACTTACACCGAAGTGATTCTCCCCCGGTAAGCGATGCCTTCACATCCGCGGCGGCTGCAGACCTACTCGACAGACGCGATCACCGTCACCTTCGACCCGACGCGCTGCATCCATGCCGCGGAATGCATCCGCACCGCCCCGGCCGTCTTCGATTCGCGCCGGCTGAGGTGGATCAAGCCGGAGCTCGGCGATCCGGAGCTGATCGCGACGGCGGTGCGGCGCTGCCCGACCGGGGCGCTGGCCTGTTCGCGACCCGATGGCATGGCGGAAGCCCCCGACACGCCGTCGGTGCGCGCCGCGCCTAACGGTCCGCTCTACGTGCGCGGCGACGTCAGGGTGGAGACCGAGGATGGCCGGGTGATCGCGAGCGGGTTGCGGATGGCGCTCTGCCGTTGCGGCGCGACGCGGAACGCGCCGTTCTGCGACGGCAGCCATCGCGCGATCGGCTTCACCGACGCCGGCTGACCCGACTCGCGCGGCTGTAACGCGCTTCGCTCGTCCATCGTCTGTTGAGCGATGCCAGCCACCCTCCGCCAGCTTCTTCGCCGGACGGCGATCGCGATCCTCGCCGCCGGCCTCGTCTCGGCGGCCGCGTTTGCCGCGGTCGTCCTCTCGCGACATCCGTCGAACGACCGCCAGTGGTCGCCTGACGAGCGCGAGCTCGCGACGGCCCGCTTCGCGGGGGACAGCGTCTACGTCCGCAACGTGCGCAACGTCCACTATCGGACGACGCACGATTACGACGTGCACTACGACGATCGTGCCTACGACCTGCGGCGGATCGAGTCGGTCTGGTTCGTGGTCGAGCCTTT
>Ga0207705_10001309_pt1 | contig 19969 bp, 13 predicted proteins | sample KBSC13metaG_FD_184314 | JGI IMG/M metagenome (GOLD analysis project Ga0207705, IMG submission 184314) | Corn rhizosphere microbial communities from Kellogg Biological Station, Michigan, USA - KBS C1-3 metaG (SPAdes) (version 2) | ecosystem: Host-associated > Plants > Roots > Rhizosphere > Soil ... | reverse complement strand
CGTGGCTCTGCACGCATCTCTGGGATCATTATGATTACGGACGCGACGCAGCCTATCTGCGCGACGTCTATCCGCTGATGCGCGGCGCGGCGCTCTTTTTCCTTGATGTGTTGCAGACCGATCCCGCGAGCGGCTTCCTGGTGACAAACCCGTCGGTCTCGCCTGAAAATGTGCACCCGCGCGGCGCTTCGATCTGCGCGGGGCCGGCGATGGATCAGCAGATTTTGCGCGACCTGTTCGATCAGACTGCAAGGGCTGCCGCAATCCTGGGCACTGATGCGGATTTTGCCGCGCAACTTCGCGCTACACGTACGCGTCTCGCGCCCGACAAGATCGGCAAGCAAGGCCAGCTTCAGGAATGGCAAGAGGATTGGGATGCGGACGCGCCCGAGCCGCATCATCGCCATGTCTCGCATCTTTACGGGCTGTTCCCGAGCAACCAGATCAACCTCGACGAAACGCCTGCCCTGGCACGCGCGGCGCAGCGTTCGCTCGAACTGCGGGGCGATGAATCGACCGGCTGGGCGACCGCCTGGCGCGCCAATCTCTGGGCACGGTTGCGCGACGGCGACCATGCGCATCGCATCCTCAAATTCTTGCTGGGTCCCGAGCGCACCTATCCAAATATGTTCGATGCGCACCCGCCCTTCCAGATCGATGGTAATTTCGGCGGCACGCGCGCAATCGCGGAAATGCTGATGCAGAGCCGGGACCAGGAGATATTACTCCTGCCCGCCTTGCCCCGGGCCTGGCCAAGCGGTTCCGTCAGCGGACTGCGCGCACGTGGGGCGTGCACGGTCGATGTCAGGTGGGAAGGCGGCGAACTCGCCGCCGCCACGCTGGTCGGCAGGCGTGCATCCGAATTTGTCGTGCGATTGGGCGACCGTCACACCAGGGTGCGTCTTACGCCGGGCAAGCCGGTCCGGCTGGTGGGGCCGAGTCTGGCGCGAGCATAAGCAGCGGTCAGGCCTTCGCCAGACTGCCCTCTGTCAGACCGACGCACGCCCATCGCATCTTCCCTTAAAGCCTCAAGACAGCGCGAGCCGGAGCGGCTTGCCCGAATAATTGACCGTGATTCCATCGCCGCCGACGAATGGAGTATGCCCAGGCCGGGCACGATGAACGAGGAACGTCCGGTCGGTCGGCATGCCCGGGAAAGCGCCTTCGCGCGCGCCGATATGAAGCTCGCCGCGGCGGTCATCCCAGCGGATCGGAATAGTGCTGAACGCGCCCTGTTCGTAGCGATTGGTCAGGCCGTCATCTTCGTACAGGGTAAACGAGCCGTCGCGGCCCGGCACCACGTGCAGGTCCAGGCGGCGCCCATTCGCTTCGGCGGTCGACTGAAGCACCGGACCGAGCGGCAAGATGCTCCCGGCACGCAGGTGAAGCGGAACGGCGTCCAACGGCGCCGCAACTTCGTGGATGCGACTGCCCTCTCGCATCTCCCCCGTCCAGAAATCGAGCCAGCCACCTTGGCTAGGCGGCAGGTAAACCGGCCACGACGACACGCCCGGCGCTAGCACCGGCGCGACGAGAACCGCCGGACCAAACATGTAGGAATGCGCCTGATCCAGGGCGCGCGCGTCGTCCGGGAAATCGAAGACCAAAGGCCGCATTGGCGGGACGCCGCGCCGACTGGTTTCCGCCGCCAGGCTGTAAATATAGGGATGCAGTCGATAGCGTAGCTCAAGGTAGCGCCGCGCGATCGTTTCGACCTGATCGCCATACCGCCAGAATTCGGTCTGCGTCTGATAGCCGTGCACACGTTGCAGCGGCAGGAAGGTCGCATATTGGAACCAGCGCAGGAAACGCTCGCGATAAGCGGGGTCCTCATATTGGCCTTCGCCCGGGCGGAAGAAGCCGCCGGCATCGACGGTCCAGTAAGGGTAGCCCGCCGCGGCCATATTGAGCCCCGCGGGAATCTGCCGCTTGAACGTTTCCCAATCATTGCCGATATCCCCCGACCAGGTCGCCGCCGCATAGCGTTGCTGGCCGGGAAAGGCGCTGCGGGTGAGGATCATCGGCCGGCTATCCGGCCTGGCCTGACGCTGCTCCTGATAGACCGCGCGTGCGACCATCAGCGGGTAGATCAGCCGCACGTGCTCGCCCCGGCCCGCGGCGGTCATCCGGCCGACCAGATCGTCATTCTCGGGCTCGGTCGCATCCTGCCACCAGGCGTCCACGCCCAGCCGGCCAAGCCGCACATTCTGGTTGGTGCAATAGAAAGCGGTCGCCTGCGGGTTGAAGAAATCGATCCACTCGGTGTCGGGAATGTAGAAGTTGCGCCGCGCGGCTTCCTTTCCCAGTTCCGTATCGCGGCCGATCTTGGACCAGACCGACAGCATGAAACGCGCGTCCATCGCGTGCAGTTGCTGCACCAACCCTGCAGGATCGGGATAATAGCGCTCGTCGAAGCGCATCGCGTTCCAGCTATATTTTCCCCAATATTGCCAGTCCTGGACCATCACATCGACCGGCAGACGGCGACGGCGGAACTCGCGCAGCGTGTCCAGAATTTCGTCCGACGAATGGAATCGCTCGCGGCAGTGGATATAGCCATAGGCCCAGCGCGGCATCATCGGCGTCGGGCCGATCAGGTCGCGATAGCCCGCCATCACGGCATCGGCCTCGGGCCCGGCGATGACGATATAATCGATCGCATCGGCAACCGGGGAATGCCAGACGGTCTGCGCTTGTGCAGGCCCGAACCAGAGGCTCGGGGCATCCGTTTCGTTGGCTTCTACCCGGACATGGTGTCGCCCGGGCGTAAGATCCGCGAAGAAGCTGGTGGTGGGCGGGAGCCAGAGATTGGCGAAATCGACGCAGACCTTGCCGTCGATCTCCACATGATAGCGCGACGCCATCTTCCGCCCGATATCGAGCAAGAAAGCGTGGCGCCCGCCTTCCGCCACGTCGAACGTGCCTTCGAAGCGCGCCACACGACGCGCAACCCTGGCATTTCCCGTCGAGGTGGTGACGTCGCTGACGCTCGATGCCCCGGTTGCACTTTTCTCCAGCGGCAGATGCCTGGGCGGCATGTTCAGCGCGCTCATGCCGAGATTGTGCCACAGCAGGCCATAGCCCTTGCTGGAGAGCAGGAAGGGCTGGCTGATCTGCGTGTTGACCTGCGTCAGGCGACGGGGCAGCCCGCGTAGATCGAGCGCGCCGTCCTGGAAACACCCGGTGCCGAACAGATACTCATCGGATGGGGATTCGAACGCCTGTTCGGCTTCCCAAACCTGCTCGTCATAAAGAGAAGCTTGGCGAAGTTTGCGTGAGCCCGGCTTCTCCGCCAGCAAGAGGTGCCCTGCCTTGTCGAAGAAGCGCAGCGTGACATCCGCGTCGACCTCGCAGCGCAGGAATGGCAGGGCGAGAACAGTGGTATCACCCTGTTGCTTTCGGGTTACCCCATGCTTTCCGGACATGCGCAGGATTGGGCTTTCAGCCGGCCCACCATGCTGCCCCGTCGGCCTGAACCGAACGCGGAATGCACGATCGCTCAGACCTGATATTTCGAGAACGCCATCGGGGAAGTGCGCCTCGAAGTCGGGCATTGCGCGCAATTTTGCCGGGGCCTTCGCCCATGACACGACGGACGCCCCCGCTGCACCACTCAGAAGAAAGGCGCGGCGGCTGATCATCCCCAATCGCATCACGCGTCAGCGCGGAAGGACGACGTCGGCGTGGGTCTCGAAATTGGCCGACTGCACGGCAACACCGGTATCAGGCTGGCCCGAGCCGACGCTGACGCGATAGCGCCCGGGCACGACCAGCCGCGTTCCGTCCGGCGCGACGCTGCTGAGATCACGCGGCGAGAGATCGAAGCTTACCGTCCGGCTTTCGCCTGGCTTCAGCGAGAGCCGCTGATAGCCGCGCAACGCGACGCGGGGTACCCCCGGCGCGTCCGGGAAGTTGAGGTACAGTTCCGCCACCTCGTCGCCCGCGACTGCGCCGCTGTTGCGAACCTCGGTCGTGACATGCAGCCCTTGCTCGGCACCACCCTGCGCCGGTGCGAGCTTGAGCGGCGCATAGGAGAAATTGGTGAAACTCAGGCCGTAACCAAACGGATAGACTGGCTTGCCCATGAAGTAGCGATAGGTGCGCCCGGCCATCGCGTAATTGTCGAACGGCGGGAGGTCGTCGACGCTGTGATAGAATGTGAGCGGCAAGCGCCCGGCCGGATTGGCCTTGCCCGACAGGACGTTGGCAATCGCCAGGCCGCCCGACTGGCCGGGATACCAGGCCTCCAGGATCGCAGCCGCATTGTCCTTGGCCCAGGCCAGGTCGATCGGGCTGCCGTTCATCAGCACGACGATAAGCGGCTTGCCAAGCGCCTTGGCTTTCTCCAGCAGACGTCGCTGATCCGCAGGAATATCGAGGCTGGTCTTGTCGCCGCCCGCGAAGCCCTCGACATGCACGGGCATTTCCTCACCCTCCAGATCGGAGGTCAGGCCGACGACAGCGACGACGACGTCCGCATTCGCCGTCCCGGCCGCCAGATCATGATCGAGATCGGTCGATATCCTTTTCCAGAACATGGTTGTTCCGGCGGACACCCCCGTTTCAGATTGGAAGTGCACCGGATAACGCTGCCCCTTCTGCAACCGGACCTCGACCAGATGCAGCGGCTCGCCCCAGCGCGAATAATGATCCGACGACACGGCCGGCTTGCCATCGACGTCGAGCGAACCCTTCACGCCGGTGACCGCCATACGGTAGGTCCCGGTTTCCGGAGCTACCAGAAAGCCGCTCCAGACCACCTTGTGTTGCTCTGCGACTTGCTTGCTTTCGGCGCCACTGGAACTCAGGCCGGCTTCCACGCGCGACAGCACGGGCTTCGCCTCGTACGTCGGCGTGGTCTTCGGGTCGGCGCCTGCGGGCGCCGGTTTGGCGTTGTAATAATCGGCATGCAGGCCACGCTTACCGTCAGCCGTGACGAACATCGTATCTGGCACCGGGTCGCCATCGGTAACCGAGCTGGTGAAGGGTACCAAAGTGACCTGCGCGCCCGGCATCGCGGTCCGCAAGCCGGCGAGAACCGAGATGGGCGGGGCGCTGGCGGGCGACGAGTAATTGCCGCGCAACACACGGGTAGCATCGGCCAACGGGCCGATGAGCGCGATCCGGGTGGTCGGCTTGAGGGGCAGGACCGACTCGTTCTTGAGCAACACCATGCTTTCGATGGCAGCCTTCAGGGCGAGTGCCTGATGATCTGGCGTGTTGATCGCGCTGACCGGCACCAGCGACAGCGCACGCTGGCTCAGGCCCGGCAGATCGCCATTTCGGAGACGCGCCGAAAACAGCCGGACCAGCGCACGATCGATATCCTGTTCGGTGATCAGGTCGCGCGCGATCGCGTCCTTGTAGCGGTCGCCCAGATGCTGCGCGCCCGAAAGCGTCGCACCATTGCATTCATTGTCCACTCCCGCGCTGACCGCGGCCGCTACGCCCGCCGCGGGATCGGGTGCATATTTGTGGTGCTCGGAAATATCGACCACCGCGTCGCAATCCGAGACGACATAGCCCTTGAAACCCCAAGCGCCGCGCAGATGCTCCTTGAGCAGCAGGTCGCTTGCGCAAGCCGGCTGGCCATCGATACGGTTGTAAGCGCACATCACCGATCCGGCATGCCCCTCCACGATCGCCGCGCGGAACGCTGGCAGATAGGTGTCCTCAAGATCGTGCGGCGAGACGAAGACGTCGGCCACATGCCGGGTGGGCTCGGGGCCACTGTGAACCGCAAAATGCTTGGGCGTGGAGATGACGTCGGGCAGATCGGGGTTTGGGCCCTGCATGCCGGTAACGAAGGCAACGCCCATCCGCGCGGTCAGATAGGGATCCTCGCCATAGGTCTCCTGCCCGCGACCCCAACGCGGATCCCGGAAGATGTTGATGTTGGGCGACCAGGTATCAAGCCCGGTGCCGATCTTCCCGAGCTTGCCGGTCTGGCGGCCGAGCGTGTGCAGCGCGCGCACCTCGACGCTGATCGTGCCGGCCACGTCGTGCAGCAGCGGCGCATCGAAGGTCGCAGCCAAGCCGATCGGCTCGGGGAAGTTGGTGGTGGGCACCGCGCCAAGCGCGCCATGCAGCGATTCCGTCCACCAATTGTAGGCCGGGATGTCGAGCCGCGGGATCGCCGGCGCGACATTGACCAGTTGGTTGACCTTTTCGTCGAGCGTCAGCTTCGCCACCAGCGTCGCGGCAAGATGGTCCGCATCGGCCCGGGCGTCAGCCGCCTGCGCGGCCGGCGCTCCGATCGCGGGCGTCAAACCGGCCAGTCCGCCGCACGCAATGCCGGCCAGCAATATCCCGCGCAGTGCCGAAAGTGACTTGGCCGACATTCTCTCTCCCCTTTTTTGAAAATTCAGATCGCTCAGACAGGCGAGAGCCCGTGCTCCACAATCTTGCGGATCAGATCGCGATGGCGCGGCAATCCGAGGCGAAGCCTCTCGGTCATCGCCGCATTTTCGCGCATGGCGCGATCTGCGATCTTGGCGTCGCCGACGATCGCCTCCGGCTGGAATTCGGTCTCGAAGCCCATGCCGTAGAGCACATATTGGTAACTGGCCGCCGGAAAGACCTCCTCGATCCGGTCGAACTCGTCATGAAACCAGGGCGGCTGATACCGCCACAGCTTCAGCAGATCCTGCAGGCGCTCGGGAATCGTTTCGGGCAGCATGTTGTCGCGCCAGAACGCACTGTCACGCCGCTTGCTCAGCACGTAGTGCAGCTTGAGGAACTCGATGATCCGGCCCCAGCGATACATTGTGTTATCGTTGAACCGCTTGGCGACGATATCCATCACCTCGCGATTGGCGGGCATCTGTTCGGCGATCAATTTGGCCGACAATTCGATCAGCACGATCGCCGAAGATTCTAGCGGCTCCAGGAAGCCGGCCGCGATGCCGACAGCGACGCAATTGCGCTTCCAGAATTGCTCGCGATGCCCCGCACGCAGCTTGATCTTACGTACGGGCTTATCTTTTACGGTATCGCCCAGATAAGCGCGCAACTCCTGTTCCGCGCCCTCATCCGTCTGGTGACGGCTGGAGAATACGTGCCCCACGCCGCGCCGCGTCGGCAGGCCGATGTCCCAGATCCAACCCGAGCTCTGCGCGGTCGACTTCGTGTGGGTTGCGATCGGGCTTTGGTCGTTCTCGTAAGGCACCTGAATCGCCAACGCGGTGTCGCAGAACAATATGTCGCTGCAATCCCTGAAGCCTACGTTTAGCGCCTTCCCGAGCAGCAAGCTGGCAAAGCCGGTGCAGTCGACGAACAGATCGCCCTCGATCTCGCCTACCTGCTCCGTGACGATGCTCTTGATATCGCCATTCTCGGCCAGCTCGACCCGCTGCACGTCCGCTAGCACATGGCGCACGCCCAGCTTCGCGGTCGAATGGCGCTGCAGAAACGGCGCGAATTTGCCCGCGTCGAGATGGTAGGCGTAATTTTGCTGCCCATCATATTCGGGCGTGGTGATCGTCTTCGGCGCGAGGCCTTCGTCGCAGATCTTGCCCTGCGGGCAGACGGCATCGCAAAAGCTTTGCGCGCTTGCCTGCCGCAGCCAATGCGGGACCAGGTTGACCTGATCGAACCCCTGCGGAAGCACCAGCGGATGATAATAAGCGTCGTCCTCGGCCCCTGTGGTCCATTTCGCGAAGAGCGCGCCCTGTTTGAAGGCGGCATCGCATTCGCGGAAAAAATCAGTCTCCGAAACGCCGATCTTCTTCAGCGTGGAGCGGAGCGTTGGCCAGGTTCCCTCGCCGACGCCGATGATTGGCACGTTGGGCGATTCAACCAGCGTGACAGAGAAGCTGCCCGGCATTCGGCTGCGATGCTTGGCGGCAATAATCGCGGCGGTGAGCCATCCAGCGGTGCCACCGCCAACGATTACGACATTACGAACGGGATGAACCATGATGTAACCGCGATAAAGGAAAAGGGGGCGCCCACCAAGTGGACGCCCCCTCCCCGTTCAGGTCTTAGTAGTGGAACCGAACACCAGCGGTGTAGCGGCGACCATAAGAGTAGATGTCCAACACCTGATTGCTGTAGCGGCCGTGGCTGCTGAGCGTGGAGTTGTTGAGGTTGGTACCCTCAACGAACACCGTCAGGCGCTTGGTGACGTCGTAACTGGCCGACGCGTCGACCTGCAGCTGCTTGTCGATGTAGACCGGCTCAGTACCGTAGGTACCGCCCTGGCCCTGACCGAGGGCCGACAGATACGAGTCACGCCAGTTGGCCGCGACCCGCGCCTGGATACCGTGCTTGTCGTAGAAGGCGACCAGGTTCGCCGACTTCGCAAGGCCGGTGATCGAGAAGGCCGAACCACTGACGTTGCTAGGATCGTACTTTCGGTTGGTCGACGGGATCGTGGCGTTGGCCTGCAAGCCGAAACCCGTATCGCCGAAAACCTGCTGGATCGCGATTTCGACACCGCGAACGGTTGCGTCGGGACCGTTGATCTTCGCGTTGACGTTGAACTTCGCCACTGCCCCGGTGCTCGGGTCGATGACATTGTTGATCGTCTGGGTCGACACACCGCCAACGATGAAGTTGCTGATGTGCTTCAGGTAGAAGTCGACCGAGATGTACGAGTTGCGCTGGTAATACCATTCCGCAGCCGCGTCGAAGTTATCCGACAAATAAGGGCTGAGATACGGATTGCCACCGCTCGCGGACAGGCTGCCCACGCGCAACGTGCCGAGATTGACGGTCGGCTTGAGACTACCGAGATCCGGACGCGTCAGGGTACGCGACGCATCCAGACGAACCAGGAACGAGCGCGTGATGTTCAACTTCGCGTCGAGGCTGGGCAGCAGGTAATTATAGTTCGATTTGCCGACAATCGTCGTCGCCGCCGAGAAGCCGTCATGAAGCGGCCCAAGCGCTGGATCCGGTTGGATCAGCGTCGGGTCACCTGCCGGCCGCGCCAGACCCAGAAGCTGACGCCCCTGTGCCGCGGAAGACAGATGAGTGCCCTCGTCACGGATGCCCGCCGACATGTGGAAATCCATGCCCGCGATATCGGTTTCGAAGTCGGTTTTGAAGAAGATCGCGTACGTCTTCTCAGTGATGTCGAAGATGCTGCCCGGATCGAGCGTCGGCGCGACCGAACCACCCGTCGATTCCAGCAGGCTGTAGACCTGGTAGGGATCGTAGACGATGATCGACGGGCCGAGATTGCCCTTGTAGCCCGGGATGAAGCCCGCCGTGCTGATCGAGCCCTGATAGACGCTCGCCGGCAGCGGACAGATGCCGCCCGTGGAACCGCCGGCACGACCCGAACAGGTACCATAACCAGAGCGGCTGGCGAACACGCCATTGCTGAAGGTGCTGGTATTCTCGCCGTGGAGCGTATCCTCGACATACTGGCCGCCCAACTTGACGCTGAAGCCGTCCTTCTTCCAACCCAGGGTTGCTCGCAGCTGCTTCACCAGATCGGTGTTGTAGCCGGCTCCACGGACGATCACGTGCGACCCGATCACGCTTTGATCGGTGAAGCGCGAGACATCGCCCGCCGGACCAATGTCGTGGATCTGCGGGAGATAGTCGCTGCTCGGCCCCAACAGGGTCACGCCAGTGTTCGCACCGAGCACGGTGGTAGCACCGTTGGTGCCGCCATAGCCGATGTCCATGCTGTCGCTGTAACCGTTCTTGCCCGGGTTACGCGTGCTTCGCGCGATCGCGCCATCGAGGACGAACGACAAATTCTCCGTAACGTCCCACTTCAAGTTCGCACCAAACTGATTGGTCTCGAAGATGTTGCGAGCGCGATTGGCGTTGAAGTCCATCGGCGTGCCGAACTGGTTGAAATCAACCGCGGTGCCGTTGGAATCCAGCTTGATGTTACGCAGATCGCCACCGTTGAACCAGGCAGCATAGCCGTAGTCGGTGCTGTGGATCGTTTGACGGCTGAAATTGTCGTCAAGCGTCAGCAGCAGGCTGTCGGTCGGCTTCCACTGGACCGCAATGCGGCCGTCGATGCGCTCGTCCTTGTTATAGGACTGATCGATGCCCTGCTGCTGCGGGGCCCAGTTGGCCTGGCCGGTGCGGTTCGCCGGGGTTTCAACGAGCTGAGCAGGCGTGCAAGTCGCCGTCAGCTGGCACTTGAAAAAGCCGAGCGTCTTGACGCCGTTGGCATCCGTGCCTTGCTGCCCGATCCAGCCCGGAACGAATACGTGATTCGTCGTCGTGTCGTGCCGGGTATAAACCAGATCGGCTAGGACGCCGATCGTGTCATCGGCGAACGTGTCCGAAAGCAAGACCCCGCCGGTCGGCTCCGCGTTCTTGTTGCGTGATTGGAGCGAACCCGACGCGGTCGCCGAGGCGTGAAAACCCGGACGATCGAAGGGCTTCGGGAAAGCGACATCGATCGTACCGCCGATCGCGCTCGTCGAAAGTTCAACGTCCGGAGTCTTGTAGACACTCAGACGACCGACGAAATCCGCACCCACAGTCGAGAAGTCGACACCGCGGCCGCCCGTAGCGGTCGAGATGTGACGCCCATCATAAAGAGTGTCGACGAAATCGCCACCGAATCCACGGATGCTGACGCCCGTAGCTTCACCGCGCGGACCGTTCCGCTGAATCGAGAGGCCGGGCAGACGCTGCAGCGCCGCGGCAACGTTGGAATCAGGGAATTTGCCGATATCTTCGGCCGAGATAGCATCCAACACGCCGGACGCATCGCGCTTGAGGTCGAGGTTGCGCTGCAACGAGCCGCGAATACCGGTGACGACGACTTCCTCCGCCGAGTCGGCAGCGCTAGCCGTTGAGGGCGATGCCGCAGTCGTGGCAGGCGACGGCGCCACGGCATTCTGCGCGGCAACGGGAGCCGCGATCGAAAGAGCCAGGATACTTGTAGCGGCGGCCAGCAGCGACTTCTTGCCGCGAACGCGGTCAAGAGCAGCAAGGCCATGAACTAGGTCTATCAATTTCCCCTCCTGTATTTTGAACTGACGACTTCCGCCGTTCAGCCGTTCATTGTCGATCGACCCGCAGCCGGACTGCCCAAACGGCTCACCAACGAGCGCCGGACTCTCCAAAACTTGCGACTTCGATCGTGAAGGAATGTAACCGTCTGCGGTAGCGCTATCAAGCTATTTGTCAGACTATTGAAAAATGTGGAAAGCGTGATGTTTTGGACACGCTCTTTTGCCTCAACACAATCGCAAGATGCTGTTTTTACTCAAAAAGTAACGTCTTGCAGATTCGTGCTCCTGGGAGCCATTTTTAGCAGTCATGTGCACGCCCGCGCCTTGCCGCTGGTAGCGCACCTTATATTGTCAGACAGGATCCACGGTGGCATCGCCGGGGCAGCGCGGTACAAGACGGCCATCGCATGTCGGCTATCGCGAGGGGAGGAACAGCGTGAGCGAAAAGCTAGAGATACTGAACAACCAGACGCATGGCGCGCTCAAGATGCACCCCATCGGCGGACAACATCCGCCGTTCGTCATGGTGACCATCGGCGAATTCCCGGCGGCGGCGGCCGTTTGCCCAATCTTCTTCACCAAAAGCCCCGAAACCGGAGAGTTTTACGCAGGAGCGATATTCGGTTTCACCGAAGGCGAGTTGCTGGTGGAGGATGCTGACCGGCGTGATGCGCTGTTCCGGCCGCTCGAGCTCCAGCGGCAGGGCTTTTTCATTTCGGACGACAATATCGTCGTCGACCTTGCGAATTCCCGTTTTGGCGCCGGGGCGTCGGTGGAATTGTTCGACGAAAGCGGAGCGCCGACGGAAGCGATGCGCCGGATTCAATGGGCGTTGGGGCAAATCAAGGCCGGCATCGATGCGACCCGCGACTTTATCCGACAAATGCTGGACTTGAAGCTGCTCGAACCGGTGGATGTCTCCCTCGCCTTTGACGATGGCCAGAAGCTCCAACTCGACGGACTGTACACGATTAGCCGCGAAGCCCTGGCGGAACTCGACGATGGCGACGTCGTCGCCTTGTTTCGCAAAGGATATCTGCAAGCTGCACTGAACGTCGCCTTCTCGATGAACCAGGTAGCCGTGCTTGCGCGGCGGCGAAACGCACGCCTGACTAGCGCCTGAGGTGAAAGCAATGTCGGGGCCGATGCCAGCCGTGCCGGACGCCGATCCTGCATCCTTCCAGGATGCTGTTCGGTTTCAGCGCGACATTGCGGTCCCTGCCCGGCCGGTCGTCTTGCGCCGCGCCTTTCGCGATTGGGCAGTCATTCGCGCTGCCGAAGAATCAGTCGTAAGCCTGGCCGACTATTTGCGGCGCTTTGCTACCGACGTTCCTACACAGGCTTTCGTGGGGAAGCCCGAAATTGCCGGGCGTTATTTTTATTCCGAAGGATTGAGTGGCTTCAATTTCGATCGTCAGGACACGGATCTTCGCTCCGCCCTGGACCGCATCCTTCGCAATGCGGAGTTGCCTGGCGCAGAGACGGTCTACGTCGGCTCCCTTCCTGCGCAAATATATTTGCCGGGGTTGGCGAAAGACAATCCCGCGCCGATGCTGCCGACCGACGTGTACCCGCGTGTCTGGATCGGCAATGCCTCCAACGTTTCGTGCCACTATGACACATTTGACAATTTGGCCGTGTCGGTCGTTGGCCGCCGGCGGTTCACACTTTATCCTCCCGAAGCTGTCGCAAGCCTCTATGTCGGGCCGATCGACAACACGATGGCTGGACCGCCGGTTGGCTTGGCGGACGGGTCGGAGCCGGGAGACCCCCGTTATCCAGCATTCGAGGCCGTTCGTGGCCAGGCGTTACAGATAGAGCTGGACCCGGGTGACGCGCTCTATCTCCCCAAATTATGGTGGCATCGGGTGGAGGCGACCGCGCCTTTCAACGTCCTAGTCAATTATTGGTGGGACGGTTTTTCCGCGGGGCCCGATGCGCCTTACACCAGCATGCTACTGGCGATGATCGCGATCGCGGAGCGCCCCGCGCCCGAACGCGCGGCGTGGAAGGCCTTCTTCGATCACTACGTTTTCCGACCCAACGGTCATCCGTTGGCACACCTGCCCGAAGACCGGCACGGCATATTGGGGCCCTTGGCGGGTGGCGGTTATGGCCGGATCCGCAGCCATGTGATGCGGCTCTTGCGCGGCGATTGACAGGCCTGCGGATAACTCAGACAAATCGGGCCGCTGACCACTTCTTACTCGCACGGTGGAGGGGATAAGAATGAAGCTGATCACATCGGCGCACTTGGCTGCGGCATTGTTTCTGGCGGGAACGCCGGGCGCGATTTTTGGGCAGGCGACGACCAATGCGCCACCGCCGGTCGCCGGCGCGCGTGCGGTCACCGTTCAGCATATCAAGGTCCACGCGCCGACGATCGAAGGCAATCTGGAAGGTGAGAGTGCAGACCGCGATGTGCTGGTCGTGCTGCCGCCTAGCTATACAGCCGATCCCAAGCGCCGCTATCCCGTTCTCTACGCGCTCCACGGTTACTCGATCGGCGCCGAGCAATGGGTCAAGGAAATCCATGTTCCGCAAACGATCGAGGGCGCGTTCGCCAAGGGCGCGCGCGAGATGATTGTGGTGTTCCCGGATTCCAAGACGATTCACAACGGCTCGATGTATTCGAGCTCGGTCACGACCGGCGATTTCGAGACGTTCATTTCGCGCGATCTCGTCCGCTATATCGACGCGCATTACCGCACCATTCCAGACCGCCTCAGCCGCGGCCTCGCCGGCCATTCGATGGGCGGCTACGGCACCGCACGGATCGGCATGAAGCATTCCGATATGTTCGGCGCGATCTACATGATGAGCCCCTGTTGCCTGTCCGCCCGCATGGCTGGCCCGGTCGATCCGCAGTCCGCGGCCGCGCTGGAGGCGGTGAAATCGCCCGCGGATTCGCCCAACCTGCCTTTCATGCTGCGCGCCCAGCTCGCCTCTGCAGCGGCCTGGTCACCCGACCCCAAGAACCCGCCGCTCTATCTCGACCTCCCGACCAAAGATGGCGTCACTCAACCCGAGGTTCTCGCCAGGTGGGCTGCCAACGCGCCGCTCGCCTTTGTCGATCAATATATCGGCAATCTGCGGCAATATCGCGCGATCGCGATCGATGTCGGCGACCAGGACGGGCTCAAGGTCGATGCGGGCAAGCTCCATGAGGTGATGGATCGCTACGGCATCGCCAACAGCTTCGAAATCTATCCCGGCACGCACGTTAGCAACGTCGCGTTTCGCTTTCAGGATCACGTGATCCCGTTCTTCAGCGACCATCTGGTGTTCGATCGGAAGCGCTGACGTCAGTCTTCCATGGACATGCGCGTATCCTCGAGCGCGAGTTCGACGAGGTTGCGCATTGCGGCATTGGCGGCGTCTGCGTCGCCTGCGACGATGGCATCGTAGACGAGGACGTGATCGGGAATCGGATTGCGCGGCAGCGCGCGGGAGCGCTGCTTGAATTGCGTGGTCCAGCTCACCGCCGCGCCGATCGACGCACTCAGGACGATCAGCGCGTCATTGCGGGTCGCCTGCAGAATGGCATCGTGAAACTGACGATCCGCCGCGCGCCCTTGTTCGTTGGCGAGCGAATGCCGGCGCATCCCTGCAAGCGCATCCTTCATGGCCTTGATGTCGTCGCGATCACGCCGCACGGCAGCCAGTCCGGCAGCGGCCGGCTCAAAGATCAAACGAAGTTCAAACAAGCTGCGGATCAGCCTTTCGTCGGGTTCACCCATGAACGCCCAGGCGAGAACATCGGGATCCAGCAGATTCCAGCGGTGGCGCGGCAGCACGCGCGTGCCAGCCTTGGGTCGGCTCTCCACCAATCCTTTAGCGGTGAGTACCTGGATCGCCTCCCGATAGGCGCTGCGCGAGATATTGAGCGCTTCCGAGAAGGCTATCTCGCCCGACAGCGTGTCGCCGGGCGCAAATTCTCCAGACATGATCGCGACACCAAGCTTGTGCGCGACGGCGCCACGCAAACGCCGACCGGTGTTGCGCGACATGCTCATATCGATTTTCTCGTCTTGCGGCTCTTTTCTTTCTGCCAACGCCAACTCCCTGCGCGGGCTCTCTAACAGCAACCCCTGCGCGGAGAAACGAAAGAAAACTGGTGCACTTTGCAACTACGGCAACAGGAGGAGAGCATCCGAAAAAGAGGCCTGCTCGCGCAGGCCCCCAAGGTCAGAGAGGCGTTTGCAAGAAAACTCACATCGCCAGCTACAGCATTACTCCGACAATAAATGACGCGTCAAGGTGGCGACCATGCCACTGTACAGAGGTCACATTGCCACCTGTCCCGCTCGCGTGCCATATTATCGGTCTGACATAATCGGGGATTTATGCAGAGCGTGACGGATCTGGCGGTCTTCCGCGCGCCTAGCGACCTTGTCATTGACAGTCGCGCTGGCCCGATCGAAGCCAGCCCTTATCATGCATATCCTACAACACGTGCCGCGCCTGCAGGCCGGAAATCGCCCTGCTAGCCAGCGAGCCGCGTTTTCACATTGATCGCGCCTTCTATTTGTCTGAGTTATTGACGCTACGACGCTTGGAGCGCTAGGGTTCAACAAATTTTGAGCCGGACCAGCCGGTCGCTTTTAGGGAAGGGCACATGCGGTTGCGCAAATCTGCGAACGTGATTTCGATCGCCTTTTTGGCCTTGTGCGCGATGCCCGCCTTTGCGGCAGAGACTGTACAGGTCGACGATCGAGCACTCCTCCCCTTCTTTACTGCGGTCGCCTCGCGCACCAAGGGGCCCGACAGCGATGGCTTTCTCCAGCGTTGGTTACTTCTCGAGCCTATCGTGAAGCCCAACCGCAGTAATGCGGGCTTCACTCCGACCTATGTGCGGGAAGCGCTGACCACCCAATATTTTCCCGGCCAGTTCACGGTCGTGCCCCATGACGGCAAGGTGGCGAATGCGTCCGAACCCCTGCATTGGCACGCGCTGGATTCCAGTCTGTTCGACGTGAAGTTGTTCAACTTTGCGAAGGCCCTCCAAAAGCCCACTTATGGGGTAATCTTCTGGGCGGTTACGGTCGTCTACAGTCCGCGCGATGTACCCGACGTTCGCCTCGCGGTCGGTTCCAATTCGGCATCGATGTGGTGGGTCAATGGCAAGGAGGCTGCCGGCCTCTTCGGCGACCGCCGGATGGTGATGGATGACGTCGTGTCGCCGCCGCTTACTTTGCACAAGGGCAAGAATGTCATTCGGGGTGCTGTCATCAACGGTCCCGGCCTCAGCGATTTCTGCGTGCGCTTTGTCGGCCCCGACGGGCAGCCCGTGCGCGATCTTTCAATCGATATCAGCTGATTCAGACCTTTCGAACGCATTTTAATTCAAGCGCGCTGGAGACCTTATGCGCCCCCTGGCTTTCGCAGCGACCTGCCTTTCCTGCCTCCTTGTCTCGATGCAGCCCGCATCCGCACAGCTGGCCGGCGAGCCGTACATTCACGATCCCTCGACCGTCACTTTGTCCGACGGCAAATATTATACATTCGGCACGGGCCGGGGCGGCCTCGTTTCGGAGGATGGATGGACCTGGCATGCGGGGGGTGAGCGTCCCGGCGGCGGCGTCGCACCCGACGTCATCAAGATCGGCGATCGTTATTACGTCGCCTACGCCGTGGGCGGAGGAGGACTGAACGGTGGCCACGCCAGCTTGGTCAAGGTCATGTGGACGAAGTCTCTCGATCCAAAATCGCCCGATTTCGGTTATCATGACGTCGGCGTCGTTGCGTCGAGCGACGGGACCGAGGATTGCGACGCGATCGACCCTGCTTTCCTGCTCGCCGACGGGCATCTCTGGCTGAGCTACGGCACCTATTTCGGCTATATCCGGATCGTCGAGCTCGATCCCAAGACCGGCGAACGCATCGCCGGCAACAAACCTGTTGATGTGGCGATCGACATGGAGGCGACCGAGCTCCTCTATCGCGATGGCTGGTACTACCTGCTCGGCACGCATGGGACCTGCTGTGATGGCCCCAATTCTTCCTACAACATCAAGGTCGGGAGATCGCGGAGCATCACCGGACCTTATGTCGACGCTATGGGCGTTCCTCTGCTCAAGGGCGGCGGAAAACTCGTCGTCGCGGCGCGCGATCGCGGCTTCGGCCCCGGTCATTTCGGCCTGATCGATCTTGGCGACGGCATGGAGAAATTCTCCATGCATTATGAAGCAGACATGGATCGCAGCGCACGTAGCGTGTTGGCGATCCAGCCATTGCTCTGGAGGGACGGCTGGCCGATCGCCGGTGACAATATCAAGGCCGGTACCTACGAAATCCAATCCGAGCGCAGCGGCGCCGCGCTGGAACTCGCGGTCGATTTCGTGCGCATGGAGGTGAATCGCCGTGGCGGGTTCTTCGGCCCACCGACGGGACCGGTAGCCCCGGTTGCGATGCAGACGCTGGCGCAGGATTCGGCTGCGTGGCCCAAGGACCGGATCGAGGTCGATCTAGCGGATTATATGATCCGCCCGCACCAGCAATGGGCGATTACACCCATGCCCAATGCTGGCGGTTATTTCGGCTCGCCATACTTCAAGATCCTTATCGCCGGGACCGATCGCGCGCTGACCGCAACCGCTGACGGCCAGGTCGTCACCGTCCCCGCGTTCACCGGGTCCGACGAACAATTGTGGCGGATCGATCAGCTAACCGACGGCACCTATCGGATCACGCCCAAGGCAAGCTCCGGCAAGGCCACGCCGCTCGCGCTCGTCGCGATCGGGGCGAGCACGCCCGCGCTGGTCAAGTTCGATCCCAACTCCGACGCGGGCCGCTGGACGTTCAAAGCGCTGAGCGTCGACCGTTAGTCCATCAGGTAGCCGGATCGCATCTGGCGCTGGCTTTGCAATCCCGGTAGGCCCCGGGATCAGCGAACTCTTGCAAAGCAGCGCCATATCATGACCAGTCCTCCGCAGTGGATTTTCGAGGCCAGCGGCAATCCGTTCGGCTTTTTCGTGGACGAGTGGCTCTATTCGCCCGAGGGCAAACCGCTTTTCTACAAGAACCAGCAATGGCTGTGCACGCCGGAGGGCGAACCGACCCACTATCGTCACGAGGATTGGTATTTCTCGAAGGCGGGTGAGCCCTGCTGGTACCTGCCGACCGCGGCCTAGGCAGCCCAGGCCGCGACATCCTCTTCCAACCCGATCAACGCCAGACCGTGTGCGATCGAGGTAAGCTCGCCCCCGCTCTCGATCCGGCCTTCGCCGAAACGCCCTGTGAAGATACGGCGGATACGCGGCACGAGCGAGGTACCGCCGGTCAGGAACACGCGGTCTATCCCCGCTGCGTCGATCTGCGCAGCGGCCAGCGCGCGATCGACCGCGGCTTCCATTTTCGCAACGTCCTCAGCGATCCATTGCTCGAACGACGCCCGGCTCACCTCGACATCGATTTTCAACCCCTCGCTCTGGAAGCTGAAGGGCGCTGTTTCATCGATCGAAAGTGCGCGCTTGGTCCGCCCCACCGCTTCGTAGAGCGGAAAGCCGAGCTCGCCCTCGATCACCGCGATCATGCGCGCGATCGCGTCGCGATCGACTGCTGCGCGGCGCAGCCGGTCGAGTTCCGCCAGCGTGCGCGGATTGCGCATCAGCGCGAGGCGCGACCAGTCGGCGAAGTCGTTGAACCAGCTGCGCGGGATTTCGAGCAATTTGTCGAACGAGCGATATTCGCCGCCCTTCCCTAGCATCGGCAGGACCAGCCGATCGAGTAGCCGATAGTCGAGCCGGTCGCCCGCAATGCCGACACCGGCGTGGCCCAACGGCACGCAGCGCGACGTATCGCCGCGCGGGCCGATGCGCACGACCGAGAAGTCGCTTGTGCCGCCGCCGAAATCGGCAACCAGGACGGTCGCGGGCTCCTCCAGCCGCGCGGCATAGCTGTACGCCGCGCCGAGCGGCTCATAGACATAGTGGACCTCCGCACCGAAGCCCCTGAACATCGCATCGTAGCGCGTCCGGGCGAGCGCTTCGTCAGGGCGGCTGCCCGCATATTCGACCGGGCGGCCCACCACGATGCATGGGGGCCGCCGATCGAGCTTGCCGCCCACATGACCGGCCATCTTCTCCAGGAAGAGGTGGCCCAAATCTTCGAACCGGAAGCGCTTTCCGAAGATCGTCGCCTGCTCGAAGCTCTGGCTGGCGGCTACCGTCTTGAACGACTGCAGGAAGCGGCTGTCCGTCGGATATTCGAGATATTCCGCGATCGCCCACGGCCCCGCATCTGAAGCCAGTCCGCCTTTGACCGCATCGTCATGCCAGAAACAGAGCGCGGAGCGGAAGATCGGCGTCTTCGCATCGGGAGCGGCGAACTCCAGCAATTCCGATCCGCCTGCGCCGCCAAGCGCAACGACGCTATTGGTCGTCCCGAAATCGAGGCCGATCGATGCGCGCGCCACTGACTGTCTCCAAGCGAGGGCCGGCCCCTCTGCCGACGAAGCCCGCGAATCTCAAGCAGCGGCATCGAATTTCGCTCCTTTACCGACTCTCTCGAAGGGTTCAGCTTGCTTCCAACGAAACATGGGAGAGGTCCAATGCGCGAAGAAGACAAACGTCTGCATTACGATCTGGGCAATGTCGGCCTGCGCGCGCAAGCCACCGCCGCAGGCCTGCTGCAACTCTGCGCCGAGCTGCGCGACGCGGGCGTGCTGGGCGAAGATGCGATCGAGCGGATCAAGGAGAGGATTGCGCGCGACATCACCTTGTCCGCGCCCAAATCGACCACGCCCGAAGCCTATAAGCGCGAGGTGCGCGGGCGGCTCGACCGTCTGTTCAGCAGTTGCGATAGCGTCGGCAGCGCGGACGCGCTGGCTTTCGGCGCGCAGCCGAACTGATCGCTGGCGGCGAAGCGATCGTGACGGGCTATGCCAGCCCGATCACGAGATTGCGCAGCCATTGGCCCGCTGGATCGGCATCGAAGCGGCGGTGCCAGAGCAGCAATATCTGAATCGCGGGCCCCATTTCCGGCCCCGGAAAGCAGCGTAGCCGCGCGGCATGAGGCGAGGCCTCAACCAC
>Ga0207705_10001307_pt1 | contig 19980 bp, 16 predicted proteins | sample KBSC13metaG_FD_184314 | JGI IMG/M metagenome (GOLD analysis project Ga0207705, IMG submission 184314) | Corn rhizosphere microbial communities from Kellogg Biological Station, Michigan, USA - KBS C1-3 metaG (SPAdes) (version 2) | ecosystem: Host-associated > Plants > Roots > Rhizosphere > Soil ... | reverse complement strand
CGGATGAAACGCTCGGCCGTGCGTTGCATGAGGTTGCCGCTGAGGGTTTCCAGCGTTTCGAACACGACATAGATGCCGGCCATCCAGGCCAGCGTCGAAAGCAGCAACATTCCTTTACTGGCGATGTGGCCGTGCAGGCTGACGATTTCATGGCAGATGCGGATCGTCGGGCTGTCCTTCGGCTCGATCAGCCCGTCGACGACGTACATCCACGCGAAGGCCGGCGTCAGCTCGCCCGGCATCGACGCCAGCAGCAGCAAAACGCCCAGCGTAATCGGCCCGCGGTACGGCTTCAGCAAACCGAACAGGCGGCGGAGGATTTTCCCGGACGGCACGCGATCGCTCATTCAGTGCGGAATGATAGGGGCAACGACCGATAAAGACCGAATGAGCGCCGTCGTCGAACCCGTCAACGGAGAAAATGCGCGCCAGACGCCCACGCCGGGGCAACACCCCGGTTCTGACGCGCTGCGCCCGCGCGAAGGGACTGCACGCGCTGAATCAGTGGGTTTTTCGCAACGAATCAGTGGATTCTGGTTGCTGATCCTTTTGCTCTCCCTCGTCGCGGCAGGCAAGGTGATCCAGGCCGACTCTATGGACCCTGACGCGTTCTGGCACTTGCGCGTAGGCGGCCAACTGGCGCGCGACGGAGTTCACCCGCTCGTGGACTCCATCAGCTTTGCCAGCCTGAAAACGCCGTGGACCCCGTATTCGTGGCTGGCAGAATTGTTCATGCGGGCGGTGTGGAACCTCGGCGGCTTTCAACTGGCGACGATCATCACCGCGATCTGCTCCTCGGGTGTTGTCCTGCTTGTCGCAGGTAGTGCTCGCCCCCTTTCGCCTCGATCGACTTCGATCGGAGTACGGGGGGCCGACTTAAGTCGGCCTCCCGAACGTCAATCCAGCCTCGACGCCCAAGCAGCGACGCTTCTTGCAGGCGATCACCAAGCACTTTCGATCGCCCTCCTCACCGCCAACGCCGCGTTCTTCACGCTGCCATTCATCAGCTTTCGCCCGGTGACGTTCGCGTTGCTGATCTTCGCCCTCATCGTCGCCCTGCTCTCCCACGATGGACTCAGGCCGTCACGACGGACATGGCTGATCGTCCCGCTGACAGGGTTGATGACGAACCTGCACCTCTACGCCCTGCTCGTGCCGGTCCTGCTGCTGGCGACCGCGGCCGGTGCGTTCTTCGACGATCGCCAGCAATTCCGCCGCTACGCCCTGCTCACGCTCGCCACCGCCGTCGCCGCCTGCTGTACGCCGATGCTCGGCGGCGCGATCACGACGGCCCTGCGCTACAACGCGGCCGACCCGATGGTGGCCGCGAACTTCATTACCGAGATGCGGCCGTTCTACACTGGCGGCACCGGGAAGATCTGCCTCACGCTCTTCGTCGCCCTGATCGCGATGTGCGCTATCCGACGGCGAACGCTGCAGGTCACCGACTGGCTTTGGTTGGCCATGGCGAGCGTTCTGTTGTTCCGGCTTGGGCGGTTCTCGCCGGTGTTCGCGATCCTGAGCATGCCGGTCTTCGCCAAGGCCTTCCCGCCACTGTCGGGCCGGGCCCTGGAGCGCGGCATCGTGAAGCTCGCCCTACTGGCCGTCATCGTGATCGGCCTGCTGAATTTGCTTCCGTCGCTCGCGGAGCACGATTTCGACCGCTGGCTGAACCGTAATAACCCGACATACCCCACGGCCGCCGCGCAATTCGTCGACACAAACATCCCACCGCACGCCGGCCGGCTGATCAACGAATTCAATTGGGGCGGCTATCTGGCGTGGCGACTTGGCGACAAATACCAGGTCCTGATGGACGGCCGAACGCAGCTCTACGCCCCGGCCTTCTGGAATGCGACCCACCTCGGTACGCCCGGAACTCGATTGGAGCTACTGAAAACGGTCACCGCCGACGCCGCCGTGCTGCCGGCGAACGACAGCTGCCTTGGGGGACCGCTGGAGCAGCTCGGGTGGAAGACGGCGTATCGGGATAATCTGGCGATCGTGATGACACCCGCCGTGAAACCCGAATGACGAAATCGGAAATCCGGATCAAATCAGAATAACGAAAAATGACGAAGCCCGAATCCTTTTCAGGTTTCGGGCTTCGTCATTGATTCGGATTTCGGATTTTCGGATTTCGGATTGTCTTCAGAAGCTCTTCGAAAAGTCCGCCAGGTGCGCCGGCACCGGGTAATGCTTCATCAGGAAATCATTCATCTGCCGCGTATCGGCGATGAGGAAGTACGCCGGTTCGCCGAAGCGGCGGGTGGCGAAGTTCACCGCCCGCACCAGCGCCTCGGCCGTCGTGGCGATGGCGAGGTGGTCGCCGTCGCGGTACAGCGGCGCCAGGTGGAACTGCCACGCCTGTCGACGGTTCACCAGGCTCAGGCAGTTCTTATCCGGCTCGATTTCGCCCAGATCGATCTTCTCCGCCAGTTGCGTGTACTGCCGCACCCAGGCGTCTTCGACGGCCTGCGTATGGATGCCGTAGAGGCGCTCGGCCAAATCGCCGAACGGACGGCTGACGGTCTTCTGCACCGTCAGAATGTGTTGCACCTGGCGCTCGGTCAGGATCCCCTGCTCGGCCAGAATTTCGCCCAACTTCAGCGGCTTGATTGCGGTACGCATGGTGTTCTTTCTCCACCGAACACATCGACCGGATTGCGGGGTACATGAACGCGAAATCGCATTAAATTACGCTCATTTGCCGCCGATTATCGGCACCTTGCCGAAGCAAGCGGATTATCCCGTACGGCTTTCCAACCTTGCAAAATCCCCGATAATGCCTGCCATGATCCGCATCGGTATTATTGGTGTCGGCGTCGTCGCCTCGTACGGTCACATCCCGGCCATCAAAGACACGCCGGGCCTGCAGCTGGTCAGCGCGCTGGACATCGATCCCAACAAGCTCGCAGAGGCCCGCGAAAAGTACGGCATCCCGCAAACATTTTCGGACCTGGACGAATTCTTCAACAGCGGCATCGACGCCGTCGTCATCACGTCATCCGCCCCCGCCCACCTGGCGCACGTGATGGCCTGTGCGAAATACAAGAAGCCGGCCCTGTGCGAAAAGCCGCTGGCGATGAATGAAGACGAAGCGCAGCTGATGATCGATGCCATGCGCGACGCCGGCGTGCCTTTGTACGTCGGCTTCACGTACCGCTTCGCGCCGGTCGCGCTCGATATCCAGCGCATGATCCGCAGCGGCGACATCGGCCATCTCAAGAGCCTGCGGCTGTTCTACGTGTGGGACTGCCACGGCAAATACAACGAGCGCGGCAAACCCGAGAGCGGCCTGTACGAGCGCCGCGTCGGCCGGATGCTCGAAGGCGGGCCGATGGTGGATTGCGGCGTGCACCAGATCGACCTCGCCCGCTGGTGGACCGGGCGCGAGGTGCAGCGGATCACCGGGCTGGGAGCGTGGGTGGAAACGGAAAACTACGAATCGCCCGATCACATCTGGCTGCACATGGATCACTCCGGCGGCGCGCACAGCGTGGTCGAAATCAGCTACACCTACGGCCACACGGCCGTCGAGCCGCGGAGCGAGTTCAATTACGAACTGATCGGCACCGAAGGCGTCATCCGCTACAGCCGCGCCGGGCGGTTTTTCGAGGCGATCACCTCACGCGGGACGCAGTACCTGCAGTGGACCGACGAGAAGAATTTCCACGGGATGTATACCGAGTTCGAACGCGCCCTCCGCAGCGGCCAGCAAGGCGATATGCCGACCGGCGTGGACGGCCTGACGGCGACACGGCTGGCCCGGCTGGCAACAGAGGCGGCGATCAAGTGGAGAGCGACGGCGTAATCGAAGCCGATGCGCAGCGAGGCATTAGCCTCTCCCTGTGGGAGAGGTTAGGTGAGGGCATCGAGCGTCAGAACACGCTGGATTTCTGCAACGACATCGTCCAGGTGCCGAAGGACATCGTCATCGACAAACCGAATCACCCGCCAGCCGTTCAACCGCAGCGTGTTTTCCCGTTCTAAATCTTCAGCAGAACGATTCTCGTGCGATTGCCCGTCGATCTCGATCACTAGCCGCTTTGCAATGCACGCATAATCGACGATGTAGGTCCCGATTGGATGCTGGCGGCGAAATTTGAAGCCAGTCTGATTGCCGCGGAGTTTCGACCAGAGCATCACTTCCGTCTTCGGATGGCGCTCGCGCAATTCTCGTGCGCGATGAATCTCGGGCGGATGTTGCTTTCTATTGTTTTCCAACGCTCCCCGCCCTCACCTAACCTCTCCCACAGGGAGAGGCTAGTGCCTCGCTGGCGCATCGGCTTCGAAACTTAGAGTTCTACCACTTTCCCCGTCTTCGAGCTCTCATACACCCCCAGGATGATCTCCAGCGCCTTGCGCGCCTCCGCCCCGTCGATCAGCGGTTTTTTCCCCGTCCGGATCGCGTCGATGAAGTTCGCGATCTGCTCCCGATGCGCATCCCCCCACACCGCCCCCGGGTCGGCCGCGGCTTCTCTGGCTTCGGCTTCATTTTTCACGCTAGCCGTGCCGCCGCTGGCGACGCTGGCTGCGTGGCGGCTGACGGCCTCAGGCTCAAGCTTCGTGCCGTCCGTGAACTTCATCATCCGCAGCCGATCCCCCTCGATGACGGCCGATCCCTTCGTGCCGTAGATGCCGATCACCGCCGGCAAACCGTCGTAGCAGCTGGTGCTGGCGATCAGGCTGCCGATGGCGCCGTTCTTGAACTTCAATTGAGCCGTAACGACGTCTTCCACCTCGATCCGCTCGTGGGCGGCCGTCGCGCAGCGGGCGAAGATCGATTCCACCGGGCCGGCCAGCCAGCGCATCAGGTCGACGGTGTGCACGCCCTGGTTCATCAGGCAGCCGCCGCCGTCCATCGCCCAGGTGCCGCGCCAGTCGCCACTGTCGTAATACTGCTGCGTGCGCCACCAGCGGACGCTCATTTCGACCAGCACGATCTTGCCAAGCCGGCCAGACTCGATCGCGTCGCGGACGACGATCGTCGCGTGGTCGAAGCGGTGCTGGCTGATGACGGTGAGCACCTTCCCCGTCTCGCGCTCGGCCGCGATCATGCGGTCGCAGGCGGCCAGGGTGATGTCCATCGGCTTTTCGACGACCACGTGCTTGCCGCCGCGCAGGGCCTTCACGGTGCTGTCGGCGTGCACGCCGGACGGCGTGGTGACGATCACGGCATCCACATCCGGATCGGCGATCAGCGCGTCGTCACTATGGTAGACCTTTCTCACGTCAAACCGCTCGGCCAGCGCCTTGGCCCGCTCCGGCAGCACGTCGGCGACCGCGACCAGCTCCGCCCGGTCCCATAACTGCTTGAGTGCCCCCGCGTGCGTGGGAGCGATGACGCCACAGCCGACGATGCCGAAACGAATCTTGCGCGATGTATCCATGAATTCTCCGGGCAAGTGTTGTATCGGCACAATCCGCCCGCCGCACGCGATTGACAGGCTTCGTGGCAATTTCTAGTGTCGCGAAATGAAGTTCACGCGTCACGGCCTGTGGGAAATGATCTTCGGCACGATCGGCCTGGCCATCGTTGCCCTTGGCCTGGCGTGGATTCATCCGCTGCTGGCGCTGATCGTGGTGCCGGTATGGGTGTGGCTGCTGGCCTTCTTCCGCGACCCCGAACGCCCGATTCCGCCCGAGGCCGGCCTGTACGTCTCCCCTGCCGACGGGCTGGTGAGCGACGTCACCGAGCTCGAACACGACGACCTGATCGGCGGCCCGGCCGTCCGCGTTGGCATCTTCCTCAGCGTCTTCAACGTGCACGTGAACCGCGCCCCCTGCGCCGGCACGGTGACGGCCGTCACGTATAAGGTGGGCAAGTTCCTGAACGCCCTGAACCACGCCGGCGCCTCGAGCGATAACGAATCGAACACGATTGTCATCTCCGACGACAACGGCAAGCCGGTCGCCGTGGTGAAGCAGATCGTGGGGCTGATCGCCCGGCGCATCATCTGCACCGCGGTCGTCGGCACGAAGCTGGCGCGGGGCGAGCGCTTCGGGATGATCAAGTTCGGCTCGCGCACGGAGCTGACGATCCCGAAATCGCTCAATCCGGATGTGAAGGTCAAAGTCGGGCAAAAAGTCCGCGGCGCGATCGACGTGATCGCACAAGTCCCGTCTGTCGGTGAATAAGAATCCGAGATTAGCCACAGAGAACACGGGGGGCACAGAGAAGAAATTTTGAGTTTCTTCTCTGTGCCCTCTGTGTTCTCTATGGCAGCTTTTCTTATCCGCGTGAACCCGCGGCTGATTCCTACGCCGCTGCCCCACCGACAACGATCGGCCCACCCGCTCGCTCCACCGCTGCGGCGAGCAACCGTTCGCGCTGCGTGCGGATCAGGCTCAGCCGCGTCGTCAGCAGCAGGCTGACCAGGCTTGCCGCTACGATCACGGGGCCCATGCTGGTGCCGGTGAGTGTCGTGAGGATGACGCAGGTGCTGACCGGCGTCTTGGTGATCGCGACATTAACCGCCGCCATGCACGCCACGACGGCGACGGCCATCGGCACGTGCGGCACCGCTACGCCGGCGGCGGCGCCGATGCAGGCTCCGATGAACATCAGCGGGAAGATGAACCCGCCGCGGAAGCCGCTGTGCAGCGTGGCGCCGACGGCCACGATCTTCACCGCGGCCGTCAACAACAGCAGGCCGGCGGCGGCGTGAACCGTGTGGTGCTGCAACAGTTCGGTGGCGCTGTTGGCGATCGCGCCCATTTGGAATTCGCTCCAAAACAGGCTTTTGGGCGCGAGCAGACCGAGCAGGCCGATGCTCAAACCGCCCAGCGCGCCCAGCAGCACCGGAAAGCGTTCGAGGGGGTGCGTGAGCTTGCCGGTCCAGGCAAACACGTATGCGAAGATCGTCGCCACCCCCGCACCGACGACCCCGAACGCAAGGCCCCACCACACCTCACCCAGCGACAATTCCGGCCCGGCCGGCAGAGGGAAGACGATCGGCTCGTAGCCGACGATCGAGCGGAAAACCAGGAACGCGCACACCGCCGCCAACAGCGCCGGCAGCAATGCTTCATAATATTCGATGCCACGACGGTGCGGGATTTCGAGCGCGAACAGCGCCCCGCCCAGCGGTGCGCCGAAGAACGCGCCCAGCGCAGCGCCCATGCCGCAGAACGTGCACGTGCGGACCAGGTCGCCGCGCAACCGCAGGCGATCGCCGATCCAGCTGGCGCACGAACCGATGATCTGCACGAGCGGCGCCTCGGGCCCCGCACTTCCCCCGGCCGTGATGCTGGCGAGCGAGGTGAAGACCATCGAAGGCGTCTGCCGCATATCGATCCGGCCATTACGCAGGTGGATGTTGTCGACCACGCTGGCGATTTCGCCCGCCGACCCGAGCCACTTGGTGAACAGCCCGACAATCACGCCGCCGACGGTGCTGATGATCAGCACTTTCGGCATCCATTTCGGCTCGATCTGCAGCGACGTGAATGGCGTCCCGGCGAGCATCGTCCAGACGCCTACCAGCAGCCCCCGCAGCAAGTAGTAATAAATCGTGGCCACGATGCCGCCGACAATGCCAATGATCCCCGAGAGCAGCAGCAGCCGCGGATTGGTCAGCATTCGGCCGGATTTCGGGGAGCTACTGGCGGGTTCCGCTTGCGGTTGGGCGGCGATTTCCATTTGTCAGTGATAGCGGGTGCGGGACAAGGCGACAAGCGACTTTCGATAGTTTGAAGTGCAAAATCCGCCCCGGGCAGTGCGTACAAAATAAACGAATCATTGGTGTGACAAGCTCTTATAAAAAGCCCGCCGCATGGCTGGGTGAACTCGGGGAGAACGCGTAATTCTCCGCAAATTCGTTGAAACTGCAGCGGCACGCGTGCGTCCAACCTGATGGGGAGGCACTATGTCGCACCAAGCCATTCCTCTCGAGCAATTGCAGGTCCGCGAGCCGTGCACGAAGCCATGGGATGCGATGCAGGGAACCGATCGGTCGCGGTTCTGCACGCACTGCCAGAAGCACGTCCATCGCCTTGGCGCGATGACACGCAACGAAGCCGAACAACTCGTCTGCGCCTCGGCCGGCAGGCTGTGCGTGCTGATGGAGTTCGCGCCGAGCGGCGAGTTGGTGACGCTCGATTACGCCCCGCCGCCGACGCCGCGGAAATGGCAGCGGCTGATCCCGGTCGCATGGTTGGCGGCGGCCTTTCCGATGCTGGCAGGACTGCTGTCGTTGAATCCGAAGCCGGTGCCCACGATCAGAATGGTCGCGGGCGAGATTTCCATGCCGCTTCCGGTGGTTGCGCCGACGACGGCTCCTGCAGTTACACAATGTCGTCAGTAACTTGGATGAGCGACCTCCTGCCCCTCCCCCTGGGAAGAGGCTGGGTGTGGGGATGCGGGGTCTAACCACTGTGGAGCGAGTTTAGACGCTCCGAAGTCGATCGACTTTGTATCCCCTCACCTAACCTCTCCCCGAGGGAGAGGGACCAGATTGGCGCTTCAAGAAGCTACACCGCCGCGCCGTGGCAGTTCTTGTACTTCTTGCCGCTGCCGCACGGGCACGGATCGTTGCGGCCGACCTTCGGCTCTTCGCGGACGATCGTGCGGACGCTGCCGGCTTCCGGCGTGGCCGCCTGCGCCTCGGCCGGCTGCTCGTCGACCAAGGCCGCCGTTTCGCGGACGTTTTCGCCCACGCCGTACGCTTCGCTCGTCTGATGCTGCGTGCTGGTCACCTGGTACGAGCTCTTGGCCGTCACTTCCTTGCCTTCGACACGGACGCGGAAGATCAGGTCCGTCACCTTGTCGCGGATGCCGATCAGCATCTGCTCGAAGTACTCGTACCCTTCCTTCTTGTAAGCGACCCGCGGGTCCTTCTCGGCAAAGCCCTGCAGACCGATGCCGCTCTTGAGCACGTCCATCGCGTAGAGGTGATCTTTCCACGCCTGGTCGAAGATGTTGATCAGCACGTACTGCTCCAGCCGCGTCAGCTCGTCGCGCACGATCTCGCGGGCCCGGCGGAGCAGGATGTCGCGCGTGGTGAGCTTACCGTTGCCGTCTTCGTCGATTTCACGAAGGCCCTTGCGCGTCTCGGCCGTCTGCGGGTCGAGGTCTTTGGGCGTCACCTTCTGGCCGAAACGCTCGTTGAAGGCATCGGCAACCGCTTGCAATTCCGGGCCCTTGGCCAGGATCGCGTCGACCTGCTTTTCCAACTCGCCCGGAGCGAGCGTTTCAGCCTGCAACTGCACGAGGCGGTCGCGTAGCTCGCCGACCGGCATTTCCTGGATCTCTTCCAGGTTCAGATCGTGGTTGAACTTGAAGTGCGTCCACGTCCGCAGGTAGTCGGCCGCGTACGGGTTGTCGAGTTTCTGCACTTCCTGCGCCCCCACCATCGCCAGCACGTGATCGACGGGGTACTGAATCTCGCGCTGCCGATACGCCTCGCGGGCGTGACGGCTGATCAGCTCGACAATGTGCTCGGCCGGCTTGAATGCGTGGGTGCGGTGGTCGGCGACGAGTTCGTCGATCGGAATTTCCAACCCGAACTTCTCTCGCGCCCAACCTGCCAGAGACTCGGCCGCGAAGTCGGTCTGCAGCATCGGCATGATGGCACTGGTATCGACATGCTCGATGAATTCCAGCTGCCCCGCCCGCAGCGTTTCTTCCAGTTCCTCGGCCGACATGCGGCGGATCTGGCTGGGCAGAATCTTCGTGTGGTACTGCCGCAGGGCCATTAGCTCGATGCCCTTGGCGTCCCATTTCTTCGGGTCTTCCGGGTCTTCGCCGGTGTATTCGCCGAGGTTCTGGGCGATCGTCGTTTCCAGTTCCAGCTTCGCCTGGTTACGGACGTATTCCTCGATGTCGTGCGGCTGACGCAGGCCCTTGACCTCGACCGGGTCGATCGTCACGTCGAAGTTCACGCGTGCCCACTCGGCCACGTTGGCGGCGACGAAATCGTCGATCACGTACTTCTTCACCGCGTCGTCGATCGACTTGTCGATCATGTCCCAGATCACCCGATCGATGCGGCGGCCTTCCAGCACCTGCTGGCGCATGCCGTAGAAAATCAGGCGCTGGCGGTCCATCACTTCGTCGTAATCGAGCAGGTTCTTGCGGGCCAGGAAGTTGCGCTCCTCGACCTTCTTCTGCGCCTTCTCGATGCCGCGGGTGAGCATCTTGCTCTCGATGGCCTCGCCCTCTTCCATGCCGATCTTTTTGAAGACGTTGATGGTCCATTCGCCCATGAACATCTTCAGCAGATCGTCCTGCAGCGAGCAGTAGAATCGTGAGGAACCCGGATCGCCCTGCCGGCCACTGCGGCCGCGGAGCTGGTTGTCGACGCGGCGGCTGGTGTGGCGCTCGGTGCCGATCACGTGCAGGCCGCCGACGCTTTTCACCTTCGGATGAAGGCCGTAGGCCTCGGCTTGGAGAGAATCGTTTTTGAGTTCGATCTTTTGGCCCGTGCCGCGCTGGGTCAGCGTGTAGATGTCGCCGTTGAGTTCGACGTCGAACCAGGCTTCGGGCGCCAGCTTGATGTCGGTACCGCGGCCGGCCATGTTCGTGGCGATCGTGACGTTGCCGACGCGCTCACCGCGGTTGTTCACGTGAGTATGGCCGGCGACGGCGACAATGTTCGCCTCGCGCTCGTGGTTCTTGGCGTTCAGCACCTCGTGCTTGGTCGCGTACTTCTGCTGCAGCATCCGGCTGAGCCGCTCGCTCTTTTCAACACTGGTCGTGCCGACCAGAACCGGTCGGCCGGCATCGCTGTGGAGCTTGATCTCTTCGATGATCGCGTCCCACTTCTCCGGCTCGGTGCGGTAGACGCGGTCGTCGTAATCCTTGCGGACGCGCGGGCGGTTCGTCGGGATGGTGACGACTTCGAGCTTGTAGATCTTGTTGAATTCTTCCGATTCGGTCTGGGCCGTGCCCGTCATGCCGCCGAGGAATTTGTAGAGCTTGAAAAAGTTCTGCAGCGTGATGGTGGCTAGCGTCTGCGTTTCCTGCTTGATCGGAACGCGTTCCTTGGCTTCGACGGCCTGGTGCAGCCCGTCGCTCCACTGCCGGCCGACCATTTTGCGGCCGGTGTATTCGTCGACGATGACGACTTCCATCTCGCCGGTGCTGCGCGGGCCGGTGCCGCGTTCGACGACGTAATCGCGGTCGCGCTCGTAGACGACGTGCACCCGCATGGCCTGCTCCATCAGGTGCGGCCACTCGAGGTTGTCGCCGACGTAGAAGCTGCCGACGCCGGCTTCCACCTGGGCGGCGGCGATGCCTTCGTGGGTGAGGTGGACGCTCTTCTTATCGAGCTCCACTTCGTAATACTGAACCAGCCCTTCCTTCTTCGCCTCGGCCTCGGCCAGCTTCTGCTGGGCGTCCTTAAGCCTGGCGTGGAGGGCGTTTTTCTCGTCCTTGCTGCGGGCCTTATCGAGGTCGCCTTCGGTGGCCTTGATAGTGCGCTGCCACTGCTCGCACTCGCGCTCGACGGCGGCGTAGGGCTTATGCAGCTCGACAATCTTACGGGCCACCGCGTCGGCCTGGGCGTATTTGCGGGCGTCGTCTTGCGCAGCGCCGGAAATGATCAGCGGCGTGCGGGCTTCGTCGATCAGGATGCTGTCGACCTCGTCCACGATCGCGAAATCGAGCGGCCCCTGCACCTGCAGGTCGGCCCGCTCCTTCATGTTGTCACGCAGGTAATCGAAGCCGAACTCGCTGTTGGTGCCGTAGGTGACGTTGCACTCATACATCCGCCGGCGGGTGTCGCCGCCCGGGTCCATGTCGCTCTGGACGAAGCCGACCGACAGGCCCAGCGCGGCGTAGGCCGGCATGATCCAGCTGGCGTCGCGCTTCACCAGGTAGTCGTTCACCGTCACCACGTGGCAGTGATAGCCTTCCAGCGTCCGCAGGAAGCAAGCCAGCGGCGCGACGAAGGTCTTGCCTTCACCGGTGGCCATTTCGGCGATCTTGCCCTCGTACAGCACCAGGCCGCCGATCAGCTGGACGTCGAAGCAGCGGGCCCGGAACGGCGGGCGACTGTCGGGATACAGGTCTTTCACGGCCTTGTAGATCACCGGCGGGATTTCCACCGTCTGCCAGTTGGCCGTGCCGGCGATGATGCGGTCTTCAATCGCGGCGTAGGCGTCGAAGGCGTCGTTGCCCTTGAGCTGGTCGGGATTGAAGTTGGTCTCGGGGTTGAAGATGTGGCGGATGCCGATCTGGCGGTCCATCGCCTCGCGGATGATGGCCAGGCATTCCGGCAGCACGTCGCTCATGCGGATCTTCTTGTGCTGCAACCCGTCCGCCAGCTCGGCCGTGCGGGCGGCGAGCTGGGCGTCGGTGAGCGGGATCACGTTCTTCTCGAACGCGTTGATCTGGGCGACGATTTTACGGTAACGCTTGACCAGGCGGTCGTTGCGCGAACCAAAGACTTTGGTGAGGGTTTTGCCAAACATAATAATTGTCGGTTGAGAGAGGACGTGCGGACGGTGGATCGATAACGGCGCGAACGCCCACCCCATGCGTGGAGCAGGCTTTTTCGATGAGATGAACTCAACCGACAACGGGGGGAGGCAGCGCGCAGTGGAGCGGATCCAGCGGCGCTTGCGCGACGAGGGTCTGGCGCTCGGTCACCTGTTCTGCGGAGACTGCGTCCGGCGCCTTCAGCGTCATCCGCTGCAGGACACTGATCCGGCTGAACGCACGATTGACGTTTAGACGTTCCGTCCAGGGACGAACCGCGATCTGCTGGGTGGTGACCGTCTCAGGCGTCAGGAGCGCGGGCTTCCCGGTGGCGACAAGAGACGCCATCACGACCAGGAACACGAGCATCCGCCGGGACATCATGTGGGAATACGAGTATCGAACCGCGGCGGATCGGCGTCAAGGTGATCCGTAGCTGCGACGCCTGCGTCGCCGGACCGCGGAAGGCGACGCGGGCGTCGCGGCTACGACGTCTTCATCGGATTTGGCGTCTGATCCACGTGCAGCCCGCATTCCGTCTTCGCCTGCCCCGCCCAGCGGCCGGCGCGCGGGTCTTCTCCGGGCAGGATCGGACGGGTGCAGCTGATCGGGTTGCAGCCGATCGACAGGTAGCCCTTCTCGACCAGCGGGTGGTACGGCAAGTCATTGTCTTTCATGTACTTGCCGATTTCGCGGTTGCTCCACGGCAGCAGCGGGCTGATGGCGAAGCAATTGTTCCGCTTGCTCCATTCCACGACCTGCCGGCTCTTGCGCGTGTCGGCCTGGTCGCGGCGAATGCCCCGCAACCAGGCGGCCGGGGCCAGTTCCTTCATCGCGCGGTCGAACGGTTCGTTTTTGTTCGCCCCGCAACACTGCTCGACGTTGTTCCGCCAGGTCGGATCGGTCTCGCCGGCTTCGCTGAGGTAGCGGATGGGGTCGTTTTTGGTCTTGTAGACCCAGACGTTGAGGTCGAACCGCAGGCGAAGCTGTTCCATGAACGCGTGCGTTTCGGGGAACAGGTAGCCGGTGTCGACCATTACCACGCGGATCCGCGGCACGAATTGCGACGCCATGTGCAACAGCACCGCCGACTCGGCGCCGAAGCTGCTGGTCATGATCAACCGGTCGCCGAACTGGGCGAACGCCCACTGCACGATCTGTGGCGGCGTGCGGGTGTCGAGCAGCTGGTTCACTTCGGGCAAGTCGAGGTCGGTCGCGAGCATATCGACATCCTATGCAATTCCGATAGGGATTTGCAAATGGGTGAAATCGCCGCGGATTTTGGCCGACTTTTACCGCTGCCGGCGGTACGCTTGGTAGCGGTCGGCCATCGTCGGGCTGGGCGTGGAGGGCGGCAGTCCCTGCCGCCTTTTCTGGCACCTGCGGTGCCAGCGGCGTCACGGAGTGACGCCCTTCAGAAGGACGCGAGAACCCAAAACGTGATTCGACAAAACAAAGCCAATTTTGGCCGTAGTGCTGAGGAGACCACTACTTATAACCACGACCCTGCTCCAGAGCGCGGACGAGACCATCATAGAAAGCACGTGGCACTCGCCGTCCCCCGGCCTGCCCTAGCGGAATGGTGGGTTTGTTGCTGCCGTGGAAATCGCTGCCACCAGTCTTGAGGACGCCGTAGCGGTCGGCAAGCTTCGTGTACTGCTCGACCTGACGGTCGGTGTGGTCGCTGTGCAGCACTTCGATTCCGGCGAGGCCGAGGTCGATCAGGTCTTTGATCACCCGTTCGAGTTCGGCGTCGTTGGTGGTGCGGAGTTGGGATGGGTGGGCCAGGACGGCGAGCCCGCCGGCCTTGCGGATCATCTCGATCGCCGTGCGGGGGCTGAGGCGTTCCTTGTCGAAGTAGGCCGACCCGCCGGGGGCGAGGTAGTACTTGAAGGCATCCGCCATCGAATTGGCGTAGCCTTTACGGACCAGGATCGCCGCGATGTGCGGCCGACCGATCACGCCGCCTTTGGCCTCGGCTTCGACCTCGGCCATCGTGATCTGCATGCCGAGTTCCTGCAGCTTGGCGACGATCTTCGGATTCCTGTTATCGCGGCCGGCGAGGAGGGTTTCGGTCAGGTTCTTCAGATCCGGCGATTCGGGGTCGATGCCGTAGCCGAGGATGTGGAGCGTGCCGGGCTGAGGGAATTCGGCGCTGATCTCGATGCCGGGGAGGAAGTCGAGGCCGAAAGACAGGGCCGCTGAAGTGGCCTCTGCCACGCCGGCCACCGTGTCGTGGTCGGTCAGCGCAATCGCCGACAGGCCTTGAGCGGCCGCCAAACGCACCACCTCCGACGGCGCTAATGTGCCGTCGGAGGCGGTGGAATGCGTGTGAAGATCTACGTAGCGGTCGTTCATGTTATGACGTCGAATCCGCGCCCGTCCGGCACCTGAACGGTTCGCGGAAAGAAGCGCAGATAAATGAGCCGAGCCAGCACGCCAATCCAAGCGATGATCAGGCCTACCGACACGACCGCCAGCAACTCGCTCGTCGCGTAGTCAGTGTTCATCACTACTGACCAGTCGTTGGCGGTCGCGAGGTTTCGGTTCATATCACCCGGCGCCGTCGTCAGCGACTGGGCGCAGGGGTAAATCAGCTGGCCGAATTTTTCATACTCATTGCATGCAAAAGCAGAGCACGCAATCAAGATCGGCAAGAAGATGGCCAACCAACGGCTCACGCCGTCAGGTAGCCGTTCTTCTCGAGGTACGCCAGGATTTGCTTTGCCGCGTCTTCTGCCGAGGTGCTTTCGGTTTCGATCACGATTTCGGCCTTTTCCGGGGCTTCGTAGGGGTCGTCGATGCCGGTGAAGCCTTTGATCTCGCCGGCGCGGGCCTTTTTGTACAGGCCCTTGGGGTCGCGCTTCTCGGCGGTGTCGAGGCTCACCTTCACGTAGACTTCGACGAACTCGCCGGGCTTGTTGTTGGCGCGGACGGCGTCGCGGTCCTTGATGTACGGGCTGATGAAGCTCGTGATCGCGATCACGCCGGCGTCGGCGAACAGCTTGGCCACTTCACCGATGCGGCGGATGTTTTCCATGCGGTCTTCGGCGCTGAAGGCCACGCCGAAACGCTTCGCGGCCGCCTCGCTGTAGCCGGCCTTTTCCTGCAGGTCTTTCGGGCCCTTGTTCAGGCCGAAGCGCACGTTGTCGCCGTCGAGCCGGTAAGCGGCCTTGCCCTTGTGGAGGAGCATTTGCTCGAGGATCGAAGCAATCGTCGATTTGCCGCTGGCGCTCAGGCCGGTCATCCAGAGGGTGACGCCCTTCTGGTTCAGCAGCTGGTGCCGCTCGTCGCGCGTCACAGCGCCTTCGTGCCAGGTGATGTTCGTGTCTTTGTTGGTGAGTGCGGTTGCCATAGAACGGCTAGGAATAGCGGGTCGCAGAGAATTGTTCAATTCCCTATCGGGAATTCTTTTGGGTCGGGTTGAAGAGCGGCAGACAGGCGGGGTTAGCGGCATCGCTTGCGAGGCGTTTGCGCGAAAAGCTTCGCAAGCGATGCCGCTAACGAACGGGCGCTGGTGATGTGCGTGTCTTAGCGCCCGGTGCGTCCCGCGGCGCCGGCGACCATCGTCACCAGTTCCACCGGTTCGGCGGGCTTGGCGACGTGCATCTGGAAGCCGGCGGCGATGGCCTTGACGCGGTCCTCGGCCCGGGCGTAGGCCGTAAGCGCGATCGCGGGGATGACACTGTTCGGGCCATCGGTCGCGCGGATGCGGCGGATCAGTTCGTAGCCGTCGATCTCGGGCAGGCCGATGTCGCTGACGAGCACGTCGTACCGCTCGCGGCCGAGGCATTGGAGCGCTGCGGTCGCCGAACCGGCCGTTTCGACGGTGCCGCGGGCGGATTCGAGCACGCGCTTGAGCAGCGCACGGGCGTCGGGCTCGTCATCGACCACGAGCACGCGCACGCCGTCGATCGTGATGCGGGCCGCCGCCAGCGATGATAGATCGACGCCGCCGCGCGGGTGGCGGCGCTCGAGCAGTTCGTCTTCCAGCGGGCGAATCGCCACGAGCGGCAGCGCGACGACGAAGCGGGCACCCTGGCCCAGTCCGCCGCTGAAGGCTTTGACGCTGCCGCCGTGCAGTTCGACGAGTTGGCGGACGATCGACAGCCCCAGGCCCAGTCCGCCATGCCGCCGGGTCGTGCTGGCGTCGGCCTGGCGGAAGCGGTCGAAGACGTACGGCAGAAAGGACGGATCGATGCCTTCGCCGGTGTCGGCCACGCTGATTTCGATATGGCTGTTCACCCGCTCCAACACCACCTGCACCCGGCCGCCCTTCGGGGTGAACTTCACGGCGTTGCTGATCAGATTCCACAGGATCTGCTGCAAACGGTTGGGATCGCCGCTGACGGAAACCCCGTGCATCGGGTCGATCGTCGACCGCAGCCGCACGCCCTTGGCCTCGGCGGTAGGCATGGTGGTATCGACCGCCGCCCGCACGATGGCGGCGATGTCGACGCGCTGCACGTCCAGCCGCACTTTGCCGCTGATGATTCGGCTCATGTCCAGCAGGTCTTCGATAATCTGGCTCTGCGCCCGCGCGTTGCGCTCGATCGTTTCGATGCCCTGCTCGATGTCTTCCTTGCTGTCGCTGTGCCGCATCAGCTGCGACCAGCCGAGAATGGCATTCAGCGGCGTGCGCAGCTCGTGGCTGAGCGTGGCGAGGAACTCGTCCTTCACCTTGCTCGCGTGCTCAAGGTCGACGCGTGCCTTGCGCTCGGCCTCCAGCAGGTGCTCGCGCTCGCTCACGTCACGGAAGTAGACGGAAATGCCCTCGGGCGACGGGTACGCGTGCACCTCGTAGTACCGCTGATGATCGGGATAGAAGGCCGTCAGCGACGCAGCCACTTTTTCGTCGGCCGCGCGATGGTAGGCGGCGGCAAAATCGCTGCCGACCAGGCCGGGATATTCTTCCCAGATGTTTTTCCCGACCAGATCGCCGCGTGCCAGGATCTTCTGGGCCTGCGGGTTCAGATAGGTGAATCGCCACGCGCGATCAACGGCAAAAAACGCGTCGGTGATGTTCTGCAGGATCGTATTGGCACGGGCTTCGGTTTCCTTGCGCTCCGTGATGTCGGCGACGGTGCCGTCGATGGTGATGATCGCCCCGCTGATTCCGTTGCCGCGGAAGTTGGTACGGCCCTTGGCGAAGATCCAACGCTCGGCGCCATCGGGCCGGATGATGCGGTGTTCGATCGAATAGTTCGGGGTCTCGGGGCGTGTCGCGACGGCGATGGCGCGGCGGACCGTGGCGCGGTCCTGGGGGTGAACGATCTGGATGACTTGTTCGAGCGTCGGCTGCGGGTGGTCGATGCCGAAGATCGTGCGGAAGCGGTCGTCGGCCGCCAGCGCCATCGTCTCCGGCTCGATTTGCCACGCGCCCAGTTCGGCCGATTCAAGGGCGAGGCGGCGGCGCTCTTCGGCCTCGCGCAGCCATCGTTCGATGCGGGCGCGCTCGATCGATTCCCAGCAGCGCGACGCCACCTGCTGAACGAGGGTGACTTCGTGCTCGGTCCACCGCCGCGGCGCACGCGTGTGAACGGCCATCGCGGCGACGAATCGGCCGTGCTTGTGCAGCGGGACGCAGATGACGGCGTGGATCTGCGTCATCCGATACGCCGTCTTATCGCCCACGGGCGGCTGGTGCGTATCGATGTCGTTGACGACGTACGGCTTGTCGTCACGCATCCGTTGCAGCACTTCTTCGCCGAAGGAGTGAAAAGTGAATCGGCCGACAATGCTGTTGATTTCAGGGCCGGCGAGGTAGTTGCCGGTGATGTTCATCGTGTCCTGGTCGGGCTCGACATCGGCGTACGCGCAGCGGTCGACCTTCAGATGCTCGCCGAGCATGCGCGCGGCGAGGAGGGTGATTTCCTGCGGGTCGGTCAGGGGCCGGGCGGCCTGATCGAGCTGGCGAAGGAACGCGTCCCGCTGCTCGGCAAGAACTTCGGCCGTTTCGTCGGTGCAGATTTGGAACAGCCCACCGATGCCGCCGTTGCCATCGGGGATGGCGCTGTGGGAATAGGTGAAATAGGTCACCTCGGGGTAGCCGTTGCGTTCCATCAACAGGCGCTGGCGCTGCTTGTAGATGGGCTTGCCAAGGCGGACGACGCCTTCGACGTCTTCCCCGATCGCGTCCCAGATTTCGGCCCATACTTGGCGGGCGGATTGTCCGAAGCCGGTCGGATGCCGTTTGCCCATGACCGGGGCGTATGCGTCGTTGTAGATGTTGATCAGTTCCGGCCCCCACCAGACGAACATGGGGAAGCGGCTGTTCATGCAGATGTCAACCGACGTGCGCAGCGCCGCGGGCCAGCCCGCCATGGGGCCGAGAGAGGTTTTTGACCAGTCGAACCGATGCAGGAGTTTCGACATCGAGCCGACATGGGAGATGTCGGCCAGCGCTTGCGATTTCACATCCATGAACCCAAATCCGTTGCCTGACGCGTCGCCCGCCCGCGGCGAGCCATCTTAGGCCGGCTTAGGAGAACGGCGTCAGAATTGGGGTGAAAATAACGGGAGGCGGCACGAATGCCGCCTCCGCGGGTTTCAGGATTTTCCCGCTGAGGACTTCTACGCCTGGTCGAACGGCGGCGTGCTCGGGTAACGCTCGCCGATCGACGGAACGACGGTGACGATGAGCTTGCCCTTATTCCCGGGTCGGGCAGCGACGTTGGCGCCGCCGTGCTTCAGGCGGGGCCGTGCGCGAAATCATCTCGGCGCTTGAAGTTTTCGCTCAGTTGATTGCTGATCCAGGCCGGCGGTGCGTACCAGTTCGGGTCGGCGCGGTGCATCCGGGCGTAGGCCAGGTCGACGATGTCGTAGTGCTTGCGGACCTCGAGCATCGCCGACACGCGCCGCATGCCTTCGCGGTTGAGCAGGTAGGCGTGGGCGCCCATCTGTCCGCGGCAGAGCCGGTGCCGGCCGCCCCACCGCATCTCGGCGTGCCGGTTGCCCAGCGCCGTGTGGCTGCCGAGCGTGAGGCCGATCCAGTCGGACGGGAGGGCCTTCATCGTGTCGAGCAGGACGGCGTCGAAGTTCGGCTCGATCGTGGCGTCGTCTTCGAAGACCAGCAGCAACGCGTCGCCGCGCTCCAGCGATCGCCGGATGATGGTCGCATGATCGATCGTACAGGCGTAATAGTGCGGCTGGTTCATGTCCGTGAACGTCGGCGGAGGAACCAGGTCCTCGGCCGGCGTGGCGCGGAAGCGGTGAAGCGTGAAGCGCGACAACAGTGCGGACGTGGCGTAGGCGGCTCGGAAGAGTTCCCATCGCTGGGTGTAGCGATCGGGGTTGATGCACTCCACCCGAACGGACGCGGGGTCGATGGTCAGCAGATCGATCGTGTTCCGCCGCCCGCGACGCCGGACGTAGCGGAGCACTTCCCGCATGCTGCGCTTGCCACGGCCGAGACACTCTTTCAGCCTTAAAACTGAAGAACGGTTCCCCATCTCGTTGCCCCCAACGTGCGTGCGGGTGCCGACACCTGGTACGCCAAGTGTCAGCACCCGCTTATGAATCGCTGACGCTTATTTCGGATCGAACCGCGATTATTC
>Ga0207705_10001304_pt1 | contig 20010 bp, 16 predicted proteins | sample KBSC13metaG_FD_184314 | JGI IMG/M metagenome (GOLD analysis project Ga0207705, IMG submission 184314) | Corn rhizosphere microbial communities from Kellogg Biological Station, Michigan, USA - KBS C1-3 metaG (SPAdes) (version 2) | ecosystem: Host-associated > Plants > Roots > Rhizosphere > Soil ... | reverse complement strand
CTTGGGCCTGGTCCACACCATCGCCCCGCCGGCCATGCGCCAGATGATCGCCATGGCCTCGGTGGCGCCGATCCAGCCCTGGGACGCGGTGGTCTGCACCTCGCCCAGCGTTCGTGACGCGCTTTCGCAGATGTTCGACGGCTGGGGCGCGCACCTGGCCGAGCGCACCGGCGGCTCGAGCCCGCCCAGGCCCGCCTTGCCGGTCGTGCCGCTGGGCGTCGACGCCGCCCGCTTCGCCGGTTTCGCGGACCGGCCGCAGGCGCGCGCGAAAATCCGCGCCGAGCTGGGCCTGGGCGACGCCGAGGTGCTGGTGCTTTGGGTCGGGCGGTTCTCGTTCTTCGAAAAGGCCTTCCCGCAGCCGATGTTCAAGGCCGTGCAGCAGGCGGCGAAGGCGAGCGGCGTCAAGCTCCACTTCGCGCTCGCCGGCTGGTTTCCGGTCAAGGAGGACCGGGCGCGCTATGAGGCGGCGGCCGCGGCCCACGCGCCGGACGTGCCGCTGCATATCCTGGATGGCAACGACCGAACCCTGCTGGGCGAGCTCTGGGCGGGATCGGACATCTTCCTGTCGCTGGTCGACAACATCCAGGAGACTTTCGGTATCACGCCACTGGAGGCCATGGCGGCGGGCCTGCCGGTGGTGGCCAGCGACTGGGACGGCTATCGCTTCACGATACGCGACGGCGTCGAGGGCTTCCTGGTCCCGACACTCGGCGGGCCGCGTTCGGGCTATGGCGCGACCATGGTCCAGCGCCACGTCATCGGGATCACCACCTATCAAAGCTATGTGGGCGAAGTGGCCCAGCATACCGCGGCGCACCTGGGCCGTGCGGCGCAGGCGATCGCCGACCTGGCGCGCTCGCCCGAGCTGCGCCGGCGGATGGGCGCGGCGGGACGCGAGCGTGTGCGCATGGCGTTCGATTGGCCGGTGGTCGCGCGAGCGTTCCACGACCTGGTCGACCAGTTGGCCGAGGTCCGCAAGGCGGCTCCGGAGGCGAGGCCGCGCGGGATTGCCGACCCCGTGCGCGGCGATCCCTTCATCGACTTCGCCGGTTTCGCCAGCCAGGTCCTGACGCCGGATACGCCGATCGCGGCGGCGGCGGGGGTGAGCGGCGCGGACGTCCTGGCGCTGACGGGGGCGCTCGACACCGCGTTCCCGGGGCTTCGGGCAACGCCGGAGGAATGCGCGCGGGCGCTCGACATCTTGGCTTCCGGCGAGGCGCGGAGCGGTCGCGACGTGCTGGTCGCTTTTCCGGCGGAACGGCGCCGGGCGGTGGAGCTGGGCCTGGCCTGGATGGCCAAGCTTGGGCTAATCGACTGGCTGGCCTGACACTGCCTGGCCTGACTCACTGGCTGGCCTGACCGCTGCGCGCTAGGTTCGCCGCCATGCAAGCGCGCGACCTGGCGGACGTGGCGATCGACGAGGACCCGAGGGCGCCGTGCCTGTGGGTTCCGTCGGAGCTGTGGGCGGAATTTTGCGCGGCGATCGACCAGAGGCCCAACCGCATCGGAGCGGTGATCTACCGCAACAAGACGGTCCGCGAGGGCGGGCCGCTCACCGACGTCACGACGCGCCGGCCGTGAGGGGCCGTTGAGGAGCGCCACGACTCTCATCGCGGCCCGCGGCGTGCGGGGCTTCGGCGACGGTTTCACGGCGCTTTTGCTGCCGGTCTACCTTGCGAACCTCGGATTCAGCGCCTTCCGGATCGGCGTCCTGACGACAGCGACCCTGCTGGGTTCGGCGGCCCTGACCCTGGCGGTCGGCCTGGCCGGGCATCGGATCCCGGCAAAACGCCTGCTGTTCGCCGCCTGCGGGTTGATGGCGGCGACTGGCGCGGCCTTTTCCCAGGCGCACGCGTTCTGGCCGCTGGTGGTCATCGGGTTTGCCGGGACGCTCAATCCCTCCGGCGGAGACGTCAGCCCCTTCCTGCCGCTGGAGCAATCCCTGCTGGCGCACGCCGGGCCGCCGTCGCGGCGCACGCACCTGTTTGCACGCTACAGCCTGACCGGGACCCTGGCCGCGGCGGTGGGGGCGCTCAGCGTCGGCATCCTGGAGCCGGTCGGCCGCGTGACCGGCCTGCCCCGCCTGACGCTCCTGGAGGCGACCTTCGGCCTGTACGGGCTTCTGGCGTTGGCCGCGGCGGCGCTCTATCGCGGGCTGCCGGACGAGCCAATCGGAAGCGGAGCGCCGCGCACGCCGCTCGGGCCGTCCCGCCGCAACGTCTTCGGGCTCGCCGCCCTCTTCAGCCTGGACTCCTTCGGCAGCGGCTTCATCGTCCAGTCCCTGTTCGCGCTGTGGCTGTTCCACCGCTTTGGCCTGTCGCTGGCGGTGGCCGGCGGCTTCTTCTTCTGGACCGGGGCGCTGTCGGCGGTCTCCCAACTCGCCGCCCCGGTGCTGGCCCGGCGCATCGGCCTGATCAACACCATGGTCTTCACCCACCTGCCGGCCAGCCTCTGCGTGATCGCCGTGGCCTTCGCGCCCAATGTGCAGGTCGCCTTTGCGCTGCTGGTGGTCCGCGCGCTGCTGTCCAACATGGATGTGCCGGCGCGCACCTCCTACGTCATGGCGGTCGTGACGCCGGCTGAGCGGGCGGCGGCGGCCGGCGTGACCAATGTGCCCCGCAGCCTGGCTGCGGCGTTCAGCCCGGCGCTGTCGGGCCTGCTGTTCAGCCTCAGCTCTTTCGCTTGGCCGCTGGTGATCGGCGGATCGCTGAAGGCGCTCTACGACCTGCTCCTGCTCTGGCGCTTCCAGAAGGTGCGCCCGCCGGAGGAGGCGGACCCTTAAGGTTTCGCGCCGCGCACGGCCGCCATGGCCGCCGCCTTCACCGGCGCGGGCAGGGTGGTGAACCAGGCCTGAGGCGACAGCCGCTCGGCGACCCGCGCGCGGGCGGCCGCGGCGAGGCGCGCACGGAGGTCGGGCTCGGCGCGCAGCCGGGCGAGCGCCCGGGCTGCCGCGTCCAGGTCGGGTTCCGCCCAGGCCTGGTCCCGATAGATGCCCTGGGGGTCCGCGACCGGCGTCTGGCTGAAGGGGATCAGCATGCCGCAGCTTTCATCGAGGAAATCGAGCACGCCGGACCAGGCGGTGGCCAGGACAGGCGTCCCCAGCGCCATGGCTTCAGCGGGGGTCAGGCCGAACCCCTCGGCGCGGTGCAGGGAGACCAGCACGTCGGCCCCGGCGATCAGGGCCTGGACATCGGCATAGGGCCAGACCTCGTCGACGATGCGGACGTTTGCGGGCGCCGAGGCGCGGAGCGCCGCCAGCGCCTGCGGAAAGGCGGCGCCGTTCTGGGTCTTGAGCGTGAGTTCGCAGCCGCCGTCCTGGCCGAAAGCCCGGGACCAGGCCGCAATCGCGCCGGCCGGGTTCTTCCGCGCGAGCGAGGAGTTGAAGTCGAACACGCTGACGCCCTGGAAGACCGCGCGGCGTGGGGCCGGCGTGATGGCTGCGAAGTCTTCGACGAACAGCGGATGCGGCACGACACGGACCGGCGACGCAGCGCCGGCCAGGGCGTCGGCTGTGTAGCGGCTGGGCGCCCATACCTCGTCGACCATGGCCGCGTCCCTCAGCCAGCGGCGCGGCGCCCGCGGCAGCTCCCAAGCCCAGTAGCCGTAGCGGGGGCCGACGAGCTGGCGCGGGCCAAGACATGCGAGCGCGGCGAGAAGCTCCGGCGGATTGAGGTGGAAGATCCACGCCGCGGCGGCGACCGGCGCCGTAAGGCGGCCGTCCCAGTCCAGCCTGGCGTCGGTGACGTCGATGCGCTCGACAGGCGCGCCCAGCGCCTCGAACGCGCGCGCGGCGAGGCGCGCCGACGCGGCGATGCCGTGCGAGCCCGCGAAGTAGCCGACGATCTTGATCGGGCCGCTGGCGGTGTCCGCGCCGTGCGGACGCCGCGCGCTGGCCCGGACATAGCCCTCCAGCGCCGTGTTCAGGGCTGGCGCGGCGAGCTTGCGCAGCGGCTCGGGCAGGGCAGACCGCCAGAACCGGCGGGCCGGGGCCAGCCAGCTCACGCGGCGCTGATCCTTGTCCGTTGGGGCGAAGCTTCGGCCTTTACAGGGCGGAAGAGCTCGCCGGCGGCCAAAGGCGCCCAGACCTCGTCGACGAAGCCCAGGCCTACGGTCCCGGCGTTCAGCGTGGCGGCCGTCGCGGCGTCCCAGACGCCGACTGCGCGGCTCCAGCGGACGCCGCGGGCGTGCAGCGCCATGGCGTCCGCCGGAACGAGGTCGGGGTGGGTGAGGAAACGCACGAGCTCCGCATGGGCAGGCGCGGCGGCCGGCCCCGACGGCCCAAGGAAGCGCCCCGCGGCCGCTTCGTAGACCAGCCGATCGGCGGCCGCCTCGCCGGCGAGCTCGGGGGATTCGACGACCCAAAGCTCCGGCGCCCGCCGCTCGGCGGCGGGTCGGGCGGCCGGCTGGCGCTGGCGCACGGTCAGGCGGGCGAGCTGGGTCTGCGGGTGCAGGCGTACGGCGGCCGGCAGGGCGTCGAACTCCACGCCGTACTCGGCCAGGCCGCCGCCCATCAGCCAACGCAGGAACCTGAACCGCTCTGGGCCGGTGCGCAGCGGGAACAGCCGCTGCAGGTCGACGCGGCTTTCCCAGATGTCGACGAAGAGCTGCACGAAGGGCGCGGGTCGGCCCCGGGCCGGGGCGAGGAAGGGCGCGCGCAGGGCGCCGGTCAGGGCTTCAGGCCAGCCGGCGCGGGCCGCGACGCCGAAGCCCGCGGAGAGGCGTCGCTTCAAGTCGCTGGCCCCCGGCTCGGCGAGGCGGGCGGCCGACAGCAGGGGCGCCGGATCGCGGGCGAGGTCGTCGATCACAGCCTGGGGCAGCAGGTCCGGCGCGAAGCGTCCCGCAGCCGCCTCGGCGCCAAGGCACCAGGAGATCAGGCCGGCGGGGTCGTCCGCGAATTTGGCCCGCAGGTCTGCGCGGGCGGCGAGCAGGGCCTTGGCGGCGCGCGGCGGCCCTTCCGGCGAGGGTTCGCGCAGCCAGTCGAGCGCGCCGGCCGCCGGACCTTTCCAGGGCGCATCGCGCCAGACCGAGGCGTCGGGCTCGCGCGTTCCGCTGCGCCAGGCGGCGAGCAGGGCCTGGGCGGCCGATCCCGCCAGGGCGTCGGCGCCCAGGGTCGCGGCGTGCTCGGCGAAGAACTGGTGGAAGCCGAGCCGCCCGGCCTCGTGGTCGAGCTGGAACCCAGAAGGGATGTCGCGCCAGACCTGGTCCATGGTGCGGGTGACGTCCGGCAGCCCCGGCAGGGCGGCCTCCGGGTCGGGCGCGTCGACCCAGGCCTCGACAGCGTTGGTCAGGCCCTGTGAGAAGTCCTTGCCGTCGCGGGCGGCGCGCAGCGCGCGCCGGCGCATGGCCGCGGTCACCAGACGTCCGGACGGAAACCTCAGGTGGGCGTAGGGGATCGCGCGGCTCGCTTCATGGCCGTTGCGCAGCATGGCTGCGGCGTAGTCGGTCAGCAGTTCGGCGAGCGGCGAGCCCGGCACGACCCGCACCCGATCCTGATGCTTGGACAGGATTCCCGGGAACGCCGGGTCGAAGCCCGAAAAATGGAAGAACTGCAGCGGCGCGCCGTCCACGGTCCAGCCGGCCTCCCCGCGCGCCAGGGTCCGGCCCTCGAAGTTCCAGTAGGCGAGGTTCAGGACCGGCTCACGCACCACGTCGAGGCTGTCGACGAAGCCCGGCGCCAGGTCCATCCAGCGCTGGTCGGTGAACAGGCCGTCGTTGACGTCCCCGCGGCAGTCGAACCGAAGCCGGTCCGCCCACCAGGTCATCAGCTCCATGACCTTGGGTTCGGCTCGCGCCGCGCAGAAGCCGAGGTTGTAGGAGCCGGAGCGCAGGATCGCGTGGTCGTTCGGCATGGCCGAGCCCAACAGCGGCCGGGTGAGGTGCGGGGTGAGGACCAGCTGCGCGCGGGCCAAGCCCTCGCGCACGCGGTCCAAGGGCCGGAAGGCGTAGATGTCAGGGTCGAGGTAGGTGGCGGAGCCGACGCCGGCTTCGCCCAGCAACCGGCGGAAGACGTAGGGCTTGACCGCCGTGTTCAGCTCGAGAGCGTCGTAATAGACGCTCATCGCGGCGTAGGGGGCGTCGAGCTCGGCGGCGTCGATCACCTCGGCCAGCTTTTCCAGCGCCGGGATCGGACCATCGGTCGCCACCACCACCCGCCGCGCCGTCGGTTCGGCGGCGGCAAGGCTCTCCATCAGCGTGGCCGCCTGGGCCGCATAGTTGCGCGAGACGATGGTGAAGATGACGTCCAAATTCCTACCCAGTGGCTCCGCCCGGCTGCCTGCGGTCTATCAGGCCCCGGGATTGCGCCGCAATGCGGGCCGGCCGCAGGCCCGTGAGACCGCACGCTCCCATGACGTCGCAGTGTGGGAGCCAAGGTGGCGAGGACCGACAAGCGGACGCTCGGGACCTCGGGGGAAGGGCGGGAGCTGGAACTAGGCCTCGCGCTCCGGACATCCTAGAAGCCACCGACCAGTTGGTTTCACGCACGGGCCCGCAACATGGACACGCTCGACGACCCAGTCCCCCAGCGCTCCTCGGCGCCGGTGGGCGGCGAAACCGACCGCCTGCGCAGCTTCCTTGGACGTCACGAGCGCGCGGTATTCGTGCTCCTGCTTGTCGTGGGCCTCATGGCCCGAGTGGTCTGGGTGAGCCAGGACGGACGCCTGGGCCCCCTGATCTGCGAAACCTATAACGCCGCGGTCTGCTTCGCCCGCACCGGCGGCATCTGCGACACCTACTTGCCGGGGCAGGGACCGACGGCGACGGCCAGTCCCGTCCTGACCGCGTTCATCGGGCTTGTCTATCGCGCCCTTGGCGAGGGGTCGCGGGCGTCGGAGATCGTGCTGACGGGCTATGCCCTGGCGGTGCTGTGCGGGACGCTCCTGGCCTTCTATCTCGCGTTCCGTCGCCTGCGGGTCCCGGTCGAATGGCGTCTCGCCGCCTTGGCCATGGCTCTGCTCGTGCCGATCAACTTCAAATGGGAGACGATCAGCATGCGTCTCTTCGAAGGCGGCGTGGCGGCGGGGCTCCTGGCGGTCAGCCTGCTGCTCGTCCTGCGCCTCGACGCCCGCGGACCGTTGCGCGCGCGCGACTATGTGCTGCCAGCGGTGCTGGTCGGCTTCCTTGCGCTGATAAATCCGCCCGCCGCCTTGGGCGCCTATGGTGCCCTGGGCGTCCTCACCCTGAAGCGGGTCCCGATGCGCCGCTGGCTGGGCGTCGCCCTGGTGATGACCCTGGGCCTGGCGGTCTTCATCGCCCCATGGGGCCTGCGCAACGAGCGGGTGTTCGGCCGGCTGATCCTCGCGCGCAGCACCTTCCCGCTGGAACATGCCCTCGGTTTCCATCCGGAGGCCGTGTCCCCGGCCGACCCCGCCGCTGTCTTTGTCCGCCGCGGCCGCGCGATCCATCCCTACACAAGCGATCCCGCGTCGCCGGCGCGGGCGGAGTTCGCCCGGATCGGGGAGATCGCCTATATGGACAAGCTCCGCGCCGAGACCGCCGCCTGGGAACGGGCCCATCCTCTCGACACGGTTCGCCTGGCAGCGCGACACCTGGCGGAGTTCTGGCTGCCGCCGAAGTGGTCGTGGACGATCTTCGGCCGCACCGCGCCGCTCGTCCTGCCCAGCCTGGTTTTCGTCTGGGCCACCACGCTCGCCGCGTTCGCCGCGATCGTTTGGCGTCTGGTGCGCGCGCCGCTGGGGCCGGGACTCTACCTGGCGTGCGTGCTGCTTATTCCTTCCCTCACCTACGCGCTGGTCCAGCCGGTCCAGCGCTATCGATATCTGGTGGTGGCGCTGACCTACTTTCTGGCCGCTGACTTCGCCGCCCAGCTGGTCGCCTACCTGGCGAAGCGGCGCCTCTCCAGGCAGACCGCAGCCCAACCCCACGAAGCGCCGGGCTAAGGCCGGTCGAAAGCGCGCGCTCGCCTCTCGCCGAAAAACGGAACCGGCGCGACCAAGGCGTATCCGCCTAAGCCGCCATCAACTCGTCGAGCTTCTTGATGTCGGTGACCGGCGAGGCGGCGCCGCCTTCCATCCGCATGACCTTGTTGCAGTAGAGGCGCAGCAGATCGACGTCGTGGGAGGCCAGCACCAGGATGCCGGCCCGCTCCACAAGCTTCAGAAGGCGCTTGTGGGCGATCTGCTGGAAGTCGGCGTCGCCGACCGCGATCCATTCGTCCATCAGGAGCACGTCGGCCTCGACGGCGGTGGCGGCGGCGAAGGCCAGGCGCGCCTGCATGCCTGCGGAATAGGTCTTCACCGGCATGGCGAGGAAGGGGCCGAGGCCGGAGAACTCGGCGATCTCGTCCATCCGCGAATCGACCTCGCGCGCCGAAAGGCCGGCGATCCGGCCCCGCAGGCGGATGTTGTCATAGCCGGTGGCCGAGGGGTCGATGCCGAGGTTAAGGTCGAGAAGCGCCGCGATATGGCCCTGCACCTCGACGGTCCCCTCGTCCGGCTCGTAGGCGCCGGACAAGGCGCGCAGCAGGGTGGTCTTGCCCGAGCCGTTGTGGCCCACGAGGCCCAGCCGATCGCCGGCCTTCAGCTCCAGGTTCAGGTTGGAGAGGGCCGTGACTTCGGTCGAGCCGTGGCTGCGGCCGAGCTTGCCGCCGACGGTGATCTTGGCGAGGTGCTTCTTCAGCGACTTGGCGTCCACGCCGTAGACCGGGAAGCGCAGGGTCAGGTCGCGGCACGAGATGGAGACCGGGGGCGCCTTCATAGGTAGTGCACGATCCTGCGGCGGGTGTAGGCGAAGACGGCGAAGGTGACGGCCCAGCCCACGGCCGCCATGACCGCCAGGATGAGGTAGGTGTGCGGCATGACCTGCGTGCCCATCAGCGGGGCGCGGACCGCCTGCAGCAGGTGATAGAACGGGTTGAGGTCGAGGATCGCCCGGTGCTCGGGGCTGATCCGGTCCGGCAGCCAGAACACCGGCGTCATCAGGGCCGCCGCCTGGGTGACCGAGGCCACGATCTGGGGGATGTCGCGGAAGCGCGCCGAGACGATGGCCACCAGCATGGAGAGCCATGCGACGTTGGCCACCATCAACAGGATGCCGAGCGCCGCCACGGGGTAGTTCGCCGTGCGCCAGAAGCCGAAGTAGATCAGCACGGCGACGACGATCACCAGATGGTGCGCGAGGTTGATCAGGTTCCGCAACACCGTGCGCCAGACGAAGGTGAACATCGGCAGGTTGGTCTGCGACAGCATGCTGGCCGCCTGCACGAAGGTGTCGCAGCCCTCGTTGATGGTGCCCGTCACCGTCCCGAAGAACACGATGCCCAGGGCGACGAAGGGGATGAAGTCGTGGACCGAAACCCGAAACAGCTCACCCCACAGGAAGCCGATGCCCAGGACCATCAGGCCCATCGACAGCGTGATCCAGAACGGTCCCAGGATCGACCCGCGGTAGCGGGAGACCACGTCGTGCGAGGCGAGCGACCAGGCGAGGTCGATCCGCTCGAGCGAGGCCCGCAGGTCCCGCAGCGCCATCTGGAACTCGAACAGCGGACCGCGCCGTCCGGTCCGCAACATGTGGGTGGCGGTGTCCATGCTGTCCCGCTGAAGGGGGCTCTCCGAGAAGGGGCGCTCCTAACAGGCGCGCATGGGCGGTGCAAGGCGAGCGCCTGGGCGGCCCATCCGCAGCCCCTGAAAGCCGCGCCGCGCCGCTTTGCCACCGCAAGGCCTTCCATGTTAGCCCGAGTCGGAAGCGATCCCGGAACGCGCATGACCTCCATCGACAAGATCAAGCGCGGCGCGCCAAGAGGCGCGGAAGAGCGGCGCAAGTTCCACCGCGCCTTCGATCCCACGCTGGACGGCGCCGGCGTCTGGCTGGTCATCCCCTGCTACCGGGTGAAGGCTCATATCCTGCACGTCATCGCCAAGACCCCGGCCTGGGTGGACGGGATCGTCTGCATCGACGACGCCTGTCCGGAGCGGTCCGGTGACTTCATCGAACAGAACAACACCGATCCGCGCGTCGTGGTGGTGCGGCTGGCGCAGAACCAGGGCGTCGGCGGCGCGACGCTGGCGGGCTATCGCGAGGCCATCGCCCGCGGCGGCCAGGTGCTGGTCAAGGTGGACGGCGACGACCAGATGGACCTGGGCTACATCGCCCACCTCGTCGCGCCGATCCTGCTGGGCGAGGCGGACTACGCCAAGGGCAACCGCTTCACCTCGATCAGCCACCTGCAGACCATGCCGCCGGTGCGGGTGTTCGGCAACGCGGCGCTGAGTTTCGCGGCCAAGGTCTCCACCGGCTACTGGAACATCTTCGACCCGACCAACGGCTATACGGCCATCGAAGCCCAGGTCGCCGGGATGGTGATCGAGAAGCGCGTCTCGCGGCGGTTCTTCTTCGAGACGGACCTGCTCTATCACCTGAGCACCCTGCGCGCGGTGGTGCGCGACGTGCCGATGCCGGCCCGCTATGGCGGCGAGGTCTCCAACCTGCGGATCGGGGCGATCGTCGGGCCCTTCGCCCTGAAGCACCTGCGCAACTTCCTGCAGCGCGTGCTGGGCCAGTACTTCGTCCGCGACTTCAGCGCCGCCAGCCTCGAGCTGGTGTTCGGTGTCTTCTTCGTGCTGTTCGGGGTGGGCTACGCCGCCCACTACGTCGCCACGCCGCACACCGCGGCGGCGTCGGCAGGCGTGGTCATGGCCGCGGCCCTGCCGGTGATCCTGGGCGCGCAGCTTCTGATGCAGGCGCTGAACTTCGACGTGCTGAACGTGCCCAGCCGGCCGATCCACCCCTATCTGCGCACGGTCGCGCGCATGGAAGCCGAGGAGCGCGGCCGTGACGCCTAAGGACATGCTGCTGTGCGCGGGGTTCTCGCTGGCCCTGCCGATCGGCCAGACGCTGTTCAAGTTCGCCGCGGTGAACAACGCGCGGCTCACCGGCAATCCGGTGGTGAAGCTGATCACCAACGGCCCGCTGATCGGCGCCTTTGCCTGGTACGGGCTGACGGCGCTCTTCTGGTTCTACATCCTGACGCGGGTGCCGCTGTCGACGGCCTACGCCTTCTCCATCGTGGGCTCGGGCCTGGTGCCGCTGGTGGCCTGGGTCGTGTTCAAGGAGCCGCTCGGCTGGCGCTTCGTCGTGGGCTACGCCCTGATGCTCGCCGGTTTCCTGGTGATCATGCAGGGCCAGCGCGCGTGAGAAAGGCGTCGGCGGCGGCGCGGACTTCGGCGTAGGGCACCTTGAACATCCGCTCGTAGAAGAGGGGGCCTTGGTGCGGCCGTTGGCGGACGCGGGCCGGGTCCAGCCGCTGCACGCCGAAACCCCGCCAAGCGTAGCTCCAGAACATCGCCGGCCACAGCCCGAGCCAGGTCTTCGCCTGCGACGGAAAGAACCGCACGGCGGCCATCCAGCGCAGCCACGCCGCGGGGCTGAGCGCAAGCTTCCGCACTGGGCCGTTCTCGGCGAGCGGCCAGGCGCCGTGGAAGAACGGGCCCCCGAGGCCGGGCCCGGTGTAGAGGCTGATCGTCTCGATGGGCGGGCTTCCGCGCGCCTTCGCAAGCTCCGCGGTCATCAGCGCGCACATGTCGTGATCCATGTGGCCGCCTTCCCAGGCGAGCGTCACGAATCGGTCGATCCTCGCCACGCCGGCGAGCGCGGCCTCCAGCGCCGCGTAGGCGGCGGGAAGCGCGCGAAAGACGCCGCCGTCCACCGCGCCGGTCCCGCGCCCGACGTGCAGCACCTTGGAGCCATCGACGCCCAGATGGGCGAGCAGGCGGCGGGTCTCGGCGAAGCGGCGCGCCGCCAGCGCGGGGTCGGCGTAGTCGGCGACATAGAGAAACAGCTGCTCCCCGCCGGCCGCCGCGCGCTCGGCCACCAGCGGCAGGCCACAGTACTCGTCGTCGAAATGGGCGAAGACGTAGACGCAGGTCATCTCAGTACGGGTCGAAATCGAGGAAATTCATGGCGACGGCGTCGGGCCGCAGGGCCGCGGGCGCGCGGTCGCCCAGCCGTCGCCAGATGAGGTTGAGCGGCGAAGGCCGCAAACGCTCCGGCACCGGCAGGAAGCCCAGCCGGCGAAGGTCGATCCTGGGCTCCAGGCCCATGAACAGGGTGGCGGCCATTGGCGGGCCTGCCCGCAGCTCAGCGCCCGCGGCGTCCGGGAGGAAGGCGGCGCAGCGGACGAAGGGCAGGTGCGTCCTGGCCCAGACGCCCAGCAATCCGCCCCGGCGCGCGGCGACGTAGCGGCCCTGCGGGTTGGACAGCCGCCACCTGAGCAGTTCGGGCCGCCAGGCGCCTTCGTACTGCACAGGGATGGCCGCAAACGCCCTCGGGGCGCGCATCAGGAGCCCCGCCGCCAGCCGGCCGACGTGCTGGAAGCCGAGCTTGCGCAGGAAGCCCGGTGTGGAGTTGGCGTTGGCGACGCCGATCACGAAGCCGAAACCCGCATCGGCGCCCAGGCCATAGGTGGTCTCGGCGAGGCGCGTGAACAGGCCCCGGCCCTGGTAGTCGGGATGGGTCGCGGTGTTGAGCGAGAGCAGCCCGCGCAAGACAGCCCCGTCGATGCGGGCTTCCAAAGGGCAGGTGACGTAGTGGGCGGCCAGCCGCTCGCCGTCCCACGCGTCGGCGCCGACCACCTGGCCCGCAGGGTTGTCGCGGTAGCGCCAGGCCAGGGCCTGCGGCGTGAACTGGCGGGCCCCGAACGTGGTGTTGAGCAGGTCCGCATAGGCCTGGAGCTGGGCCGGTGAAGCGCCGGCCGGCCGGATTGCGAGCCCTTCGGCGGTCATGCCGGGCAACTCACCATGATTGGCGCGGACCGCCAAGCGGGCGGTGTTTTCCCTTCTCATCGGACGAGGCGCACCGTAACCAGACCGCGCAGGGTGGGGGCTTAAGGCGCGCCGAGCATGGCTTTGAGAGTGCAGATCAGCGCACGTTCCGCCCTGCGCGCCGTGCTGGCGACAGGCCTCCTCGCCATGCTCGGCGCCAACCTGCCGGGGCATCTCTCCTACGACTCGGTGGCGCAGCTCTACGAAGGTCATTTCCATATCCGCGAGACCTGGGGGCCGGCGCTCTACGCCTGGATCCTGGGCTTGTTCGACGCAGTGATCCCCGGCACGGCGCTCTATGTCACCACCAGCGCCGCGATCTTCTACGCGAGCCTGGCCTCGTTGACCGACCTTCGGCCCCGGACGCGGTGGCTGGCCGTGGCGGTAGCCATCCCGATCATGCTGATTCCCCAGGTCATCATCTACCAGGCGATCGTCTGGAAGGACGTGGCCTTTGCCAACTGCGCCGTCGCTGGGACGATCTGCATCGCACACGCCGGCCGGGCCTGGTCGCGGCCCTCGCGGCGCTGGCTCTTCCTGGCGGTGGCCCTGGTGCTGTTCGCGGTGGCGAGCCAAGTCCGCCAGAACGGGGTCATCGCCCTGGTCTTCGCGGCGCTGGCGCTCGGCTGGATCGGCGGCGCCGGAAGCTGGCGGCGCGGGGCCGCCTGGGCTGTGGGCGGCCTGGCGGCGGCGCTGATCGCGGGCTTCGCCGTCACCGCCGTCTCGATCCCACCCGGCGCACCCAAGGAGGAAGGCGTCAAGTCGGGCCTGCGGATCGTCCAGAACTACGACCTGACGGGCGCCGTCGCGCTGGATCCGGGCTATCGGCTGGACTGGATCGCGCCGGTGGCGCCCAAGGCCGCAGCGATGATCCGCGAACGGGCGAAGTTCGACTATTCCGGACGGCGGGTGGACTTCATGGATCGCGACGCCGCGCTCACCGACATCCTCTGGACCATCCCGGACGACGCGGCGATGAGGCAGTGGACCGACCTGATCCTGAAGCATCCCGGGCTCTATCTGCGGGTGCGCTGGGAGGATTTCCGCTGGGTGTTCGCCACGCCGGTGATCGACTGGTGCCTGCCAGTCTATGTCGGGGTGGACGCGCCGGCGGAGAAGATGCTGCCGTTGAAGCTGGAGCATCGGTTCGTCGAGTCCGACGCGCAGCTGAACAACTATGCGAGCTGGTTCATCGACACGCCGTTCTACCGGCACTGGTTCTACGCCGGGGTGTCGCTGGTCCTGGCGGGGCTGTTCCTGTGGCGTCGGCAGAGCGGCGACGTCGCGCTCGCGGCCCTGCAATTGAGCGGCGTGGCCTTTGCGGCGAGCTTCTTCATCATCTCGATCGCCTGTGACTACCGCTACCTGTACTTCACCGACCTGGCCGCCCTGACCGGCCTCATCTACGCGGCCATCGACCCGCCCATGCCGTGGCGCAGGCGGCTTAGCTGAAGCGGGCTTCCCACTCGGCGGCTACGTCGAGGCGGGGCCGACGGGCGGCCAGGAAGCGATAGAGCGAGAGCTGCCGGCCGATCCCGAAGCTCTTGACCTCGACCTCCTCGAAGAGGGCGCGGACGAGGGTTTCAATCTCGCGCGCGTCGTTGACGTGCTCGTGGGCCATCATCAGCCCGTAGTCGAGGCCGTGGCGCAGGCGGAACTCCAGGCCGGTGGTGAGCATCCAGCCCAGCTTCCAGAGAAAGCCGCCCTCGCTGGGGATCGCGGCGCGCAGCGCGCCGCTGGGGCTGAGCAGGCGCGCCGTCCGCGCCAGCACCAGCGGCAGGTCGCAGATGTGCTCCAGCGCCGCCACGCTGGTAATCCGCTCGTAGACGCGGCTCGCCGGGATCTCGGAGACATCGGCGTAGATCGAACGCACCCCGGCGTTCAGTGGCGAGTCCCGATAGAGCTCCGCGAAAGGCTCGACGATGTCGTAGGCTGGGTTGGCCGGCTCGAAGGCGAGCTGGTTCAGGGTGCCGGCCCCCAGCTCCAGCGTGGCCCCGCCGGATCCTTCGCTCACGTCCGCGGCGACCTGGTGGTGCAGCCAGCGCTCCAGACGCTGGGAGAGCGAAGCGGCGGGCGTCTCGCCGCTGCGGTTCTCAAGGTACTGACGCGTGTAGATCGCCTGCAGCTTGGCGGGCAGCGCAGGCCGTGTCTTCGGGAAGCGGGCGAGCACGGTCGCAAGGTCGCGCGCTCCGCTCATTCCAGGCTCCCTCGACAGCGCCCGCCCCCAGGCGACGCCACCCTTAGCAAGCGCGCCTGCGCCGCCACAAAGCCTTTTGCCGCTTCCCAACGATCGGGACGCCTTTTACCAACGGGGTCGACGGAGGCGGGACGCGCGGTGAGCGAGGCGGCAAAGGAACGGCGGCGGCGCGATGCGGGCGCCGCCTTCCGAATCACCATGGGCCTTGGCCTGCTGCTGACGCTGGCGGCCAATGTGCCCGGCCAGATGTCGCTCGATTCGATCGTGGCGCTGACGGAGGCGCGCACCGGGGTGCGGCAGACCTGGGCGCCGGCGGTCAGTTCCTGGCTGCTGAAGCCCTTCAATCACCTGGTGGGCGGGACCGGCCTCTATGTGACCGCGTCCGCGGCCCTGCTGTTCTTCAGCCTGATGTCGCTGACGCGCCTTCGGCCGCGCGCCTCCTGGCTGGCCGTGGGGCTGGGCGCGGCGGCGATCCTCACCCCGCAGGTCCTGCTCTACCAGGGGATCGTCTGGCGCGACGTGGCCTTCGCCAACCTGACGCTGGCGGGGTTCGTCCTGCTGGCCCATGCCGCAAAAGGCTGGACCGCGGGGCCTCCGATCCTGCCGCTAGCCGGCGCGCTCGTGTGCCTGGCGCTGGCGGCGCTGGCTCGGCAGAACGGGCTGATCCTGGTTGCGGCGGCCGCCACCGCCCTGGCCTGGACCGCGCGCCGCGGCGGCTGGCGCTCCAGCCTCGGCTGGGGGCTGGGCGCGCTCGCCGCCACCGCAGTCCTGGCGCTCGCGATCAACCAGCTCGCCACGCCCACGGAGACTGTCGCCAAGCTGCGCGCCAACGCGGGGGCGCTGATCCTCGAGCACTATGATGTGGTGGGCGCCGTCGCCCACCGTCCGGGCTTGAAGCTCAAGGAGATCGGCAAGGCCGACCCCAAGGCGCAGGCCGCCATTGAGGCGGGCGCGGCGCGGCTGTACACGCCCAGCCGCATCGACACGCTCGACACCGACGCGGCGTTCCGGCGGACGCTCTGGCACGTGCCGGACGCGGCCATGCACGCCCAGTGGCGCAGGATCATCCTTCACTATCCCGCCGCCTATCTGCGTCATCGCGCCGACGTGTTCCGCTGGACCTTCCTGACGCCGGACCTGGAGGCCTGCCTGCCCGTGCAGGTCGGCGTCACCGGGCCGCAGGCGATGCTGGACGACCTCAACGTGCAGACCGGCGTCGACATCCAGGACCGCGGCCTGGCGGCCTACGCCAAGCGGTTCTACGGCACGCCGGTCTTCTCGCACCTGACCTGGGCGCTGGTGGCGGTGGGCGCGATCGCCTGGCTGCTGCGCCGGCGCGATCCGGCCGACATGGTGATGGCGGCCCTGCTGGCCGGGTCGCTGGCGTTCGCGGCCAGCTTCGCGGTGATCTCGGTCGCCTGCGACTACCGCTACCTTTACCTGCTGGACCTCGCGGCCATCACCGGGGCGCTCTACGTGGCGCTGGACCCGCCGCGCTGGCGCAGGGTCTAGGCGCGGCCGATCGCCTGCAGCCGCTCGACGTAGCGGCGGCCGATGGCTTCCACCGAATAATGCTCGGCGATGAAGGCCCGGGCCCGTACGCCCATCGCCCGAGCCTCGGCGGGATGGTCCATCAACTGTTCGATCAGCCGGGAGGCGTGCTCCGGCGAGGCGTCCGCCCAGACCTGGCCTTCGCCCTGCGGATAGGCGCCCGGCGCGACGGGCACGAGCTCATAATCGACCAGCAGGCCGGTCCCCGGCGTCATGAAGTCCAGGTTGCCGGAATAGCCGGTGGCGATGGCCGGCCGCCCCAGCGCCATGGCCTCGGCCATGCCGCGCCCGAAACCTTCCGAGCGGTGCAGGGAAACGAAGACGTCGCAGACGCGGATCAGGTTCTTGATCTCGTTGTCGTTCAGGTCGCCGTAGATCGCCTGGGCGCGGGGGGCCAGCGCCGCCAGCCGGGCCTCGAGCTCAGCTTGCGCGCCGTCGGCGTCGGAGCCGCCGCGCGACTTGATCACGCAGTGCAGGTCCGCGTCCGGCCGGCGCGCCGCGAGCCGCTCGAAGGCCTCCAGCACCGCGCCGGGGTTCTTGCGGTCGGCGAAGGAGGCGAAATCGAAGAAGAACAGCACCACGAAGGCGTCTTCCGGAATGCCGAAATGCCGCCGGCCGAGAAAGCTGGAAAGCTTCAGGTCGACGGGCAGGGGCATGCGGCGGACCGGCCGCGAGACGGTTTCCTCCAACGCCTGCTGCACGAAGGCCGAGGGCGCCCAGATCTCGTCGAAGCGGTCCAACACCTCGGCCCAGGCCTTCGGATAGCGGGCCAGCTCCCAGGCCGGATAGGCGATGTTGTACGCGGCCTCGAAGGCGGCTTCGCCGGCCTTGCCGATCACGCGGGCCGCCTCGTCGCCGTTGACCCCGAAGAGGTTGACGCCGGTCCCGAGCGTCGAGACGAGATGCGGAGCGAAGTCGCGCTCCAGGTCGGGGTCGTAGCCGCGATTGGCGTCGGCGACATCCAGCAGCCGCGGGTGGAGGCCGGCGGCCTGGAAGGCGCGGAAGGTGGAGCGGGCGTGCTCGGCCATGCCGGTCGGCTCGAAGGGATAGCCGACGACGGTGACCTCGCTCACGCGCCGTCCCCGGACGTGCCCAGCAGGTCCGCGTCGGCGGCGTTGGCGACGGCTTCCAGCCAGCCGTGGCCGAAGCGGAGGTCGGGCGCCAGCGCCGCGCCGGTCTCCCAGTCGTTCCAGGCGTGGACGAAGACCAGCCTGCGATCCGGCGCGCGGCCTGCCACCGCGTCGCTCGCCGCCTCCAGCCAGGCCTGCAACGCGCCGGGACTCGCGCCCTGCCAGATCACCGGTGCGTCCTGCGAGCGCGGCGTGGTGTCGTGCGCCGCCACGACCAGCGGGATCTGGTCGGACGCCAGGGCCTGGGCCTGCCGCTCGCGGACGATGGCCTGGTGATCGTGGACGACCCCGCGGAAATCCGGGTTGATCACCGCGCCGACAGCGCCTTCAGGCGTCCGGGCGACGGGCGGGTCCTGCAGCCAGGCGTCGAAGGCGGGGTCCGGCGCGCCGCCGCGCTGGACCAGGAAGAGATCGGCGGCCTTGCGCCAGGCCGCGGGCTTGGCCATGGGCGGCAGGACCAGGACCGGCCGGCCGTCGATGCGGATCGCCTGCGGGGCCGCGAAAGCGGGCGCGAGCGCGGCCAGCGCCCTCTTGAGGTCCGCCGGCCCGGTCCAAGCCAGGCAGAACGGCAAGGCCGGCGCGTCCTTCGCGCAGATCGCGGCGACCGCTTCGGCGTCGGACACCTCATGGCAGAAGCCGCCCAGGCCGTAACGCTGCGCCAGCGCTACGTCGCGGCGCAGGGTGGCGGGATCGGCTGGATCGGTGAAGCCGTCGGCGGGCAGGCGCGGCTGGGCGTGCCCGCGGAAGTTCGGCAGGGCGGCGGCGATCGCCAGCCAGTCCGGCGCCGCCGTACGGCGGAACGCAATCACCCGCACCGCCTCGCGCGGACCGCCCGCACGGCGGACCGGGCGCAGGGCGGCGTAGGCGCCGTTGCCATAGGCTTCCGCGTCAGGGACCCGCCCGCTCCGCAACTCGGCGAACAGGGCCGCGGCGGTGACTTTCTGGGCCGCCACAGGTCGGGCGGTGCGATGGCGCGTCCAGTGCTCCAGAGCGCTCTCTGACGACGCCGCGGCGTTCGGATGGGCGGCGAAATAGCCGGCCTCGTCGAAGTCCGCGGCGGGGGAGAGGCCGGCATGCGCCCCGATCGTCAGGTAATGCAGCAGCGGGTTGGCGCGGGCCTGCGACGAGCCGCCTTCCTGATCCAGATAATGCCGCGGCTGGAAGAGCGGCGTGGGCGTGCGCATGGCGCGGGCGCCCACCTTCAGGAAGTCGGTGAGCGGATCGCCGCGGAAAGCGCCATAACGCTGCTTGCCGTACCAGGCAGGATCGAACAGCGGGTGCGGGCTCAGGCCCTCCGCCGCGCCGGTCGTGACGTAGTGCAGCAGCGGCGCGACCCCGGCCGCGCGGGCGTGCGGGTTCTGTTCGAGGTACCAGGCGCCGGCGAACAGCGGATGCGGCTCCAGGCCTTCGCGCCAGCCTGCCCGCAGGTAGTGGACCAGCGGGGTCTCGCCGGAAGCGGCGACCTCCTCCGACTGGCCGACGTAGAAGCGCGGGTCGAAGAGGGCGTGCGGCGGCGCGCCTTCGGCGGCGCCCCTGAACAGAAAGTGCTCCAGGCCGGTGAGCCGCGCTGCGCTCATTTCCGCGCCGTAGCGGGCGCGGTAGGCGGGGCCGTCGAACAGCGGATGCGGGCTGAGATTGTGGCTGTCGCCGACCACCAGGTAATGGGCCAAAGGCGGCCAGCGACTGCCCGCCAGCGCGGGCGCGTGGCTGAGGTACCAGCTCTGGTCGAAGAGGGCGCGGGCCTGTCGGGTGGCGTCAGGGCCGGCCCTGACATAGTCCCCAAGGGTCGCCGTCGGGCCCGGCATGGAGCCCAGGCTGACGAGGATGTCCTCATCCCAAACGCCCGAGCGGGCCAGCAGCAGCATCCGCCCCGGCGACTTGGCGCGCGCGAGCAGCCGCTGCACCGAAGGCGACGCGCGACGTTCAGCCCGCGCCGCGTAGCGCTTGCGGCTGGCGTCCTGGAAGCGGATCCAACGCGCCTCGGCGATCCGTGCGCGCTCGGCCTGGGCGGCGCGGCGGCGCTCGATCAGGTTGGCGGGATCGCTGGGCTTGGCCACGGGCCGGCGACTCAGCCGTCGGCCAGGGCGGCGTCGAGGCTCGCTGAGGCCTCGGCGCATTCGCGGCGCAGCGCCTCGACCTCGCTCTCCAGGTGGGCGTGGCGCTGGCGAAGGTCGAGCAACTCGGCGCGGGCCGCGTCGAGGTCGCGGGTTGTGGGCGAGACCAGGACGCCGATTTCCGCGCCGCGGCGCGCCAGCTCGGCCGCGGCCGCGTCGAGCGTCCTGGAGGTCGGCGCGGGGCCGGTCGAGGCCGCCTCGAACCAATCGAACACCTGGCCGGCCAGGGCGCCTGCCCA
>Ga0207705_10001303_pt1 | contig 20013 bp, 18 predicted proteins | sample KBSC13metaG_FD_184314 | JGI IMG/M metagenome (GOLD analysis project Ga0207705, IMG submission 184314) | Corn rhizosphere microbial communities from Kellogg Biological Station, Michigan, USA - KBS C1-3 metaG (SPAdes) (version 2) | ecosystem: Host-associated > Plants > Roots > Rhizosphere > Soil ... | reverse complement strand
CCTACAAGGCCCCGCGTGAGATGGTGTGGCTGTTAGGCGTGGTCATCTTCCTGCTGATGATGGCGACCGCCTTCATGGGTTACGTGCTTCCCTGGGGGCAGATGAGCTTCTGGGGCGCGCAGGTGATCACCGGCTTCTTCTCGGCGATCCCGATCGTCGGCGATCCGATTCACACCTGGCTGCTCGGCGGCTTCGCGCCGGATAACGCCGCGCTGAATCGCTTCTTCTCGCTCCATTATCTGCTGCCGTTCGTGATTGCGGGCGTGATCATCCTCCACATCTGGGCGCTGCACATTCCGGGTTCGAACAACCCGACCGGCGTCGATGTGAAGGGCCCGCAGGATACGGTGCCGTTCCACCCTTATTACACTGCCAAGGATGGCATGGGGTTGGGCGTGTTCCTGATCATCTTCGCTCTGTTCGTCTTCTTCGCGCCGAACGCGCTGGGTCACCCGGACAATTACATCCAGGCCAACCCGCTCTCGACGCCGGCGCATATCGTGCCCGAATGGTATTTCCTGCCCTTCTACGCGATCCTGAAGTCCTTCACCGGCAACTTCCTCGGCATCGCCGCGAAGCTGTGGGGCGTGATGGCGATGTTCGGCTCGATCCTGCTCTTGTTCTTCCTGCCCTGGATCGACAGCTCGCCGGTCCGCTCGGCCAATTATCGTCCGGCCTATCGCATTGCTTTCTGGGTGCTGGTGCTTGACGTGCTGGTGCTGGGCTATCTCGGCCAGGCGGAACCGACCGCGGGTGTCGTGATGTTCAGCCAGCTTTGCGCCGGCTATTATTTCGCGCACTTCCTGATCATTCTGCCGATCATCTCGGCGATCGAGAAGACTCTGCCGCTGCCCAATTCCATCTCTGAATCCGTGTTGCACGGTGAGGCGGCGGAAGCGGCGCCCATCGGCATGCACTCGGCCTGAGCCTCGGGGGACGAAACAGACTATGACTCGCTTTTTGTCTATCCTCGTCGGCTTGGGATTTCTCGCCGCGCTCGCCTGGGGCTTCATCACGTCGCCGCACGATGCGTCGGTGGAGACCGCCGCCGAAGTCTATCACCTCCAGCCGAAGGAGGTGCATTTCTCCTTCGACGGCCCGTTCGGCAAGTATGACAACGAACAGCTTCAGCGCGGCTTCCAGGTTTACAAGGAGGTCTGCTCGGCCTGTCACTCGATGAAGCTGGTCGCGTTCCGCGATCTGGAAGGCATCGGGTTCAGCAAGCCGGAAGTGAAGGCGATCGCCAAGCAGTGGCCGGTCGAGGTTCCCTCGATCAACCCCGACACGGGCGAAGCCGCCACGCGCAAGGCGTTGCCGAGCGACTATTTCCCGTCGCCTTATGCGAACGAAGTCGCCGCGCGCGCCGCGAACAACAATGCGCTGCCGCCGGACATGTCGCTACTCGCCAAGGCGCGTGAGGGTGGCTCGCACTACATCTATTCGATCGTGACGGGCTTCCAGAACCAGCCGGCCGACCTGATCAAGCGCTTCCCCGATTCGAAGACGCCGACGGGCCTGCATTACAATCCGTACTTCGCTAACCTGAACATCGGCATGCCGCCGCCACTGGTTGCCGACGGTCAGGTGACTTACGCGGACGGTAAGCCCGCGACGGTCGATCAGATGGCGCAGGACGTCTCCGCATTCCTGATGTGGGCGGCCGAGCCGAAGCTCGAAAATCGCCACCGCTGGGGTTTCGTGGTGGTGATCTATCTGCTGATCGCGACCGGCCTCGCTTATGCGGCCTATCGCAACATCTGGCGCGACCAGAAGCATTGATCGGGAGCGCCGGCCGGTGACCGAGCCGGCGCTTCTTTCCATCTCAATGTTCGCCGTCTTCGCGCTCGTCGCGGGCGGCGGCTGGATAATCGCCAAGCGCGACAACAAAAAGCAGGGCGTGCTGATGCTGATCGCCGCGTTGGTTTTGCTCGGCAATGTGCTGATCTGGGCTTGGCCGGTTGGCCGCTGAGGCATAGGCCGCCAGGATGACCCAAATCGACGACAAGATCGCCGCCGCCGCCTTCCGCCGGCTGGTCGTGCACCTTCAGCATCGCACCGACGCGCAGAATGTCGACCTGATGGGGTTGGCGGGCTTCTGTCGCAATTGCCTGGGCGACTGGCTGGCCGAGGCGTCCGACGGCACGCTCACCAGCGCCGAGGGCCGGGAATATGTCTACGGCATGCCCTATGCCGAATGGAAAACGCGTCACCAGCAGCCAGCGACGCCCGAGCAGATTCAGCGGATGGAAGAAAGCCTCAAGCGCAATCCTGCCTGAGCGATACTCAAACGATATCGCGGCCGGTGGTGAAGCCGGGCAGCACGGTCGAGGGATGGTCGTCCTCGGCACCCAATCGCCCGATCACCAGTTGGCAGACCGCTTCCTCGCGCGTCGGCTTGGGATGCTCGTGGCGTTCGATCCAGGCGTCGATCGCCTTGATCTGGTCCGGCCCGAACAGGATAGTGAGCGGCGTGTGGGGCTGCGAATCCGACATATCCACAAGTTGATGCGCCCAAGCGGGCCGGTCAAGCGGATCAGGCCTTCCGTTCGGGCGCTGGCCACCGCTAAGCCAATGCCGTGAGCGGCGAACCCACCCCGATGATGACCCAATATCTCGCGCTGAAGGCGCAGGCGCCCGATTGCCTGCTCTTCTACCGGATGGGCGACTTCTTCGAACTGTTCTTCGAGGACGCCAAGGCCGCCTCCGCCACGCTCGACATTGCACTGACTTCGCGCGGCGAACACGGTGGCGAGCCGGTACCGATGTGCGGCGTGCCCGCGCACAGCCACGAGGCCTATCTCGCGCGCCTGATCAAGGGCGGCCACCGCGTCGCTATCGCCGAGCAGACCGAGACGCCCGAACAGGCGAAGAAGCGTGGCGGCAGCAAGGCCTTGGTCGCGCGCGGCATCGTTCGCATCGTCACGCCCGGCACCCTGACCGAGGAAGTCCTGCTCGACGCGCGCAGCGCCAATTGGCTGGTCGCGGTCGCCAAGGCGGGTGGGGCACTTGCGCTGGCGGCGGCTGACATCTCGACCGGCCGCTTCGAGATCGCCGCGGTCGGCCCCAATATGCTCGATGCCGAGTTGGCGCGGCTCAACCCGGCCGAAGTGGTCGCGCCCGAGGGCTTTGACGTGCCGGTGGGCTATCCGCTGACTGCGGCGGGCGGGTTCGACGGCAACGCCGCCGAACGCCGGCTCAAGGCGCAGTTCAGCATCGCCACTCTGGACGGCTGGGGCGAGTTCAGCCGCGCCGAATTGTGTGCCGCCGGCGGCTTGCTCGCTTATCTGGAGCGCGCGGGGCAGGGCGCCTTGCCTTTCCTCCAACCCCCGGTTCGCCGCGCTGTCAGCGATCATATGATGATCGACGCGGCGACGCGTGAAAGCCTGGAGATCGTCCAGGCGACGGGCGGCAGCCGCAAGGGCAGCTTGCTCGACGCGATCGACCGCACCGTCACCGGCGGCGGCGCGCGCCTGCTCGGCAGCGATCTGGCCGCGCCGCTGACCGATCGCCCGACCATCGACGCGCGCCTCGATCTGGTCGGCTTTTTTCACGACAGCGGCGATCTACGCGCCCGCCTGCGCGGCGCGCTGCGCGCCTTGCCCGATATCGGCCGCGCGCTCGGCCGCCTCGCCGCCGGGCGGGGATCCCCACGCGATCTCGCACAGCTCCGCGACGGGCTCGATCAGGGCCACCGCCTGCATGACGTGCTCAAGGTTACGCCGCGGCCGGCGTTGCTCGATACGATCCTGCCCGCATTCCTGGGGCATGGCGAGCTGGTCGACCGGCTCCAGCGCGCGATCGTCGCCTCACCGCCGATCGATACCAGTCAGGGCGGCTATATCGCGGAGGGCTATGATGCCGCCCTTGATGCATTGCGCATGCGCGGCGGGGAAGGGCGGCGCGCGATCGCCGCGCTCGAAGCCTCCTATCGCGACAAGACCGGGATTACCCAGCTCAAGATCCGCCATAATAACGTGCTCGGCTATCACATAGAGGTGCCGGCCAAGGTCGCCGATCCCCTAATGCGCGCGGAATCGGGTTTCACCCACCGCCAGACTTTGGCGGGCGTGGTTCGCTTCAACGCGCCCGAGCTGCACGATCATGCGAGCGAAGTCGGGCAGGCTGGCAGCCACGCGCTCGCTGCCGAGGCTGCGCATCTCGAAGAATTGACCCATTTCACGCTTAGCCGTGCGCGCGAGATCGCGGCCACCGCCGACGCGCTTGCCCGTCTCGACGTCGCCGCCGGTCTCGCCGAACGCGCCGCTGAGGGCGGTTGGTGCCGCCCTGCTCTTGTCGAGCAGCCCTGCCTCGAAATCGCCGAGGGCCGCCATCCTGTGGTCGAAAGCGCCGTCGCGGCCACGGGCGGGCGCTTCGTCGCCAACGATTGCAACCTGGGCCCGCACGATCGGCTCTGGCTGGTCACCGGCCCGAATATGGGCGGCAAATCGACCTTTCTCCGCCAGAATGCCGCGATCCTGATCTTGGCCCAGGCGGGAAGCTTCGTGCCCGCAGCCAGCGCCAGACTCGGCCTGTGCGATCGCTTGTTCAGCCGCGTCGGCGCCTCCGACAATCTCGCGCGCGGGCGATCGACATTCATGGTCGAGATGGTTGAGACCGCCGCCATCCTCGCGCAGGCGACCGAGAACAGCTTCGTCATCCTGGACGAGGTCGGGCGCGGCACCTCGACCTATGACGGCCTCGCCATCGCGTGGGCGGTGGTCGAGTCGGTGCACGACGTCAACAAATGCCGTTGTCTGTTCGCGACCCATTATCACGAGCTGACCCGGCTGGCCGAACGGCTCGACTCCTTGAGCCTGCACCATGTTCGCGCACGCGAGTGGAAGGGTGATCTCGTCCTGCTCCACGAGGTTGCCGCCGGGCCCGCCGACCGCAGCTACGGCCTCGCCGTCGCGCGTCTCGCGGGCCTGTCCCCGGCGGTGATCGGCCGCGCCAAGGATGTGCTCAAGCGGCTCGAAGCGGGCCGTGCCGCAACAGGCGGGCTCGCCGCCGGGCTGGACGATCTGCCGCTGTTCGCTGCTGCGGCCGTCGCCGAGGAAGCCGCGCATGATCCCTTGCGTGACGCGGTTGCCGAAATCGACGCGGATTCGCTCAGCCCACGCGACGCGCTGGAGCTGATCTACAAGCTCAAGGGCCTGCTCGCCGACGGTTCATGACGCGCTAAGCGGCAAGCGCGCAGGGCGTCGCCATGCAGCGGCCAACTCATATCCTCAACGCGGCGTCGAACCTGCTCGGCATCGCGCTGCTGATCATCGCCGGCCTCAATGTCAGCCATATCGCGGACAAGAGTTTCGCCGACGAGATCGCCTGGATAGCCGCGGTGTGCCTCGCCAGTTCCTGCCTGCTCTCCTACCTCTCGCTGCGTCACGAGCGGCATGGGCAAAAGTTCGAGCATTGGGCGGACCGCATCTTCTTAGCCGGGCTGGTGACGATGATCGCCTCGATCGTCGTGCTTGCGATCGGCAACCGCTAATGACCCAAATGCCAAATCCAGGCGATCAGCGGGGTTCCCACCAGGATCACCAAGACCGATAGCGGTAGCCCAAGCTTCCAATAGTCGCCGAACCGGTAGCCGCCGGGCCCGCGGACGAGTGTGTTGCACTGATGCCCGATCGGCGTGAGGAAGTCACAACCCGCGCCGGTCGCGACCGCCATCAGGAAGGCGTCCACGCCCAGCCCCAGCCCCTTGGCGACCCCAACCGCGATCGGCCCCAGCACCAGTACGGTCGGGGCGTTGTGGAGGAAGGGCGAGCACGCCATCGCCGCGATCAGGATCGTGCCCAGCGCCAGCAACGCGGGAATGCCGTGCAGGAGGTGCGCAAGGCCCTGCGCGATCAGGTCGGTCCCGCCCGAATGCTGAACCGCTTCGGACAAGGGCGTCAGCGCGCCGATCAGCACCAGCACCTCGCCTTCGAGCGAGTTATAGGCCTCGCGCATCGTGATCGATCCGGACACCACCATCAGCAGGGCAGCGCCGAAAAAGGCGCCCACCACCGGCACGATATTGAGCCCCAGCAGGATCATCGCCACCGCCAGGATCAGCACCGGCACGAACCGCCGCCGTCCGCCGCCGATCTGCACCGTGCGTTCGGCAAGCGGTAAAAGACAAAGATTCGTAAGGACCTCCGGCAAGGCCTTCTCGCCTGCCCGCAAGACGAGCAGGTCGCCCGCGCGGATCGTGACGTCGCGCAGCCGTTCGCTGATGCGCTGGTTGGATCGGCCGACCGCGAGCAGCTGCACGCCATAACGTTGCTGGAGCCGCATCCGCTCGGCCGATCGGCCGACCAGCGGGGAATCGCCCTGAACCACCGCCTCGATCGTGCGCGTCTCCTCGCTCGGCTCGTCTTTCTTGACGTCCTCCTTTTTGCGCGTCTCCTCGAGCGGCGTGCGCTGGAACACGCGCGCCAGCGCTTCGGCATCGCCTTCCAGCACCAGGCTCATACCGGGCGAAAGGACTGCGGCGGGGCGTATCTTGCGCGGCTTGCCGTCCTTGCCGATCAGCGCGCGGACGTGGACGTCGTCCTTGCCCAGGTCGAGCCGGCCGATCGTGTGCATTTCCTCGGGCATCTTCTCGGGTACCTTGGCCTCGGTCGAATAAGCTGCCTCCGCCGTGGCTTCGCCGAGGCCGGCGCGGCCCTGGCGATCGCGCGGCAGCAGCCGCCAGCCGAAGCTGACGAACACCAGTCCCAGCAAGGTGAGGACGATCCCCACCGGCGCGAAATCGTACATCTTGAAGGGCTGGCCGACACTTTCCTGCCGGACCTGGCTAACGATGATGTTGGTCGACGTGCCGACCAGGGTCACCAGCCCGCCCAAGAGCGACATGAACGACATCGGCATCAACAGCGACGAAGGTGAGCTTTCGGTATTGCGTGCGACGCGCAATGCGACCGGCATCATGATCGCCAGCGCGCCGACATTCTTGGTCAGCGTCGACAGGAAAGCGGTCGCGCCAGCGAGCACCGGAACCTGAGTCGCTGTCGATTTCAATCGATCGAGCAGCGGGCGGACCGCCCATTCGATCACACCAGATTGCTGGATCGCCGCACTCACGATCAGCGCGCACGCGATGATGATCACGACGTCGCTAGTGAAACCGCTGAAAGCGCTCTTGACGGGCACGTCCTTTGTCAGGACGCCAACGAAGAGGGCGACGAGGGCGACCACGTCGTAGCGGAACCGGCCCCATGCGAAGGCCAGAACAGCACAGCCGATGATTGCGAAGGAAAGCGCCTGGGGAGCAGTCAAGGAAGCCAGATTCCTATTAAGGCAGCAAGGCTGACGATCAGCAGGAAACCGTTGATCGCGATCAGCAACGCTGCGGGGATGCGGGGCGTGTCGGGGCGGGGCGGGCGAATCTTGCTCATCTGCCGCCACACCGCGGCGACGAAACAGAAGCCTGAGAAAAGGATCAGCACCGTCCCGGTGGCGCCGATCAGCCAATTGGCCACGATCTTGTCGAGCAAGGCGCGTGCACCGATGCCGGAGGCGAGCGCGGCCAGCCCGGTCCGCACCCAGGCTGCGTAGGTCCGCTCCGCCGCCAGGACCGTCCGATCGGCGGCGAGTTCGGTACGGCGATCAGCGCTGTCGGTCTGCTCTTCGGCGCTATGTTCGAGATGCGCGGCGCTGGCGGCGAGCTTCACATGGGCTTTGGTGGCGGCCTTGGTAGCGGCCTTGGTGGCGGCGGCCGGATTGGTCGGAGCCTTGGGGTCGTTCGCCATGCCCATCGTAACGCACGGGATATGATTTGTTCCCTAAGGTGACGGCGGCGCGTTCTGCCCTTATCTGGGAGACATGATGGCGAACCGGTTCGACAGCCTGCCCAATCGCCGCGCGATCATCGATCGTCGCGGGCTCGCGGACGTGCTTGCGAATTTGGAGGGCTCCAATCCCGCCGCGCTGCGCGCCGCCGCTACGCCGGTATTGCGCGAGGCACTCGACAAGGGCCGCGCGGAGATTGCCCGCCGGCTCGCCCAAAAGCCGAGCCATGGCGCGGAAATAGCGGCCTCCTACGCATTCCTGACCGATCAATTGCTGCGGCTTTGTTTCGATTTCACGCTCCTGCGCCTCTACCGCAACAACCACCCCACCGCCTCCGAGCGCATCACTTTGATCGCAGTCGGCGGCTATGGCCGGGGCGAGATGGCGCTCCATTCGGACATCGACATCGCCTTCATCACGCCCTGGAAGCAGACCGGCTGGGTAGAGCAGGTGATCGAATCGATCCTCTACATGCTATGGGATTTGGGATTGAAGGTCGGCCATTCGAGCCGCTCGCTCGACGATATGGTCCGCATGGCCAAGAGCGACCTGACCATCTGCACCGCATTGCTCGAATCGCGCTACGTCTGGGGCGATCAGGCGCTCTACGAAGAAGCCTCCGTCCGCTTCGATCGCGAAGTGCGCGCCGGTAGCGCGCGCAGCTTCGTCGCCGCCAAGCTGGCCGAACGCAACGAGCGGCACGAGCGGATGGGCGACAGCCGCTACGTTGTCGAACCCAACCTCAAGGAGGGCAAGGGGGGGCTACGCGACCTCCACACCCTCTTCTGGATCGGCAAGTACGTCCACAAGGTCGGAACCGCCGCCGAGCTGGTCGAGAAGGGGCTGTTCACTGCGCAGGAATATCGCCGCTTCCGCCGCGCCGAGAATTTCCTGTGGGCGGTGCGCTGCCATCTCCATATCTATGCCAAGCGCGCCGAGGACCGGCTGACCTTCGACGTCCAGTCGGAGATTGCGGTGCGGATGCATTATGCCGATCGCCCCGGCCGCAGCGCGGTCGAGCGGTTCATGCGCCATTACTTCCTGACCGCGAAGGAGGTCGGCGATCTTACCGGCGTGTTCCTGGCGCACATTGATGAGGAATTTGCCGGCCGCGGCCGTCGCTTCGGGTTCCCGACCTTGCGCCGCCGCCCGCGCAAGCTCGACGGCTTCATGCTCGATCGCGGTCGCCTGAAGGCGCCCGAGGATGATTTCTTCGCTCAAGATCCGGTGCGGCTGGTCGAACTCTTCTGGCTCGCGGACAAATATGAGCTCGAAATCCATCCGCTCACGATGCGCCAGGCGGGCCGGGATGGGCGACTGATCGACGGCCGCGTGCGCGAGGACCAACGCGCCAACGCGCTCTTCCTCGACGTGCTGACCTCGCCCCGCAATCCGGAGATGGTGCTGCGCTGGATGAATGAGGCGGGCGTGTTCGGCCGCTTCATGCCCGACTTCGGCCGCGTCGTCGCGCAGATGCAGTTCGACATGTACCACCATTATACGGTGGACGAGCATTCGCTGCGCGCGATCGGCCTGCTCTCGCAGATCGAGAAAGGCGACCTGTCCGAGGATCACCCGCTCGCCTCCAAGATCTTCAAGCAGATCGTGTCGCGCCGCGTCGCTTATGTTGCGGTGCTACTCCACGATATCGCCAAGGGGCGGGGCGGGGACCATTCGATCCTGGGTGCCGAAGTTGCGGAAAAACTCTGTCCGCGCCTCGGCATGACCGCCGCCGAAACCGAGATGGTCGCCTGGCTGGTACGTTATCACCTCCTGATGTCGGCAACCGCGTTCAAGCGCGATCTTGCCGATTTCAAGACGATCCTCGACTTCGCCGAGGTGGTGCAAAGCCCCGAGCGGCTGCGCCTTCTGCTGGTGCTGACCATCGTCGACATCCGCGCGGTCGGGCCCGGCGTATGGAACGGCTGGAAGCGCCAGTTGCTCGCCGACCTCTACGATGCCGCCGAAGAGGTGCTCCGCCTCGGCCACAAGCAGCGTGGGCGCGGCGAGCGCATCGCCACCAAGCGCGGCGAACTGGCGGTCGAGCTCGGCTGGAGCCGCCATCGCTTCGACGAGTTCGCCAAGCGCTTCCCCGATTCCTATTGGGTCGCCGAGAGCATCGAGGTGCTCGAGCGCAATGCCCGCCAGATCGCGGCGGCGGATGCGGCGGAGAAGAACCTCTCGATCACCGCGACCGCCGATGCCCAGCGCGGCGCGACCATGGTCACCATCTACGCAGGCGACCATCCCGGCCTGTTCTACCGCATCGCGGGCGCGATCCATTTGGCCGGCGGCAACATCATCGACGCGCGAATCTACACCACGCGGGACGGCATGGCAGTCGACAATTTCCTGGTGCAGGATCCGTTTGGCCAGTCGTTCGACGATCCGCACCGGCTCAAGCGACTCGCCCAGTCGATTGAGGACGCGCTGATGGCGCGCAATCAGCTTGCGACCAAGCTTGCCGCCAAGCCCGCGCCTCGCACCCGCGCGCATGCCTTCGACACCACCGCCAACGTGCTGATCGATAACAATGCGTCCAACCGCTATACCGTGGTCGAGGTGCATGCGGGCGACCGTCCGGCGCTGCTCTATGCGCTGGCGCGCGCGATGTTCCAGGCCAAGGTCACGATCCACTCGGCGCATATCGCCACCTACGGCGAGCGAGCGATCGACGTTTTCTACATAACCGATCTGATCGGCGACAAGATCGATACGTCCCAGCGCCTGAAGACGCTGGAGCGTCTGCTGCTTGAGGCGGCAGGGACCGAATCCCACGAGGACGACAAGAAGGACAAGAAAGCGGCGGCGTGAGGGTCGTGGTCAGAACCGGATTCCGGGCCGCAGTATCAGTTGGAAAATCAGCAGAAGCATGACAAGCGCCAGCGCTGGCCACGCGAACGGGGCGCGGACCGGATCGCCTGAGCCGTCTTTGTGCGCAAGCGCAAAACCCAGGATCGTCCATCCTGCACCAACGATATTGACGATCAGCGGGATCAGGCTGGTCTCGACTGGGCTGCGGGGAATGCGGAATGGCACAATCAGCGCAACCGACAGGATCGCTGCGAGCAGGATGATCTTGATCCCGCTTGATGCGGCAACCTGATCGCCGTGAGCCGACGCCGGGAAAAGGCGGGCCAGCGTTGTCCCGAACAGTGCGAGCGCGATCGCCGCCACCAGCGCCAGTCCGAAATGTACGACGGGGCTTAATCCCAGATAGGTCAAGGCACGGCCGACATCGTTGCCCGGCACAACTGCACCGATCGCAAGCTGGGTCAGCGATTGGCTCAGCCCCTGAAACGCCATCCAGAAGCAGAAAAGGCGGGCAGTGGCGCTCAGGCGCGATCCCATCGCCAGCAAGCCCGTTGCTGCCAGACCGAGGGTCAGGGTCGCCAGTGCGCCGCACCCTTGCAGCAATTCGGCCGTCGGCGCGCTGCCGGTCCATTCGTGGTTATTGTGGAACAGGACGGGATGGAGCCCGGGGGTGAACGCCTTGGGAATGACCAGCCACAATTCCTGCCAGAAGAAGACCAGGTTGAAAGCCAGCGCGCAGAACAGGACAGAGCCAAGTATTGGCAACGGCACCGAAGCGCGTGAACCAGGTGCCGCCAAGGCCAGCCCGATCGCCAAAGGCGCGATGCCGAGCACAGCAAACAGCAGGAGAATGACCGCCATCTTGCCCGTTAGCCCTTAGCGCCCCTGCATATCTCGAGATTCCCTGGGAATCCGCACGGTCAAGCTGCCCCAAGACTCGTCCAGCATGATCTGGCACGAAAGCCGGCTGGTCCGCGTCACCGACGCCGCCAGGTCCAGCAAATCGTCCTCGTCCGCGCTTGCCGGCGGCAATTTGTCGAAGTCGACCGGATCGACGATCACATGGCAAGTCGAACAGGCCATCTGCCCTTCGCACGTGCCTTCCAGCGGCTGGCCATTGGCCTGGCCCAGATCGAGCAGCCGGTCTCCCGCCTTGCCCTCGACCTCGTGCACCGCATCCCCATCGGCCGAAACGAACCTGACTCTCATGCCCACTCCAATTGCCGCGCGGCTGCCTCGTTGATGAGGCGCGCTGCCGTGCGCAATTCCTCTTGGGTCGTATAGCGCCCGAAGCCAAGCCTGATCGATCCACGCGCTTGTGCATCGCTCAAGCCCAGCGCGCGCAGGACATGGCTCGGCCGCCCCGATCCGCTTGCGCAGGCCGATCCCGCCGCGAACGCCACCTCGCGAACCTCGGAGATCAGTCGTCCGGCATCCACACCGTCCCGCCGCAGGTTGCGGTTGCCCTGATAGCGATGATGCCGATCGCCATTGAGTGCCCAATCCTCGAACAAGGTATCAGCTAGATCGGATAGGCTATTGATATGCAGTCTATCCTGATCGCGTCTGGCTTGCGCCAATACCGCCGCCGCGCCGAAGCCCGCGCACAGCATGGGGCTTAACGTGCCCGATCGCAGGCCCTGCTGCTGTCCGCCGCCATGGATCAGGGGCGGCCAGTCAAGCCCATTCCGCAGCCACAGCGCACCGATCCCCTTGGGACCGTGGATCTTGTGCGCGCTGATCGCGACCAGGTCGCACACACCCAACGGCAGCTCGGCGCGGCCGAAGCCCTGGACCGCGTCGCAGAAGAACAGCGCGCCCACCCCGTGCGCCAGCTTCGCGAGCGCGGTGATCGGCTGGATCACGCCAATCTCGTTATTCACCAGCATCGTCGCGACCAAAGCCGTTCGGTCGTCGATAGCGGCGGCGGCGGCATCCAAATCGACCAGCCCGTTTGTTTGTACCGGCAGCACGGTCAGCTCGACGCCGCGCTGCGCCAGCCAGGCAGCGGTGTCGAGCACGCAGGCATGCTCGGTTGCGACTGTGACGATCTTCCGCCGCGTACCGAACGTCGCGCCTTGCAGCGCCCAATTGGCTGCCTCGGTCGCGCCCGATGTGAAGACGGTAGACCCCTTACCCGCACTGTCGCCCAGCGCCGAGGCGACCTGCGCGGTCGCGATATCGATCGCCGCCGCCGCCTCACGGCCGATCCGGTGCGGCGAATGCGGATTGCCATATTGGTCGAGCCACGGAAGCATCGCCTCACGCGTCTCGGGGGCGAGCGGGGTAGTCGCCTGATAATCGAGGTAGATCATGCCGCGCGCCGCCGCTCGGCAAGCCTGGTCCACACTTTCAGGAAGTGTTCGACATCCGCTGGCGTGGTTTCGGGAGCGAGGCTGACCCGGATCACTTCGCGCGCTTGCTCCTCGTTCCAGCCCATAGCGGTGAGCACCGCGCTCGGCTTGAGCGTGCCCGACGAGCAGGCGCTGCCAGCCGACACCGCGATCCCTGCGCTGTCCAGCTCGATCAACTGCGCCGCAGCGGCAGTGCCGGGCAGGCGGTAGGAAGCGATTTCAGGTAGGCGTAAGCTGGTCTCGGCAACGATTTGCCCGCCTGCGGCGCGTACGCCGTCGTCCAGCCTTTGCCGCAGACCTGCCAGCGGATCGCGCGTGCCGCGGGCTTCCAGTGCGGCTGCAAAGCCAATCGCGCCGGGCAAATTCTCGGTGCCGCCACGATAGCCTTTTTCCTGCCCTCCTATGGGAGAAAGCGCACTCAAATCCTTGATAAGCAAAGCACCTATTCCCGGAGGGCCGCCCAGCTTATGCGCGGAAACGATAATCATATCTGCATCGGGCAAGGGCAGCTTCGCCGCGGTCTGCGCGGCATCCGCCAGCCACAGACCGGCGCGCTCCCGGATGGCTGCAGAAAGCGCCTCGAAGGGTTGGATCACCCCGGTCTCGCTATTGGCGGTCTGGATCGCCACCAGTGCCCCGTCCGGAATGGCGGCAAGGTCAACCAGGCCGCTCGCATCGACCCCGATCGCTATCGCATCGGGTGCGGCCCGTCGAATAGAGTCATGCTCTACCGTCGAAATTGCACGCTCGCTTACCTTGGCCCGGGCCAGCGCGAGCGTCGCCGCCTCGCTCGCGCCGCTGGTCAGGATCAGTTCGTGGTCCCAGCCCAGCGCTGCCTTGATCCGGCGCCGCGCCTCCTCCAGCGCGGCTTTCGCCGCGCGGCCCTCGGCATGGGGGGACGAAGGGTTGGCCCAGCGCGCGAAGGCCTCCGCCACCGCCGCACGCGCTTCGGGCAGCATCGGTGTGGTCGCCGCATGGTCGAGATAGATACGGTCGGACACGAGGTCGATAAGTCTCCGTGATTGCACCTGGGCGGACCTTTTCTATATAGGCGCTGCCTGCGCTGGCACCCAAGCCCGCTCTATCAAGTCAAGCGAGATCGATGCCCGACGTCATTTTTCCCGGCCCCGAAGGCCGCCTCGAAGGTCGTTTCAGCCCGCCGCCGCGTCCGCGCGCGCCCGTTGCGATGATCCTCCACCCGCACCCGCAAGCCGGCGGCACGATGAACAACCGCATCGTCCAGGCTATGTATCAAACCTTCGTGCGCCGTGGCTTCGCGACCCTGCGCTTCAATTTCCGTGGCGTCGGCAAGAGCCAGGGCGTGTTCGACAACGGCATCGGCGAATTGTCCGATGCCGCGAGCGCGCTCGACTGGGTCCAGTCGATCCATCCCGAGGCGCAGACTACCTGGATCGCGGGCGTCAGCTTCGGCGCCTGGATCGGCATGCAGCTCTTGATGCGCCGTCCGGAAATCAAGGGTTTTATCTCGGTTGCGCCGCCGGCCAATCTCTACGATTTCACCTTTCTGGCGCCGTGCCCGTCCTCGGGCATCATCATACAGGGCGAGAATGACGAGGTGGCGACCCCGGGCGCGACCCAGAAGCTGGTCGACAAGCTCCGCACTCAGCGTCACATCACGATCCATCACGACACGATTCCGGGTGCCAATCATTTCTTCGAGAACGAGATGACCCCGCTGATGAAGTCGGTGGACGATTATCTGGATATGCGTCTGAAGGCTTGAGGGCGAGGGCCAGGCGGATAAATCCGCCGATGAGGGCATCTTAAGCTCGACTTGGCGCGCATCCGGGGGCTAGGGACGCGCCGAGTCCCCAAACCAAGAGGTAGCCTTGACCAAATTCGCGCCGCGCAGCCGCAAGGTCCGTGTCCTGGCGACGCTCGGCCCCGCGTCGAGTTCGCCGGAGATGATCCGGAAGCTGTTCATGGCGGGTGCGGACGCGTTCCGCATCAACATGAGCCACGGCGCGCATGCGGACAAGGAGCCTCTGGTCAAAGCGATCCGCGCGCTTGAGGCCGAGCTTGGCCGGCCGAGCACGATCCTGTTCGACCTGCAGGGGCCGAAGCTCCGCGTCGGCAAGTTCGAGGACGGCAAGGTTATCCTCGAAACCGGCCAGAAATTCGTGCTCGACCGCGACAAGACGCCCGGCAACGCCGATCGTGTCGAACTGCCGCACAAGGAAATCTTCGCTGCGCTCGAAGTCGGCGCGCGCCTTCTGCTGGATGATGGTAAGCTGGTGCTGCGCGTCTCCAGCGTCGAACCCGACCGGATCGAGACATTGGTCGAGGTTGGCGGGGCGCTGTCCAATTCCAAGGGCCTGAATGTCCCCGACGTGGTCGTGCCGATGGCGGCCTTGACCGACAAGGACCGCGCCGACCTCGCGTTCGCGGTCGAGCAGGGCGCCGACTGGATCGCACTCTCGTTCGTCCAGCGGCCTGAGGACGTGGCCGAGGCGCGCCGCCTGATCGGCGGCAAGGCGGCGGTGCTCGCCAAGATCGAGAAGCCCGCCGCGGTCGATCGGCTGGAGGAAATTCTTGAGATTTCCGATGCGGTGATGGTCGCACGCGGCGATCTCGGGGTCGAATTGCCGCCGCAGCGTGTGCCGCTCGTCCAGAAGCAGATCGTCGCCACCGCGCGCCGCATGGGCCGCCCGGTGGTTGTTGCGACCCAGATGCTCGAATCGATGATCGTGTCGCCGTCGCCGACCCGTGCCGAAGTGTCCGACGTCGCCAACGCCATCTATGACGGCGCGGACGCGATCATGCTCTCGGCCGAAAGCGCTGCCGGCGCCTGGCCCGAGGAATCGGTCTCGATGATGGATCGCATCGCGATCGCTGTCGAAAGCGACCCCGGCTACAAGGCGCGCCTCCATTTCACGGAGACCTTGCCCGATCCCACGACCGCCGACGCTTTGTCGGAAGCGGCAAAGGAGATTGCCGAGACGATCTCGGCTGCGGCGATCATCTGCTTCACCAATTCGGGCGCCTCGGCCCGGCGTATCGCGCGCGACCGTCCGTCGGTGCCGATGCTGGTTTTGACCCCCAATCAAGCAACCGCGCGCCGCGTCGGCCTCTTGTGGGGCGCGCATGCAGTGATCACCAAGGACGTCTCCAATTTCGAGGAGATGGTCGCCAAGTCGAAGCGGATGGCGCTCCGCCACGAAATCGCGACCTCGGGCGACAAGATCATCATCCTGGCGGGCGTGCCCTTCGGCACGCCGGGCTCGACCAACATGCTCCACGTTCAGCGCCTGACCGGCAAGGAACTGGACGGCTTCGACGACTGATTATGCCGTCACCCCAGCGAAAGCTGGGGTCTCGTGCCGCCTGGCGCGCCACCTGCTGAGATGCCAGCTTTGGCTGGCATGACGCCGAGAGATGTTACTCCGCCGGATACACCGTAAACTGCTCGATCCGGCCGTGGGCGCCGGGTTCTGCGCGCAGCACGATCGTCAGCTTCTTGGCGCCGTAATCGACCGTATAGGCCTCCGCCGTGAAGCCGCCGCGTAATGCGGACGAGCGGCGCGTGAAGCTCTTGGGTTCGCCCAGTGCCGCCAGGCTGGCCTTGTAATCCGCCAGCGCTTCGGGCGTGAAATAGTAATTGCCGTTCGCGGTGAACTGGCCGCGATTGATCTTGCCGGCGCGCAGTCCCTCGAACACGGCTTTCGCGCGGCTGACGTCTCCCGCATCGGCGAAGATCACTTTCTCGATCGCGTCGGCAATCGCGGTCTGCGCGTTACCGAAGTCGGCATTGTCGAGCACCACGATTGCCGCCCGGTCGTCCGGATAGATGCGGTTTTCGGATAGATAGCCGACCGCTTCGCCACCATGGCTGATGCGGCGATGGCTTTTGACCATATCGACCTCGACACCCAGCCCGTAGCTGGTGCCGACACCGCTGGTCAGCAGCACCTCGGTCTGCTGCTCGCGATAGGAAGCGGGCTTCATAACGCTCTGATCGATCACCGACACGTCCCAGCGTGCCAGGTCCGATGCGCTCATCGCCAGTTCGCCCGCGGCATAGAGCCAGCCGGGCGCGGGTTGCATTTCGACCCGCACCGGGCCTGCCGCATAGCGATGATAGCCCAGTGGATCGGCATCGGTCAGCCCGGTGTCGAGATCGACCGGATGCATGCCCAGCTGACCAAACACGCGCGCGTTGAGGAAATCGAGCAATTTCATCCCCGAAACCTGTTCAACGATGCGGCCAGCGGCGACATAGCCCGTGTTCGAATATTGCCAGCGCGTGCCCGGATCGAAATCGAGCGGCGCCTTCGCCCACTTGTCCAGAATATGCTGGGGTGTGGTCGGCGTCTCCATGTCGACGAAGGCGTAATCCTGCGGCCAGTAGTCGCGATAGCCAGAGGTATGCGACAGCAATTGCCGGACCTTGACCTCGTTCGCGCGGGTCAGATCGGGCAGATATTTGGAGACCGGATCGTCGAGCGAGATCTTGCCGTCCTCGGCCAGCAGCAGGAGTGCTGCGGCGGTGAACTGCTTGGAGATGGAGGCGATCTTGTAGCGCGCATCGACTTTGGCGGGCACACCCGCGCGCTGCAGGCCGTAGGCCTGCGCGTAGACGATCTTGCCGTCCTCCACGACCGCGATCGAGGCGGCGGGCACGCCCGTCGTCGCCAGCGTCTTGGTTGCCGCCGCGTCGATCGCATTGATCTGCGCGGGAGTGAGCGGGGCTGCCACGGCAGAAGTCGAGAGGAAAGTGGCGGCGCACAAAGCGGCAAGACGCATCGGGATCTCCTTTGTCAGGAGACGTGACGCAGCCGAATCACGCGTGCAAACGAAAACCCACCAACGGCACGCAGCTAGAGCTCGATCTCCGAGATTTGTACAAATCTCATCGCTTGCAGCATGGTCTCCTCCGGCGCAGACTCTGTGTGTTTTAGGGGGCGCGAGCTATGAGTGACGGCGGTGAAAAGGGGGCGGCGGTCGATCCAAACTACCCCGCCGACATGGTACGAGCCGACGCGCATCAGTTTTTGAAAGCCAGCTATCGCCAATTGCGAGATACTGCGTGGCACCTTGAGCAGTATCAGCGAGGCCAGCGGGATGAATACAATTCGAAGATTCGGTTCGGCCTGACCACCGCGAATGCTGCCTCTCTTGTCACCGCACTAAATATAGCTGACAAATTGGCAGGCGTGACGCCTGGCGAGTTGGCATTGGCCTGTGCCTTATTTCTGCTAGGGACAGTGGCGTCCGGCTATAGCCTGTTTGCTCAGCAAAATTATCTTACGAGGCAATCGGGCAATACGTACGCTTGGGCCATGGCAATGGATAGAGCGGTGGCCTTAATTGACGCACCACCGGGGTCTCCGAACTTCCAGCTGGCAGGCGAAACCCAAAGGGAGGCGGCCGCCCTTCAGGCGAAAGTGTTCGACTATTCCAAAGGGACTATCATTATGCAGGCGCTAGGGTGGGGTGCTTGGCTTGGAGGCGCCGTCACATTGGCTGGAGCTTCAGCAATTCGATTTTGGCCTTGGCTCCATCATCTCGGATTTTAGCCGATCAGCTCGGTGTATCCGACTGGACAAACGAAAAGGGCCGCGGTCGCCCGCGGCCCTTCGAAAGGTCCTCAGGGGAGGAGATTAACCTTGGCGGGCCTTGAACCGGCGGTTCGTCTTGTTGATGACATAGGTGCGCCCGCGACGGCGGATCACGCGGTTGTCCCGATGACGGTCCTTGAGCGACTTCAAAGAATTACGGATCTTCACGGGGAAACCCTGCCTATCTATCCAAAAGCTGCGGAAAATGTCGGCGCTCCCTATGGGCAGAGGGCGTTCAAGTCAACCCGTAGGGCGGAAATCTCTCGTTCATCGCCCATGCAGCGAAATCGTTGCTCTAGCGTTGCGATTATAGTCGGACCGAGGGAGATGAAGATGCGCAAGCTGGCTGTGGCAATGCTGGGCACGTTGATGCTGCCGGGCTGCATGTCCGCGCCGGGCGTCCAGGTCACGCGCTTCCACCTCAACCAGCCGATCGCGCCGGGCCAGATCAGCGTCGAGCCGATGATGGCGCAGGATCGCGGCAGCCCCGAATTCCAGACCTATGCCAACATCATCGGTGGCGAATTGGCGAAGATCGGTTTCACCGAGGCGCCAGGCCTTGCCAAGTCCGAACAGGTGGCGGTGATCCAGGTCGACCGCATGTTCTTCGATGGGCCGCCCAAATCCTCTTTCTCGATCGGCATCGGTGGCGGCAGCTTCGGCTATCACGGCGGGGCGGGCGGCAGTGTCGGCACCACCATCGCGGGCAAGCCGACCCAGAATGTCGCAACCCGGCTGATCGTTCAGATCAAGCGCCGCTCGGATGGCACCACCATCTGGGAAGGCCGTGCCGAGACACATGCGCGGTTCGGTACGCCCGAATCGCAGCCGGCGGCTGCGGTCCAGCATCTTGCCTCCGCTGTTTTCCAGGGCTTCCCCGGGGTTTCGGGCCGCACTATCAGCGTCAAATGACTGCACATATTTCGGCCGCTTTCGACAGTGGCAATATCCGCGTCCTCAAGCAGGACGGCGACCGCTTCGATCTGGAGATCGTCCACGATCACCAGTCCGATTTCTACCAATGGTTCCACTTCCGTTTGCTGGGCGCCAAGGGCCGTACGGTGGAGCTGCGCATCCTCAATGCGGCTGGCTCCGCCTATCCGCTCGGCTGGCCTGGGTACAAAGCGCGCGTGTCCGACGACCGCGAAGAATGGCGGCTCGCCGAGACCAGCTATGACGACAAGGTTCTAACGATCCGCCACACGGCGGAGAGCGACAATCTCTGGTTCGCTTACTTCGCGCCTTATTCGATGGAACGGCACCACGATCTGGTCGCCGCGATCGCGGGCGCGCCCGGCGTTACCTACGAATCGCTTGGGACAACGCTCGACGGGCAGGAGATGGATTGCTTCCATCTCGGCGAAGGGCCGCTCCAGGTGTGGCTCTATGCGCGCCAGCATCCCGGCGAGAGCATGGCCGAATGGTGGATGGAAGGCGCGCTGATGCGACTGACCGATCCTTCGGACCCGATCGCGCGCGTGCTGCGT
>Ga0207705_10001301_pt1 | contig 20026 bp, 24 predicted proteins | sample KBSC13metaG_FD_184314 | JGI IMG/M metagenome (GOLD analysis project Ga0207705, IMG submission 184314) | Corn rhizosphere microbial communities from Kellogg Biological Station, Michigan, USA - KBS C1-3 metaG (SPAdes) (version 2) | ecosystem: Host-associated > Plants > Roots > Rhizosphere > Soil ... | reverse complement strand
GTTCACCGGGATCGTGACCGACGTCGGCCGCGTGCGCAGCGTGCGCGAGACCAACCGCGACCGCCGGTTCGAGATCGAGACGGCGTTCGACCTCGCCACGATCGACATCGGCGCCTCGGTTAGCCACGCCGGCTGTTGCCTGACCGTGGTGGAGAAGGGCGATGGCTGGTTTGCCGTGGAGGTCTCGGCAGAGACCCTGTCGCTGACCACGCTCGATGACTGGGCAAAGGGCCGGCGCGTGAACCTGGAGCGTGCGGCGCGCGTCGGCGACGAGCTTGGCGGCCACATCGTCTCGGGCCACGTGGACGGGGTCGGCGAGGTGCTGTCCGTGGACAGCGAGGGCGGCTCGCACCGCGTGCGGATCCGCGCGCCGAAGCCGCTGCACCGCTTCATCGCGCCAAAGGGCTCGATCACCCTCGAGGGCGTGTCGCTGACCGTCAACGAGGTCGAGGACGACGTCTTCGGCGTGAACCTGATCCCGCATACCTGGGATGTGACGACGCTCGGCGAGCTGGCGCCGGGCGCGCGGGTGAACCTGGAGATCGACATGCTGGCGCGCTATCTCGCCCGCTGGCGCGAAACGGCCTAAAGCGTTGGCCTCACGCCGAAGGGGCCCTGATGAGCGAAGACAAGACCCGCATCCTGATCGTCGAGGCGCGCTTCTATTCCGACCTCGCCGACGAATTGCTGAAGGGCGCGACGGATGCTCTGGAGGCCTACGGCGCGGCCTATGACGTGATCACCGTCCCGGGCGCGCTGGAGATTCCGGGAGCCATCGCCATGGCCGAGGAGAGCGGTCACCGGCCGGCCGCCGCCGCGCCCTACGACGGCTATGTGGCTCTGGGCGTGGTGATCCGCGGCGAGACCTACCACTTCGAGATCGTCTCGAATGAATCGGCGCGCGGGCTCATGGAGCTCACGGTCGGCAAGCGGCTGTGCATCGGCAACGGCATCCTGACGGTCGAGGACGAGGCGCAGGCCTGGGCCCGGGCGCGCCCCAGCGAGGGCGACAAGGGCGGGGGCGCGGCGCGCGCGGCCTTGACCATGGTCGCGCTGCGCCAGCAGCTCCTGGTCGGCAAGCGATGAGCCCGGAAGCCAAGATGGGGGTCCCCAAGCAGGCCCGTTCGGTTGCACGGCTCGCCGCCGTGCAGGCCCTCTACCAGATGGAGGTGTCGAGCGCGGGCGCGGAGGCGGTGATCCGCGAGTTCGTCGAGCATCGCTTCGACCGGGCGGTGCCGGGCGACGCCGGCGAGGAGGTCACCCTGGCCCAGGCGGACGAGGCCTTCTTCGCCGAACTGGTGCGCGGCGTGGTGGAGCATCAGAAGGCCGTGGACGGCGCGATCGCCAAGCGGCTCGCCTCCGGCTGGCGTCTCGAGCGCCTGGACGCCACAGCGCGCGCGATCCTGCGGGCTGGCGCCTACGAGCTCAGCTACCGGCGCGACGTACCCACCGAGGTGGTGATCGACGAGTATGTCGAACTCGCCAAGTCCTTCTTCGAAGGCCCGGAGCCCGGCTTTGTGAACGGCGCCCTGGACGCGGTGGCCCAGGACACGCGCACCTGAAGGCGAGGGCCGATGTCCGGCGCTGACGAGTTCTCCGAGATCGCCAGGCTCTTCCGGCCGCTGACCGGCGGCGCGCCGGGCGCCTTCGAACTCCTGGACGACGCCGCCATCGTGCCGCAGCGGCCGGGCTTCGACCTCGTGGTGACCAAGGACGCCATCGTCGAGGGCGTGCATGTTCCAGCCGGCGAGCGGCCCGGCCTGATGGCCCGCAAGCTCCTGCGGGTGAACCTCTCCGACCTCGCGGCCAAGGCTGCCGAGCCGTTCGGCTGCTTCCTGGCCGTGGCCTGGCCGAAGGGCTTCACGGCTGCGGAGCGCGCGGCGTTCGCGGCGGGCCTAGGCGAGGACCTGCGAAGCTTCGGCGTCGCCTTGCTGGGCGGCGATACGGTCTCCACGCCCGGGCCGTTCACCGCCAGCCTGACGGCGCTGGGCTGGGTTCCGCAAGGCGGCATGGTGCGCCGCGCCGGCGCCCGCATCGGCGATGTCGTGGCGGTCAGCGGGACGATCGGCGACGGCGCCCTGGGCCTGATGGCGGTGCAAGGCGAAATCGACGACGCGGATGGCTGGCTCGCCGGTCGCTACCGCCTGCCGAGCCCAAGGCTGGACCTGCGCGCCAGCCTGCGCCGCGCCGCCACCGCGGCGGCCGACGTCTCCGACGGCCTGGTGGCCGACGCGGGCCATATCGCTGAAGCCAGCGGGGTTGGCCTGCGACTGGATCTCGATCGCGTGCCGCTGTCGCCGGCGGCTCTGCGCTGGCTGGAGGGCCAGCCCGATCGGGCCGCGGCGCTCGTCAGGCTTGCCACCGGCGGCGACGACTACGAGGTGGTCTGCGCGGCCTACGGCCAGGCCCCCGAAGGCTTCACGGCCGTCGGCGAAATCACGGGTGAGCCCGGCGCGGACATCCGCCTCGATGGCGTGCGGTTGGAGGTCGCGCGGACCGGCTGGCGGCACCTCTGAACGGAACCGCCCACCGGCCGAAGGGTTCGAGTGCGACCAGTAAGGCCGCGCATGACCCATTCAGCTCAAATCCTTTCCCTCGCGACGGCGACCGCGCCGCATGACCTGCGCCAGGACGAGGTGCTGACCGCAGCGACCGAGGTCTATGGAAACCGGTTTCCGCAATTCGAGCGCATGACGCCGGTGTTTCAGCACGCCGGCGTCCTGAGGCGTCAGATGGCGATGCCTCTGGAGTGGTACCTCCAGCCGCGGTCATGGCTTGAGCGGAGCGCCGCCTACGAGGAGATTGCCCTCGACCTCTTTTGCCAGGCCGCGAAAACAGCCCTGGATGAGGCGGGGCTGGCGGCGTCGGATGCCGACACCATCGTCACGGTCTCGTCCACCGGCATGTCGACGCCGAGCCTGGAAGCCCGCGCGATGACGCGGATGGGCTTTCGATCCGACGCGGTGCGGGTCCCGGTGTTCGGGCTGGGCTGTGCGGGCGGGGTCAGCGGGCTCGCGCTGGCGTCGCGTCTGGCGCTGGCCCAGCCGGGCGTTCGGGTTCTGCTGGTCTGCGTCGAGCTCTGTTCGCTGGCCTTTCGGATGGATCACCTCACCAAGGCAGACGTGATCTCGGCGGCGATCTTCGCCGATGGCGCGGCGGCCTGCGTTCTCGCCTCGGACGCCGAGGGCGGATTCGGGACGGTCACCGGCTACGCCGAGCACACCTGGCCGGAGACGCTCGACATCATGGGCTGGCGCGCCGAGCCGAGCGGGTTCGGCGTGGTGCTGGCCCGCGCGCTGCCGCCGTTCATCCGCAAGGAGTTCAAGCCGGCGATGGAGGCCATGCTTGCAAGGCAGGGTCTGGAGATCGGCGACGTTGACCGGTTCATCTGCCATCCGGGCGGGATGAAGGTGATCGAAGCCATAGAGGGCGCCTTCGGCGTCGGCCAGGGCGCGCTCGACTGCGAGCGTCAGGTGCTGGCCGAGCACGGCAACATGTCCTCGCCCACCGCGCTCTTCGTGCTCGACCGGGTGCGGCGAAGCGGCCTGCCGGCGCGGTCAGCCCTGGCCGCCCTGGGGCCGGGCTTCACAGCGAGCACGGTGACCCTGGCGGCGGCGTGATCCTCTCGCTGACCGTTCTCGGCCTGGTGACGGCCCAACGCCTGGGCGAACTGGTCCTCGCGCGTCGGAACACCAAACGTCTCCTGGCGCAGGGCGGCGAGGAACGCGGCGCCGGCCATTATCCGTTGATGGTGGCGCTCCATGCGGCCTGGCTGGCGGGCCTGTGGTGGCTGGCCTGGCATCGTCCCGCCAACCTGGCGTGGCTGGGCGTCTACGCGGTTCTGGAAGCGCTGCGGGTCTGGACGCTGGCCAGCCTGGGCCCTCGCTGGACGACGCGGATCATCGTCGTGCCGGGAGAGGCGCTGGTCCGCAGGGGCCCCTACCGGTTCGTGTCGCATCCCAACTACCTGGTCGTCGCCGGCGAAATTGCGGTGCTGCCGCTCGTCTTCGGCCTGGGCGCCTACGCCCTTGCGTTCACGCTCCTGAACGCCGCCATGCTGTGGCATCGTGTCCGGGTGGAGCAGGCCGCGCTGGAAGGGGCGGCGCAATCACGCGTCTGACGGGCCTTGCATTGTCGGGCGTGTTACGGCTTTTGGCGCGTCCGCTGCGTTTTCGCGCGCGGCCCAGGGACTATAGATGCCATTTCCACCCACCCATCCCGCGCTCGCCCGCGCCCTCGAAGAGCAGGGGTACCTCGATCCTACGCCGGTGCAGGCCGCCGTCCTGCGCGAGCCGGACGACCGGGACCTGCTGGTTTCCGCCCAGACAGGATCGGGCAAGACCGTCGCCTTCGGCCTGGCGGTGGCGCGCGGGCTCCTGGGCGAAGCCGAGCGGTTTGGGCGGGCTGACGCGCCGCTGGCCCTGGTGGTGGCGCCGACGCGGGAGCTGGCGCTGCAGGTCAGCCGCGAGCTCGAATGGCTCTATGCCCGGACGGGCGCCAAGGTGGCGACCTGCGTCGGCGGGATGGACCCGCGCGCCGAGCGCCGCGCGTTGCAGGCCGGCGCCCACGTCGTGGTCGGCACGCCTGGCCGCCTGAGAGACCATCTGGAACGGGGCGCACTCGACCTGTCCGCCCTCGAGGCGGTCGTGCTGGACGAGGCCGACGAGATGCTCGACCTGGGCTTCCGGGAAGACCTCGAGGCGATCCTCGACTCCACGCCGCCCGCGCGACGCACCCTGCTGTTCTCGGCCACGATCGCCCGCGAGATCGCGACCCTGGCCCGCCGCTACCAGCGCGACGCCGTCCGAATCGACACCCTGCGCCGCGACGAGGCGCACGGGGACATTGAGTACCGCGCCGTCCGCGTGGCGCCGGGTGAGGTGGAGCACGCCGTCGTGAACCTGCTGCGCTATTTCGAGAGCCCCGGCGCGCTGGTGTTCTGCGCCACCCGCGAGGGGGTGAAACGGCTGCACGCGGCGCTGCGTGAACGCGGCTTCGCCGCCGTGGCGTTGTCCGGCGAGCTCAGCCAGAAGGAACGGGCCGACGCCCTGCAGGCGCTGCGCGATGGCCATGCCCGCGCCTGCGTCGCCACCGACGTCGCCGCGCGCGGCCTGGACCTGCCGGACCTTGGCCTGGTGATCCACGCCGACCTGCCGGTCAACAAGGCGGGCCTGCTGCACCGCAGCGGCCGAACCGGCAGGGCCGGCCGCAAGGGCGTGTCGGTGCTGGTCGTGCCCTACAACAAGCGCCGCTTCGCCGAACGCCTGCTCGACAGCGCCAGCATCGAGGCCGGCTGGTCGGGCCCGCCGCTCGCCGAAGAGATCCGCGCCAAGGACCAGCAGCGCCTGCTGGATGACCCGATCCTCACCGAGGTTCCGTCGGAGGACGACCTGACGCTGGCGCGCCGCATCCTGGCGGACCGTTCGCCGGAAGCCGTGGCTGCGGCGCTGATTCGCCTGCATCGCCAGCGGCTCCCCGAGCCCGAGGACCTGTTCGACGACGCGCGCGAGACGGGGCAACTGATCCCGTCGGCCAAGCCGCGCGGGGGAACGGCCTACGATCCGATGCGCGAGGGCCGCGGCGGGCGGACGCACGCCGACGGCGGCGTCGGCGCGGAGTGGTTCCGCATGCCGATCGGCCGGCAGAACAACGCGGATCCGAAATGGCTGATCCCGCTGATCTGCCGGCTGGGTCATGTGACCAAGAAGGACATCGGCCAGATCCGCATCTTCGACCGCGAGACCAAGTTCGAGATCGTCGCCGAGGCGGAAGGCCGTTTTCGCCAGGCGATCAAGGGCGCGGCGGAGGGCGATATCAGGATCGAACCGGCCGCTGCGCCGCCGGCGGCCGACCGTCCGCGCGGCGGCCCTCGTCCTGCGCCCAGCCGCGGTCCCGGGACGAAGCCGGCCCCGCCCGCGCCCGCCAAGGCCGTCCATGGTCCGAATCCGAAGAGCGGCGGCAAGCCTAAGCGTCGGGCGAACTGATCGCCGCCGAGCGGAACGGCCGGGCCGGCGGCAGCGCGGGCTCGGCGACGTCAAAGCGCACCTGCGAGCGGCCGAAGTCCATGGCGACGCTGTCGAACTGGGTGAGCAGGTCCATCCCCAGCACGACCGACGGCTTGTTCTTCAGGTCCCAGATGTCGAAGACATGCATGTCGGAATAGACCACCGGCACGTTCCCGAGGTGCAGACCGCCCAGGCGCATGAACGGCACGTAGAGCAGTTCGCCCCAGAACTGCTCGCCGATCAGGGTCTCCATCTTCAGGCGCTGATAGGGGCCGACGCGCCCATGGCGGCGGTCGGACGCGGCGACCAGCTCGCGCAGCGCCGTGTTGCAGATCGTCATCTGCGAGCCGGAATCGATGATCGCGTTGATCCGTTTGCCGCTGACGTCGGCGTCGACGATGGTGAGCTGGCCAAGCCGACGGCGAGCCGGCACCACGGCGCTGCCCTCGCGGGAGATGTCTTCGCGGGAGCGGGTGATCGCCAGGCTCTTGGCCTTGAACCCGAGCTCCAGGCGCTGGCCGGTCAGCCAGTCGATGCCCAAGACCCCGTCCAACCCGTCGGTGAGGGGCAGGGACGCCGCGCGCACCGACCTGCGCTTGCGTTCGCCCACCTGCAGGTGGTCGATCAGCACCCCGGGACGCTCGCGGACGCCGACGATGGTGTGGACCCGGGCGGGCGGCAACTCGGCCAGCATCAACCGCTGCGCCAGGTCGCGGGAGACGCACGAGACGTTGGCGCCGGTGTCGATCAGGAATTGGAACGGTCCCTGCCCGTTGATGGACACCGGGCCCATCATGTGCTCGAAGTTGTCGTGGCCGGTGTCGATCCTGGTGGGGATTTCATCGCCGGGAGCCGGGGCTTCGCCGACGGCCGGCGCGGCTGCAAGCGGGGCGGCGACGGCCCGGGAAAGCGGCAGGGCCGCGGTCCCGGCGGCCAGCAGGCTCGCGGCGGCCTGGCGACGGTTGGGAAGCATCACCTGAACTCCTCCCCTTGAGGCATATCAAGGGTATCACTGGGCGCAGGTGCGGTCACGCCGCCCTTCAATCTTGCGGAAACCGTCGCCCGCTAGGTTCGGACCATGTTCAGGCGCCTGCTGATTCTCACCCTTCCGTTGCTGATCGCGACCGGCGCCGCGCATGCCGGCGAGAAGTCGGGCGAAAAGCCGAAGGAGGTCGGGCAGTACGTCGACCTGCAGCCGGTCGCCCTGCCCATCATAGTGGGCGGCCAGCTAGTCAATTACGTGTTCGTCTACGTGCGCATCAACCTGACCCGCGGCGCCGACGTCATAAGGATCCGCGAGAAGGAGCCGGACTTCCGCGACGTGCTCGTCCGCGACGGGCACCGGACCCCGTTCGTCCTCCCGCACGACTGGGAAAAGGTCGACGAGGCCAAGCTCGCCGCGACCGTGGCCCGGGACGCCGCGGCGATCACCGGACCCGGGATCGTAAGCTCCGTCGTGGTCACTTCGCAGACCCCGCAAAAGCACGTTTCGGCCCCTCGCGCTTAAGCTTCGCACGAGCCCTCGGTGCGGCAGGTTGCACGCACCCTCCAACTTTGGCACTTTCCGCCCCACTTGTTCGGGGCCGTTAGAGAGAGCGCGCTCCGGTTCTTGGGAAATCTTGGGGCTGGGAGCGAGCCGAGGCCGTGTCTTGCACGGTTGTCGATCCCCCTCCGCGCGATCGCAAAAGGGGTGCGCACGAAATGAATTCGATATTGATGCTGGTGATCGGAGCCGGCCTGCTGGCCGTGCTGTACGGCGCCGTGCAGACCGCCTCGCTGCTGCGGGCCTCGCCCGGGAACGCGCGAATGCAGGAGATCGCCGCCGCCATCCAGGAAGGCGCGCAGGCCTATCTGAACAAGCAATACACCGCGATCGCCGCAGTCGGGGTGGTGATCCTGATCATCGGCTTCTTCCTGCTGGGCGCGCTGCCCGCGATCGGCTTCCTGACCGGCGCGATCCTTTCAGGCGCGGCCGGCTTCGTCGGCATGCTGATCTCCGTGCGCGCCAACGTCCGCACCGCGCAGGCCGCCTCGGAAGGCCTGGCCAAGGGCCTCTCGCTGGCGTTCCGCTCGGGCGCGATCACAGGCATGCTGGTCGCGGGCTTCGCCCTGATCGGCGTCGCGGGCTACTTCGCGATCCTCACCGGGCCCCTGGGCCACGTGAACACCAGCCGTGAAGTGGTCGACTCGATGGTGGCGCTGGGTTTCGGAGCCTCGCTGATCTCGATCTTCGCGCGTCTTGGCGGCGGCATCTTCACCAAGGGCGCCGACGTGGGCGGCGACATGGTGGGCAAGGTCGAGGCCGGCATCCCGGAGGACGACCCCCGCAACGCCGCAACCATCGCCGACAACGTGGGCGACAACGTCGGCGATTGCGCCGGCATGGCCGCCGACCTGTTCGAAACCTATGCGGTGACCACCGTCGCCACCATGGTGCTGGCGGCGATCTTCTTCGCGAGCGCCGGGACCGAGGTGGTGACCAACATGATGCTGCTGCCGCTGGCGATCTGCGGCGTCTGCATCATCACCTCGATCATCGGCACCTTCGCCGTGCGCCTGGGCAAGAACAACAACATCATGGGCGCGCTCTACCAGGGCCTGATCGTCACCGGCGTGCTGTCGGTGGCGGCGATCTACTGGGTGATGACCAAGCTGGTCACCGCCCCCCTGACCGTCGGGACCAAGACTTTCGACGGGATGAGCCTGTTCTGGTGCGGCATCACGGGCCTGGCGGTCACCGCCGCCATCGTGGTGATCACCGAGTACTACACCGGCACCGGCTTCCGGCCGGTGAAATCTGTCGCCAAGGCCTCGGTCTCCGGCCATGGCACCAACGTGATCCAGGGCCTCGCCATGTCGCTGGAATCGACGGCGCTCCCGGCGCTGACGATCATCATCGGCATCATCGTCACCTACAACCTGGCCGGCCTGTTCGGGATCGCCATCGCCACCACCTCGATGCTGTCGCTGGCCGGCTTCATCGTGGCGCTCGACGCCTTCGGCCCGGTCACCGACAACGCCGGCGGCATCGCCGAGATGGCGGGCTTGCCGGCGGAGGTTCGCGTGACCACCGATGCGCTGGATGCGGTCGGCAACACCACCAAGGCGGTGACCAAGGGCTACGCCATCGGCTCGGCTGGCCTGGGCGCCCTGGTGCTGTTCGCAGCCTATACCGAGGACCTGAAGTTCTTCTCGGCCAACGCCGCGCCCGGCAGCTTCTTCGACGGGCTGGGCGCGGTCGCCTTCGACCTTTCCAACCCCTATGTCGTGGTGGGCCTGCTGTTCGGCGGCCTGCTGCCGTTCCTGTTCGGCGGCCTCTCGATGACCGCGGTGGGCCGGGCGGCGGAATCGGTGGTCGCCGAGGTGCGTCGCCAGTTCAAGGAGAACCCGGGGATCATGACCGGGGAGGTGAAGCCCGAATACGGCCGCGCCGTCTCGATCCTGACTTCGGCGGCGATCAAGGAGATGATCGTGCCCTCGCTGCTGCCGGTGGCGAGCCCGATCGTGCTGTTCTTCATCATCAAGGCGATCGCCGGCAAGGTGGACGCCTTCGCCTCCCTGGGCGCCATGCTGATGGGCGTGATCGTGACCGGCCTCTTCGTGGCCATCTCGATGACCTCGGGCGGCGGCGCCTGGGACAACGCCAAGAAGCTGATCGAAGAGGGCCATTACGGCGGCAAGGGTTCGGAAGCCCACAAGGCGGCCGTGACCGGCGACACCGTCGGCGACCCCTACAAGGACACCTCGGGCCCCGCCGTGAACCCGATGATCAAGATCACCAACATCGTGGCGCTGCTGCTGCTGGCGGTCCTGGCCCACGGCGTCGTCGGCTAGCTCCGCCGAGGACCGAAACGAAAGCGCCCCGGAGAGCGATCTCCGGGGCGTTCTTGTTTGGGATTTCCCTTCCCTTAATGGGGAGGGAAGGTCCCTAATTCCTCCGGTCGCCGGGGCGGTTGCCGGGGACGCTCTCGTCCTCCTGCGGGATCATCGAGCCGCGGCCGACGTTGCCCAGGATCTGTTCGAGGATGGTGAGTTCGCGCCCGCGGGTCGGGGTTTCGCGGCCGTTGAAGGCCACCACCTTGCCGTCCTTAAGGGTATAGTTGTTGACGCTCTCGACCGTCTCCGACTCCTTGTTGAAGCGGATTGCGGTGATATTGCGCGCCACCACCTCGGGGCGTTTGAACGCCACGCGGGACTTTATCTGGTTCATGTAGAACCAGGTGTCCGGATCGAAGGTGCCGGTGGCCGACGGCGACCCCAGCCGGGCGCGGACCGTGGACTTGGTGTCTGTGCCGACCTTCACGTCCTTGGGGTCGGACTCGATCGCCTGGAAGCCGGAATAGCTGGTGATCGGCGCGCACGCCGACAGGCCGCCAGCCACGGCCGGCAACAGCAGGCCCGCGGCGAGGGCGGCGAAGGCGGCTCTGGAAGTCATATGCGGCTTGGAACCTGCTCTATAGCTCGTGGGCTTTGACCTATCGTCGCTCGGCCCTTAGTTCAATGCGGCTTTATGGAATGGATCGGGCGAAATCGAGGCGTCATGCTGCTGGACCGACTGTTCCGACCCCGCCCGGCGCTCAACGCGGGCCGCTCCCTCTACCTGCGGGCTGTCGAGCAGTCGCGCAGCTCCGCGCTCTATTCCGACCTCGGGGCGCCGGATTCGGTCGAAGGGCGATTCGAGATCTACAGCCTGCACGTGGTCCTGCTGCTGGACCGCCTGCGCGGGCATGGCGACCTGGCGACGGAAGTCTCCCAGGCGCTCTTCGACACCTACCTGAAGGACCTGGACCACGCTTTGCGCGAACTGGGCGTCGGCGACATGTCGGTGGGCCGCAAGATGCGCAAGCTGGGCGAGGCTTTCTACGGGCGAGGCAAGTCCTATGAGGAGGCCTTCGCCGCCCTGCCGGACACCACTCAACTGACCGCGCTGGTCGCGCGGACGGTCTACGCGGAGGCGGATGCCGAGCCGGCGTCGCGCCTCGCGGCCTATGTCCTCAGCCAGCGCGCGGCCTTGGCCGGCCAGCCGTTGGAGCGCCTCGCGGCCGGCGAGGTCGACTGGCAGGCGATATGAGCCGCGAGTGGGCCACGCCCCTTCGCCTGCACGAGCTCGATCGCGGCGCGCTGACCGTCCGGCTTGAGCCCGACGCCGCCGAACGGGCGAAGGTGGCGCAGGACATCGGCCTGGAATCGCTGCCAGCGCTGAGCGCCGAGCTGACCGTGACACCCTGGATGGACGGCGCGGAGATCGCCGGGCGCTTCGAGGCCATCGTGGAGCAGATCTGCGCGGTCTCCCTGGACAGCTTCGAGCATCCCCTGAGCGGTCGGATCGAGGTCCGGGTCGTGCCGGCCGGCAGCCCGCTGGCTCCGCTCGCGACCGGCGGCGAGATCGAATTCGACCCCGAGGCGCCCGACCCGCCCGACGTGCTGGAAGGCGACGCCATCGACCTGGCGGGCTATGTGGTCGAGCATCTGGCGCTGGAGATCGACCCGTTCGCCCGCAAGCCCGGCGTCGCGTTCGACTACGCCCCGCCCGAAGAGCCTGAGTCGCCCTTCGCCGTGCTGAAGAAACTGAAGGGCGGCGAGCCGTAAGCTCGTAAGGCCTTGTTTGCATTGCCGAGCCCGGGCGCTATCGTCACGCTCGAATCCGGCGGGACCCGTCGAAGGACCAAAGCGCCGTCTTGACCCAGTCATTGGTGATTTCCGTCGACGCCATGGGCGGAGACCACGGCCCGTCCGTGGTGCTTCCGGCCGTCGTGCGCGCGCTTCGCGACCTGCCGGAAGGCGTCCGTATCCTGCTGCACGGCGACGAGCCGACCCTGGCCGCGGCGCTGGCGAAGCACCGCGACGCCGCTCCCCGCGTCGAGATTCGTCACGCCGAACGCGTCATCGCCATGGACGAAAAGCCCGCCCAGGCGCTGCGTCGCGGCAAGGGCACGTCGATGTGGGCCGCGGTCGAGGCGATCCGCGAGGGCCAGGCCGCCGCAGCTGTCTCGGCCGGCAACACGGGCGCCCTCGTGGCGATCTCGAAGCTGATCCTGCGGATGACCGGCGATCTGGAGCGGCCGGCGTTGGTCACCAGCATCCCGACGCCCAAGGGCCTGACCACTTTGCTGGACGCCGGCGCCAACATCGACTGCGACGCCGAGCGGCTCGTCGAGTTCGCCATCATGGGTGAGGCTTACCACCGCGCCGCCCACGGAGTGTCAAAGCCCACGGTCGGGCTGCTCAACGTCGGGTCCGAGGAGATGAAGGGCCACGAGGAGGTCCGCGAGGCCAACCGTATCCTGCGCGAGGGCAAGTTCGACCTGGATTACCGCGGCTTCGTTGAGGGCGACGACATCACCCACGGCGAGGTGGACGTGGTGGTCACCGATGGCTTCACCGGCAATGTGGCGTTGAAGGCCATGGAGGGCGCGGCGGGGTTCATGATCGCCGAGCTGCGCGCCGCCTTCGCCTCGGGCGTTTTCGCGGGCCTGGGCTACATGCTTGCGCGCCCGGCGCTGCGCAAGTTCCGCGAGCGGCTGTCGCCGACACCGGCCGCGCCGTTGCTGGGCCTCAACGGCATCGTGGTGAAGTGCCACGGCGGCGCCAGTGAGCGCGATTTCGCGATGGCGGTCCGTTTGGCGGTCGATCTGGCGCGGAGCGACTTCTCCGCCGAGATCGAAAGGAATATGAGACGGCTCCCCGATGCGCTTGCCGACCCCGCGCTTGCGCCGACGACCGAGCCGCCCCCCGCGGAAGGGGCGGCCGAAGGAGCCAGCGAGTGACGAGCGTGTTGCGCAGCGCGGTGACCGGCGTCGGCGGCTATCTGCCGGACCGTGTGGTCACCAACGACGACCTCTCTAAATTCGTGGACACCTCCGACGAATGGATCGTCGAGCGCACCGGCATCCGCCAGCGCCACCAGGCGCGAGACGACGAGCCGGTCTCCGACCTGGCCGTGGCGGCCGCGCGCCGGGCGCTGGAGGCCGCCGGCCGCACGCCGCAGGACGTGGACCTCATCGTGGTGGCGACCACCACGCCGGACCTGACCTTTCCAGCGGTGGCGACCATCGTCCAGCGCAAGCTGGGCTGCCCGATCGGCGTGGCGTTCGACGTCCAGGCCGTCTGCTCCGGCTTCGTCTATGCCCTGTCCGTCGCCGACGGCTTCGTGGCCCGCAACCGCTCGAAATGCGCCCTGGTGATCGGGGCGGAGACCATGACCCGGCTGATGGACTGGACGGACCGCGGCACCTGCGTGCTGTTCGGCGACGGGGCCGGTGCGGTCGTGCTGGAGCCGGTGGTCGGCGAGGGGACCACCGCCGACCGCGGCCTGCTGGGTTTTGCGCTGCGGGCCGACGGGACCAAGCAGGAACTGCTGTTCGTCGATGGCGGCCCCTCGACCAACGGCCAGGTCGGCAAGCTCAGGATGCAGGGCAACCAGGTCTTCCGCCACGCCGTCGTCAACATCTCCGAGGCGATCACCTCGGCGGCCGAGGATGCCGGAATCGAAGTCGCCAGCGTCGACTGGTTCGTGCCGCACCAGGCGAACCTGCGCATCCTGCAGGGCGTCGCCAAGCGTGTCGGCATCGACGAAGCCAAGGTGATCACCACCCTCGACCAGCACGCCAACACCTCGGCCGCGTCGATCCCGCTGGCCCTCGACCAGGGCGTGCGCGACGGCCGCATCAGGCCTGGCAACCTGCTTCTCCTGGAGGCGATGGGCGGCGGCCTCACCTGGGGCGCTTGCGTCCTTCGCCTCTAGGCTTGAGGGTTTCGCGCAATCGCGCGCTTGAAGTCTTTGACGCGATGGGACAAATCAGGGCACGCTTACGCTACCGCTACGGGGGACTTGAGGCGAGCATGAAGGGCGCGACGGTGACACGGGCCGATCTGTGCGAGGCGGTCCACGAGGAAGTGGGCCTGACTCGCCAGGATTGTGGCGAGCTGGTCGAGCGCGTGCTTGAGCTGATGTCCGTGGCCCTCGAGCGCGGCGAGCAGGTCAAGCTCTCCGGCTTCGGCGTCTTCCAGGTGCGCGCCAAGCGCGCGCGCATGGGCCGCAACCCCAAGACCGGCGAACCTGCGGCCATCGAGCCGCGCCGCGTGATCGGCTTCCGCGCCTCCCAGGTGATGAAGGCGCGGGTCGACCGGGCGCTAGCGCGGTGAGGGCGCACTAGGCCGTGGCCAAGGGGCCGGAAGCCTTTCGGACCATCTCCGAAGCGGCGGACGAGCTCAGCGTGCCGCAACACGTCCTGCGGTTCTGGGAAACCAAGTTCTCGTTCATTCGCCCGATGAAGCGGGCCGGGGGCCGGCGGTTCTATCGCCCGTCGGACATCGCGGTCCTGCGCGGCGTCAAGCGTCTGCTGCATGACGAGGGCTACACCATCAAGGGCGTCCAGCGCCTGCACCGCGAGGAAGGCCTGCGCCGCCTCGTGGGCGCCGGAAGCGGGGAGGGCGCGACGGCGCCTGCGCTGGGCGAGGGCGCACCGCCGCGCGCGGGCCGCGACGGCCTCCATGACGCGCTGCGCGACCTCGAAACCGCCAAGCAGCGGTTGGACGCTCTGCTGAGACCCTGAAGGGGGAAGTCTCGCCGGCGAATGGTCGGAGCGACAGGATTTGAACCTGCGACCCCTTGACCCCCAGTCAAGTGCGCTACCAGGCTGCGCTACGCTCCGACGCCTCGCGGCGAGCGCGCCTTATAGGCGGGCGACGATCGTCGCCGCAATCCCGAAAACAGCTAGCGTCCGCGGTTCATCCAGGTGAGCAGCGGCAGGATGGGGATGCCCCAGCAGACGCCGGCCAGCGCGAAGAAGGCGAACTGCAGTGGGCCGTGGTTGGGGACGAACTCAGCCACGCGGACCACCAGGCCGACGTAGAAGAGCAGGAAGGCCAGGATGCCGAAGAGGCCGATCAGTTTGCGCAGCCGCGGGTTCATCGCGCGTGCTTAGCCGCCCATGCGCCGGGGAGGAAGCGTGGACGCGCCGGTCGCGCCGGTGTAGGCCCCGCGGCAGTCCCGCCTCCCAGGCGCTGTCTCGTCCCCGTTCCGGCCCATGACCTCGTTCCTGCGTTCCGACCGATCCCGCGCCGTGGCCATCTGGCTGCTCGTCGTGGCGGCCCTGGTTCTGGCCATGGTGGTGGTGGGCGGCTCGACGCGGCTGACCGGCTCGGGGCTTTCGATCACCCAGTGGAAGCCGATCGCGGGCGTGCTGCCGCCGCTCAGCCAGGCCGCCTGGCAGGCGGAGTTCGCGGGCTATCGGGCAATCCCGCAGTTCCAGCTCATCAACCCCGGCATGACGCTGGAGCAGTTCCGTTTCATCTACTGGTGGGAGTGGTCGCACCGGTTCCTGGCGCGGCTGCTCGGCGTCGTGTTCCTGGTCCCGCTCATCTGGTTCGCGGTGCGCCGCGAGTTGCCGCGCCGCCTGCTCTGGCAGTTCGGGGCGGTCGTCCTGCTGCTGGCGCTGGAACCCATCGTCGGCTGGTGGATGGTGGCGAGCGGCCTGGCCGACCGCGTCTACGTCGCGCCCGAGCGGCTGACCATCCACCTGGGCATCGCCTTCGCGCTGCTCGGCGCCCTGATCTGGACGGCGCTCGACGCCTGGTCGGGTTCGGCGCGCCAGACCCTGCCGAGCCCCTGGGGCGGCCGGGCGCTCGGGCTGGTGGGGCTCATCTACCTGCAGATCCTGCTGGGCGCTCTGGTGGCGGGCAACCACGCGGGGCTGGTCTACAACGACTGGCCGTTGTTCGCCGGGCGCGCGTTCCCGCAGGACTACGCGGGCGACGGGCTCTGGGCCACGCTGGCGCACAGCCAGGCCGCGGTGCAGCTGCACCACCGGATGGTCGCCTATCTGCTGGTGCTGGCCGCGATCGTCCTTGGCGTCGGCGCTGCGCGTTCGCGCTACCTGCCGCTCGAATCCAAGCGGCTGGCCCTGGGCGTCATGGCCCTCGTGGCCGTGCAGGCGCTCCTGGGAATCGCCACCCTGATGGCGCGCGTGCCGATCGGCCTGGGCGTGGCCCATCAGTTGACGGCGGCCCTGACGCTGGCCCTCGCCGTCGTCTTTGCCTGGCGGGTGCGGCGGGTCTGAGCCGCGTCTGGAATCGCGGGTTCCTTGTCATTGCGGACGCCCACGGCCCAGCCTCATAAAGAGCTGAACAGGGGCGATCTGAAGGGGGCTCAAGGCATGCAATCGCGATTTCGTATTTTCTCGGCGGCGCTCGTCGTCGCGTTCGCCGGCGGGCTGGCCGCCACGGCGGCGTCGCATTCCGAACCTCGGGCGCCCGACGTCGCCTACACCGCCGACGGCAAGCTGCAGTTTCCCAAGGACTACCGCACCTGGGTCTACCTGACCTCGGGGATGGACATGGCCTACACCGAGGCCGCCGGCCCCGCCGACCGCCACCTGTTCGACAACGTCTTCGTCAACCGCGAGGCTTACGAAGTCTACCAGAAGACCGGCGCCTGGCCGGACAAGACGATCTTCATGCTGGAGGTCCGCAAGGGCGAGGGGCGCGGCTCGATCAACAAGAAGGGCCAATTCCAGGCCGACCGCCTGGGGCTGGAGGCCCACGTGAAGGACACCGCACGCTTCAAGAGCGGCTGGGCCTTCTTCCCGTTCAACGGCAACGAGCCCTCGGCGGCGTTGCCGCAGACGTCGGCCTGCAACACCTGCCATGAGCAGCACGGGGCGGTGGACACCACCTTCGTCCAGTTCTACCCGACGCTGATCCCCAAGGCGCAGGAGATGAAGACCTTCAGCGCGGCCTATCTCGCCGAGGAAGCCAAGGCGAAGGGCGAGGGCCGGTAATATATTACCGTATCAGGAAACGTGCGCATTTTCAGAGGCTTGACGATAAGTCGGCGCGGGTGAGTTGACAGCATCGGGCATTGTCGGCATATGCCCCGGCTCACGCCGCGACCCCCTCGTTGCGGCCCAAGATCCGGATGAGTTCCCATGATGAAGACCACGGCTTCGCTGAAGCCCGCCGAGGTCGAGAAGAAGTGGATTGTGATCGACGCCGAGAACGCCGTGGTCGGCCGCCTCGCGACGTTCATCGCCAATCGTCTTCGCGGCAAGCACCGCCCTGACTACACCCCGCATGTCGATTGCGGCGACTTCGTCGTCGTCGTGAACGCCCACAAGGTGAAGTTCACCGGCAAGAAGCTGCAGGACAAGATCTACTACTGGCACACCGGCCACCCCGGCGGCGTCAAGGAACGCACCGCGGGCAAGATCCTCGGCGGCCGCTTCCCCGAGCGGGTGCTTGAGAAGGCCGTGGAGCGCATGCTGCCCAAGGAAAGCCCGCTGGCCCGCAAGCAGCTGACGCACCTGCGCATCTACAACAGCGCCGAGCATCCGCACGCCGCCCAGAACCCCGAGACCATCGCGTTCGCCGATCTGAACGCCAAGAACGTGCGGAGCGCGTAATCATGTCGGAAGCCACCACGCCCGAAGTCGCAACCGGCTTCGACGCCCTGAAGGGCCTGGGCACGCAAGCCGCCGAGGACGTCGTCGTCCACGAGCGCAAGGTCGACGCCCAGGGCCGCGCCTACGCGACCGGCAAGCGCAAGAACGCCATCGCCCGCGTCTGGATCAAGCCCGGCAAGGGCAAGATCACCATCAACGGCCGCGACCAGGAGGTCTACTTCGCGCGTCCTGTGCTGCGGATGATGCTGGCGCAGCCGTTCGAGCTGTCCGACCGTGCGGGCCAGTTCGACGTGATCGTCTCCGTGCAGGGTTCGGGTCTCTCCGGCCAGGCCGGCGCGATCCGCCACGGCATTTCCAAGGCGCTCACCTACTACGAGCCCGAACTGCGCAGCGTGTTGAAGCCACATGGCCTGCTCACCCGCGACAGCCGCGTCGTCGAGCGGAAGAAGTACGGCAAGGCCAAGGCCCGACGCAGCTTCCAGTTCTCGAAGCGCTAAAGCGAAGCTGCGAAAACTCGCGTTTCGAAAAAGGGGCGCTTCGGGAAACCGAGGCGCCCCTTTCTCTTTGTCTGCTCCCATTTTCCGTGTCGGGATGCCAAGCCCATGACCCACACAGTCTTCATCGATGGCGAAGCCGGCACCACCGGCCTGCAGATCCGCGACCGGCTCGCCGGCCGCAGCGACCTGGAGGTGCTGTCGATCGATCCGGCGCGGCGCAAGGACGCCGACGCGAGGGCCGAGCTGCTGAATGGCGCGGACGCGGTCGTCCTGTGCCTGCCGGACGACGCCGCGCGCCAGGCGGTGTCGCTGGTGACCTCGAACAGCGTGCGCATTGTCGACGCCTCGACGGCCCATCGCACCGCGCCCGACTGGGCCTACGGCTTTGCGGAGATGGGCCCTGGTCAGCGGACGGCCATCGCCGGCTCGACCCGCGTCGCGAACCCCGGCTGCTATCCGACGGGCTTCATCGGCCTGGTCCGCCCGCTGGTCGCCGCGGGCCTGGTCCCGCCGGACTTTCCGCTGACGGTCAACGCCGTCTCCGGCTACTCCGGCGGCGGCAAGGGTCTGATCGCCGAGTTCGAGGCGCGGGCGCCCGATGGCACGAACGACGCCTTCCGCGCTTACGGCCTGACGCTCGCGCACAAGCACCTGCCGGAAATGCAGCAGCACGCCGGCCTGAAGCACCCGCCGGTGTTCGCGCCCGCGGTCGGCCGCTACGCCCAGGGCATGATCGTCGAGGTCCCGCTGCAGCTCTGGGCGCTGCCGGGCAAGCCCGACCCCAGCGATCTGCACGTTGCCCTGGAGGCGGCCTATGCCGGAGAGCCGTTCGTCGAGGTGGCCAGCGGGGCCGAATGCGCCGAGCTCGGCCAGCGTCGCGCCGGCGCGGCCGGCTACGTGGCCGCGCTGGATCCGGAGAGCCTGAACGGCACGAACCGCATGAAGCTCTTCGTGTTTGCCAACGCAGAACGCACCCAGGCCCGGCTCATCGCGATCCTGGACAATCTCGGCAAGGGCGCATCCGGCGCGGCCGTGCAGAACCTCAACCTGATGCTGGGCCTGGAGGAGGGCGCGGGCCTTTGAACCTGCGCCGCGCCACGGCGGCCGACGCCCCGGCGCTCGGGGCGGCGCACATCCAGGCGATGCGCACGCTCACCTTCCTGCCGCAGTTGCATACCGTCGAAGAAGCCGTCGCCTGGATGGCCGGCGAGGTGCTGCACAAGGATCAGGTGTGGGTGGCCGACGCCCAGGGCGAGGTCGCGGGCTACATCGCTTACACCGATGACTGGATCAACCAGCTCTATGTCCGCCCCGACCGGCAGGGCCAGGGCATAGGCGCGGCCCTGCTGGCGCATGTCCTGGCGCTCCGCCGGCCCAAGCGGCTTTGGACCTTTCAGCAGAACACGCGCGCCCGGCGGTTCTATGAAGCCCGCGGCTTCGTGCTGGTCCGGCTCACCGACGGGTCGGGCAACGAGGAAAAAACACCCGATGCGCTCTACGAATGGCGCGCTTGTGACAGCGCTGAAATCGAAGATTCCTTGTAACTTTCGGCCCGGGCGGCGCGTAATCCCGGCATGAGCACCTTGTCATTGTCCCCGCTTTCGCGCCGCGGGTTCCTGATGGCGTCCGCCGTCACCGCCGCGCTTCCCAGCCTCGCCTTCGCCGCCGCCGATCCCTACGCGGCTTCGCCGTTCCGGAAGCTCAGTGACGCGGACTGGCAGAAACGCCTGCCGCACGCCTCCTATGAGGTGCTTCGCCACGAGGACACCGAGCCGCCGGGCTCGAGCCCGCTGCTGGCGGAACACCGCAAGGGGACTTTCGTCTGCCTGGGCTGCGGCCTTCCAGTCTTCAAATCGGATTGGAAGTTCGAAAGCGGCACCGGCTGGCCGAGCTTCTACACCTACATCAAGGGCGCGTTCCTGGAGAAGAAGGACTTCGCCATCGGCGTGCCGCGCACCGAGTACCATTGCGCCCAATGCTTGGGCCACCACGGCCACGTCTTCAACGACGGGCCGAAGCCGACCGGCCTGCGCTATTGCAACAACGGCCTGTCGCTGAAGTTCGTGCCCGCCTAGACGCGTTTGCCGCGCTTCGGCGGGGGCGACGACGACGGAGAGGGCGA
>Ga0207705_10001300_pt1 | contig 20044 bp, 20 predicted proteins | sample KBSC13metaG_FD_184314 | JGI IMG/M metagenome (GOLD analysis project Ga0207705, IMG submission 184314) | Corn rhizosphere microbial communities from Kellogg Biological Station, Michigan, USA - KBS C1-3 metaG (SPAdes) (version 2) | ecosystem: Host-associated > Plants > Roots > Rhizosphere > Soil ... | reverse complement strand
GGTTGAGCCGACGGCGCCCGCACCGACCGCGCCCGCACCGACATCGTCAGAGCCCGGCCAGGTTGCGCCTGCTGCGCCGCCCGCGGGTCCGGTGGCCTGGAAGGTCGCGCCCGGCTCGGCCCTGACCTTCGCCACCAGCTGGAGCGGCACGGCCGTGGAGGGGCGGTTCGACACCTGGACGGCCAACATCCTGTTCAGCCCGGACGCTCTCGACCGCTCCAAGGTGACGGTCGCCATCGACATGGCCTCGGCCAAGACCGGTGACGCCCAGCGCGACGCGACCCTGCCGGCGCCCGACTGGTTCGACGCCGCAAACCACCCGAAAGCTATCTTCACCGCGACACGGTTCGAGAGGAGGGGTCCCGACCGCTACGTCGCGCACGGCAAGCTCAGCCTTCGCGGCGTGAGCAAGGCCGTCGACCTGCCGTTCAGGCTCACGATCGTCGGCGACAAGGCGAGGATGAGCGGCGACGCCGCCATCGACCGCGTGGCCTTCGGCGTGGGCCAGGGCGAGTTCACGGCCACCGACCAGATACCCGCCAAGGTCGCGGTCCACGTCCAACTGACCGCCCGGCGCGACGAACGGTAGGCGCGGCGCATTGACAGGGGCGACGCCTCGCCCAAGCTTGGCGTCACCTTCACCGTTCGGGGATGATCCCATGAAGTCGTTACTCGCCGCGGCCTGCGTGGCCGCCAGCCTGGGCGTGGTGGCCGCCACAGCCGCACCCGCGCTGAAGCCCTACATCGCCGCGGCCGTGGCCGACAAAGGCCGTGACACCGACCGCGCCGCCGACGCCTACCGCCACCCGGGCGAAGTCATCGCCTTCTCCGGGGTGAAGCCCGGCGACAAGGTCGTCGATCTGATCCCAGGCTCCGGCTACTTCACGAAAATCTTTTCGAAGGCCGTGGGCCCCAAAGGCCACGTCTACATGGTCTGGCCGAACGAATATGCGAAGGAAGCCCAGCCCGACCCGGTGAAGAACGCCGAACTCGCCAAGGCCGGCTACCCGAACACCTCGGTGATCCTGCAGCCTGCCGCCGCCTTCGCGACGCCTGAGCCGGTGGACCTGGTGTTCACGGCGCAGAACTACCACGACTATCCGGACAAGTTCATGGGCAAGATCGACCCGCTGGCTTTCGACCGGGCGGTCTTCAAGGCGTTGAAGCCGGGCGGAACCTTCCTGGTCGTGGACCACGTCGCCGAGGCCGGCTCGGGCATGCGAGACACCGACACCCTGCACCGCATCGATCCGGCCATCGTCAGGAAGCAGGTCACCGACGCGGGCTTCGTTTTCGAGGGCGAGAGCAAGGTGCTGCGCAATCCGGCCGACGACCACAAGAAGGCGGTCTTCGACAAGGCGATCCGCCACCACACCGACCAGTTCGTCTACAAGTTCAGGAAGCCCCAATAGGCGAAGGCGACGGGGAAATAGGACAGCGGCCCTCTCGGCGGTGTAACGAGCCGTCGTGGACCCTGCCGCCGACATCGCCGGAGCCGCCGTCGCCTTGAAGGCCGGCGGCCTGGTCATCCTGCCGACCGAGACGGTCTATGGCCTGGCGGCGGACGCCGGCGATGCGCAGGCCGTGGCCGCGATCTATGCGGCCAAGGGCCGCCCGGCGTTCAATCCGCTGATCGCCCATGTCGCCGACGCCGCGGCGGCCCGGCGGATCGCGGTCTTCGAGGAGCGCGCGGAGCGGCTGGCGGCGGCCTTCTGGCCCGGGCCGCTGACCCTGGTTTTGCCGGTTGCCGACGAAGCCGCGGTCTGCGATCTCGCTCGGGCGGGCCTCGACACGGTCGCCGTCCGCGCACCGGCCCATCCGATGGCGCGCGCCCTGCTGGAGGCGTTCGGCGGGCCGTTGGTCGCACCCTCGGCCAACCGCTCCGGCCGGCCCAGCCCCACGACCTTTGCCGATGCGGTCGAGGAAACCGGCGCGGCGGCGGCCGCCGCCCTGGACGGCGGCGCCTGCGCCATCGGCCTGGAGTCGACAGTGGTCGCGCTGCTCGACCGGCCACGGCTGCTGCGTCCCGGCGCGATCACCCGCAGCCAGATCGAGGCGCTGATCGGCCCGATTTTCGAAGCCGAGGCCGACGCCAAGCGTTCGCCCGGCCGGCTGACGCGGCACTATGCGCCGGACCTGCCGCTGCGGCTGAACGCGAAGGAACCGCGCACCGATGAGGTCTGGCTGAGCTTCGGGCCGAGGGGCGGCCATGGCTTCAATCTCAGCCCCGCGGGCGACCTGACCGAGGCCGCCGCCAACCTCTTCGCCTATTTGCGCGCCGCTGACCGCAGCGACGGCGCGGCCGGAATCGCGGTCGCGCCGATCCCCGACGCCGGCCTTGGCGAGGCGATCAACGACCGCCTGCGCCGCGCCGCGGGGTTTGTCGGCTAGGGCCTGGGCGCTAGAGTGGCGGCATGACCGCGCCCGTGCCCGCCGATGTGCTCGCCCGCCTGAAGGCCGTGCTGGGCGAAGGCGGCTGGAGCCAGGACCCCGAGCGGCTGGCGCCGAAGCTGCTGGAATGGCGCGATCGCTGGACCGGCGAGACGCCGTTCCTGGCCCTGCCGAAGACGACCGCGGACGTGGCGGCGGTGGTCGGCGTCTGCGCGGAGTCCGGCACGCCGATCACGACACAGGGCGGCAATACCGGCCTGGTCGGCGGCCAGATCCCCCAGGGCGAGGTGCTGCTCTCCACCGAGCGCCTGCGCGCGATCCGCGAGACCGACACCTTCGACGACGTGCTGGTGGCCGAGGCGGGCGTGACGCTGGCGGCCGTTCACGAGGCGGCTGCGGCCTTGCGCCGCCGCTTCCCGCTGGGCCTCGCCTCGGAGGGCTCGGCGACGATCGGCGGCGTGGTCTCCACCAACGCCGGCGGCACCCAGGTGCTGCGCTACGGCATGACCCGCAACCTCGTCCTCGGCCTGGAGGCCGTGTTGCCGAACGGCGAGGTCTGGAACGGCCTGAAGCACCTGCGCAAGGACAACACCGGCTATGACCTCAAGCAACTCCTGATCGGAGCCGAGGGCACGCTGGGCGTCGTCACGGCCGCGGCCCTGAAGCTCTATCCGGTGATGGCCTCGCGCGCGGTGGCCATGATCGGGGTGGACAGCCCGCAGACGGCGATCCGGCTGCTGGTCCGCGCCAAGGACGAGACCGGCGGGGCGGTGGAGGCGTTCGAGTTGATGGGCCGGCTGGGGGTCGATTTCGCGCTGAAGAACATCGCCGGCACGCGTGATCCGTTGGCGCAGGCGCATCCGTGGTACGTGCTGGCCGAGTTCTCGTCGGGCGAGCCGGGCTCGGCCGAGGCGTCGATGGAGCGGTTCCTGGCGTCCGGGCTTGAGGATGGCCTGATCCGCGACGCCGTCATCGCCCAGACCGACGCGCAAGGCCGGGCGCTGTGGGCGATCCGCGAAAACCAGTCGCCGGCGCAGAAGCCCGAGGGCGCGACCTGGAAGCATGACGTCTCGGTGCCGGTCAGCCACGTGGCGGCCTTTCTCGAAGAAGCCACCGCGGCCATGCATGTCTTCGCGCCCGGCGCCCGCATCGCCGCCTTCGGCCATATAGGCGACGGCAACATCCATTATGACGTGCTGCGCCCGGACGGCGGGTCGGACGCCGAGCACGCCGCGCGCCGCGACGCCGGCTCGCGCATCGTGCATGACATCGTGGCCTCTATGGGCGGCTCGATCAGCGCCGAGCATGGCCTGGGCTCGATGAAGACCGAGGAGGCGCGACGCTACAAGTCCAGCGTCGAGATCGAAGCGCTGTCGGCGATCCGGCGTGCGCTCGACCCGAAGCGGATCATGAACCCGCGGGTGCTTTTCTAGGCATACCCTCCCAACGTCGTGCCCGGGGTGTCCGGGCCATCCAGCCCAAGGCGCCCGCCGCGCCCGATGCAGAACGGCTTCCGCATGGGTCACCCGGACAAGCCGGGTGATAAGGGTCGCTGGGAAGGGTTGGCGCCGTCGCCAAGACGCGGCAAAGCATCGGCCATGCTCATCGTGCTCTCCCCGGCCAAGGCGCTCGACTTCACCGCCGCGCCTCAGTCGATCGGGATGACCGCCCCGGAGCTTTCCGAGCACACCGCCGAGCTCGCCAGGGTGGCCAAGAAGCTGCGGGTCGTCGACCTGAAGCGGATGATGGACCTTTCCGATCCGCTGGCGAAACTCAACCGCGAGCGGTTCCAGGCCTTCGATACGGAAAGCGAGGAGGGGCTGCAGGCGGCCTTCGCCTTCAACGGCGACGTCTACATGGGCCTGAGGGCCCGCGAGCTGGACCGCAAGGCGCTCGCCTGGGCGCAGGATCACGTGCGCATCCTCTCCGGCCTCTATGGCGTGCTGCGCCCGCTCGACGCCATCCAGCCCTATCGCCTGGAAATGGGCGTGCGCCTCAAGACCAGGCGCGGGCACAGCCTCTACGACTTCTGGGGTTCGCGGGTGTCGCAGGCGTTGGACGCGGCGCTGGCGGGCCACGAGGAGCGCACGCTGGTGAACTGCGCGAGCCAGGAATACTTCGGCGCCGTCGACCGCCAAGCCTTGGAGGCGCCGGTCGTGAGCTGCCGCTTCCTTGAGGAAAAGGACGGCGAGGCGCGGATCATCTCGTTCTTCGCGAAACGGGCGCGGGGGTTCATGGCCCGCTTCGCCATCGACAACCGCGTCGAGCGCGTCGCCGACCTGCGCGCCTTCGACCGCGAGGGCTACCGCTTCGTGGCGGGCCTCTCCAGCGAGGCCGAATTCACCTTCGCCCGGCCGCAGCCGCCGCCCCCGTCGGCGCAGAAGGCCGCCCAGACCCGCGCCGCAGCGAAAGCCCGGCAGACAGAGGAGGCCTGACCATGGCCGTGGACTATCAGCTCGAAGGCCAGGTGGCGGTCATCACAGGCTCCACCTCCGGCATTGGCCAGGCGCTCGCCACCTCGCTCGCCGAGCAGGGGGTGAATGTCGTCCTGAACGGCTTCGGCGACCCGGCCAAGATCGAGGCCGACCGCGCCGCGATCCAGGCCAAGACCAACGCCGCCGTGCGCTACCACGCCGCCGACATGACCAAGCCCAAGGAGATCGCCGACCTGATCGCCTACGCCCACAAGGAGTTCGGGCGCCTGGACATCCTGGTGAACAACGCCGGCATCCAGCACGTCGAGGCGGTCGAGACCTATCCGGAGGAGAAGTGGGACGCGCTGCTGGCGGTGATCCTGTCCTCCACCTTCCACGCCACCAAGGCGGCGATCCCGATCATGAAGGGCCAGGGCCGCGGCCGGATCGTCAACATCGCCTCGGCGCACGGCCTGGTCGCCTCGGCGTTCAAGGCGCCTTACGTCGCCGCCAAGTTCGGCGTGGTGGGCTTCACCAAGGCCTGCGCGGTCGAGCTCGCCCGCACCGGGATCACCGTCAACTGCATCTGCCCGGGCTATGTGAAGACCCCGCTCATCGAGGCCCAGGTGGTCGACCAGGCCAAGACCCGCGGCATCCCGGAGGACCGCGTGATCGAAGACGTGATCCTGGCCGCCCAGCCCAACAAGACCTTCGTGGAGTATCGCCACCTGGCGGGCCAGTTGCTCTACCTGGTTTCCGACCTGGGGGCCTCGGCCACCGGCGGGTCTTTCGTCATCGACGGCGGCTGGACCGCCCAATAGCAACGACATCAGAGGGAGGCATCGCCCATGGCCTACAAGCCGTTCGACCTGACAGGAAAGGTGGCGCTGGTCACTGGAGGCAACGGCGGCATCGGGCTCGGCATGGCCGACGCCATGGCCCAGGCCGGGGCGGACATCGTGATCTGGGGAACCAACGCCGAGAAGAACGCTGCGGCCGAGGCGAGGCTCAAGGCTCACGGCGTCAAAGTGCTGACGCAGAAGATCGACGTCGCTGACGAGCATGCGGTCACCGCCGGCTTCGCCGAGGCGGTCGCCAGGATGGGCCGCGTGGACACGGTGATCGCCAACGCCGGCGTCGGCGGCGGCGCGCCCTCGTTCTCGGAGTTCTCCACCGAGCAGTACCGCCGCGTGCTGTCGGTGAACCTGGACGGCGTGTTCTTCACCTTCCGCGAGGCCTGCAAACACATGGTGGCGCGGGCCGGGCAGGGCGACAAGGCGGGCGGCTCGCTGGTGGTCACCTCCTCGCTCAGCGCCATCGACGGCGCCGCGCGCAACGAGGCCTACGCCTCCACCAAGGGCGCGGTGATCTCGATGATCCGCGCGATCGCGGTGGAGCACGCCCGCTATGGGGTGCGCGCCAACGCCATCCTGCCCGGCTGGATCGCCACCGACATGACCGCCGGCGCCCAGGGCAACGACAAGTTCAACGACGCGGTGATCAAGCGCGTGCCCTTCCGCCGCTGGGGCGAGCCGGAGGACTTCGGCGGCATGGCGGTTTACCTCGCGTCGGACGCGTCCAGCTTCCACACCGGCGACAGCTTCTTGATCGACGGCGGCTACGCGATCTTCTGACGTTGCGTCACGGTTGCTTTCCCTCCCCTTCATGGGGAGGGTGTCCGGGGCGAAGCCGAGGTCGGGTGGGGAAGTCGCGTTCAGGCGCTGGATCAGCGCTTCGGCCCGCGCTTCCCCACCCGTCTCGCGGCGCTCGCCACCCTCCCCATGAAGGGGAGGGAAAAGGAGAAGGATCATGACCCTGCACACCAAGCTCTGCGATCTCCTGGGCGTCGAGCATCCGATCATGCTGGCCGGCATGGGCGGGGTTTCCTACGCCGAACTGGTGGCGGCGGTGTCGAACGCCGGCGGCTATGGCGTGCTGGGCATGGCCGGCCGAACGCCGGACTTCATCCGCGACGAGATGCGCAAGGTGAAGTCGCTCACCGACAAGCCTTTTGGCGTGGACCTCCTGGCCGCCAGCCCCGAGAGCCTGACCGCATCCGTGGAGATCATCTGCGAGGAGGGCGCGTCGTCCTTCGTGGCGGGCCTGGGCGTGCCTATGCCGATCATGGAGCGGTTGAAGAAATCCGGCCTCAAGGTCATGGTGGTCTGCGGGGCGGTGAAGCACGCGGTGAAGGCCGAGCAGGCCGGCTGCGACGCGGTGATCTGCCAGGGCGGCGAGGGCGGCGGCCACACCGGCCTTGTCGGCACCATGCCGCTGGTCGCCCAGGCGGTCGAGGCGGTGAAGATCCCGGTGGTCGCGGCGGGCGGCCTCTATGACGGGCGCGGCCTGGCCGCGGCGCTCAGCCTCGGCGCGGTCGGCGTCTGGATGGGCACGCGGTTCATCGCCAGCCAGGAGGCCCACGCCGGCCAGTTGTACCGCGACGTGATCGTGGAGGCCTCCGACGAGGACACCGTCCGCACCCGCAGCTATTCCGGCAAGCCGATGCGGGTGAAGAAGAACCCCTACGTCGAGGATTGGGAGCGGCGTCCGCAGGAGATCCAGCCGTTCCCGCAGCAGGCCATCCTCTCCAGCCGCGCCGGCGTCATGGGCGGCATCGGCGGCCAGATCGAAGGCCTGGACGCGGACCGCTCGGCCTTCGCGATGGGCCAGTCGGCGGGCGGCATCCACGACGTCCCGCCAGCCGGCGAGATTGTCCGGCGGATCATGGCCGAGGCCGAGGCCGCCATCGGCCGGGTCGCCGACCTGCGCGCCAAGGCGCCTGCTTAAGGGTTCACCGTTCGGGACCGACATGCGGCAGCGAGACGCGCCGAGCGCTCGATTGACATTAATTCGATGATTAGCTAATCATCGTCTCATGAACGCCGTGTTCAAGGCCCTGTCCGATCCGACCCGCCGTCACGTGCTGGAGCTGCTGCGCGACCGGCCGATGACGGCTGGCGACCTTGCCGACCACTTCCCGGTTTCCAAGCCCACGATGTCGGCCCACTTCGCGGTGCTACGCGAGGCAGGGCTGGTCGACGTGCAGAAGGCCGGAAAGACGCTGATCTACCACCTGAAGCTTTCGGTGCTGGAAGACGCGTTGCTGGGCTTCGTCGCGATCTTCGGCAGCGTCGCAGAGACGGCGAAGCCGGCGGCGGCGCGGCCCGCCGCACTCACCAAGGGAACCACGCCATGACCCACAGGAACCTGGCCATCGCGCTGGTCACCGCCGGCACATACATTGGCGGCGCCCTGGCGCTGAAGGCCGCAGAGCACGCCGGCCTCTTGTCGCACGAGGTGGCGGTCCGCGCCGTCTGCGTGTTCAGCGGACTGCAGCTCGCGGTCTACGCCAACTTCCTGCCCAAGACCGCCGGGAACATCCCGAACCCGGTGACCGCGGCGTGTATGCAGTCGGTGCTGCGGGTCAGCGGCTGGGCCTACATGCTGGGCGGCCTGGCCTTCGCGGTGACCAACCTGCTGCTGGTCCCCTATCCGGTTCCGGCCGTCCTGCTCGGGGTCGCGACAGCCTATGTGCTGGGCTACTCCGCCTGGGCCTTCATGGAACGTTCGCCCGGAAAGCCCACCACCTGAGGGCTCATCGACGAACGGCGCGTTCAGACCAGGGAGCCGCCGCCATCGACCCGCAGCACCTGGCCGGTCGTGTAGCCGGCGCGCATCGCATAGAGATAGGCCTGCGCGGCCTCGGCCGGGTCGCCGCCGCGCGCAAGGGGTTGGCGCGCCGTGAAGTTAGTCAGGACCTCGTCCGGCAGGGTCTTGGTCCGCTCGGTCAGCACGATTCCCAGGCAGACGGCGTTCACCCGCACCGGCGCCAGGTCGACCGCCAGGCCCTGGGTCAGGAACTCGACGGCGCCGGCGATCGCGGTCGTGACGGGGGCGCCCTTCATCGGGCGGTGCGCCAGCATGCCGCCGGTGAGGGTGATCGAGCCGTCCTGCGCGATCGTGCGGCAGCCGTATTTCACCGCGGCCAGCGCTCCCCAGAACCGCACCTTCATCCCCGACTGTGCGGCGGTCAGATCGACGTCGCGGGCTGGGTCGAACAGGCTGCCGCCCCAGTCGCCGGCCGTGAACGCGAGATGGTCGAACGCGCCCAACCGCTCGAAGAAGGCCGCGACGCTGGCTTCGTGGCCGACGTCGACGACGTCGCCGCTCACGCCGCGGCCCAGTTCCGCGACGGCCGCCTCCACATTGGCGGCCTGGCTGGAGGCCACCACGACCCGCGCTCCGGCGTCGCGGGCCGCGGCGGCTACGGCGAAGCCTACGCCGGACGCGCCGCCGATGACGGCCACCGTCTTTCCGTCAAGCGAGGTCGATGAGGTGTTCATCCCGTTCTCCTTCACGCCGCGAAGTAATCAGCGTCGCGGATGTCGCTGAGCAGGCCAGGCCCCTGCGGCGTCCAGCCCAGCATCTGGCGCGTCGCCGCGCTGGAGGTTGGGTTATCCCTTTCGATGAGCGTCGCCAGGAACCCGAAGTGGGCGGCCGCCTCGTCGGCGGCGATGCTGCGCACCGGCACGCCGAGCCCGGCGCCGATGGCCTCGGCGATGGCTCGGGTGGCCACGCCCTCCTCGCCGACCGCGTGCAGGGCTGTGCTCGGCCCGGCGTGTTCGACGGCCAGGCGGAAGACCCGCGCGGCGTCCAGCCGGTGCGCCGCCGGCCAGCGGTTGGCGCCTTCGCCCACATAGGGTGAAACGCCCTTGTCGCGGGCCGCACCGACCATCCAGCGCACGAAGCCCTTGTCGCCGATCCCGTGCACCGTCGGCGGCAGGCGCACGACACGGCCGCGCACGCCGCGCGCGCCCAGAACGATCGCTTCGGAGGCTGCGCGCGGGGAGTCGACACCAGGGGCGGCGTCGGTTTCCACCGCCGCCCGGCCCGCCGCCGCGCCCGCGACCATCAGGGTCCCTGACGCGATAGCCAGCGGCTTGTCCGTCCCCTCCATCGCCCCGGCGAGCGCCTCGACCGCGCGCCGGTCGGTCTCGATGTTCTCCAGATATGTGCTGAAGTCGTGGATGAAAGCGGTGTGGACCACCCCGTCACAAGCCCGTGCGCCGGCGACAAGGCTGTCCAGGTCGGCGAGGTCGCCGCGCTGCGTCTCGACCCCCAGCCGCGCCAGCTTGGCGGCGGACGCGTCGCTGCGGGCGAGGCCCAACACCTGATGGCCCGCGCCGAGCAGGTCCTGGACGGTCGCCGAGCCGATGAAGCCGGTCGCGCCGGTGACGAAAATACGCATGGCAATCCGGTCCTGGTGGGATGTGAGGCCGTGCTCGTGGCCCGGTTGATCGCAGCTTAGGGGCTGTTGCAGGGACGATCTATGCGATAGCGTCCGCTCTTTCTTCGCCATCGTCCAAGATTGATCCACATGGACCCGCTTTCCGACGTCCTGTCGCTGCTCAGGCCGCACAACTACATGGTCCGCGGCTTCGACGTGGCCGGGCCGTGGGCCATCCGGGTCGGGGCGCACGAGGGCATCAAGTGCTACGCCATGGTCTCCGGCGAAGGCTGGCTCACGGTGGAGGGCGTGACCGATCCCGTGCGCCTGCAGGCGGGCGACTGCCTGCTGCTGCCGCGCGGCCGGCCCTTCGTCTTAGGCTCCGACCCGATGGCCCGCCCCGTTGAGATCGAAACCCTCGTGGCTCAGGCGCGCGAAGGCGTCGTCACCGTGCTCAACGGCGGCGGCGACTGCTTCGGCATCGGCGGCTGGTTCAGCCTGGCGGGCCACCATGCGGGCATGCTGCTGAGCGTGCTGCCGCCCATCGTCCACATCCGCGGCGACGCCGACCGCGCGGCCCTGCGCTGGGCCCTGGAGCAGATGATGCAGGAACTGCGCGAGCCCCGGCCGGGCAGCCACCTCGTGGCGCAGCACCTCGCCCATCTGGTGCTGGTGCAGGCCCTGCGGCTCCACCTGGCGGATGGGCCGGGCGGCGGCGTCGGTTGGCTGTTCGCGCTCGCCGACCCTCAGATGAGCGCGGCGATCACGGCGCTGCACCAGGACCCGGCGCGCCGTTGGACCTTGCAGGACCTGGCCGACCGCGCCGGCATGTCCAGGTCCAGCTTCGCGCAGAAGTTCAAGGCGACGGTCGGGGCCACCCCGATGGAATACCTCACCCGCTGGCGCATGATGCTGGCCGGCGACAGGCTGGAGAACTCCGGCGACCCGGTTTCGGCGATCGCGCTTTCGCTCGGCTACGAATCGGAGAGCGCCTTCAGCACAGCGTTCAAGCGGGTGATGGAGGTTTCGCCCCGCAGGTATGGCCACGGCCGGCGCGGGACGTTGCTGTCACCCGGCGAGGGCGCGCGGCCTGCGCCCGACGCCGGGCGTGTGCCTCAGGGCGCGCTCGCCAGGTAGGCGTTGGGATCCTTCAGGAAATTTCGGAACTCGCCGATGCAGCCGGTCCAGGCGGAGATCTGCGTGCGGAAGTGGTCATAGGTGTCGTCGGCGAAGAGCAGGGTCGAGTAGAGCACGTGCGGCTTGCCGGTCTTGTCCTCGGTCCCGCGGCACATGGCCGAGGTCTGGTTGAAGGCGTTGAGCTGGGCGAAGCTCGGGCCAGGCGCCTCGACCATCGAATCGAACTGCACCGCCTTGCAGGCGCGGCCCTGCGCGTCACAGGCGGCGAACTGCAGGCTGAAGTTGGCGGCGACCGAACTCACCGTCACCAGCACCGCGTCGGCGTCCTTGCGCGCGATCGCCGCCTTACCGCCGCCGGCGTTGAGCAGTTCCACGACGCTGGCCGGGTTGCGGGCGTCGAAGTTGGCCACCGGCGAAGGCTTCGGCTTTGCCGGTGCGGGCTTGGCGGCCGACGGCCTGGCCGCGGGCGGCTTCTGCGGCGTTGGCTTCGGCGCGGCGGCGGCGACCAGCAGGGCGGCCAGGGCCAGGGCTGTCATTTTCCAGAGCATGACTGAGCGCTAACAGACCTGTGATTTCGGCGCGAGCGTGGCGTCCGATTTCGGTGGTGGCCGTCTTTCCGTAGCCTCCGGCCCTGGACGGTGGTTAAGCTTGGCCCAGGTGTGGGAGGCGTTGATGGTCTTTATCGTTGCCGCGGTGTTCCTGGCGCTGGCCTTGGTGGTCGCGCTCGGGGCCATCAAGATCGTGCCGCAGGGGCGCGAGTACACCGTCGAGCGGTTCGGCCGCTACACGCGGACCCTGAAGCCCGGGATCAGTTTCCTCACGCCCTTCGTTGAAGGCATCGGACGGCGGATCAACATGATGGAGCAGGTCCTGGACGTGCCGCGTCAGGATGTGATCACCAAGGACAACGTCTCGGTGCAGGTGGACGCCATCGTCTTCATCCAGGTCATGGACGCTTCGGCCGCGGCCTACCGGGTGACCAACCTCGATTTCGCGATCACCCAGCTCACCATGACCAACCTGCGCACGGTGGTCGGCAACATGGAGCTCGACGAGGTGCTGTCGCAGCGCGACCAGATCAACACGCGGCTGCTCGAGGTCATCGACCAGGCGACCAGCCCGTGGGGCGTCAAGGTGGCGCGGATCGAGATCAAGGACCTGCAGCCGCCGCCGGACATCACCAACGCCATGGCCCGCCAGATGAAGGCCGAACGCGAGCGCCGCGCGGTGATCACCGAGGCCGACGGGGAGAAGCAGGCCGCCATCACCGTGGCCGAGGGCCAGAAGCAGTCGGCGATCCTGCAGGCGGAGGGCCGCCGCGAGGCCGCCTTCCGCGACGCCGAGGCGCGCGAGCGTTCCGCCCAGGCCGAGGCCAAGGCCACCGAACTGGTCTCCAACGCCATCGCGGAGGGCGACGTGAACGCCATCAACTACTTCGTCGCCCAGAAGTATGTGGAGGCCTTTGGCAAGCTGGCCGAAAGCCCGCAGCAGAGAACCGTGATCGTGCCGGCCGAGATGGGCGCGCTGGTGGGTTCCATCGCCGGCATCAGCGAACTCGTGAGGACCGCCCAGGCCGAGCAGCCGCCGATCCCGCCCCGCGGCGGGTCTTCCCGGCCGGCGACGCGCGGCGGAACGGCGGTTCCGCCGTCGGGGAATTGAAGTGATGCCCGATCTGACCGTCCTCTATGCCGACCATCCGTTCTGGGTGTGGATCGCGCTCGCCGCGGCCCTGCTCGCCGTCGAGGTGGTCACCGGCTCCGGCTGGCTTCTCTGGCCGTCCGCCTCGGCCGGCGCGGTGGCGGTGCTGGCGAGCTTTGCGGAGCTGAGCTTCGCCCCGGCGGTGCTGGCCTTCGCGGTGCTGACGATCGCTTCGACCGTGCTGGCGCGCCGCTATCTGCCGAGGTCCCTGCTGCATCCCGCGCCGCAGGACATCAACGACAATGTGGCGCGGCTGGTCGGCCACCACGGGCGCGTGGTCGCCGCCTTTCACGGCCGCGCCGGCCGGGTCTTCATAGACGGCAAGGAGTGGGCCGCCGAACTCGACGAAGGCGAGGCGCTGGAGGCCGGATCGAGAGTGGAAGTCACCGGGGTCGCCGGTGCGCACCTGAAGGTCCGCAGCGCCTGAGATTCGAGCGGGCGGGACGCGAGGGCGAAGCCGGCGGCGCTCGCTAAGCCGTTGGAAGTGCGTCAAAGTTCTCAGCGGCCCCAGGGTCATCTTGACCCTTGGGGGCTTCCTGGCGCTTATGTGCGCCGAAGGGGGAACGCCCCCGCCGAAACGTCCAGGAGATTTCGAAGTCATGAGGCCATTCGGATTGGGGCTGCTCGCGGCCCTCATCATCGCTTCGATGGCGCCGGCCGTCGCGATGGCTGCGTCGAAGGCGCCCGCCGTCAGCGCGGAAGCGCATAAGGCCGGCATGGCCGAGGCCCCGGCGCTGGTCGCTGCGGCGTCCCTGCCGTGCAAGGTCAGCGACGCCCGACTGGTGGGCAAGGCGCCGGCCGACAAGAAGACCGGCGCGCCGGCCTCGAGCCTTTATGAAGTCGCCTGCGAGGGCGCGCCGGGCTTCCTGGTCCAGACCACCGCCGCCGCGCCCAACGTGTTCAGCTGCGTGCTGGTCAACTATCCGGCCGACCCCGCCGCCAAGGCGCCGAACCCCTGCATCCTGCCCGGCAACACCGACCTGATGCCGGCCATCACCAGCCTGCTGACCAAGGCCAAGGTGAGCTGCACGCCGCAGGGCATCCGCGGCATCGGCCAGACCGCCAACAGCACGCTGGTGGAGGTTTCCTGCTCTGGTGGGGTCGGCTACGTGCTCACCGCCAGCGCGCCGCTCGACATCACCAAGGACGCCACCGCGACCAACTGCCTCGCCTATGACGCGGCCAACGGCAACATCAAGTGCACCCTGGCAGAGCCGGCCACGCGCCTGGCCATCGTCGACAACTACGCCAAGCTGGCCAACAACGGCTGCACGGTGAAGGACAAGCGCTTCGTCGGCATGTTCACCGACGGCACCGAGGGCTACGAAGTCGCCTGCGCCGACGGCAAGGGCTACATCTATAAGGTCGCCCAAGGCGCGGTGAAGGAGACCCTGGACTGCGCCAAGGTGCCGGGCGGGACCTGCACCCTGACCGACACCCGCGCGGCCACCGCCGAGCAGGCCGGCCTCTACACCAAGCTCGCCAAGAACGCCGGCTCCAACTGCACCGTCGCCCGCTACGCGATCTTCCCGGCGAAGGGCAACATCGAGGTCGTCGAGCTGGTTTGCGCCGACGGCGCCGGCGCCATCGGCATGTTCCCGGCCACCGGCAAGGGCACGGTCCTTGACTGCGGCCACGCGCTCATCGCCGGCTACAAGTGCACGCTGGGCAAGGCCGACTACGCCGGTCTGACCGCCGATCTGCGCAAGTTCGACAAGAAGGAGTGCACCGTCTCCAGCGTCGGCTCGCCGCTGAAGGCCGCCGACGGCACCGTGCGCCTGGAAGTCGCCTGTTCCGACGGCCTGCCGGGCTACATGATCGCCTACTCCGACGCCCAGACGCCGAAGGAGGCCGTGGCCTGCAGCTTCGCCGGCAACTGCGTCCTGCCCACCAACAAGCCCAAGCCGAAGGCTTAGGACTTCGCCCGATCGGCGCTGCAATGAGGCCCGCGGGGTTTGCGCCCCGCGGGCCTTTTTCTTTAGATCGCCGCTTCGATGAACATGGGGCCGCGCTGGGCCATGGCGCCGGCGAAGGCGGTCTCGAATTCCTCGGCGGTCGTGCAGCGCACGGTCGGCAGGCCGAGGCCTTTCGCCAGCGGAACCCAGTCGAGTGCGGGATCGCCCAGGCCGAGCAGCTTCGCCGCCTGCGGGCCGACCTCGCCTGCGCCGGTGCGGGTCATCTCGATGTTGAGGATGCGGTAGCTGTTGTTCGCGAAGACCACGACGGTGACGTCGAGGTTCTCGCGGGCGAGCGTCCAGAGCGCCTGGACGGTGTACATGGCCGCCCCGTCGCCGTTCAGGGAGATCACCTTGCGGTCAGGCGCCGCGACCGCCGCGCCGACGGCGAGCGGCAGGCCGATGCCGATGGCGCCGCCGGTCAGCGCCAGCAACTCGTGCGGCCTCGCTGTGGCCGCCCCGGCGGCCACCCCTGCGCCGGAGGTCACCGCATCGTCGCAGACGATGGCGCCTTCCGGCATGTGGCGGGCGATGGAGGCGCCGACGGTGTAGGCGGTCTGCTTGCCGCTCGGCGCCGCGCCCGGCAGGGCGAGCGCCTGGCTTGGGCCCTGGCTCGGCGCCCCGAGCGCATCGGCAAGGGCGGCGAGCCCCGCGACCGCGTCCTCGGCCCGCTGGGCCAGGGTCATGGTCTTGCAGCCCTCGGGGACCAGCACGCTGGGGCGGTTGGGATAGGCGAAGAAGGCCACCGGCTGGGTCGTGCCGGCGAAGACCATCAGATCGACGCCCTCCAGCTCGGCCAGGGCCATCTCGCCGAAGTACGGCATCTTCTTCGGCGCGAAGGCGCCGGCTCCGCGCGGCTGGCGCGAGACGAAGGTGTCGCAATAGACGGTGATTCCGGCGGCCTGCAGGCGCGCGGCCTGGGCTAGGCCTTCGGCGCGGCACGCCTGGCCGCCGATCAGGATCACCGGCTTGGCGGCAGCCTTTAGCGCCCTGGCCGCGGCGTCGACAGCCGAGCCGGCGGGCGCCGGGCGCACAGGCTTCTGGGCGATGGCGATCTCGTTTGCCGTTTCCAGCCAGGCGCTGTCGGCCGGCAGGATCAGGCTCGCCGGGCCGCCCGGCGGCCCGAAGCTCGCCGCCACCGCCTCCGCCGCCAGGCCCGCCACCGCGTCGGGGCTGTCGGCCGATTTCACCCACACCGAGTTAGGCGCCGCCAGCGCCGGGATGTCGGAGTTCAGGGGGGCGTCGTACTGGCGGTGATAGGTGGCGTGGTCGCCGATGACGTTGACGATCGGCGTATAGGCGCGCCGGGCGTTGTGCAGGTTCGCGACGCCATTCCCGTACCCGGGGCCAAGGTGCAGCAGGGTGCAGGCCGGCCTGTCGGCGATCCGGCCGTAGCCGTCCGCCGCCCCGGTCGCCACGCCTTCGAACAGGCAGAGCACGGGCCGCATCTCGGGTTTACGGTCCAGCGCGGCGACGAATTGCATCTCGCTGGTGCCGGGATTGGCGAAGCAGGCGGTGACCTCGTTGGCCACCAGGGTCCCGATAAGGGCGTCCGCGCCGTTCATGTCAGAACACCATCACATCTGTGGAAGGAGGGTCGGCAAAGAGCCGCTGGACGGTCTCGGCGCGTCGCGTGCGGGCCAGCGCCTGGGCGATGTAGCCCTTGTCCGTGATCTCGCCGGCGGCGGCGTCCGGCGGTTCAGGCAGGACCAGCGCGCGGGCCACGCGGCCGCCCGAGCCGCGGGCCTTGGCGTTGAAGGCCGCGATCCCCGCCTGCACGGCCGCCGCGACCTCAGCCGCCGCCAGCCGCGGATTGGGGTAGAGAAGCAGGCCCACCGCCTCCTGCCCCTCGCCGCAGACCACCGCGTCGGTGACCGCGCCTCCGATCGCCGAGACCGCGCCGATGCGCAGCTCCCCCACCGCGACGAAGGTGCCGGACGCCAGCTTGAAGTTCTCCGACAGGCGGCCGTCGAAGATCATTCCCCGCGCGGGATCGTCGGCATCGACGAACCGCGCCGCGTCGCCGATCATGTAGAAGCCCTCGTCGTCGAAGGACCGCGCCGACAGTTCCGGCTGGCCGAGGTAGCCCTCGGTGATCTGCGGGCCCTTCACCCGAAAGTCGAGCTTGCCGGCCATCGGAACGAGCCGCACCGAGGTCCCCGGAATCGGCAGGCCGATCATCCCCATTCGGTCGTTACGCCAGTGGACGTTGCAGGCTGTGGGGCCGGTCTCGGTCGCGCCGTAGCCGGAGGCGAAGCTGATCTTCTCGCCCACCGTGCGCAGGGCCACGGCCTGGATGCGGTCGGCCACAGCCTGGCCGAGCGCGGCGCCGCCGTATTGCAGCACCCGCACGCGCTCGAAGAATTTCGCGGCCAGCGCCGGGTCGCGCTCCAGTTCGTCGACGAACAGCATCCAGCCGGCTGGCACCATGTTCTGATAGGTGGGCGCGATCTCCCGCAGGTTTCGCACGGTTTCGGCGAACCGCGCCGCCGTCGGCTGGCCGTGGTCGATGTAGAGCGTCCCGCCGCGATGCAGCGACATGTGCATGATCGAATTGGCCCCCAGGCTGTGGCTCCAGGGCGCGGAGTTGACCATCACCGGCGGGTCGGGATCGTCGAAGCAGGCGTCGATCTGGGCGGAGTTCAGGCTGACGCCGCGATGGGTGCAGATCACCGCCTTGGGCAGGCCGGTCGAGCCGGAGGTGAGCAGGTACTTGGCGTGGTCGCCGGGCGTCGCGATGGCTTCAGCCGCAGGACCCGCCAGCAGTCGGTCGAGGGTGACGTCGCCGGGCCGCGCGTTCCTGACCGCGACTGACGGCAGGCCGGCCAGCGCCGGGGCGGCCAGGCCCTCGGCGAAGAGCTCGGCGTCGTCGGTGAAGACCGCGGCGGGTTTCAGGACCTCGCAGGCCCGCGCCAGCCGTTCGGGCCGCGCGCCCTTCAGGCCGTACTGCGGAGAGACCGGAGCGACAGGCATGCCCTGGCTCATCGCGGCGTAGGCGAGCAGGGCGTGGTCGATCCCATTGTGGGCCAGGATCAGGAGCGGCGCGGGCCCGACGATCCCCAGCGCCCGCAAGCCGCCGGCGATGGCGCGGACCTGCGTGGCCGCGTGGGCGAAGGTCATTGTGCGCCAGCCGTCGCCGGCGCGCTCGGCCAGCCAGACGCGCTCCGGGGCGACGCCGGCCCAATGCTCCAGCGCCGCCGTCATGGTCTGGAACCGGGTCGCGTAGGGCGTCGGGTTGGTCAGCACCAGCTCCCCGCCCGTCCGTCGCTCCACCTCCAGGCGCCTGGGCGCATATCGCGGGTCGCGGAAGGGGGCGGTGGAAAGGGTCAGTTCGGCGTCCATGCTGGGAGCCTTATTCCAAGCCCCGAGCATCAAGGGAAGGCTCAGGCGCCGAGCTCGCCCAGCCGCTTCGCCAGAAACAGCCGCTCGGCGGGGGCGGGCTCGAGCGTCAGGGCGCGCCGGAGCGCCTCGGTCGCCTCGGCCGCCCGACCCGCCCGGGCGAGGAGCCCGGCCCGCGCGGCCTGGTACGGGAGCCAGCCGGCCAGGCGCTCGCGACTGTCCACCGCAGCCAAGGCGGCGAGGCCAGCTTCGGCCGTCTGCGCCTCGGCGACGGCGACAGCCCGGTTCACCGCGGCCACGGCCGACGGTCGCACGCGAAGCAGGATGTCGTAGAGCGCCACCACCGAGGCCCAGTCGGTGGTCCCGGTCTCGATCCGGGCGGCGTGGGTTGCGTGGATGGCCGCCAGCAGCTGGTAAGGCCCGCTCCGGCCGAGCGCGGCGGCCCGGCGCATGAGCTCGGCGGCCTGGCCGATGAGCCGTGGGTCCCAGAGGCCCACGTCCTGCTCCGAAAGCGGGATCATGGCGCCTGCGCTGTCCAGCCGCGCCGGGCGGCGCGCTTCCGTGAACCGGATCAGCGCCGCCAGGCCCAGCACTTCGGGCTCCTGCGGCAGCAGCTCGGCCAGTAAGCCGGAGAGCCGCAAGGTCTCGGCGGCGAGGTCCGCGGCGTCGGACGCGCCGGCCGCGTCCTCGTAGGCCTGGGCGTAGGCGATCTCCAGGGTGGCCAACACGGCGCCCAGCCGCTCGCCCCAGGCGTCGGGCTCCGGAATCTCGAAGCGGATGCGAGACTCCCTGATCTTGCGCTTGGCCCGCGTCAGCCGCTGGAGCATCGCGACTTCGGTGGTCAGCCAGGCGCGCGCGATGCGTTCGACCGAGAGGCCGCAGAGCGTGCGCAGGGTCAGCGCGATCCGCGCCTCCGGTGCGATGGCCGGGTGGCAGCAAACGAAGATCAGCCGCAGGCGCTCGTCGGGAATCGGCTCGAACGCCGCCATGACGATGGTCTCCGGATCCGGCGTGGGCTCCGGCGCGTCGTGGACCGCCTCGCTGCGGACCTTGGCGCGACGGCCCATGTCGAAGGCCCGCCTGCGCCCCACGGAATAGAGCCAGGCGGCGGGGTCGCGCGGCGGGCCGTCCCGCGTCCAGGTTTCGACCGCCCGCAGGCTGGCGAAGGCAAAGGCCTCCTCCGCCATGTCGAGGTCGCGGAAGCGGATCGCCAAGGCGGCGCGGATGCGGTCGCCCGCCTCGCGCACCGCCGCCTCCAGGACACGCTCGGCCTGCCAGCCGCTCATCGGCCTACAGCACGTGCAGGGGGCGGACCTCGATGGAATAGTTCGGTCCCCCGGGGATCTTTTTCCCCCAGGCGATCGCCGCGTCGAGGTCCGGCGCCTCGACGAGGTAGTAGCCGGCGAGCTGCTCGCGGGTTTCGGCGTAGGGGCCGTCATGCAGGCTCTGCGCGCCGCCTACGTTGCGAATCGTCGTCGCGGTGTCGGTGGGCTGCAGCCGGTTGCCGCCGACCAGGGCCCCGGCCTCGCTGAGCTCCGCGCCCAGCCGCATGTGCGCCGCGGTGATCGCCTGCAGGGCGGACGGGTCGGTCCCGGTCTCCCGCGCCCAGAGCTTCTCGTCGGCATAGATGAGCAGCAAGTATTGCATGGGATGGTCCTCTCGATTGGGCCAATCTGGCTGACGCGAAGGGCCGCGTCATCGGAGAGACGCGCGTCGGCGCGCGGATTCGACAGCCCTCGCAGCGGCTGATTTCAATCATCGGCGATCAGGCTAGTCCGATTGGTGTTGCGAAGCCGCGCCGCGGCCAGGGCGCCGGCCAGCATGACGACGGTCACGTAGATGTAGAAGCGGCTCTCGACATGGGCGGCCTTGAACCACTCGGC
>Ga0207705_10001299_pt1 | contig 20060 bp, 19 predicted proteins | sample KBSC13metaG_FD_184314 | JGI IMG/M metagenome (GOLD analysis project Ga0207705, IMG submission 184314) | Corn rhizosphere microbial communities from Kellogg Biological Station, Michigan, USA - KBS C1-3 metaG (SPAdes) (version 2) | ecosystem: Host-associated > Plants > Roots > Rhizosphere > Soil ... | reverse complement strand
GATGTGAAGAAAGTCGGCGTGATCGGCGCGGGCACGATGGGCGGCGGCATCTCGATGAATTTCCTCAGTGCGGGCATCCCGGTGACAATCGTCGAAATGAACCAGGAAGCGCTCGATCGCGGTGCGGGCATCGTGCGCAAGAATTACGAGGCGACGGCCTCAAAGGGCCGGATGACGGCCGAACAGATCGAAAAGGCGATGGGCTATCTGCAGCCGACGCTGGACTTCGCGGCGCTCGCCGACTGCGACCTCATCATCGAGGCGGTCTACGAGAACATGGACGTGAAGAAGGAAATCTTCGCCCGGCTCGACAAGATCGCCAAGCCGGGCGCGATCCTGGCCTCGAACACGTCCTATCTCGACATTAACGAGATTGCGGCGAGCATTTCGCGGCCGGGCGACGTGGTCGGCATGCACTTCTTCTCGCCGGCCAATGTGATGAAGCTGTTGGAGGTCGTGCGCGGCGACAAGACGTCACCCGACGTGCTGCTGACCGCGATGCAGCTTGGCAAGCGGATCAAGAAGGTGCCGGTGGTGGCGGGCGTGTGCCACGGCTTCATCGGCAACCGCATGCTGATGCCGCGGCAGATCGAGGCGACCAAACTGCTGCTGGAGGGCGCGAGCCCCGAGCAGGTTGACCGCGTTCATGTCGAATTCGGCATGCCGATGGGTCCGTTCCAGATGGCCGACCTCGCCGGGGTCGACATCGGCTGGCACCGCGATCCGAACCGCATCGAGAACGTGCGCGACGCTTTGTGCGCGATCGACCGCTGGGGCCAGAAGAAGGGCGCGGGGTTCTACGATTATGACGAGAAGCGCCGGCCGACGCCGTCGCCCGTGGTCCAGCAGATCATCGAGGATTTCGCGAAGAAGCAGGGCGTCGAGCGGCGCGAGATCAGCGATCAGGAGATCGTCGAGCGGACGCTCTACACGATGGTCAATGAGGGCGCGAAAATCCTGCAAGAGGGGATCGCGCAGCGCGCGTCCGACATCGACGTCGTGTGGGTCTATGGCTATGGCTGGCCGGTCTATCGCGGCGGGCCGATGTTCTGGGCTGATACCGAAGGCGCGGCAAAGATCGTCGACGGCCTCAAGCGGCAGGAAGAGCGAATGAAGCCGGAGTTCAGCTTCTCGCAATTGCTGCTCGACAAGGCCGCGAAGGGCGAGCGCTTCACCCGCTGAGCACGCGGGAACCGAACACCGGCTGACGCATCTAACCTGCATAACGGCAGGAGAGACGAGCATGGCGACGGTGCCCGAGGTCCGCGATCAGCATCCGCTGCGGCGCTATTCGAACCCGGCGGTGGCGATCCACTGGATCACCGTGGTCCTCGTGCTGACGCAGGTCTGGCTGGGGTTCACTTTCGCCGACATGGCGAGCGGGCCGGCGCGAACGGAATATTTTACCTGGCACAAGACAGTGGGCGCGACGATCCTGCTGCTATCGATTGCGCGGCTGATCTACCGGCTGAACAACCCGCCGCCGCCATTCCCGCCCGAGCTGCCGGAGTGGGAGCGTATTGCGGCTGTATGGAATCACCGCGCCTTCTATCTCCTGCTGATCGCGCTGCCGCTGACGGGGTTGATCGCCGTTTCAGGGCGTACGGACAGCTGGTTCACGCCGCTCGTGGGCGGCATTCCGCTCCCAGTGGTGCCCGGCATCGACAAGGGCACCGGCGAATTGTCGGGCGGCGTGCACGAAGTGCTCGTGTTCACCACCATCGCCCTGCTGGTGCTGCACATCGGCGCGGCGTTGAAGCAGCAGTTCTTCGATCGGCCGGGAAGGATGGCCGGGCGCATGCCGCCGTTCCAGCCGCGCACGCACGAGGCGGTGGTCAGCGATCGTTCTGGAGCAGGCTGATCATCGCCAAAGCGACGCCCGCGAGCATCGCGCTGGTGTAGAAGGTCGCCGAGGCGCCTTCGCGATCCCATAGCCAGCCGGCGCCGAGACTGGCGAGGAGTCCGGCAATTCCGGTGACGAAGTAGAAAGCGCCGAAGGTGGTCGCGCGCAGGGCATCGGGCGCGCTGTCGGCGATCATGCGCGAAAAAATGCCCTGGGTCAGCGCCATGTGCGCGCCCCACAATGTCGTGCCGATGATGAGGCCGGCGAAGCCTTCGGCGCGCGCGAGGACGAGATTGCCGGCGATCAGAACGACGATGCCGCTCATCAGGATCGTGCGCGGTGGCACGCGATCGCTGAGGATGCCTGCCGGATAAGCGAGGACGACATAAGCGAGGTTGAAGATCGCGAGGGTGAGCGGGGACATGGCCTCGCTGAGGCCAATGTCGATGCCCTTTAGGATCAGGAAGGCTTCAGAGAAGCGCGCGAGGCTGAACAGGAACCCGACCTGGAGCAGGCGTTTGGTGTCTTTGTTCAGATTGCGAAAGCCGGAGAACAAGGGCGATGATTTGACGGGAGCAAGATGCTGCTCGGGCTCGCGCAGCGCCAGCCACGCGAGCAGGAAGGAAATGCCGGCGGGAATGACGGCGATCCAGAAGACGGCGCGAATATCGCTGGCGAGCCAAGCCATGAGGGTGATCGCGGCAAGTGGGGCGAGAAGTGCGCCGACTGTGTCGAGCGATTGGCGAAGGCCGAAGGCGCGGCCGCGAATCTCCGGTGGCGTTTCGTCCGCGACCATCGCGTCGCGCGGGCTGCCGCGGATGCCCTTGCCGATGCGATCGGCGAAGCGGGCAGCCATCACCGCGGGCGCGCTGGCGGCGAGAGGAAAGAGCGGCTTGCTCAGTGCGGCGAGACCATAGCCCGCCATGATCCACGGCTTGCGCTTCAGGCTGCGGTCGGAGAGGCGCCCCGATGCCAGCTTGGCGAAGTTGGCAGTGGCTTCGGCGACCCCGTCGATGGCGCCGAGCGCTGTCGCCGGCAGCCCGAGCACGATGGTGATGAAGGCCGGTAGCAGCGCGTGATAGATTTCGCTCGACAGGTCCATGAACAGGCTGACGAAGCCGAGAACCCAGACGTTGCGGGGGAGCGGGGCGCGCTGCGACACTCGCGGGCCATGCGGCCAATCACCGCCGCGCGCAACTGAACTCACAGCAACATTGCGCTGCCGCAAATATTTGTTAGTCTGCAATCATGTTCGGCAATTCGTCACCTGACGCGCTGGCGGCGCGATTCACGGCAGTCACGCACCAATTGGTCGTCGAAGGGCCGAGTGAGCGGGTCGACCGGGCGCGGCGCAAGTTGCTCGGTGCGATCGCGCGCAAGGAGCCGGCCACGCTCAACGAGATTGCCGGGACCATTGGCCGCGGAGCACCGGCGGTCAGCCGGTCGGTCGATGCACTGGTTCGTACCGGCCTGGTCGAGCGCACGCAGGACCCGGACAACCGGCGGCGGCTGGCGCTGCGGCTGACTCAGAATGGCCGCGATCAACTGGCATCGCGGATCGCGGGCGCGGCCGCGTTGCGGGATAAACTCGGCCGGCTCGCCAACAGCGAACTCCGCGCCGTCGAACGCGCGATCGAAATCCTCGAACGGGGTTTGTGAAGCTCAGCCGTTGCCGTTGCGACGGCGGGTTTCCCATCCCTTTTTCGCAGCGGCGCTGCGGCTCGACGAGCGGCCCGAGCCTTCATTCTTGCCGCCCTTGTCTTGCTTGTTGACGGTTCGCCACGCGCGCTCTTCGGCTTCTTTTTTGCCGACACCGCGCTTTTCGTAGCTTTTTTCGATATGATCTGCCTTGCGTTCCTGCTTGGCCGTATATGCACCGCGGGGCATCGCTCGCCTCCTTTAAGCGTTGGTCGGGGATGCAAACGTTCAAACCAGCCGCATGTGCCATGCTGCATTGCAACATGACGCACTTTTCACTATGGGGCCGCCACATTCTTTTTCCGGAAAAATCACAATGAATTTGCGCAACGTCGCGATCATCGCGCACGTCGATCATGGCAAGACGACGCTTGTCGACCAGCTGTTCCGCCAGTCGGGCACCTTCCGCGAGAACCAGCGTGTGGAAGAGCGTGCGATGGACTCGAACGACCTCGAGAAGGAGCGCGGGATCACCATTCTCGCCAAGTGCACCTCGGTCGAGTGGAACGGCACGCATATCAACATCGTCGACACGCCGGGCCACGCCGACTTTGGCGCGGAGGTCGAGCGCATCCTCAGCATGGTCGATGGTGTGATCCTTCTGGTCGATGCCGCCGAAGGTCCGATGCCGCAGACCAAGTTCGTGACCGGCAAGGCGCTGGCGCTGGGCCTCAAGCCGATCGTCGTCGTCAACAAGATCGACCGCCCCGACGCTCGCGCCTCCGAAGTGCTCGACGAAGTGTTCGAACTGTTCCTCAATCTTGAGGCCAATGACGAGCAGCTCGATTTCCCGACGCTCTACGCCTCGGGCCGGGCGGGCTATGCGGGCAAGACGGACGACGTGCGCGAAGGCGATCTGACGCCGCTGTTCCAGACCATCGTCGACCATGTCCCGGCGCCGGCCCTCGATCCTGCGGGCGAATTCAGGATGCTGGCGACGCTGCTCGATCGCGACAACTTCCTCGGTCGAATCCTGACCGGACGGATCGAGAGCGGCACGCTCAACATCAACGACCCGATCCGCGCGATGGACGTCAACGGAACGGTCGTCGAGGACGGCCGGGTGACCAAGCTGTTTGCGTTCGAAGGCCTGGAACGGGTTCCGGTCGAGAGCGCGAAGGCGGGCGACATCGTCGCCATTGCGGGCCTGGTCAAGGCGACCGTGTCGAACACCATCGGCACCCCGGCGATGACCGAGCCGCTGCACGCGCGCGAAATCGATCCGCCGACTCTGAGCATGACTTTCGCTGTCAACGACAGCCCGTTCGCGGGCAAGGACGGGGACAAGGTGCAGAGCCGCGTCATCCGCGACCGCCTGCTGCGCGAAGCCGAGGGCAATGTCGCGATCCGCGTCACCGAGACCGCCGGGTCGGATGCGTTCGAAGTTGCCGGGCGCGGCGAACTCCAGCTGGGCGTGGTGATCGAGACGCTTCGCCGCGAGGGCTTCGAGCTTGGCATCAGCCGCCCGCGGGTGCTGTTCCGCGACGGTCCGTCGTGCCGCGAAGAGCCCTATGAGACGGTGGTTGTCGACGTTGACGACGAATTCTCGGGCACCGTCATCGACAAGATGGCGATGCGCAAGGCCGAGATGACCGACATGCGTCCGTCGGGCGGCGGCAAGACCCGCCTGATCTTCTCTGCCCCGTCGCGCGGCCTGATCGGCTATCATGGCGAATTCCTATCGGACACGCGCGGCACCGGCATCATGAACCGGCTGTTCGAGAAGTACGGCCCCTACAAGGGTCCGATCCAGGGCCGCCAAAACGGCGTCCTCATCTCGATGGAGAAGGGCCCAGCGGTCGCCTATGCGCTGAGCGCGCTCGAGGATCGCGGCATCCTGTTCATCTCGCCCGGCGAAATGCTCTACGAAGGCATGGTCATCGGCGAGAACGCAAAGCCGCAGGATCTCGAGGTCAATCCCCTGAAGTCCAAGCAGCTGACCAATTTCCGCGCCAGCGGCCCCAAGGACGAGGGCATCCGCCTGACCCCGCCGCGCCGGATGAGCCTCGAGCAGGCGATCGCCTACATTCAGGACGACGAGCTGGTCGAGGTAACGCCCAAGGCGATCCGTATCCGGAAGCGCTATCTCGATCCGCACGAGCGCAAGCGCGCCTCGCGGCAGAGCGAAGCGGCCTGACCCCAGCCATGCGCGGTGCCTGTTTGACGGTTGCTTAGCCGGAACGGTCTGTCACAAGAGCCATCGACGATTCTTGGAGACGGAAACGTGCACAAAGTTGCGCTCGCGGCATTGGCTCTCACCTTGTCGGCTCAGGCTGCTGCGCAGCAAGGCGAGGTGACTCTCTACACACAAGGTCACTTCAAGGGGCCAAGCCGCACGATCGACCAGGCAACGACCGCATTGCCGGCGATGACGGTCAAAAGTGTAAAAGTCGCGCCTGGCACGGCGTGGGAGCTTTGCAGCGGGAACACTTTCACCGGCTGCAAACAGTTCAGCCAGTCTGATGACGGCACAGTCCAAAGCGTGCGATCTGTGCGCCCGATCGCGCCGCCGATCGCGGAGAGTGTGGCTTTGCCATCCGCCGGTCCGATCGCGGGTGCGGGACCGTCCCTGAAGGGGCTGGCCAGCGAATTCTTCCCGGTCCCGGCGCAAGGCGGGTCTCGCGTCGAGGCGGCGACCAGCACGGCATCAACCGTCGCGACGGACTTTTGCCGCCAGCATGGTTGGCGCGCCGCGGCCTATCATCGCATTCAGACGATCGAAGGCCGAACATTTCTGGCCGATGTGCTCTGCACAAGGGACTAAGACCGACGCGGCAGCTGTAGCAATTGTGCGTTGAAAGCGCGCGCAGAGCGAGGCGGCCTAGGCTTAGAGTTTCGCGGCGGCGATGATGGGTCCGCCGGTTCCGCTCTGAACGAGAATCGCCGAGCGCAGGTTCGGATTTCCTTCAGGCGGGACGGCGACAATCGTCTCGCGGCCGGTCCATTGGCCGAGCGCCGACAGCGACCGCACGACATTGCGATGCGCGATCGTTCGCCCGCCGTTTTCCCCGGCGCGGATCGGGACGTCGAGGACACGAGCGTCGTACCGCGCGAGCCAGATTGTCGCTGGCCCTTTCGCGGTGGCGCCGGCGACCCGCACCTTGCCGGGCGTGGCCGTGATGGTGGGTCCGGTGTCACCTCGATCCGCCGCGCGGATGGCTGCGATCAGCTGCTCGCGATCGCCGCCGTTGGTGACGGCGCGCCCGTTTGATAACGGTCTGCGGCGTGGCGACGTTGCCGCGGCCCGCGGCCCGCGCGAAATCCCACTGACGCTGCGTGAATGCCGGTCGGGCGAAGGTATCCTTCCATCCAAGCTGGTCCCAGTACGTAACGGCAAAAGTGAGCGCCAGAACGTCGGGCCGGGCCGCGAGTAGGTTGATGTTGGCGATGGCCGGCGGGCAGGATGAGCACCCCTGGCTCTGATAGAGTTCGACCACCGTCGGATGGGCAGAGTCGTTGGCGAGCGCAGGGCCGTGGGCAGCGCCGATGGCACTCGCGGCGGCGATCGCTGCAAACTTGTTCAAGCGCATGAGTTAGTTCTCCACTACGCCTACGAGCACGCCGCGGTTATGGATGCATCCTGGCTGAGAGTTGAGCGATCTCAGCGACGGGAGAGCTCCAACACCTTTGTCCATTCGTCATCGCGGATGGGGGCGACGGACAGGCGCGACTGGCGGATCAGTTCCATCTTCGCGAGCGCCGGTTCGGCCTTGATCTCGGCGAGGGTAACGGGGCGGTCGAGCTTTTGAACCGGCTCGACGCGGACCGAGACCCAATTTGCATCTTTGGGATCCGGTTGCCCTTCGCGGACGATGCGCATGATGCCGACGACTGCCTTGTCCGACATGCTGTGGTAGAGGAAGGCTTCGTCGCCGGCCTTCATCGCGCGCAGGTGCAAACGGGCCGCATTGTTGCGGACGCCATCCCACTCGGTCCCGCCATCGTGCACCAGGTCATCCCAGCCATAGGCTTCGGGCTCGGATTTCATCAGCCAACGGGCCACGTCGATTGTCTCCCTTCGGGACCCGACCAGATAGCGCGCCGACGAGCCGAGTGGAACTAGCGGTGAACCGTCGCTCTGCCCTGTTGATAACTACAAAAAACTCAATGATTTGAAAGTGTTCCGGATTCCGTCCCGCGAGTCGAACGATTCACCGCCGAACGCTTGGACTCGGGATAATCATCTCATAACTATCAATCAACGGATTGAGAGCGGCCTGCCGGCAAGGGTGCCGGACCGGCCAGACGGGGTGATCCCGCTGGAGTTTCAAGTGCGCTGACGAAGCGCCTCCAGCGGGTGACATTCCCGCCAGTACAAGGGCAAAATTCAGAGTGATGAACCTAGTCAGCGGGCGCGTTGCGTCCGTGATCGCCGGACTGTTGCTGTTCGCGGGAAGCACCGGCGCCCAGGCCGAAGATCTGAGCGCGCTCGGCAACATTTCGGCTGCGGTCAAATCGCTCGACAGCGGTCCGGCGGGCATGGTCCACCAGGCCGTGGTGACCACCAGCGTTCCGACGATTGAAGCTCCGGCCGCATCGATTGCGGCTTTGCCGTCGAGCACCGGCGGTCCGACCAGTTCCGTCCTCAGCGCACCCGTCAAGCCGACCGTGCTGGCCAAGGTTTCGACCTCGATCGAGCGTGAAGCCGCGTGGCTCTACAAGGCCGGCTGGCCGCTTTACGCGCTGGTCGACAAGTATAGCGCCGGTGCGCCGCTCGATGAGCAGGGCAATTGCCTGGCGACCGCCGTTTATTTCGAAGCGCGCGGCGAAAGTCTGGAAGGCCAGCTCGCGGTTGCGCGGGTCGTCATGAACCGCGCCGCTTCGGGCCGCTATCCGTCCGACTGGTGCAGCGTCGTCAAGCAGCCGTGGCAGTTCTCCTTCGTCCACAACGGCCAGTTTCCCGCGGTGAATGAAGGTTCGGCCGCCTGGGCGCGGGCGCAGGGCGTCGCGCGGCTGGCGATGGCCAACGTCGTGCCCAGCGTCGATTCCGACGTGCTCTGGTACCATGCGACCTATGTTGCGCCGTCCTGGGGCCGCCGTCTCGCGGTGGTGCAGAAAATCGGGCTGCACCTCTTCTACCGCAGTTAATTCGGACCGCTTCTTTCCATTCGGCGCTGGCCCTCTTCGGTCTGGCGATAACTTCGTTCACTCGGGATTCGCAGCGCGTCCAAAGCGCGCCAGCATCCAGGTACCGGATTTCATTGGGCAAAATCCGGCCTGCGAAGGGGTCGCCGGATGCTGAACATCCTGATCGTCGAAGACGACAGCCAGTTGGCCGTTACCTTGAAATATCTGGTCGAGGACAATCCGCGCTACCGGGTAGTCGGCATGGCGCAGGATGCCGACGGCGCCATGGTCGCGGTCGAGGATTGTCAGCCCGATCTCGTCTTGCTCGACCTTCATCTCGCGCACGGGACGACGGGCTTTTCGGTGGCCGCGCGCTTGAACGACCTTGGCGTGGCCTGCCTGTTCGTCAGCGGCAAGGCGCCGCGCTTCCCCATGCCGGACCTTGCGCTCGGTTGCCTGATGAAACCCTTCACCGCCGAAGACGTCCATCGCTCGTTGGCGGCGGCCGAGGATTTGCTGCGCGGGCGCGAGGCGGTGCGGCCGAAAATGCCGGATAATCTGATGCTTTATGAGCCGAAGGAGGAAGCGAGCGTTCCCGAGCCGGGGTTCATTCCGTCGAGGCCCTCGCTACGCACCCGGCTCGAGCACTGGATCTCGGGGCACCAGCACTAGAGACGCATCATCCCGCGCCGCGGCTCGCGCTCGCCGAGCGTTCGATCCGTCAGGCGGGCGCCCACATCAAGCAGGGCTTGTCGGCGTCCCTTGATGTCCGCGCTGCGCTGCACGTCCTCGAAGCGGAAGAGATCGGCGAAGCATTGGTGGCCGAGCGTGCGGCCCACCCACGCGGCGGTCCGAGGCCAGCGACCGGGATCGATCTCAAACCCGGCGTAGCTGCCGTTGCGGAAGAAGGTCGCGATCGAAATGTCAGCGAGACCGATGTCGCCAAACAGGAAGCCGTCCGCGGGCGCCTGCTGCTCGAGATAATCGAGCGCCGCGGGAATGTCCTCGCCTAGCGCCCTGTCGATGCGGGCCTGATCGCCCGGCTCGCCCCAGACCAGAGGATGGACGATCTTCTGGTAAAACAGGTTCCAGATCAGGACGTCGCCGAGGCGCGTGTCGGCAAATTCCTCCAGCCAGCGCGCGCGGGCGCGATCCTTCGGATCAGATGGCAGCAGCGCATGGCCCGGATAGGCTTCGTCTAAATAAGCGCAGATCACGCTCGAATCGCTGGCCGAGAAGTCGCCATTGATGAGGACCGGAATGCGGCATAATGGGCTCAGGCGGCGGAACTCGTCATTGCCGAAGAAGGGCGTGATCGGGTCGATTTCGAAATCGACTTCCTTCAGATTCAAGCAGGCGAGGACCTTGCGCACATAGGGGCTGACGAAGCTGCCGATGATGGTGAGTGGGGGCGACATGCGCCGAGTCTTGCAGCGCTGGCAGATACTGCGCAAGAAGTCGCTGGACACGCTGCATTTGTAGCGCTACATATGTAGCGTACACGATGAAAGGCAGCATGATGCGCTCAACTCTTCCGATTTTTGCCGCGGCGCTCGTCGCCTCGATGCCCGCCATTGGCGCCGAGACCGTCGCGGTCGGTGGTTTCCGTTCGGTTCAGCTACGCGGGGGCGGCGTCGTCAACGTCGTTCCCGGCCCGGTCCAGCGGGTTACCATCGTCGAGGGCAGCAGCCAGTTCACCGGCATGCGCGTCGAGCGCGACGGCCAACTGCGCATCGACACCTGCAACCAGCGTTGCCCACAGACCTATCGCCTGCGCATCGAGATTCAGTCGCCGACGGTGCCCAACCTGGGGATCAGCGGCGGCGGCCTGATTACCGCTGCCGGCGGTTTCCGTCCCCAGTCGCAGGTCTCCGTGGCGGTAAATGGCGGCGGCAAGATCGACGCGCGTTCGTTCGAAGCCGGCAGCGTGTCGGCGGCGGTCAATGGCGGCGGCGAGATCCTCGTGCGGCCGCGCTCCAGCCTGTCGGCGGCGATCAACGGTGGCGGTCATGTCCGTTACTGGGGGGATCCGCGCGTCAGCTCCGCGGTGCGCGGCGGCGGCGCGGTGACGAAGGGCTCCTGAGCAGGACTACGGCGGCGCGGCCATCTGAAAACTCCAGGCCGGCGGTCAGCAGCGCGCGGAAGGCGTTGTAGCCGCCGGTCCCGGGGTGGAAGGCGTGGAAGAAGAGCTGCGGCTTGCCGTCGAGGCCGGGCGCGACCGAGGCGTGGCCCGGGGCCAGCCATTCGCGCGTGGACTGGAGCAGCGGCGCGCCTTGCTTGGTGTAGGGGCCGAGCGGATGATCCGCGACGGCGACCCCGATCCCGTAGGCAGGCGTGGAAAAGTCGTTGCCGGCATAGAACAGCCAATAGCGGCCGTCCTGACGGGTCACGAACGGCCCTTCGATGAGATGCCCTTCCCAGTCCAGATCGTTCGACAGGACGAAGGTGTCCTCGCCGATCAAAGAGCGGCCGTCGTCCGCGATGCGCTGGCCGCGGATCGGAGTGATCATCGCCTCGACGATCGTGCCGGCAAGGCCAAACTCGATCAGCGTCGAGCGCACCTGCGTCCAATTGGCGAGGGCGGCCTCGATCAGCGGCTGCATGGCGAAGAAGCGAACCATCGGGCGCTGGCCGTTGGCCCACGGAACGATGGCGGCGGCGAAAGCGGCGGTGCGCCGGTCGGCATCACTCGCGAAGAGGCGGCCGATCAGGTCAGGATGAGCGCGGAGCAACATGGCCAGCGGGCGCGGCCAGATGCTGTTGGTGTCGTCCTTCCAGAACAGATATTTCGCCCCGTCGTTGTCGATGAACACATGCGAATCGATCACCCCGCCGCTCAGCTGCGGCTGGCCCTCGCCGTAGCCGAGGCCCGTGGTGTCGACCGGCTTGCCGACGATGAGCGGAGCGCCATTGTCGACCCAAGGGCCGGTCGGAGCGGGCGCCCGCGCGAGGCCGATGGCTAGCGCATTGTTCGCCTGCCGAGCGGTGAACACGGTCCAATATTCATCGCCGACGGGAAGCATTTCGGGTGCCCAGAAGTCGGCTCGGTTGCGGCCCGTCGCAGCCCAAGCGGGCTCGTTTCCCGATGGAAAGACGAAGCCCTTTGGTTCCCAATGGGAAAGGTCGGACGAATGAAGGATCGGGAATGCGTCGGGCGCATCGTTCGATGTCGCGACCAGCCACCATCCGTCCTCGGCCTTCACCACCGCCGGATCGCCGTATCCAACCAGGATTTGCGGATGGACATTCTCGGTCAGCAACGGCTGCCACGGAAAGGCGGGCTCCGGATGTTCCACCGCGTCCGCGAAGACGTGCGGCAGGCGCGTGCCGAAGTCCCGCGACAGCTCACGGTAGAAAGCGGCAAAATCCTGCTGCGTGGCCGCAGGAACAACATAGGTGCGCGACAGGCCGCCCCAGTCGACATGGATGGAGAAGCCCTCGCCAGACGGTTCGGCGCGGACGCCGGGGCTCGGGAGGGGGTCGGCTGGAGCCATGCGTGGCTTCAATGCGTGTGAGAGAGGATGGATGCCCCGCGTGGATTCGAACCACGATTGACGGATTCAGAGTCCGTAGTCTTACCATTAGACGACGGGGCAGCTTGGGAGCGGGCGAGATAGAAAGCAGCCGGAAGGCTGTCAACGCTCGCCCCGCCGGGCCCCGGTCTTGCCGAAAGACGGGTAACTGTGGTTAAACTGGCGCCAAGTCAGCCGCTCATTTCAGGCGGTGAAGGAAATGGGCGTAACAATGGCGCAAGGTGTCGCCAGCGCGCCGGTCCCGCAGCACCGTGAGGGCACGCAGGGCAGGCCATCGGATCAGCGGTTCCCGCAGCGCCGGGAGACCAACCGTCACACATATGGCGCGATCGACCTCGGCACGAACAACTGCCGGCTGCTGGTCGCGCGGCCCAATGCGTCGGGCTTCACCGTCATTGACGCCTTTTCACGCATCGTTCGCCTGGGCGAAGGGCTGACGCGAACCGGCGAATTGTCGCAGGAGGCGATGGACCGCGCGGTCGGCGCGCTGTCTATCTGTGCCGACAAGCTGCGGCGCCGCAACGTCTCGCTGTCGCGATCGGTCGCAACCGAGGCCTGCCGCCGCGCCAGGAATGGGGAGGCCTTCGCCGACCGGGTGCGCGACGAGACGGGCATCGTCCTCGACATCATCGCGCCGGGCGAGGAAGCGCGGCTGGCCGTGCTCGGTTGCCACAAGCTGCTGGAGCCCGGCGACGGCCCGGCGCTGATCTTCGACATTGGCGGGGGATCGACCGAACTGGTGCTGATCGATCAGGACGACGGCATGCCGCGCATCCGCGCCTGGTGGAGCGCGCCGTGGGGCGTCGTCTCGCTAACCGAAAGCGAAGGCAAGGAGGCACTCGAAGGCCCCGACCGGATCAAGGCCTACAAGCGCATGCGCGAACGCGCGCGGCGCGCGATCGCGAATTTTGCAGCCATGCTGCCGGAGGACCGCGACGGCATCCGCCTGCTGGGTACCAGCGGCACCGTCACCACCCTCGCCAGCGTTCACCTCGCCTTGCCGTCCTACGACCGGCGCGCGGTGGACGGGCTGCACGTGCCGATCGAAGCCATGCAGGACATTAGCGCGATGATCGCCGGCATGGATTATGAAGAGCGCTCAAGCCTTCCTTGCATTGGGAACGAGCGCGCCGACCTGGTCGTCGCCGGCTGCGCGATCCTGGAAGCAATCATGGAGATCTGGCCAGCCAAGAATCTGGGCATTGCCGACCGCGGCATCCGCGAGGGAATATTGCGCTCGCTGATGGCGCGCGACGGCTGGCAGTTGTGAAGCGGGTAAAGACCGCCAAGGGCCGCAAAGTTTCGTCCACCCGCTGGCTCGAACGGCAACTCAACGACCCTTACGTCCGGCGTGCCAAGGCCGAGAATTACCGCAGCCGCGCGGCCTACAAGCTGCTCGAGCTGGACGAGAAATTTGGACTGCTGCGCGGCGTGAAGGCGGTCGTCGACCTCGGCATTGCGCCCGGCGGCTGGAGCCAAGTCGTACGGCGCCGCATCCCCCAGGCGGCGGTCGTGGGGATCGATTTGCTGCCGACCGATCCGATCGACGGCGTAACCATCCTGCAGATGGATTTTCTGGAAGATGCGGCGCCAGAGCGGCTGCGCGAGGCACTGGGCGGCGACGCTGACCTCGTCCTGTCGGACATGGCGGCCAATACCGTCGGTCATCAGCAGACCGACCATTTGCGTACCATGGCGCTGGTCGAGACCGGGCTGGAATTCGCAAAGGAAATCTTGCGGCCGGGCGGCGCCTATGTCGCCAAGGTGCTGGCGGGCGGCGCGGACCATGATCTGGTGGCCGAGCTCAAACGCAATTTCACCAGCGTGAAGCATGCCAAGCCGCCGGCGAGCCGCAAGGATTCCAGCGAATGGTATGTTGTGGCACAAGGGTTCAAGGGCGCGGGGACCGTGACACAGCTGTAACTGGCTGGCGGCGCCGCCCCAATTATGGAGCGAGCATGACCGCCCATTCGACTGCTCCGCACAAAAATCTGAAGACGCGCTTCACGCACGCGACCCGAAGTTTGGGGCCGGGCCTCGTTACGGGCGCCGCGGACGACGATCCCAGCGGCATCGCGACCTATTCGCAGGCGGGTGCGCAATTCGGATACGGGCTCCTGTGGACGATGGTCCTGACCTATCCGCTAATGTGCGCCATTCAGCTGATCAGTGCGCATATTGGCAGGGTCACGGGCGCGGGGTTGGCCCGCAACCTGACCCGGGCGTTTCCTGAGTGGGCCGTCATCCTGCTGGTAACCATCCTCCTGGTCGCCAACGTCATCAACATCGGCGCCGACCTTGCGGCGATGGCCGCGGCCGTTGAGCTGCTGATCGGGGGCCCCACCCACATGCTGACAATCGTCTTCGCCATTGTCGTGGCGGGCCTGCAGGTTTTCGTGCCCTACCGGCCCTATGCCCGCGTCCTCAAATGGCTGACGCTTAGCCTGTTCGCTTATATCGGCGTTCTGCTGGTGGTGCACACCGACTGGCCGGGTGCACTTCGCGGAATGGTCTGGCCCACGCGGATGGACCAGGCCGCGATCACCACCATTGTGGCGGTGCTGGGCACGACCATCAGTCCTTATCTATTCTTCTGGCAGAGCGCCCAGGAAGTGGAGGAATTGCAGGATCATCCCCGGCAGCATCCGTTGATCGAGTCGCCCCGCGCCGCCGGAGGCCAATTTCGCCGGATGCGGACCGACACGTTCGTCGGGATGGCGTTTTCAAATCTCGTCGCACTGGCGATCATGATTGCGACCGCCGACACGCTTCACCTGCAGGGCATCACGCAGATCAACACGGCGGCACAGGCAGCGGAGGCCCTTCGGCCGGTAGCCGGATCGCTCGCGTTTCTGCTCTTTGCGGTTGGGATCATCGGTACCGGCCTGCTTGCCATCCCGGTGCTTGCCGGCTCGGCGGCCTTCGCGATTTCCGAGACCGCGGGGTGGGGCGGGGGCCTGCAGGACGCGCCCAGTCACGCCAAGCGATTCTATGCAATTATCGTCGTTGCGACCTTGGCGGGCGTCGTGATCGACTGGAGCCATACCAATCCGATCAAGGCGCTGTACTGGAGCGCGGTACTGAACGGCGTCGCGGCGGTGCCGTTGATGATCGCCACCATGATCGTCGCGACCCGTCCCGCAGTCATGGGGAAATTCACCGCCTCGCTTGCGCTGAAGACAGCCGGTTGGGCGGCAACCGCCGTCATGGGCGCTGCCAGTCTGTTCTTCTTCTGGACCGTGCTTACTTAGCCGCCCGGGCGGCCAAGACCGCAGCCTTGAGCGTTTCGTAGCTGACGGCACCGTTCATAACCTTGTTGCCGATGACGAACAGCGGCGTGCCCGTCGCGCCGAGCTGACCCGCAAGCTTCATGTTGCGGTTGAGTTCGGCCTCGATCTCCTGATCCGGCTGTGGCTCAGCGGCGATGCCCGCGCTCTGGGCAGCGGCGGCATTGGTTTCCGGCGACGGGCGGCCGGTGGCCCACAAGGTGTCGTGGAACTGGGCGAAGCGGCCGAGCTTGCTCGCCTGCAGTGACAGGCGTGCCGCGGCGACGCTGTCGGGCCCGAGAATGGGCAGTTCGCGATAGACGACGCGTAGTCCCTTGTCCTCCTTGAGCAGGCGGTCGATGACCGGGTTGCTCGCCTTGCAATAGGGGCAGGCGTAATCGAAGAACTCGACGAGCGTGAGCTCGGGCTTGGCCGCGCCCTTCCACGAGCTGGCGAACGGGGTTTCGATCGCCGCCCGATTGGCCTGCAATGCCGGCTGATATTGCGCGTCGCGCAAGGCATCGATGGCTTCCGGAAGAACCGAGGGGTCGGCGAGCAGTCCCTGGCGGACGATCTTCGGCCCGACCAGCGCGGGCGCCGCATAAAACAGCAATGCAGCGGTCAGCAGCGACCCGATAATCCCGCCCACGATCGCGGCTCCGAGACCACCCCGGCGCACGGGCGCCGCTTGTCCATCATTCACTGCGTCAGCTCTTTCGGATCGCGGTATTTCTTGTCTTTCTTAGCGAGCTCGGCGCGCGAGACCATCGCAATGTCCTGGGCGCGAATATAATCGGGCGTGCCGGCCGGAATGCCTTTCATCGCCAGCTGGGCGCTGGCGTAGGCGAGCTTCGGGTCGCTCTGGAGGTTACTCCGTTCCGCGGTGGCCAGCGCCGCGCGCGAAGCGTCGCCCTCCTGCTCGTAAACCATGCCGAGCTGGTACCAGGCGAACGGGTCGCGGTTATCGCGGTTGACGGCTTCCTTCAGCACCTGCTTCGCTTCGGCATAATTCTTGGGGTCCTCGGTGGCCACCAGCGCGTGGCCGAGCATCGCCGAGATGAGCGGCATCTTGCCGGATCGGTCGACGGCCTGACGAAGCGGAGGGATGGCCTCACGGGGCTTGCCGCCCTCAAGCAGGATCTGCCCCTTCAATTCCAGGAAAAACGGGTCCTGCGGATCCTTCGCGAGCAGCGCGTTGACCTCGGCCATCGCTTTGTCCGGATAACCGCCCATGTGATAGGCATAGGCCCGCGCATAATGGCCGGGAATGCTCTGGTCGCTCTCCGGATATTTGATGGTCGCCTGGCGCGGGTCCGCGAAACCATAGAGTTTGGCCTTCACGCGCTGGAAGCGCGCCTCGAGGGCAGGGTCGATCGGCGTATTCCAGGCCGGATCGCTCTGGAATCCCTGCTGCAGCGCCTGGATGCGTTCCGACGACAGCGGGTGGGTGCGGTCATAACTGTCCTTGGCGTAGATCGCGAGCCGGTATTCCTGGTTCTGCAGCTTGGCGAAGAAGGATAGCATGCCCTTGCCGCTGATGCCGGCGGTATGCAGATATTTCATTGCCGAGGCATCGGCGGTCGCTTCCTGCGTGCGGGTGAACGACAGGAACTGGCCCATCGCGGCTTGCTGCCCGGCCGCCATCAGGCCCATCGCGGCGTCGCCTGCGCCAGCGGCGATGGCGAGCGCGCCGAGCACCATCGTCGCAATGGTCAGGCCGGTCGCTTCCTTGACGCCTTGCTGCAGCCGGATTGAATGACCGCCGGCAACGTGGCCGAGCTCGTGCGCGATGACGCCCTGCACCTCATTGACGTTGTCCGCAGCAAAGATCAGGCCGGACTGCAGGTAAACCGTCTGTCCGCGATCGACGAAGGCGTTGATTTCGGGGTCATTGAGAAGAACCACGTCGACGCTGTTGGGGTCGAGTCCCGCGGCTTTGATCAATGGCCGCGAGATGTCCTTGAACAGCAACTCGGTTTCACTGTCGCGAAGCACCGAGGGGCCGCCGCTGTCCTGCGCGGAGGCCGGCTGCGCTGCGGCGAGGCCCAGCGTCAGGACCAGCATCATCAAGCGCACGAAGCGGGCGAGCGGCGCGTTCATCGCCGGTGGCTTACCATTCCGGCCGCTGAACACGGCATGAAAGCGCCCGCTCGACCCGCTCGCGCGGTGAGTTCACCTAGCCGAACGTTTTCTGCCACCAGCCACGACGCGGTTCGCCGGTTGCTTCCTCGGCGGTGTCGTTGTTCGCCGCCGGAATGGGGGCGGCCTCAGCCGTCTCGAGCGGCGTCGCGCTGTCCGCTTCGGCTTCGGTCTTCTTCGTCCGACGCTTGCGCGCGGGCTTGGCTGGTGCCGAAGCCTCCTCGGCAGTCTCCGCCGGCTGAGCTTCCGCCGGAGCCGGTTCAACCACCGCGACTTCGGCTTCCTCGACAGCCTTCTTGCGGCGGCTGCGCTTGGGTGCGGGCTTGGCTTCTTCCACCGCCGCGGTCTCGGCGATCGGCGCCTCGTCCTCGACCGGCGTATCGATCATCGGCGAGCTGTCGGCCTCGACCATCGCTTCGCCGCCCTCGGGCCGCGCGCCGCCCCGGCCGCGACGGCGCCGACGACGGCGGCCATCCCCAGCCGCTTCCTCGGTTTCGCGTTCGCCGGCGGGTTCAGACTGCGCCGCTTCGTCGGCCTCGTCAGCCCCACCGCTTGACTGAGCCGGTTCGGCCTGGCCGTCCTGTTCCTGCCCCTCGCGGCGCGAGCGGCCACGGCCGCCACGGCGGCGCCGGCGGCGCTTGCGTCCCTGGCGGTCGCCTTCGCCATCGCCCTCGCGGCTTTCCTCGGCTTCGGTCTCGTCCTCGTCGGCTTCGTCCTCGGCGACCTCGTCTTCGAAATCGCTATCGTCTTCCTCGATCGACACGACTTGCGGGCGGGGCGCCGCAACCGGACGCGGGCCCGAGCTGTCGACCGCCATACGCGCGCCTTCGAAGCTCTCATCGATGACGATTTCGATGCTGACGCCGTAGCGCCGCTCGATGTCGGCCAGCTCGGAGCGCTTCTTGTTCAACACGTAGATGGCGGCCTCGCGGCCGGCACGCAGCTGGATGCGCTCGCCGCGTCCACGCGCGGCCTCGTCCTCGATGATCCGAAGCGCCGACAACCCCGCCGAAGCGGCGGTGCGCATCAGCCCGGTGCCCTCGCAGTGGGCGCAGGGCTTGGTCGAGGCCTCGAGCACGCCGGTGCGCAGACGCTGGCGGCTCATTTCCATCAGGCCGAAGCTGGAGATGCGGCCGACCTGGATGCGTGCCCGGTCGTTCTTCAGCGCCTCCTTCATCGCCTTCTCGACCTTCCGCACATGGCTGTTCTGTTCCATGTCGATGAAGTCGATGACGATCAGTCCCGCCATGTCGCGCAGGCGGAGCTGGCGCGCGATTTCCTGCGCGGCTTCGAGGTTGGTGTTGGTCGCGGTCTGCTCGATATTGTGCTCGCGCGTCGAGCGGCCCGAGTTGATGTCGATCGAGACCAATGCCTCGGTCGGGTTGATGACCAGATAGCCGCCTGATTTCAGCTGGACGATCGGCTGGTACATGGCCGACAGTTGATCTTCGACGCCCGAGCGCTGGAACAGGGGCGTAGTGTCGGTGTGCAGGGACACGCGCTTGACGTGGCTCGGCATCAGCAGCTTCATGAACCCGCGGGCGGCCTTATAGCCCTCCTCGCCCTCGACCACGACTTCCTCGATCTCGCGATGATAGAGGTCGCGGATGGCGCGCTTGATCAGGTCGCTATCACGATAGATGAGGGCCGGCGCGGTGCTGCCGAGCGTCCGCTCGCGGATCTCGTCCCACAGGCGCGCGAGATAGTCGAAGTCCCGCTTGATCTCGACCTTGGTGCGCGACAGCCCCGCCGTGCGGACGATCAGCCCCATCGTCTTGGGCAGATTGAGGTCGGACATGATCGACTTCAGCCGCTTGCGGTCGGCGCCGTTGGAAATCTTGCGGGAAATGCCGCCGCCATGGCTGGTGTTGGGCATCAGCACGCAATAGCGGCCGGCCAGCGACAGATAGGTCGTCAGAGCCGCGCCCTTGTTGCCCCGCTCTTCCTTGACGACCTGGACGAGCAACACCTGGCGGCGCTGGATGACGTCCTGGATCTTGTAGCGGCGGCGCAAATTCTGGCGCTTGCGGCGAAGCTCGTCGGCGGCCGACTCATCGACCGGTGAGCGGTTGGAGCCGGTACCGGTTTCCTCCGGACCGCTGCCATTGTCTTCACCCGACGGTTCGTTGGCGACATCTTCCTCGGCATCGCGGGCGTCGATGTCGTCGTGACGATCATAGTCGTCGTCATCGTCGTCAAGCTCGGCCGAACGCAGCCGCTCTTCTTCGGCGGCGTGCTCGGCTTCCTCGCGTAGCAGCGCTTCGCGATCGGCCTTCGGGATTTGGTAATAATCGGGGTGGATTTCGCTGAAGGCGAGGAAGCCGTGGCGGTTTCCGCCATAGTCGACGAAGGCCGCCTGAAGCGACGGTTCGACCCTGGTTACCTTGGCGAGATAGATATTGCCTTTGAGCTGTTTGTGCTCGGCGGATTCGAAATCAAATTCCTCGATCCGATTCCCTTTGACGACCGCTACCCGGGTCTCTTCCGGGTGGCGCGCATCGATTAGCATGCGCA